>JAABUY010004200.1_pt1 | contig 15288 bp, 8 predicted proteins | sample 5560271 | NCBI WGS metagenome assembly JAABUY01 (sample SAMN10711886, study PRJNA513374) | rock metagenome | isolation source: Antarctica rocks | place: Antarctica: Victoria Land, University Valley
GAGATCGTGGAGTCGTTTGGCGACGTGGGCCTCAAGGACCGCTCCATGGTCTGGAACACGGACCTGGTGGAGGTGCGCGCGCGACGGCGGCCCGCCCGGCGCCGCTGCCTGGCGCACCCGGCGCGCGCGGCGGCGCCAGATTCGTTTTGATAGAAGGCAAGCTGCCTGTGCATTGGGCGGTCACAGAGCGGCGCGGGCGGGCGCGGGACGCCGACGCGTCGAGGAGCGCAGCGGGTCCATGAAGTCACTCCGCGTCGTGCCAGGGACCGGCACGCGGGCCGACCTCACAGTGCTGTGATGCCGCGCGCGCGCCGCGGCAGGCCATGGAGCTGGAGAACCTGCTGATCAACGGCGCGGTCACCATCTACAGCGCGGCGCAGCGCAAGGAGTCGCGCGGCGCGCACTCGCGCGAGGACTTCCCCGACCGCGACGACAAGAACTGGATGAAGCACACGCTCGCCTACTACGACATTCACGCCCCCGGCAAGGCGCGCGCCCACGCCTCCGCCCGCCCGCGCTCGCCGTCGACCCGCGAGCGCGCGCTGTCCGTCCGTGGGCTGCCGAGCGGCTGTTGGGTGCCCGGGCGCGCATGCAGATGGGGCCCGGCCGCCGGCGCCCCTGCCTGCTGCGCGCGCTTGCCGCCGGCCCCCGAGCGCGCGCCGTGTGTGTCGCAAGCTGCCCGGCGGCTGAGGGGTGCCCGGCGCGCGCGCAGAAGGAGGTCAAGATTGACTTCCGGCCGGTGCACAACAACCCGCTGTACAAGGAGGAGATGGACACCGTCAAGCCCTTCACGCGGGTGTACTAGGGTGGGTGTAATAGGGCGCTCTGAGGGCGGGGCGGCGGCGGCCGCGCTCCGCGCGCCGCGCAGCCGCTGCCGCGGGACATAGAGAACTGCGCATGCTGCATCGTTTAGGAGGTTTTGGCACAGCACACGGTCCAGGTGGTCCCGTCGGCGCCTGTCGCGCGGTCCTAGGCCCCGCCCCGCGGCGACAGCCGCGTCTTAGGAGTGTTTTGCCGCACCCAGGAACAAGTACTATGTGTCACCGTGTAAGCACTGCTCCGCCGCATGATGTGCCTCGCCAACCGCGTGTTACGAGCTGGTCTGTGACTCTGGGTGAAGAGTCAAACAGCCCTTCACCGGCCAGCTAGGGCTGCTGCAGGCCAGGGAAGCTGGGCCAGGTGGCCCGTCGGCCATGCGGCCATGCAAACCCTGCGGCAGGCGGCAATCCCCGAGGTTCCGAGACGCACCCGTGTACTTTGGCAGCCACAAGAGCGCAGCTTGGGCAGGCGTAGGCAGTGCTGGGCGTCACCTGCCGGCTCGTTAGCCTCGCAGCTCGCGCCGCTCGCGTGTCGCATCCGGGGCGAGAGCAATCACAGATCTGCCTGTCCACCGGGACTGCCCGCGGCGCCCTGCGCGGTTGTACACAGGTGCGGGGATGCCCAGGCCCGGCCGTCAGGCCGTCTGATCCCCGGTCCTGGCTTGGGGAGGCACCGCCATCTGCTGGCCCCTGCCTCTAGAAGCCCGGCCCTGGCGCAGCGTGGGGCACGATCGCGCAACCTGCGACCCCCGGCGGCCTTGCCAGCGCCTGTGCAGCTGCCCCGCGGCGTGAGGGTGCTTGTCACGCCGGGGACATGCATGCCCTGCGTCAGATGCAGCAAGACGCTGCGAGCCCCTCTTGAGCCGGGGCTGCTGTGCTTGCTGCAGGCGCCCCGGCTGCGCGGACCGGCCGCAATGCAGCGCGTCAAGCTGCTCAAGGCGTCCGCCAAGGGCTCGCCGGGCTCGCTGTTTGGCAGCCCGCAGCACTCTGCCAGCGAGGTCGACGGCGTGGTGTTCGATGGCCTGGAGCTGGGCCCGGAGCTGCAGTTCCTGTTCACGTCTGGCGCGGCGCCCTCGCCCAGCAACAGCGGCAGCGACTCGCAGGGGCACAGCAAGGTGCGGCGCGATGGGGGGCGCTGCGCACGCTGGCGCGGCGCCCGCGCCCGCGCGTAAGATCTGGTGCCCCAGCGGCGCCGAGCGCTGCGCCCGCGCGCAGGAGTATGAGGAGGCCTGCCGCGAGTTTGGCAGCGCAGAGCCCAGCCCCACCAAGCAGCGCAAGCAGCGGCGCACCGCGCTGCGCCTGCAGACGTCCTCCCCGGTGCGGCGGCCACGCCTGCGTGTCGCTGGGCGCACTGCGGTGTGGCCGGCGGGAGGCTGCGTGTTGATGCATTGCTTTTGCGCATGCCGGCCCTGCTGCGCGTGCAGCCCCTTCTGGCGCGCGGCCTACTGAGCGCGCGGTGCCCGCGCGCAGACCGGCGCAGGCCCGCACGGCGCGCTGAGCGGGCGCAGCGGCTGCACCGCGGACAGCGCCCAGGACGCCGCGGCCACGCCGGACAGCCGCGCCGGGCGCCGGCAGCCGCAGCGCCGCGCGGCCGCGCTGGCGGCGCAGATCACGGCGCAGGCCGCCGCGGACGAGGGCACCGAGCTCGGCCCCGCCCGCGGCGCGGACAGCGGCAGCCAGGACGACGACGAGGGCGATGACCTCGACCTCGACATGGAGCTGGACTACGACTCGGACGGCCTGCCCTGCCCGGGCAAGCCGGCGCAGAAGCGGCAGCGCCGCCGCGTGGTCGTCGAGGCGCGCGACCCCAGCGGCCGCCTGTACACCGCCGCCGAGATCCGCCGCATGAAGAGGTGCGCGCGCCCGCCCGGCCGTCGTTTTCCAGCGCGCGCGCGGCGCAGCAGGCGCGCGGTGTGTGCGCTGCGCCGCGGCTGAGCCGCGGCGCGCGCGCGCAGGCGCATCACCAACCGCGAGTCCGCGCGGCGCATGCGGCTCAAGCGCCAGGAGGAGTGGGGGTTCATCAAGCAGCAGGCGCGCCCTCTGCCACGCCCTGCTGCCCTGTGCTGCCGGGAGAAGCTTGCCCTGTCAGCCTCTTCTAATCTGCTTGAAGGAAAGGCTAAAATGCAATGCCTGTGCGCGGCCTGCGCTGAGGCGCGGCCGGCGGGCGCGCAGATGCGGGGCATGCGCGACCAGACCAACGCGGCCGTGGCCGCGCACAAGGCGGCGCAGGCGCAGGTGGCCAAGCTGGAGGGCCAGGCCGCGCACTGGCAGAACCTGTGGCGCTCGGCCGCCGCCGGCAACGCCAAGCTGCAGCAGCGCGTGGCGCTGCTGCAGGACGCGCTCGCGCACGGCGCCGCGCCGCCGCCGGCCGTCGCCGCGCCGCCGCCCGCGCTGCCGGCCATCTCGGTGCGGCCCCGCCCCCGGGCTCTGCGGTGGCCTGAGCCGTGCGCGGCCTGCGGGCACTCTCAAATGACGCGTGAGATGCGTGTCCGAGCGTGCGCCTCCTTCGCCCATGTGCAAGAGCGGCCAGGCTCTGTCGCCGCAGCTTGCCCGCCCGCGCGTGTGCAGAAGCATGCACGGCTGCTAAGGCGGGCGGCGCGCGCGCAGACGGTGCGCTTCGAGCTGGAGCCCGGGCTGCCATCGCCGGGCGCGCTGGGCGGCGACCTGCTCGCCGACGCGCTGCTGGAGGACGTGGGCGGCCTGTCGGAGACGCCCACCGGCATGGGCCGCTCGCACAGCGCCGCGCTGCCGGCCAGCCCCTTCAGCGGCCTGGCGCCGGTCACGTCCGGCGGCCGCCGCGCCGCGTCGGCCGCGCGCGGCCCGCTCGACCTGGCGCCCGTGTTCGCCGGCGCGGCGCCGCCGTTCGCGTCCTCGGTGTCCGCGCCGGCGCCGTCGCCGCTGGGCGCGGCCTCGCCGGCCGGCGCGCGGCCGCCGCGCGCGCCGCCCGCGGCCGCGCCCAAGTCCGACCCCGACACCATGGACGAGCTGCGCCCGTTCGCGGACGGGCCCTACGACGCCTTCTTCGCGGGCCTGTAGGCGCCCGCTGCGCAGCGGCGCCGGGCCGCGCAGCGGCGCAAGCACGCATGTGGTTTCAACCGCAGGGTGGCATTGTCGTCTTCGGGAAGCAAGCAGGGATGAAAGCAGGGATGAAGTCGCGCAAGCAGGGCATGAGAACATGGGTCCGAGTGCATTCACTGTCGGGCGGCGGAGGCACGGGCGCGCGCGCCGCGCGGCCCTGGCTGCCTCCAGCCCCCCCTGCGTCACCGCCGCTGCATGGCCTGTGCGGCGCCTGGCACATATACAGACCGTAAATAAGCTGCCTGCCCCCACCTGTTTCCCGCGAGCACGCGGCGGCACGCGCTTTGGCTGCACGTCCTCCCTCGTGCCCCAGTTTTTCCGCCCCAGCGCTGGGGCGCTGGGCTGGGGCGCTGGGGCGCTGGGCGAGCGGCACTACACGGGCGCCAGTAGTGCGTGCACAGTGTGCTTCGTGCGGCGCACCTATCGCGCGCACGTCCGTTGCTGTGCGTCGCGCGCTCGCCCTGCCCGTCCCCCGCCTCTGACGCGCCGCTGCCCTTCCGATTGAACATGGCGAAGTGTGCTGCCACCTCCTTCTCAGCCTTCTCGCTGGAGAACATGCCCGCCGCCTGTGGCACCCAGGTGCGCCGCCCGCCGCACGCGTGTCGGGCACGAGCTGTCCGCCCAAGCAGGACGCAACGGCTGTGCAGGCCACCGTGCAGCACATCGTGCGGGCACCGGGCGAGCTGGGTCCGAAACACATCAAAGGTCATCAGCCGGCCCTGCCGTGCCCGCCTACACGCAGGGCTGGCCGAGCAACACACACAGCAGTCCGGTCCCAACAGGAGAGCTCATATGCCTGTGCAGCCAGCGGCCTGTTTCTTTGCGCACTGCTGTGCCAAGCGCAAGCGTGCGGAGGAGCAGACTGAAAGTGAAGCCTGGACAGCATGCAGAATTGCCCAGTCAAGCTGCCTTGTGCCCGGAAACCCTGCTGAAGCAGAGCTCTCGGAGAGCACTCTAGCGGCTTTGGCTTCCAATAGCCAGAAAACCAGCTCCACAAAGGCAGCCACCGTCACCATCGTCAGCGCGCTTGCTCGCTCTTGCTGGGTGTTTGCAGCCTGTGCTCAGCTGAGGCTGTGACGGGATGCTGGCTGTGACGGTCTCATCAAGTCCGTGAGCGTGAGCTCTTTGTTCCAGTCTGTCCAAAGGAGTGCAGACGAGTCCCACAACGTGCCGGCTGCACTGCGCAAGCCGCGCTCAATCGCGCAGCCGCGTCCGCCCGGCCGCGCACTGCATGTGGCCGCAGCTGGGCAGGCTGCCGGGCGCTGGTGTCTGGCTCGACCCTGGGCTGCACAGAACTCGCGCGCTCGCGGCACGCAGTTGCAAACGCCCTGTGACGCGCTGCTGCGCCGCTGCTGAGGCCTCACCTTGCGAGAGCAGGTAGCCTGCGCGTGCCTTCTGCCCCTGACTGCCTTGTGGAGCAGAGAGCGTATGCTCTCATGACAGCAGCCAGCTGAGTAGCTCTGGTGCTGCGTGCAGGGAGTTGTATGGACCCTTTGCGGCCAGGCGGCAGGCGGCAGCCTTGCCCAGGCGGCAGGAGCCCTGCCGGCGCTGCGGCGGGCAGCAGCGCGTGCGCTGCGCGCAGTGCAACGGCGCCGGCCACCTCAGCCGCGGCGGGTACCACAAGCGCAACCCCGTGAACGCCGCGCGGGTCATCGGTGCGGCCCGCCGCTGTCGCCGCCGCTGCTCCCGCTGCTGCTGGCCCCCTGCCTCCGCCCAAACTTCATGCGCTGGAGCAGACCCTGGACCTGGCCGCGCAGGGTCCAAGTGGACCGCGCGGCGGCGGACGCTGGGGTGGCGCCACTTTCACGTGAGCCAGAAGCGCGTGCAGAGCAACGGCGAGAAGGTCTGCCTGCTGGTGAGCACGTGCGACGCCGGCACGCAGCTCTGGGTGCCGCTCGCGACACTGAGGAGCCGCGAGGCGTGGGCCGCCGGCTGGCTGCAGAAGTGCGAGCTGGAGGCCTTTGTCGGGCCGCCCTGCCCGGCGTGCGGCGAGGCGGGCAGCGTGCCCTGCAACCTCTGCTCGCGGGCGGGCCAGGAGATCGAGTTCTGAGCCGCTCAGAGGCGGTGCCCTGTGGCTGAAGTACCATGAACTGCACCCTGCTGTACTAAATCAACATTGAGTGTAGTCAGCATGGACAGCAGTTTTGGAGTGGTGTGGCCCGGTGTCTCGGCATGGACTCGTGCGTCAGCATGCACATGCGCCCTGCATGACTTAATGTGAAAAACACGCGTGGGCTGCATGTTGCATGTGCAGAGGCACTTCCTCTGAGCTGCTGCAAAGCAGCTGTCACTGCGGCAGCAAACCTTATGGGGAAACAAAATCAACACAAGATGCATCTCAAGGCGTTGCTTGCTGCCCGATGCTTGAACACACTGTCATTACAGCATTATAGCAAAGAATAACTGATGCTGGCAGAGCTAAAATGCATGCTTGATGCATTGCATTGGCACCTTTAGTCTTCTCTCCTGTCATATGGCATGCCATGCCATATGCATGCGCATGCATGCCCAAGATGGCATTGCCATCTAGGGCTCTCATTTGGAAGCGGGTCGTTTGGAGTCGATGGCACACATATCAACACCACATCTTTAAAACCGGCTGCTGCCGCCATCTTTATTTGTGTGTTCATGTTGGAGCTGTCTTCAACAAGGCCATGCACACTCGCGCTCGTCAGGAATTCACCATGTTTACATTTGAGCCTCCAGAGCTTGTCAGGCCCTTACTAGCCATACGTGGTCCTGCATCATTTCTCCTCACCTGCTTGGGTGCTGGGGCGGCACCACAGCCTAGTATACATCTTAGTGGCCACACCCAGCCCTGAAAACATGCGCTCGATGCACATGGAGTGCCCAGCAAGGTGTAAAGACACTCAGAGAACTGATGTGATGTCCACATACTGTTTTCAAGCTCTCTGCATGTGAACAACCACCTTGGCCCTGGCATGCCCATCACACCCCGGTCAGGCAGTTACTCCTGGCTGTAGTGCATAACGGAGCTGCAGCATCTTGCAGCCCTCTCCCTCCTAACGTGGCTCCCATACTATGCACTAAAGGTGCGCTTGGTCCATTCCCGCAGCTGCGCGCCGCCCTTGCGTGCGCTGCGCGGCTAGCACGTGGGCGCGGCTGCGCACACCTGCCGCCCAGACAGCGCCGCGGGCTACCGTGCTGGCTTGCGGAACAAACACAGGGGCGCTAGCGCGCAGACCACCGCTGGGCTTGGCGAACGCAGCGCGCGGCACAAACGGCGGCGCCTCCGCCCGCAGCTCGCTGCGGAGCACCTCCGTCGCTGCGCCAGCGCCGGAGCCCGGCGCAGCCGCGGCTGTCTCCGGGCTCGCTCCCGGAGCAGCTGTGGCCGCCACCTGCGGCGCCGCCTGCTGCAGCTTCTCGCGCACGTGCGGCGCAAAGCCGCTCCCGCCGCTGCTACTGCCCTAGTCGGCCGCAGGCGCAGGCGATGTCGGCGCGCCTGCCGCCAGGCCTGTGGTGGCCGACGACGTGGCGTCGGGCGCCGCGCTCGTCACTGCGCCGCCGGCGGGTGCGACAAGTGCGACGGGGCGGCTGCAGCGACCGTCTGCGGCAGCCGCAGGCACGGGTAGTGTCGCCACGCCTGCCGCCAGGCTTGTCGCAGCCGGCGACGCCGCATGGCGCGCCGCGCTCGTTGCTGCGCCGCCGGCAGGTGCGGCGGGGCCGCGGCTGCAGCCGTCTGCGGCGGCCGCGGGCGCAGACAGCGCCGCCTTCAGCAGGCGCACCGCAGCGGCGACCGCCCAAATCGGGAATGCCTTCGCCTTGATGTCCTTCGATGTGGCTGCGGGCGGCCGCGGCGGGCGGCCGACAGGAGGGCTGGCCGTGGCCTCGGACTCGTCTGTGGCCAGGTTGGTAGCTGGCGCGGCAGAGGGTGCGGTGTTGTGCTTTGCGGCCGCGGGAGCTACGGCGACATCAGCTGTGGCGGCCGCGGAGGCGCGCGGCGCCTGCAACAGAAATGCCGCAGGGTATCAGAGAGAGCTATGTTCTGAGCATGCAATTCATGCAGAGGGTGGCCTTGAGCGTGTTGCTGTGCACTTTGCCCAAAGCGCTCTACCATGACTGGGAGGCAATGCAGCTTATGGATGCATCCAAGGCAGCTCCTGCCACTCGAGCACAAGGTGTAGATACACCTTCAGCCTCTGACCATGATAAGCATGGTGGCCGCACCTCCAGGGAGTTGATGAGGGCCGCGGCGTCGAGCAGAAGAGGCCGGCCCGGCTGCGGGGCCGGCGCGGGCACCTCGCGCCAGGTGAGGCCCTGCCGCAATCCCGCACGTCACGCCGCTATGCACACCAAGATTTTGCCATGTATGGCTGACTTCTAGCAGCGAGGTGGTATTGTGCAGCACTCAAGCAGCTTGTGCACAGCATGGGCTTGTGCGCCTGACAGACAAGCTGAGGCAGCAGAGGACCGACAAGCTGAGGCAGCAGAGGACAGACAAGCTGAGGCAGCAGGGGACTAAGTCCGCTGCACCCAGGCATCAAGTTTGTGAGGCAACGAGATTGTGACGGGGCAAGCAGCAGCACCTTGCCGTCGTTGTACACAGCATAGCGCTGCACGCTTCGCACAGCCTTGCCCCTGCGCGATGACCGCACATGGGCTCAGAACACATTTGGCTGTGCAGGGGGGTCAGTTTCTGCAGCTCAGCGCCATGCAAACGGTGCATGCTCTGCCTGTGACGCTCTGCTGCAACCTGACATCCGCAAGCATGCCGTTCCTGACGAGTGCCGCCCGGAACGATGCCGCAAGCAGAGACAGCGGCGCGGGGAGTGCGCACCCGTCGAAGCAAATGTCCTCGATGTCTATCGTCCTCCTGCGGGAGACTGCAGCCGCGCCGACAGCGGGGGCGCGCGGCGCCTGCAGCAGATACGCCCCTGGTTTTCAGGGCCATGTTCTGGCGCATACATGCAGAGGGTGGCCTTGTGCATCTTGCTGCGCACTTTGCCTTGCCGGCAAACGCTCTGCCGACGCTGGGGGGCATGCAGCCTTGCGTGCAACAGCTTGTGCCAGTCGAGCACAAGTGTATGTCCAAGCTTGAGACATACACCCAGCCTCTGAACACGATCAGCATGGTGGCCGCACCTCCGGGGAGGTCTTGACCGCGAGCTCGGTGCGCGGCGCCGCGTCCAGCAGCGAAGGCCGGCCCGGCTGCGGGGCCGGCGCAGGCACCTCGCGCCACTTCAGGCCCTGCCGCAATCCCGCACGGCACGCCGCTATGCACACCAAGATTTTGACATGTATGGCTGACTTCTAGCAGCGAGGTGGTATTGTGCAGCACCCAAGCAGCTTGTGCACAGCATGGGCTTGTGCGTCTGACAGACAAGCTGAGGCAGCAGAGGACGGACAAGCTGAGGCAGCAGAGGACGGACAAGCTGAGGCAGCAGAGGACTAAGTCCGCTGCACCCAGGCAAGGAGATTGTGACGGGGCAAGCAGCAGCACCTTGCCGTCGTTGTACACAGCATAGCGCTGCACGCTCCGCACAGCCTTGCCCCTGCGCGATGACCGCACATGGGCTCAGAACACATTTGGCTGTGCAGGGGGTCAGTTTCTGCAGCTCAGCGCCTTGCAAACGGTGCATGGTATGCCTGTGACGCTCTGCTGCAACCTGACATTCGCAAGCATGCCGTTCCTGACGAGTGCCGCCCGGAACGATGCCGCAAGCAGCGAGAGCGGCGCGGGGATTGCGCACCCGTCGAAGCAGACGCCCTCGATGTCCACTGTCCACGGCCCAGTCGCGCACCTGCGGCAGGGGGCACAGTTAGAGAGTGCGAGGCAGTATCCTGACGGCTGTGGCGCCCATGCCGCGGGGATGCCACCACGGCGGGCCGCACCGCCGTGCGGGGTGCCTGATCTGCAGCACTTGGTGCATCGATGCTGTGCTGTGCCACTTCAGCAGTGGCCAGCAGCCAGTGCTGCGGACAGACATCAACGGCAACATAACAAGATGTCACCCCCGGCACCCGCACCGGGCACCACAACACGCCAGCAGCCCACAGACCTGGCACTGAGAGTCACAGAGCACACGCAACAGCTTCAACGCCGGGGTTCACCCGTCCAGCGAGCGGCGGCGCCAGTCCATGCTACCATCCATTGCAGTCATGTTGTATAATGGTGTCCAAGCAGCCGTGTCCCACAAGACAGCACCAGGATTTCAGGCTGCAAGGCTGGATTGGTGTGTGGCAAAGTCGCCAGGGGCTCCAGTTCTGAGCACAAGCCCTCAGGGGTTACGGGAGAAGAACCTGCTCAAGGGTTCCTGGGCTGCACAGCGGCGGTCCTGACTGCGGCAGCTTGGGCAGAGGTGCCAGCGCAGGAGCGGGGCTGGCAGCCCGAGCAGTCCTGCTTGAGCGGCACTGCGAGACCATCCTTCCTAGGCTAGTTGGTGCTGGGTGCAAAGGTACAGCGCTGCTGATACAGGCGCTGGTTGTTGGTCTAGAAGCAGAGTAGCTAGAATTTGACCTGTAGTCAGCTGAAACTCCCGTGACACTAGACTTCCCATCTCTTGTTTGCACTGTGCTGAGTGGCGAGGCAGACGGAGCTTGGCATACATAAGTGCAAGACATTTCTGCACAGGCTCAGCGACCTTCTCAACTGGGGTGTTTTTTTGGGGCAGCAATCACTGTGCAAATACTGTGCTTGCCCAAAATGTCACCTCCAAGCCTCATTACAATCCATGCGCGGTGGCCAAGGACAGAAGCGCTTGCTCTCCAGTGCACGCCACATGCACACTGCACAACGCCTACAACCGTGCCAAACTCAACCACCCAGCAAGTAAAGCTACGTGAATACACAGAGTGGGCAGCTCCTAAGACTGTCCCATGCTCCTAAATGACTAGCCCTGCATGCTATGGAAGGCGACCTCAGCCACGTCATGACCCCCGTGCAGTAACCATCTGCCCTTCAAGCACAACATTCCCCGCAGCAGAGAGAATTACAACCGTGTATCAGCACAATATTGGCTGCTGACGGGCGCAGCTCTGTGATCAACTCAACCTCGTCCACGCAGGCCAGAATGCATTTGGCCACCGCCGAGGTGTCCTGGTTCCGATTGAAAGCAAGCATGGTCGGCAGGAACAAGTGCGCGAAAGGCGGCGCACGGGCGGCTCGAGTGGCCGGGCACTCAAACAGGTACTCGTCCCCGAGAGCGCCCTGGTCGCAGCACGGGCAGACCCGCTCGGCGCGGCAGAACCCCTGATTCCTCTGCGCGACAGAGGGGAGCGTGGAGCACCCCAGCCGGAAGCGCAGAACCTTAAGCACCCGCGCGAGGCTCAGGCGGAGACGGGAAAAGGCATTGCCCCTAGCAGCATCTGCAGGCTAAACCGCCGCATGTACTTGCATAAGCTGGCGCCCTGCGAGGGGCAGGTGCACGGGCAAACACCACAGAGCTGCCAGCATTCCTGCTCGCGAGCGGTGTGCAGGCGCATATCATCGTCAACGGACAGCAGAGGCAGGCGGCGGCGGTTAACTTGCAAAGGGTAGCCCAAATCAGTCAGGCTCGTGTACAAGGAGCAGGCTCAGTTCGCGCCTAGTGATGGCGTCCCCCATATCTGAAAGCGCAACCGCCCGCCACAAGCAGCCCTCGGGGCCCTGCGCCAACGCAAAAAAAAACCGGCACGTGCTGCGCAGCCAAACGAGCGACGACAACAACACACGCAACTCCTGCAGCACAATGCCGCGGCGGACGCTGGGCGGCGGCTGAAGCAGGCGGCGCAACAGCTGCAGGTGCGCGCGCTCTGAACGCGCACGGTCCGTTTTCACGCGGCCACGCAGGCGGCAGACACCCTACACTTCACAAGCATATGCACTCGCCGGCGGAACGGCCTGCATAAAGAGCTGCCGCACAAGCGCCAGCGACAACCCGTCGCCCAAATCAGCAAACTGCTGCTGCAACCACGCCCAACTGGCATGCAGGCGCCCGCACAGGTGCGGGAACCCGGCGGCAAGGCCCTGCTCCGCCGAAAACACAATGCCCAGGTACTTGTACTCCCCAACACGCCCCAGAAGCGCGCCGCCGCATGTTCAGACGGGCGCGGGCGCGCCCTCCGTGAACACCATAATGCGCGTTATCACCGTGCTGATCGCCACGCCGAACGCGGTGAGGTGCACGTGCGCGATGTCGAGCAGGCGCTGCAGGTCGGCGGCCGTGGTGGCGAGGATGCAGAAGTCGTCCGCGTAGCCCAGGTCCGGTACCCGCAGTTCGTAGTCGAGGGCGGGGCCCGCGTCGGGCGCCCGCGCTCGCAGTGCCCAGTGGAGGCCGTCCAGCAGGATGCCGAAGAGTGTTGGGCTGAGAGGGCAGCCTTGTGTGACGCCGCGCGCCGACGGGACGCTGGCGCCGCGGCGCCCGCCCACGCTGATGGCATGCACCGCGTTGGCGTACAGGGATTGGATGGCCGCCAGCATGGCGCCGTGCACACCCAGGCGCGCCAGCGCCTGCCACAGCAGCGGCCGCGGCACGCGGTCGTACGCCCCTTGCAGGTCCAGGAAGCAGCAGACGAGTGGCTCCCGCCGGTGGCGCTTGCGGTCGAGCAGGTGCTGTAGGGTGAACACCGGGTGCAGCGTGGACATGGCCGGACGAAGGCCCGCCTGCGATGGGGCCCGCAGGCCCGCCGCCTCCGTGTACCCCACCAGCCGTTGGTGGAGCAGCGCCGCCACCTGCTCTGGCACTTTCATAGCTCACACCCTGCCCAGGGCTGCAGCAAATGGCAGCAGCTCGCCTCAGACAAATGCAACCTCAGCAGTACATCCACAGAACTGTGGGCAGGGTACAGGCATATCAACAGGCTCAAAGTGAGATGTCATGAGCATAGGAGCATAAGAAGAGGCAGTGAGGTACAGCATGCACATCTGCAGGCCAGGTCTTCAGGCATGGCATGGCGTACACCCCGCGCCCGAGCGGCAAGCACTCAACATGCAGAAATGAGGAGGGATGGATGGACAAGGAACCTGCGCACAGCCTGCAACACCCCACGCGCACAGACCTTGAAAAACATTCAGCGGGCTGCTATATCGTTCCAAGCAAGCGCTCCAAAGGCGACCAGCTGCCGACCCTGTCGCCGAGCGCATGCCTTACGCTGCCCTGCTCCATGCCCGCCCGCAACTGTGGTCGCCACTTGTGCGGCCGCCTGCCGCACGCCCGCGTCCGCTGTTTGAGCGCTGGCGGCTTGCCGCCAGCCGCACGGAGCTCACTGCCTGTCTATCGAGAGTGTCGCCGGCGCCTTCGGAATGCCCTGTCCAGATTTGCTATAAGCCCCGGAGCATGCGGGAGCATGCGCATCTGCCGTCGGCCGGGCCTCATTCCTCCTTCCCTGAGACCGAGGTCTGCGGGGCGCGCGTTGGGCCAGCGCTGCCCACCTTGTTGCCGCTCGCCTGAGGCGCAGCAGTGAAAGCTTACTCCATGCAAGGCGCCGAGCAGTCTCTGACCACCGAAATGGCTGCGCAAATGACACTCTACACATTAGAATATGCCATCAATCGCCTTCACGATGTCCACGTAGACCCGCACCTAGCAGACCTACCGCGTGGCTGCAGCCCCTGCTCAGGCTGCTGCAGGTGCCAGCCTTAGCAGGCCTGGCGGCACCCGCCTCACACGCGAGTGCATGATGGGGGCCAAGAAGAAGACCGGGGATTTCGCAACGACAACAGGCCGGACGATGTGGCTGGCCGGGTTGCGTGGATCGGCGCGCGCGCGCGCACCCCGGCCCCGCCGCTGACAGCCGCGGTCGCGTCAGCGGGCGCGGCGCCCGCGTCCTCGCACTTCAGCGCCGCCGCCACCTGGCCAAAGCTGAAGCCGCCCGCGCCGCCGCCGCGCTGCTGGCCGTTGGCGGCCGGCGGCGGCGCCACCGGCTGCGGGCTGCTCACGCGCGTGGAGCCGCCCTGCACGCCCGCCTTGGGCGTCACCTCAAGCGTGACCGAAGCTCAAACGCTTGCCAGGCGGCTAACACTGTGGTGCCGCATGCGCGGCTGGGCGCGCCCGGCGCAGCACTCGCGCTGCCCTCTTCACCCGTGCCTCACATGCATCACAACCAGGCGCTGCCTGCTTCCGCCTCGCAGTGCAGCAATGCCTTGTCCCCCACGGTGGATGTTCCCAGCAACAGGTTGCAGCCGGGTTCCAGATTGCTGCTGTGCACATAATATACCCTTGGCAGCGTACAAGTTGCCTCGGCATGCGCTGGTCCCCCTACAAACCAGTGATGTCGCGACTGTGCAACTGCCAAGTGGAGCGCGGGGCGCGCACCGACACGAACACCTGCAGCTGGTCTTGCAGCTGGTCCGTGACCGCCGTGCTGCTGCGCGAGCGCCTCCAGCCGCATCCAGACCTGCGCCAAGCCAGACACGCTCATACACGCCAACCACGCTGTCGCCTGCGCGGGAAAGCCGCGGCCGCGCTTCGAGCCACAATGTGGTATTGGAGCTGGACTTCTCGTGACACGGTTGTTAGGTCGTCAATTGCATGGGCAGCGCAAGGTGAAGCAAGAAAGTGAAGCCTGTAAAGCAGGCACATGGCCTCATTTGCCATAACAACCACACCCTCCATACTTGACAAGCTGAGCTGTTAAAAGGCGTGAACGCCAAAAGCTAAAGTGAACAAGCGGAGCACTCCGCCTCAATCCTCAGCCCAGCATCGCGCTCATGGCTCCCGAGCGCGCACTGCCGAGCGGCGTGTCGGAGAAGGAGACGCGGCGTGCAGGGATCGACGCGCAGCCCGGTGAGTAGGGCGGCGAGTACGGCATGCCGCCCGTCTCGCGCCGCTTGCGCTCCGCTTCCTTCTCTTTCGCCTGCGCGCTCTCGCTAACGTGTTGGGTGGCCTGTCTTCACACAAGCCCCTGCTCCACTGCCTTTGAGGGGGCAGTGCGTGCACTCGAAGGCAGTGCATGCAGGCTGGCCAGGCACACACTTCAAATCGCGCTGCGGCACCACCATGGTCAGCAATGAGACAGATGCAATGAACGAATGAATTAAAACCTTGTATTGGAGCCTCACTTGGCCACTTACTCAGGGTTTTTGCTTTTTTTGGCAGTTCCTCGCTGTTGCCGCGGCCGCAGGCCGCGCGGATTTTATGTCGTGTTCTAGACGGTGGCCTGCAGCTCCTGTAGCGAGCACAGCTCTCCGGATGCAGGACAGCCGCTGCGGCGAGTTTTGCAAGGCGTAGGTTTTGCGTTTTGTTGCCTTTTCACACTGTCGCCGCGGCCGCAGGCCGCGCAGATTTAGTGTTGTTTTCTGGAGGCGTACCTTGGCAGACTGTCGCGTGCGCAGCTCTCCGGAGGCGAAGCAGCCGCTGCGGCGAATTTCCCTTCGGGCACCGGTTTCCTGCAGGGCTTTCCGGATGTGTTTGTGAAGCTTTTCTTTTGCCCGGTCACTGGTTCGTTTCATCGA
>JAABUY010004201.1_pt1 | contig 15288 bp, 18 predicted proteins | sample 5560271 | NCBI WGS metagenome assembly JAABUY01 (sample SAMN10711886, study PRJNA513374) | rock metagenome | isolation source: Antarctica rocks | place: Antarctica: Victoria Land, University Valley
GTTCCAATAGTTCACCTGAGCTATGCCCGCTGAACACCCCAAGACAGCAAAGAAAATCGAGCACCCCAGCCCGAAAAACTCACGCCCACACGCTCGACTCACGCGTCCCGTGAATCGAGGCTAACCCCGCCATCGTGATCTCGTAGCTCTCGCGCCAGTCGATCGGCGACCGACGACCGCGCACGAAGACCGCCCGGAACAGCGCCACGTAGCCGAAGAACGACCCGATCTCCAGCAGAACCCCGAGCGCCAGCCACCACCCGTTGCCGTGCTGGATCCGGTTCCAGGTCTCCTGAAGGCCCAGCAGCCGGGGAAGCACGAAGTACAAAAAGGCCACGGTGGAGATCACGAACACCGCCGAGGCCAGCAACCGCCCGCGGGTGAAGCGCACGCGCGGCATCTCCTCGGGCGCCGCAACCCCGGTGGCCCCCGTGGTCTGCGGCAGTGCTCCGTCCTCCCCTTCTGCGGCGTCGACCGTGCGCAGCGGCCGATCTTCGGTGGGGAGCTCGCGTGCCACCGGGCCCTATGCCCCCGCCAGCAACTGCAGGGCCCGCAGCCTCCTCGCCAGGAGCTCGGCCAACGGTGCCGCCCGCGGAGACTCACGACGGATCGTCGCCACGAGCGCGGCGCCGGCGAGGAGGTCGGCGAGGTAGTGCTCGCCGAGGTAAACGAGGGCCAGCCCCAGCAGCACGGCGTAGGTCCAGCCCACGGCGCCGACGATCGGGTCCACCTCGCTGAGCAGGTGCGCGCTCATCAACGAAGTGGCGAAATGCAGCGACGGCATAGCGGCAAGCGGATTTCCTCCCAGGACACTGTAGAGGTCGCCCCAGCGCGCTCCCCAGTAGAGCTCCCCGTACTCGATCATCATCCGCCGTACGGCCACGGCCCGTCCGGCCTGAAGGTCGCCCCGCGCCGCCGCCCACCACGGCGGTGCGGTGGGTATCGCCCAGTAGAACACGGCGCCGATGTCGAAGACCGCGTACATCTGGGCCGCTGCGACCGGAAAGCGCTCAGGGTGGCGCCAGCGCACGTAGCCGGCGCTGGCGTGGGGCACGAGGAACCACATCCAGTGGCACCACACCAGCACGCGCTCGAAGCGATTGATGCTTCCCGGAGTGGCGAAGGTCCGCTGCAGCCGAAGCGTCGGCGGCACGCCCAGGCCCAGGACCCGGTCGATCGCGATCGGGTAGCAGACGTGGACACGGTCGGCCAGCCGCCGCGGATCGTCGTGGGGCATCTCGTAGGCGGCCAGGTAGGCCCACATGTTCAACGCGCACACAGCCGCGTCCCGGCTCAGGCTCCGCGGGGTGGCGACGCATAGCGCCACGGGAGCCAATGCCGCCGCCCCGAGGACGCCGGCCGGCGGCAGCCCGGCCCGCCGTCGCAGCGCAGGTGCAGCGGCGCCCACCGCGACGAGGGTCCAGGCTGCAGCGCGGATGCCCCGGCGCGGGCGCAAGGGGCGGCAGTATAGGAACGCGCCGAGGGACGGGATCGCCGCGACGATCGGGGCAGCCAGGCTAGAATCGCCGCGCCTTGCGAACCGACGCTTCCGCCGCCAAGCCCCACCGTCGGCGCCGCCCGCTGGTGTTGGGCGTCCTGCTGGTCACGCTCAGCGCCTCGCTGGTGCTGGCTCCCGGCGCGATGGCCAACCTGCTCACGCTGAAGTCCGGTGGCTCGCCCAACGCGGACAGCATCGCCAGCCTCTACAAGATCACCCTGTACATCGCGGCGGTCGTGTTCGTGGTCGTCGAGGGGGCGCTGGTGTACTCGGTCTTTCGCTTCCGGGCCAAGAAGAGCAAGGTCGCGGCGCAGATCCACGGCAACACCCGGCTGGAGATCGGCTGGACGGTGGGGGCCGCCCTGATCCTGGTGGTGCTCACGGTGGTCACCTTCGTGAAGCTGCCGAGCATCATCAATCCGCCCAAGTCCGACGCCAACGGGCTGGTGCTCTCGGCATCACTGGGCCAGCCGACCCCACCCGACGGCAAGAAGCTGACGATCTGCGTGCAGGGCCGCCAGTACATCTGGCGCTACACCTACGGCGCCGGCTGCGACCAGGGCGCCTTCACCGGCAAGCTGCCCTACTCCTACCAGCAGATGGTGGTCCCGGCCAACACCACGGTGGTGCTGGTGATTCAGGCCAACGACGTGATCCACTCGTGGTGGATCCCCTCGCTGGGCGGCAAGGTCGACGCTGTACCCGGCTACACCACCTACACCTGGTTCAAGGCCCCACACGCAGGAGCGCTCTACCACGGGCAGTGCGCACAGCTGTGCGGACGCCAGCACGCGGCCATGACCGCGCAGGTGAAGGTCGTCACCCCATCCCAGTACCAGCAGTTCCTCTCCCAGCAGCAGAGCATGATCTCCACCGCCAACGCTCAGGTCACCCAGTTGCGTCAGGTCCTGACCGCAAACGGAAACCTCTAGAGGAGCCCGCATGTCCATCACCGACTACGCCCTGGCCCCGGTCCCGCAGGTGACCTCGCACGAGGTCCTCAAGCCGCGGGAGACCAAGCGCTGGATCGACTGGCTCACCACCACCGACCACAAGAAGATCGGGATCATGTACCTGGTCACGACCTTCGTGTTCTTCATCCTCGGGGGGGTGGAGGCGCTGCTGATGCGCACGCAGTTGGGGGTCCCGAACAACACGCTGCTCAGCTCTGAGCACTACAACGAGCTCCTCACCCTGCACGGGACCACGATGATCTTCCTGTTCGTGGTGCCGATCATGGCGGGCTTTGGCAACTACTTCGTGCCGCTCATGATCGGCGCCCGGGACATGGCGTTCCCGCGGCTCAATGCGCTGTCCTTCTGGCTGCTGCTGATGGGCGGGATCGTCTTCTACGCCACCCTCTTCTGGCATCCGCCGGAGGCCGGCTGGTGGAGCTACCCGCCGCTCTCCAGCATCCAGTTCTCGCCCAGCGGGGGGCAGGACGCCTGGATCTTCCTGATCCACATCACCGGCATCTCCTCGCTGGTCGGTGCGATCAACTTCTACGCCACGATCGTCAACATGCGCGCCCCAGGGATGAGCTGGGGCCGGATCCCGCTGTTCATCTGGGCGATCCTGGTCTACGCCATCCTGCTGATCACCGCCCTGCCGACCATTGCCGCCGCGGTGACGATGCTACTGACCGACCGTCACTTCGGCACCCACTTCTTCGACCCCACCAACCACGGCTCGCCGGTGCTCTGGCAGCACCTGTTCTGGTTCTTCGGCCATCCCGAGGTCTACATCATGATCCTGCCGGGCTTCGGGATGATTTCGGAGATCATCCCGGTGTTCAGCCGCAAGCCGGTGTTCGGATACAAGGCGATCGCCGCCTCCACCGCCGTGATCGCGTTCCTGGCCACGCTCGTGTGGGCCCACCACATGTTCGTCTCGCCGGTGCCGATCGTCGTGCTCGGCTTCTTCATGCTCAGCTCGTTCCTGATCGGCGTTCCCACCGGGGTGAAGATCTTCAACTGGATCGCGACGCTGTGGCGCGGCTCGCTAGTCATGACCGCCTCGCTGTACTTCGCCATCGGGTTCATCGCGATCTTCATTCTCGGCGGCATCACCGGCATCTTCCTGGCCGTGTTCCCCATCGACTGGCAGCTGAACGACACCTATTTCGTGGTGGCCCACTTCCACTACGTGCTGATGGGCGGCTCGGTGTTCTCGATCTTCGCCGGGATCTACTACTGGTACCCGAAGATGACCGGCCGCCTGCTGAACGAGCCGCTGGGCAAGGTCTCCTTCTGGGTGATGTTCATCGGTTTCAACGCCACCTTCTTCGTCCAGCACGCGCTCGGCTTGTCGGGGATGCCCCGGCGGATCTACACCTACCAGCCGGGCCTGGGCTGGTCGACCTACAACCTGATCTCGAGCATCGGGTCCTTCATCCTGGGCGTCGGGATCCTGCTCACCATCATCAACGTGGTGGTCAGCCTCCGGCGCGGCCGGATCGCCGGGCCCGACCCGTGGAAGGGCAACACGCTGGAGTGGTTCACCTCCTCCCCGCCCCCGGTCAACAACTTCGACGTGATCCCGCGCGTGCGCTCGGTGGAGCCGATGCGTGACATTCGCCGCCAGATCGAGCGCGACACCGGCGTGCGGCAGAAGACCGGCGGCAGCGAGCGCTACACGCGCGCATGAGCACGTCGCTCGGCAGCGTCCGCACCGTCTCTCCTGCTGCGGGGGCCAGGCGGCTGCTGAGCGACTACCTGGAGCTGACCAAGCCCAAGGTGCAGCTGCTGCTGCTGCTGACCACGGTGGCCACGATGGAGGTGGCGGGGAATCCCTCGGCGCTGAGGATCGCACTGACCTGCCTTGGCGGGTACATGTCGGCCGGGGGCGCGGGGGCCATCAACCACGTCTTCGACCGCGACATCGACATCCGGATGGCACGCACGGCCTCCCGGCCGGTGCCCGCGGGGCGCGTCTCGCCACGGGCGGGGCTGATCTACGGGTGCGGTCTGCAGGCGGGCTCGTTCCTGCTGCTCAGCACGTGCGTGAACCTGCTGGCGGCGGTGCTGGCGCTGGCCGGGTTCGTGGGCTACGTCGGCGTCTACACGATGTGGCTCAAGCGCCGCACGTCTCAGAACATCGTCATCGGCGGCGCCGCGGGCGCGGTCCCGCCGCTGGTGGGGTGGGCGGCGACGCGCGGCTCGCTCTCCTGGACCGCGGTGTACCTGTTCGCGATCGTGTTCTACTGGACCCCCCCACACTTCTGGGCCCTCAGCCTCCTGATGAAGGAGGAGTACGCCAAGGTGCAGGTCCCGATGATGCCCGTCGTCCGCGGCGAGCACGAGACGCGCCGCCAGATCCTGCTCTACACGCTGCTGCTCTACGCAGTCACACAGCTGCCCTTCTGCGCGGGCGGCTTCGGCGGGATCTACCTGGTTTGCTCGATGGTGCTGGGGCTGGGGTTCATCGCCGGCGCGTTCTGGCTCTACCGCCGGGCCGACCGCCATGCCGCGCTGCGGCTGTACCTGTTCTCGCTGCTCTACCTGGCCCTGCTGTTCGGCGCGATGGTCGCCGACGCGAAGCTCTAGACTGCCGCCACCATGGATCGCAAGCTCGCACGCAAGAACATCCGCTCGGGGCTGATCGTCGGGGCTGTCTGCGCCTTCCTCTTCGGCATCACCTTCCTGGCCGCCGCGATCTACGTCCACGCGTGAGCCGGGCCCAGCAGCAGGCGCCGCCGGTCGGCGAGGAGGTCCACATCCCCGGCCCCTCGCTGATCCCCTTCGCCTGCGCGGTCGGGATCACGTTAGTCGTGATCGGCACGACGATCGACCCGATGCTCTCCGTCGTGGGGCTCATCATCTTCCTGGTGACGGTGTTCCGCTGGATCCGGGACACCCGGCGCGACATGGCCGCGTTGCCCGAAGAGCACTAGCGCAAAGGCCGGTGTTCAGGCTCGGCGCCGGCGGAGCTTGGCAGCTCTCCCGAGGCGCGCGCTTGCTGGACGATCATTGCGGGGTCCCGGATACAGCGTAGAGTGCGCTGAGATGCTTGAGGGAGCCCATCGGCGGGGTGTTCGATGTACGGCGCGGCTCTTGATGCTGGTCCCGGCATGGGTGGTCTTGAGCTGTTGGTTGCCGGTTCCTGTCGCTCAGGCAGATCTCGTGGTCCTCGCCAGTGCTGATCGATGCGAACAGCGGCACAGGTCTGGTGCGCGTCGCCTGCCCCTCGCCCTCAAGCTGCACCGCCGTCGACGGGCGCGGTGGAGAGGTGTCGTTTGACCCCAGTTCCCCCGGCACCCATGCCGCACGATCGTTGCCGCGGTCAACATTTGAGCGGCGTGGCGTGCGCGTCGAGCCGCCAGTGCATTGCGGTCGACTACGGAGGCGGGGAGGTGACGTTCGATCCCGCCTTGCCCGGCAACCCCAGCGCACCAAGATCGACGCCACCGCTCTGACAGCCGTGGCGTGCCCCGTCGAGCAGCCAGTGCACCGCGGTCGACCAGGGCGGCGGGGAGGTGACTTTTAACCCAGCCTCGCCCGGCACCCCCTCCGCTACCACGGTGGACACGAGCTCACAAGTCGAACTGCTCTTGAGCGGCGTGGCATGCCCGTCGACGAGTCAGTGCACCGCGATCGACACCCACGGCCGAGAGGTGACCTTCGACCCGACTTCGTCCGGGACCCCTACCGTCACCACGGTCGACGCCGGCCAACCTCTGCATGGCGTGGCGTGCCCGTCGAGCAATCAGTGCACCGTTGTTGACCAGAGCGGAGGGCAGGTGACCTTCGATCCGCCCTCGCCCGGCACCCCCACCCGTATGACCCTTGAGCAGGGCGAATACCTGAACGACGTAGCGTGCCCTACGACCAGCCGGTGCATCGCGATCGACTATGACGCGAAGCTGACGTTCGATCCGACTTCGCCGGGCACCCCCACCCGCACGACGATCGGCTCGGGCGCGCTGGGCGAGTTTCTCAACGCGATTGCGTGTCCCGTGGCCAGCCAGTGCACCGCGGTCACCGGGAGCGGCAGCGCGCTCCACAAGAGGATCGTGGTGCTGGGCAGCGCCACCGTCACCGTGGCCGCCGGGCACCACGCCACCATCAAGATCTCGCTCAATGGCAGGGGCAGGCGCCTGCTCTTCCAACACCACGTCCTGAAGGCTGAGCTCACGCTCACTCAAACCGGCGGCTACGTCATTCTCACCAGGACGATCACCTTCAAAGCCGACCGAATCAAGCACAACAAGCGCTGATCCCGATGTCGTGAGCAGTGGAGACGGCTAAGGTTCGGCTAGACGCCTGCTCGGAGCCGCGCGGCGGGGCGCCGTTCGTCCCGCAGAAGTCATAGGATGCCGCGCTGAGCATGAGCATGGGCAGCCACCCAGGGAGTAAGCGTGCGTAAGAACCCATTGGTGCAGATGCTGGTCATGGGCGGTATCGCCGCGGTCATCGGGATCGCGATCGCCCTGGTCATACCGTGGTTTCCGGACAACGGCTCGCGCCAGGCCGGGAACGTGCGCACGCTCTATGACGTCCTGCTGATCGTCTCGGTGCCGATGTTCGTGCTGGTGGTGACGGTCGTCCTCTACTCCGTGGTCAAGTTCCGGATGCGCCCCGGCGAGGAGCAGAAGGATGGTCCCCCGATCCACGGCAACACCCGCCTGGAGGTAATCTGGACCGCGCTTCCGGCGATCCTGGTCGTCTCCCTGAGCGCCTACGCCTACGGCGTGCTGCGCTCCAACGAGGACAGCAAGAAGGGCGAGACGACGGTGAACGTCACCGAGCGGCAGTTCGCCTTTGAGTTCTCCTACGCCGCCGCGGGCGGCAAGACGGTCGTCTCCCCCACGCTCTACCTGGCTAAGGGGCAGCCCTACGTCTTCAAGCTCCGCTCGCTGGACGTGATCCACAGCTTCTTTGTCCCGGAGTTCTCCGAGAAGCTGGACGCCGTTCCGGGCATCACCACCACCGTGCGGGTGACCCCCACGCGGCTGGGCTCCTATCCCGCGGAGTGCACCGAGCTCTGCGGCGCCGGGCACTCGCTGATGCGCGCGCCGGTGCATGTCGTCACGCCGCAGGCCTTCCAGCGCTGGCTCGCCTCCCAGCACCCGGGCGCGGCTCCCCCTGTGGGCACGCCCCCGGCGGGCGCCGCGCTGGCGGGCGAGCCCGGCGCCTCGTCCTCCGCACCGGCGGGTGGCTCCTCCGAGGGCAGCGGAGCCGGCAGCAGCGGCTCCGGCGCGTCTTCCTCCAGTCCCCAGCGCAAGTGACAGAATCGATGTCCATGTCCCCCCCGCGCGAGATGCCCGTGGACCACCGCGACCAATGCAAGGAGGTCTCTCCATGGCCATTCCGCTGAAGCTGCGCGCCCCGGGCTGGTACCGGGCCGCCCTGTTCGACGTGCTCGGCTTCGGCTTCGCTTTCGGCCTGACCGTCCTGATCCGGGCGCTGATGCACTACCACCCGGTGCTCGACGGAAACGCGATAACGACCGTGGCGCTGATCACGGTGCCGCTGTTCTTCCTGGCTGGCCTGGGGACCGCCGACTACTGGTTCGCGTGGGCGGCCGGCAAGCCCACGCGCGCCGAGGACCACTCCTCCCATGGGGCTCACTCGTGGCGCGACTATTTCCGTGTGAACACCGACCACAAGGTGATCGGGATCCAGTACGTCGTCACGTCGTTCTTCTTCCTGCTGGTGGGCGGCCTGCTGGCGATGCTGATGCGGGCTGAGCTGGCCCAGCCGGGGATGCAGTTCGTCACCTCCGAGCAGTTCAACGGCCTGTTCTCGATGCACGCCACGCTGCTGATCTTCCTGTTCGTGATCCCGGTCTTCGCCGGCCTGGCGAACTTCGTGCTGCCGCTGATGATCGGGGCCCCGGACATGGCCTTCCCGCGCCTGAACGCGCTGTCGTTCTGGATGCTGCCCCTCGCGGGACTGCTGATGCTGATGAGCTTCCTGGCCCCTGGCGGCTCGTTCGCGGCCGGGTGGACGGCCTACGCCCCCCTGTCGACCTCGATGCCGCTCGGACAGCTGTTCTTCACCATCGCCGTCCAGTTCGCCGGAGCCTCCTCGATCGCCACGGCGCTGAATTTCCTGGTCACGATCATCACGATGCGCGCTCCTGGCATGAGCTTCTTCCGCATGCCGCTGCTGGTGTGGGCGAACTTCTCCACCTCGCTGCTGGTGGTCATCGCCACGCCGTTCATCGCGGCCTCCCAGTTCCTCACGCTGCTGGACCGGGCGCTCGGCTTCCACTTCTTCGACGCCTTCGTCGGCGCCGGCCGGAACGGCAACGTCGTCATGTACCAGCACATCTTCTGGTTCTACTCCCACCCTGCCGTGTACATCATGATGCTGCCCGGGTTCGGGATTATCTCCGAGGTCCTGGCGGTCAAGGCCCGCAAGCCGATCTTCGGCTACCGGATGATGGCCTTCTCGCTGCTGGCGATCGTTGTCCTCGGCTTCACCGTGTGGGCGCACCACATGTTCGTCTCCGGGATGCAGCCCTGGATCCGCATCCCGATGATGATCACCACTGCGATCATCGCGATCCCGACCGGGATCAAGATCTTCTCCTGGCTGGCCACGCTGTGGCGGGGGGTGCTCCACCTCGACACGCCGATGCTGTTCGCGCTCGGCTTCCTGACGATGTTCACCCTGGGCGGGATCAGCGGCGTGATGCTGGCGATGATCCCCTTCGACATCCACGTCTCGCAGACGTACTTCATCGTCGCGCACATCCACTACGTGCTGTTCGGCGGCTCGCTGTTCACGATCTACGCTGGCGTCTACTACTGGTTCCCGAAGATGACCGGGCGGATGTTCGATGACCGCCTGGGCAAATGGCACTTCTGGATGACCTTCGTCTTCTTCAACCTCACCTTCGCACCGATGCACCTGATCGGGATCCAGGGGATGCCGCGACGCGTGGCCGACTACTCCGCGCAGTTCGCCAGCTGGAACCTCATCATCTCCCTGGCGAGCTTCGGGCTGGGCCTGAGCACGCTGATCTTCCTCTACAACATCGCCGCCAGCTGGCGCGGCGGTCCGCGGGCCTCGGCGAACCCGTGGCGATCGCTGACGCTGGAGTGGCAGGTCTCCTCGCCGCCGCCGATCTTCAACTTCGATGCCGTCCCCACCGTTGTCGGCGGCCCCTACGAGTACGGGGTTCCGGGGGCAGTGCACGGTATCTTCAAGTCGCCCACCGAGGCCGCTGAGACGGTCGCGGCCGGCAGTGTCTCGATGCCGCCCAGCCAGGAGAGCCACGAATGAAGACCGCCCTCGTCGTCGCCAACGAGACCCTCGGGGGTCGGTCGTTGATCGAGGCCGTGCGCCGGCGCGTCGCCGAGGACGAGGAGTTCCGCTTCGTCCTCGTGGTGCCGCAGACCCGGCCCCGGGCGGGCTTGGTCATCTACGACGACGCCGTGTTCGACGCCGCTCAGACGCGCGTCGACCTGGCGCTGCGCTTCGTCCACGCGGAGGGGATCAAGGCCCTCGGCGAGGTCGGCGATCCCGACCCCTACACCGCGACGATGGACGCCGTGCGCGAGTACCGGCCGGACGAGATCATCGTCTCCACCTACCCGGAGACGCGCTCGGGGTGGCTGCGCCGGGATCTGATCGAGCGCGTGGAGCAGGCCTCGGGCCTGGCCGTGGAGCACGTCGTTACCGATCCCGACAGCGAGGGCCTTCCCTTCAAGGTGACCCTGGCGGTCGCCAACCGCACCGCCAGCGGCGACGAGCTGCTGGAGGCGCTCAAGGCCGAGTCGCGGGAGGGCGAGCAGGCCCAGAACCTGTTCATCGTCGTCGTGCCCCAGGAGGGTGGGGACGGCTCGGCCACCCGCCGGGCCCGCACCCGCCTGAAGCTGGTGCTGGACCGCATGCTGGGCGCGGGCCTGTTCGCCGCCGGGATGATCGGGGATCCCGACCCCTACACGGCGATCATGAACGCGCTGCAGTACTTCCGGGTCGACGACATCGTGATCTCCACCTTCGCCGAGACCAAGTCGGGATGGCTGCGCGCGGACCTGATCGACCGGGTCAAGCGGGTCAGCGGCAAGCCGGTCGAGCACGTCGTCCATGAAGACACCGCCAGCGCCCCCGCCTAGAAGCAACGAGGAGCCATGGAAGCCGCCGCGATCACCCACGCCCACGCCGAGCACCACGGGCCCCCGCCCGCCCACCGCTCCTCGCGGGCGGAGCCGGCCACGCTGGGGATGCTGCTCTTCATCATCTCCGAGGTGATGATCTTCGGCGCCTTCTTCACCGCCTACTTCTTCATCCGGGTGGTCAACCACGATCCGTGGCCGGCCGCCGGCACCCAGCTTCCGGAGGCCGTGGCCGGGGTCAACACCGCCATCCTGCTGTCATCATCGCTCACCCTCCACTGGGCGCTGGTGTCGATCAAGAACGGCAATCGCTTCGGCATGCGGGCGGGGATGCTCTCCACCTTCCTGCTCGGTGTGACTTTCCTCACCGTGCAGATCAACGAGTACGTGCACATCGGCTTCGCGCCGCACGACTCCGCCCAGGCCACGGTCTTCTACTCGCTCACCGGGCTGCACGGCGCGCACGTGTTCATCGGCCTGTGCCTGCTGCTGATGGTCACCGTCCGCGCCTTCCGCGGCCACTACTCTCCCGAGCAGCACCGGGGCATGGAGGTGCCGGGGATCTACTGGCACTTCGTCGACATCATGTGGGTTGTCGTGTACACGTCGGTGTACGTGATCTGAGACGGGCAACGCGCTCCGCGCCCGGCGTCGAACGCTTGTCCCCCTCGTGCTGAATCCCCTCCGCTCCGAGGCCGAAGCCTTCCGGGCGCTGCTGTGGTTCCTGGCCATCGTCGCCGTCATCGTGGTGGTGGTGCTGGTGATCCAGGCACTGACGTAGGCTCGATCGCGTGCCCACCGCGCTTCCATTGGGGGCCAGCGGTCCGGGCGGCACCGTGGCCCTCCCGCTGCTGGTGCTGCTCTACTGGCTGCCCTATCACGCCCGCGCCCGCACGCTGGCCGCCCACGGCCGCGCCGTGCCGGGCTGGCGCCGGGGCTGCTACGCCGCCGGCCTGATCACCCTCGCCGTCGCGCTCAGCCCGCCGGTGGGCAAGCTGGCCGACGAGCTGCTGGTGGCACACATGGTCGAGCACCTGCTGATCGGCGATCTGGCCGCGCTGCTGATCGTCCTCGGGCTGACGGGCCTGATGCTGGCCCCGCTGCTGCGAAGCCGCGTGCTGGCTCCCCTGCGGGTGCTCACGCACCCCGTGGTGGCGGTGCTGAGCTGGGCGATCAACTTCTACCTCTGGCACCTCCCCGTGCTCTACCAGGCCGCCCTGCGCCACGACGCGATCCACGCCTTGGAGCACGCCACCTTCCTGGGCCTGGGGATCGCGATGTGGATGGGCCTGCTCGGGCCCCTGCCCAAGCCGCAGTGGTTCGGCAACGGGGCGCGGCTGATATACGTCGTCGCCGTACGCCTGGTGGGCACGGTGCTGGCCAACGCCATGATCTTCTCCGGGACCGTGTTCTATCCCTACTACCGCCTGGCTGAGGCCCACCACCACATCAGCGCGTCCGCCGACCAGATCGCCGCCGCCGGGGTGATGATGGTGGAGGAGAGCCTGCTGACGATCGCGCTCTTCTGCTGGCTGTTCCTCAAGGTCGCCCGGGAGGGCGAGGAGCGCCAGCTGCTGCTCGACTACGCCGCCACCCAGGGCGTCGAGCTGGACGAGCGCCGCGCGGCACGCGCGGTGGCGGCGGGACGCGGCGAGGAGCTGCGCGAGCGGGTGCGAGCCCGCGCCGCGGCTACTTGATGGTGAGCGTGCCCTTCATGCCGGCGGCCTCGTGTCCGTCGACGGAGCAGTAGAACGTGTAGCTGCCCGGCTTCAGCGTCGCGCTGACGGTGGAGAGGCCGCCTCCGGAGACGATCGCGCCCACCTGGTTGAGGCCACCGCCCTTGATGGCGATGTCGTGGGGCACCGATGACATGTTCTTCATCCGCAGCGTTACCTGACCGGCCTTGGCGCTGCCGCTGGAGGCCAGGAACTTCAGCTGTCCCGTCGGGTCGGCGTCGATCTCCAGCGTACCGTTCTTCGCCACGGCCGGCTTCTGGGAGACGCTCGGCACGGCGCTGGCCAGCGCTCCGGTGTCCTGGCCAGGCTTGGCGGCGACCTCGGCCACGTACCCGGCGACGTTCTCGGCGGCGCTTCCGGTGAAGAGCTTGGCCGGCATCGCACCCCCGAAGGTCGGGTACTGGATCCAGTAGCTGACCAGCCCCCGGATGTCGGTGCCGCGCAGCTTGTCGGCGCGGTCCTGCCGGAAGGCGTCATCCAGGTTCGGCCCCACGGCGCCGCTGGCACCGGCGTGGCTGAGGGTGTGGCAGGAGCCGCACTTCTGCACGAACAGCTGCTTGCCGCGGACGAGGTTGGGGGTCGGATGCTTCAGGTCGCAGCCGCTCAACGCCAGCAGCGTGACGGCGGACGCGCCCAGCGCGACCAGACTCCGGGAAATGCCTGCGCGTGCTCTCCTCATGACTGCCGGCGGCACTCTATCCGAGCAGGCAGCGGCGCGGCACCTGGAGGCCCCGCCGGCGCCCGGAGGCCCGGCTTGCTCGACCTCGGGGGCGCCGAAGCCGCTGGTAGCATGACGCGCGATGAGAATTCGTCAGAGGTACCGAATGCGCTCGCCGAGCACCGGTCGCGAGGTGATCATCGAGGCAGAGCCCGGCGTCGAGTACATCGATCGGGAGACGGGCGAGCCGCTGCAGGCCGTCGCCCAGCTGCTCCCCCTCGCGCCGACCGTGTCCGAGCTCCCATGGTCGGTGGACAACCTGCGCTTCTGCAACTGGTGCGATCAGCTGACCCAGAAGGACATGAACGACTGCCCGCACTGTGCGCGGCGGATGGACCCGCTGGACGACTGAGGGCAGGGACGCGCCGTGCCCAGCTCCCACCTGCTCATGAGCCTCGTGGCCGGTCTCGCCCTCGCCATGGGCGTGTCCGCCTGCGGCGGGGGCGGATCCTCCACCGACACCAGCGGCGCGCCCACGCTGACGGTGCCCACCGGCGGGGCCGGGGGCGGGAGTGCCGCCGCCAGCGCTGCCACCACGAGCTCCACCACCACCTCCACCACGCCTACGACCGGCGCCGGCAGCAGCGCGGGGGCCGGCGGCAGCTCGGCGTCCACGTCCTCGTCGGGATCCTCTCCCTCCTCGGGAGGCACCAGCGCGCCCACGGGAGGCACGTCGGGCTCCACCGGCTCGGGGGCCGGCACGGGGTCGAGCGGGACCTCGGGCACCAGTGGCTCGAGCTCGGGCTCGGGCGGCGTCGGCACGGGCGCCACCAGCGGCTCGGGCACGTCTGGAAGCTCGGGCTCAGACAGCGGCTCGGGCGGCTCCGGCAGTGGCGGTGCCGGGCTGGGATCGGCGTTTTGCCAGCAGAACCCGGGCGCCTGCTAGGGGCCTGCTGCCAGCAGAACCCGGGCGCCTGCTAGGGGCCTGCTGCCAGCAGAACCCGGGCGCCTGCTAGGGGCCTGCTGCCAGCAGAACCCGGGCGCCTCCGGCTAGGGCTCACGCCACCAGGGGACTGGGACGCGCCACCAGGGGACTGGGACGCCCGCCCGCTCAGTGGATCTGCGGCTTAGACTTGATCGGGCTCGTGACCTCGGTGACGCTGTACTCGATCCGCGTCCCGGGGTAGTTGCAGACGTAGTTGGCGGTGTCGCCGATCGCACCCTGCACCTGGGTACTGTTGGCGGGGTGGGCGCAGTTCTTCCCGCGGCTCTGGCGGTAGGCGTCCCGCTTCAGGGGCAGGTCGATGGAGAGCACGGGAGCCCAGGTCGGGACGGTGAGCGCGACCACCTCACCCCGGGTGACCGGGATCGGAGTGGCGAGCGGGAACTGGACCACCTGCCCCAGGTAGGGCTGCAGGTGGATGACATCGCTCTGCGCCATCACCGTCCAGCGCCTCAGCCTCGGCTTCCCGATCGGCTTGAGCACCGTGATTGCGGCGCGCGTGGTACCGCCGTACTTGCGGTTGAGGTAGTGCACCGATTGGGTGGCGGCGCGCGCATTCGCGTTCAGCCGGGAGAGGCCGAGCGTGAAGGCGACGAGGTAGCCCGACCTCGTGACGGTCGTCGGGTAGGTGGCGGTGGCGCGGATCGTCTCCAGCCCCGTCACCTGGGTGAGGATGATCGTGCAGTTGGCCGAGCTGACGCCGCGAGGGCAGGAGGGAACCGCTACAGGAGTCTTGGCCGCCCCGAGCTCGAGCACGTCGGCCATGGCCGAGGTCGCGGCGAGCGCGCAGGTCAGGATGGCAGCAGCCAGAAGGGCTGGAGAGAAGCGTTTCATGCCCCCATTGAACACCAACCGACGGCGGCAGTTGCGCCTACCGCGTAGCCTCGGGAGCTTCAGCGGCCTGAGAACGTGGCCTTTCCCGGCCCCTGCTCCAGGAACGTGCGCACCGCCCCGCGCAGGTCCTCGGTGTCGAACAACCCCCCCGCGACCTGCCCCACGCGCTCGTTGGCGAGCTCCACGCCCCCCTCCCGGAAGTCCCGGATGACCTGCTTGGTGGCGGCGTGCGCCACCGTTGGACCCTCCGCCAGCCCCGCGGCGAAGGCCCGCGCGGCCGCGTCGAAGCCATCGTCGGGAAGGACGCGGTTGACCACGCTCCAGCGCTCCAGCGTGGCGGCGCTGTAGCGCTCGCCGGTCATCACCAGCTCCCGGGCGCGCCCGGTGCCGGCACGCTCGGCCAACCGTTGGGTCCCCCCCATCGCCGGGGTCAGGCCCACCACCCTCTCCACCAACCCGAAGCTGGCCGACTCCGCCGCCAGGATTAGGTCG
>JAABUY010004202.1_pt1 | contig 15280 bp, 17 predicted proteins | sample 5560271 | NCBI WGS metagenome assembly JAABUY01 (sample SAMN10711886, study PRJNA513374) | rock metagenome | isolation source: Antarctica rocks | place: Antarctica: Victoria Land, University Valley
AGGTTAGCAAGGAGGTCCCCCTTTGAACCCCGGCTGTGCTCGATGGCCCTCATAACATTACGGCGCACAAGAAATAGAAAGCATGAATTACGATTTGTTGAAGCAGTAGGAGCTGCAGTAGGAGCAGGAGAAGTAGTCGTTCAATTAGAAACATAGTTGTTGCAGTGCAATTACACTGCCCGCTAGTCCGGTTGGGGCTAGCGTCAATTGCGGCACAAAACCTAGATAGCTTTCTGAAGGATACAGGTCGGCCGACCAACGCTAACACTTTGCGCTAGGCTTCTCGTCACCTGCTCGAGCCATTTCATAAATTTCATGATCGATTGAACTCTTTCCTATTCAACCATCAACAACTAATACATAATCAATTCTAGATTGATCTTGAATTAATAACTCTGAAGTTTTATTTAACAAGTCAATCTCAAATGTAAATTATGTAATCAATCATTGAATTTTCTTTTAATTAAGAATATATATAAAGCTTATTAATCATTTATCAATAACTCATTGATCAACGATTAATCAGTCATTTTGTGTCATAATGTCAGATCATCAACTCAATTTAGAACATAAATCATCAATATTTTAAATAATCTCGATTCATTGAATCTGTTTTGCAGTTTAATGAATCAAGTCATCAATCTAGTCATCATCATCTTAATCTAGTTTTAGCAATTCTGTTTCAATTATCTCAGTCGTTCTGCAATCTTAAGTCAATAGAACTACTGTCTAGTCTTGATTCTGCTCGATTCATGTATATAAAAGTTGAGCTTTCATTCTTTTCTTTCACTTTTTGTCTTTCATCTTGTACATTATCTGATGTATTGTCTTGTATCTAGATTCTATCAAAGTAATAATAATATCAGTCTTTTATATTGATAGTATCTTTAGTCTAGCTCAGTCTTTGACATTATAAAAGATCTACACTTTCTGCAACATTTTCATACATTGAAATCTCATCTAGTTATTCTTTCGCTCAAATGAAGTCATTTTACAACTTCTTGATCGATGATGAGCGTGCTGTTGAACAGTTCACTCAAAGTGTAATCAAAAATTCAGTTGAGATTTTTCGCGTAATGTGAGAGCTTCAAAATCAAGTTCAACAACATGATGTTATCACTTCATTCTTATTCATCATTTTCAGTTCTTCAGTCTATATAAAGTTGAATTCTCAGTCTCTTGCGATGATAGCTCAGATCATCGCACAAATCTTGAACAATCAATCTCTTCTTGTCATTCATCTTTTTGTGAATTCTGTCGCTGTCTTCATCGCTTCTAAATTCGAAAAGCTTCTCAATATATCTGAATTTAAGAGAAAAAAAAATCGATTGAATGCATGAAAGCAGAATCTGATACAGCGCATGAACATGAACGATGATTATTATTTCTTTCATCAAGTCAAGATCATTTATATTGAGTCACGACTTATCATAAATAAGAAGACTCACAATCTAATGAGTCAATATCGAGTCAATGATCTTTGTATCATTTTCATCTTTGCAGATTGATAACACAAGTTACATTATTGCTGTGACAATTCTTTCAAGACAGAAGATGCTCATTTATATCTTCGTGAAACTTTGAAGCAAGACATGAATAACTTTGTTGATTACTACAATTTCTTCTATCAAAAGAAAGAATGTTTTTTGATGAAAGATTTTTCATTGATTGATTGTCTGAAACGTAATGTCAATTATTTCATTTAAGTCATCATCTTCTTCTGATGAAATTTTAATGAAACTTGATCATTCATTTTTCATCAATGAGTTTAAGCATTCTTTGACATCAATGAAGAGCTTCAGCAGCTTAAGCATCATCAATCTTGCTTCATCTTCATCATCATTTCATTCATTAAAGTCAAGAGCATCTCTGCATTGACTAGTAATTCTTTAAGTTCGAAAATCATCATTTTTGTGACTGTTGTCTTGACAATATCTTCGTTTCTTTCTCTCTCATTTCTCGATGAGTCAATAAATTTAAGCTTCATCATTATCATTGTTCAAGATAAGATTTTGATCATTTCTGAGATCAAGAAAATCTGCAATAAGTGAAAGTTATGCTATTACTGCAAGTTGCAACATTTGAGCAAAATTGTTAAAGAATGTTCAAATAAGAAGTTTTTCACTCTGCATATCATGAATGTTTATAACAGTGATATCATTAATATAAATGAAGAAATCTTGCTGCTTGCAAGAAAAGTTTAGTCTTTAAGCTAAGTCACGTTCAAAAATCTGTATACATATCATCTTGTTTACTAGTTTCAATCTTTTCACTCTCACTTCAATCATATAGAAAGTTTTCTGTTAAATCTGTCTTGAAACTCTTTGAATTCAATTCAACATTCATAAATAATCACATGATAGTATTTTGTATTCTACATCAAGCTCAATTTAGAGTTCTCATTCTTGCTCTGATTGATAGTGAAGTCTCTGCTTATGTCTTTATGAATAAATTCTTCACGCAACAACATCATCTTTTCTTGTATCAATTAACTCACTCTTGCAAACTTCAAGAATTTGATGATCAAGTCGCTTTAATCAATGATATTATTCATGTCATTGAAATCACAATGATTCTCAATGAATACATCAAAAAACTATTCTTCTATGTCATTGAATTAAATCAATATTTCATCATCATGAATTTATCATGACTTCATCATCACATCATTGATGTTAATTTTAAGCACAATATTTTCATTTTATCTTTCTTCTTCTGTTTTAATCATTGTTACTCATTTCTCGTCAAGATCTATGATTTTAATCAACAAGAAGAAAATTTCTCATTCAAAGTTAACAAAGTAGCTTTCTCTCAGTCTTGTTCTCAATTTGCTCACAAGAAGCAACTTAGTTCACAAATTGCTCACAAGAAGCAATTCAATCTACAAATTATTCACAAGAAGCAATTCAATCTACAGATTGCTCACAAGAAGTAATTCAGCACTCAGTTTGCTTGCAAGAAGTAATCTAGTTTCTCATTCACTTGAAAGAAGCAATTCAGTTTTCAGTTCGCTTGCAAGAAGTAATTTAGTTTCTCATTCATTCAAAAGAAGTAACTCAGTTTTCAGTTTGCTCACAAGAAGCAATTCAATTCTCAATTCACTTGCAAGAAGTAACTCAGTTTTTCATTTACTCACAAAAAGCAATATAATTTCTCGTTCGCTCACAAGAAGTCAACTAATATTCAGCTCATTTACAAGAAACAAATTTCGTTCAATCTTGTTTCTTGTCTGAAACAAGAAACTTCTAATTGTATTCTTCAAGTCATTCAAAAAAAATACTCATCAAAAATCAAGTGTTAAAATTCTTTTCTTTTTAAAACTTTTGTTATCTTTTAAGCAAATCAATTTGATCGATTTTTTATACAATTTGACATAGTTAAATTGAGAGCTTGAAGCTTTAATCATGCTGCTTGTGTCAAAAACATTGAAGTGTTTAGCATCATTTTAAAGAAAATCAATATCTTCTTGAATCTTGAGTCAATCTCGTCTTCTAGTTTAAACTCTGATGAGTCAAAATCGCGTCACACGACTTTGATTATTTATTCAAAAAACAGTTCAACTCTTGCTCAGTTCTTATCTCACTCTCAAGACAGTATGTATGATAAGAATCATTGTTTGAATCTTCATCAAATGAAAAAGAAATTTCATTTGACTGCATTCACGATACAAGAAGATCTTGAAGTCTATTAACAAAGTAAGAACGTAAATTCAATTACAATTTTATCATTCAAATATTTTAAGTTTCTAAATGTCTTCTTTAAAAAGAACGTTAATATTCTGTCTTTGCATCAAGCTTATGATCATGTCATACATCTTAAAGAAGATGCTCAATTCTCAGTCTTCGCTTTGTATGACATAAGTCGTGATGAAATTTTAAAACTTTGTCGTTATCTGAATGAAAATTTGAGTAAAGATTTCATTCAAGTCAATCACTTTCAGATGATCACTTCTGTTTTCTTCATCAAGAAATTCAAAGAAGAACTTTGCTTCTGCATGAACTATCGAGATCTGAACATTATCACAGTCAAGAATTGATATTCTTTGTCTCTGATCTCAGAAATGTTGAATCATCTAAGTCGAGCTAAAATCTTTATTAAGCTGAATATCATTTCTACGTTCAATTGACTTCAAATTAAAGAAAAAGATAAAGCTCTCATCATCTTTTGCACTCAATTTGAATTATTCAAGTATTTAGTCATGCTTTTCAATTTATATAATGAGTTTGTTTCATTTTAGAAGTACATTAACAATATTCTTTGCAAACATTTAAATAAGTTCTGTACAGCTTATTTGAATGACATCTTGATCTATTTCAACAATGAACTCGAGCATAAAATTTATGTCAAGCTCATTTTGTGAAAGCTGTGAGAAGCAAATCTTCAGATGAATATAATTAAATGCAAGTTTCACATCACTTAAGTTTTGTATCTAGAATTGATAATCATCATCAAAGAGATCAAGATGAATTCTTTTAAAATAAACATCATTGTCAACTGATTCATCTTGATCAATGTTAAAAACATTCAAAGTTTTCTAAATTTTATGAACTTCTATAAAAGATTCATCTATGACTATATTAGAATAATTATCTCGCTCATTCATCTCATCAGAAAAGATGTACTCTTTGTCTGATTTCAGAAATATCAGATTGCATTCAACATTCTTAAGAAAATCTTCACTTTCAAAATTATTCTTCATCACTATAATTCAGATCACAAGATTGTGATAGAAATCAATGCTTTGAACTATATATTCAAAGACATTCTTTCTCAATATGATGAAAATGAGATTCTTCATTCAGTCGCTTACTTTTCGAAGAAGCATAATTCAGTCAAGTGTAACTATGAGATCTACGATAAAGAACTCATGATCATTGTTCGCATTTTCAAGAAATGATGATCAGAGTTCAAAGACTTTATCTATTCTGTTGAGATGATCATGAATCACAAAAATCTTAAATATTTCATGTCAACTAAGCAGTTGAATTATCATCAAGCTCATTGAAGTGAGTTTCTGTCTAGATTTAACTATCACATCATTTATCATTTCGACAAAATCAATGATAAGTTGAATGCTTTAACACGTCGCTCAGAAGATCTTTTTAAAAAGAAAAATACATTCAATTCTTGACATCAATATCAACATCAGACAATTTTGAAAACTCATGTTTTAGATCTTAATATTGTTAAGAATCTCATTCTTAACATTTTCAACATCAAAGTCATGAAGTTTCAGTCATAAATCATCATTTTAAATTCAGTTCAGTTACATTTGTTCTCAGTTATCTCAGTATTTTTGCAAATTCTAGTTTTTATGAATTTAGAAATTGAAGAATTCAATGTTGAAAACATCAAGTTTCAGCTAAATCAAGACATTCTGAATCTTGATGAAGATTTTGCTGACATTCTCACTCAAACATTGTAAAAGTAAGTTGAAATCAATGACAAATTTGCAGCTCAGATAATTGAAGCACTTTGCAATAAAGCATGACATCATAACAAGATTTCTTTAGTTAAGTGTAAAAAACATAAAAATCATCTGTACTTTCAAGAAAGAAAGTACATGCTCAACTCAGATAAACTACGTCTTCATATCATTCAGCTCGCTCATAATAGTATCATTGATGATCATTCAGAAAGAGCAAAAAGTTATGAACTGATCAGTCGAGTTTACTGATGATTAAACATTTATAAGTATGTTCAACGCTTCATATAAAACTGTCATGTATGCACACGTTTCAAGCTTTTTAGACAATGAACTCAAGAATAATTGCATTTTCTTTCAGTTCTTGAACGTCATTGACGTGATATTTTTATGAATTATGTAAATTCTTTATCGCTCAGTATCTTTATGAATATCACATATAAATATGTTTTAATCTTCATTGATCATTTTATCAAAATGAGACATTTAGTTCTCATTACTTCTATGAAAGTTGAAGAAGTTATCAACTGCTTTTATGCTCATGTTTGAAAACATCATGATTTACTCGAGTTCTTCATGTCTGATTGAGACACACAATTCATTTTCAATGTCTGAAAGCATATGTGTAAAATGTTGAAGATAAATGTTAAGTTATCAATGATGTATTATTCTGAAATTGATGATTAAATTGAAAGAATCAATGCTGTCATGAAGCATTATCTTTGAGTCTTCGTCAACTACATGCAAAATGACTGAGCTAAGTGACTTTCTGAAGTTGAATTCATTATCAATAATGCATCATCATTAATCACTTTAGCATCATTCTTCTTGATCAATTTGAATCAAAACTCACATCTAAATTTTAAGTTTTCTGAATTTCTGTTCAAGAATTTTATGTTTCAAGCTTAAAACAAGTTAATCAATATCAAATAATTCATCAAGAAGATGAAGAAATTAACTGAGCATTTACATGATGAGATGTTTATAGCTCAGATCATTTATGAATTCAATGTCAATCTCTCTCGTCATTCTTGTTTTAAATACTTCATTGAAGATGAAGTTTGACTGAATGCTTGCAATCTCAGCATTACTCATCTTATTGTCAAGTTAAATAATTATAATGTTGATTTCTTCAAGATCAAGCATGTTTTCAAGAACAATTTTCTGATCATTGAGTTAAATCTTTCAACATTCATGAAGATTCATTCAATCTTTCATGTCATTCTTCTGAATCATATCGCAAGTGACTTTCTTTTGAATCAACATCAAAAATCTTAAGAATTTATTATCATTGAGAATGATGAAAGATTCTGATATGTAAACAGCATATTAAACTTCAAGCATGATAGATGTTATAATTCATTTCTGCTCAAGTATTACATCAGTTGAAAAGATCACTTTTCTACTTGAAAGTCTTTTCATCTTCTGAATAATTGTGAGCAAGCGCTCAATGAATATCATCTCGTCAATTCTGTCGTCGAAGAATCACATGTACTGTCATGTGTGATGTCTTAATGTCAATGTCAAGAACTTTAAGTTCAATCTTTATCATTTCAACTCAGCTTAGATCTGACTCAGATCTTGTTTAAATTTGACTCAAACATCTTGTTTAAATTTGATTCAAATGTGACTCAGATGTATTTTAGTTTTGTCTATGCATTATCATATTAAACTGTGTTTAATTTCTTTCTTACTCAGATTTGACTCAGATCTTGTTTAGATTTGACTCAGACATCTCGTTTAAATCTGATTCAGATGTGACTCAGATGTATTTCAAATTCTTTGTGCATCATTACATTAAAATGCGTCATCATCTCATTTTACTCTTCAAACATCTTGCTCAAATTTGATTCAAATGTGACTTAGATTTATTCTAGTCTCATCTGTGCTTCATCACATTAAAATGCATTCACATCAATTCTTGTCTCGTTTCAGTCTTCATCTTTAATTCTTTCTCATCTTGTTCTGTTTCTTCTCATCATTTTGTAGAAGCTCAGTCTTGAAGAGAAAAGTTACTGTCATGATGTCAGATTATCAACTCAATTTAAAACATAGATCATCAATATTTTAAATAATCTCAATTCATTGAATCTGTTTTGCAGTTCAATGAATCAAGTCATCAATTTAATCATCATCATTCTAATCTAGTTTCAACAATTTTGTTTTGATCATCTCAGTTATTTTGCAATTTTAAGTCAATAAAACTATTGTTTAATCTTGATTCTGCTCAATTCATGTATATAAAAGTTGAACTTTCATTCTTTTCTTTCACTTTTTGTCTTTCGTCTTGTACATTATTTGATGTATTGTCTTGTATCTAGATTTTATCAAAGTAATAATAATATCAGTCTTTTATATTGATAGTATCTCTAGTTTAGCTCAGTCTCTGACATTTTGTCTCAGCAAGTTTTCAAGTTCTGAATGTTTATTTATTAATCAATCATTGATGTTATATTGATCATTGATTGATTAATTATTAATCTATGAATAATAACATACATCTTTGACATTTTTAGTATCATTAGATTCTAAATTTCAATTATTCAGATTGAGAAACTTCTCAGTTTGTATTTTTATTCATACTCAAAAATTGATAAGTTGAATTGATAAATAATTATTTCTTGATTAACTATTAATTAATTATTGATCAATAGAATTGATGTGATATATTTTAGAAGATTAAAAGTCATTCTGTTTTCTGTGAATTTAGATTACATTATCAGTAGCTCAGAAAAGCGGAATTATGCGCATGGTTGAGCAACTATGCTCGAACATTTTGCATGGTCGATCGAGCTTTAGCGTTGGTCGATCGACATGTAGTCTCAGCTTTCTGCGAGGTCAGAAAAGAAAGTATTCGAAATGACCTTCGTATCGCAACTGCACTATCACAAAAATCAAATGAACACGCAAATAGTCAAATGTAATGACAATAGATTGAATTATACGTAGAAATGTTTAAGGCAAGCACCTTCGGGTGAGGAATGTCACGTACCCTGTCTCCTGTGTCAGTGTGTAGCTTAAAAGGTTCGTCCCGTTTTTCCGGTGAATCGTTTCTTCGATGCGCGTTGTATTGGCGTAACGATTCTGCGCCCTGACGCTTATGAGTCTATAAGTTGGTGGGGGGGTGGGTAGCATCGTACTCCTTCGCTCCCGTTCTTGCATGTGAGGCGGAGAGCTCGCGAACCGTGAAATAAGTTGGTGGGTGGTGCCACGCTTAGTGGCACCATTAGATGGACTGTTGATAAGCTCCTGCAGTGCATTCTACACAGTGCCTTCCCCCCCCTGGCCTGGACCAGAGGTCCCCCTATTTAGATAGCGAGCCGCAGGCCATTACACCAATCCACTCCCCATGCTTCCAGATCCCCCCAAGTGCATAACAGTTCCAGTCCTCCCGATCGCTCCCGCCTTGCAATTAGTCATACTTGTATTCGCCAGCGCTCCCGATCCGATCAAATAAATAGGCAGGGGGTCTATCAACAGCTTATGCCGGCAGGACCGGTTATCCTCCCTTTTGAGTGACTGCCTTCCCTTGCGAACCTGTTTCTCAGCGACCTAGCAAGAGCGTATCTGTCACAGCAAAGCCGCTATTGTCCATCTACATCGAACTTCTTAAGCAGCGAAGACAACTGCGCCATGGCCATCGTGACCGGACCGCAGGTCAACAAGGAGCCACCCGCCAAGGACGTCCCCATCTACGATCCCACGGAGTTGCTCTCACAGCGGATGCGCAAATGGCAGCCGCCATTCAGTCTGGCCCCTCATTGCATCGTCAACGAGTCCAAATGTGCTGACAATGCGTCGCAGTTCAAAGCCTCCTGCCTCTCGAGGCCGTGCCGGGCATGATCTCTCTTCTCGTAGGTAAGCAAAGGCACCGCTGTTGCACGACACTACTCGCAGTTGTTGATTGTCCGTCGTAGGAAAACCAAATCCGGACTGCTTTCCGTTTTCGGGCATCTCGATAACCCTCAAGGGAACCAATGAGCAGATCGAGTTGAACGAGACGGAGCTACACGACGCCTTCCAGTACGCCCTCCTGCCGGGTGGTATTGCAGACCTGCTTAAGGCAAGAATGCTTCACCCCCTCCTCTATGTGGTAGAAAACTTTCTAACATCCAGCATAGTGGTTTGAGGGTCTTCAGGTGAAGATGCACAGCCCGGGAGCTGCCGGCACATGGGGCTGCGCTATCGGGAGCGGCAGCCAGGACCTTTTGCACAAGGCGTTCCAAGTGTTCACGGATCCAGGTGATTCCATTCTCATTTACACGTATGTATCACCCCATCGACCTACATAGTGTCTTGTCACTAATCATCCATGACAGGCCGGCATACTCGTATGGCAACCCAAGGTCGGAGAGTCCATGTCTCGTGCTAACACATGTATTTCTAGGGGTACCCTGGGATTCCTTGGTGCCGACAGCCACAACCTCGTTGGTGGGTATCCCGCGCATAGTACCAATCCGGCTCAGCCAGCTGCTAATATTTTTGGCTAGAGGTGTTCGCTGATGCTGAAGGTTTGGACCCAATGGAGGTCGAGCGGGTCCTATCTAAGTGGCCAAGCGACAAAGCCCGACCCCGTGTCCTATACACGGTCCCAACGGGCTCCAACCCAACAGGGCGGTCATGTACCCAAGAACGCAAGATTGAGATGTCAGTAGCATTTTGGGAATCGTGATGAGCATTAGCTTGGCGCCTAGCTAACCGTGATGCCAGCCTCCGTCTCTCCAAGAAGTACAATTTCCTCATCTTCGAAGATGATGCTTACTACTTCCTTGATTTTGCGGACCCCGCCACCAAGGCCCGCAGCTACCTGTCCCTCGAGTCTGATGTCAACGGCGAAACTGGCCGTGTGGTACGATTTGACTCTCTAAGCAAGATCGTTAGCGCTGGAATGCGCATAGGAATTCTTACAACATCGCCCTCCATCCTCCAAAAGGTGAACATCATCACCGGCAACACCAAGTAAGTACCACAAGGCCCCCCCCCCCCACCCAAGGACCCCTGATGGTGTGCGCTAATACCCCCCTCAGCCTCCAAGCTGCCTCGACAACCCAGGTCCTCGCGCTAGCGCTTCTTCGGCATTGGGGTCACGAAGGCTTCCTCACACACACGTCTAAGGCGTCTGACTTCTATCGGCGTAAGCGGGACGTGTTTGTCGCTGCCGCCGAGCGGCATCTCAGGGGGAAGGCGACTTGGGAGGTGCCTACTGCCGGCATGTTTCTCTGGATCAACCTGCTGCTCCCTCCTGGTCAGGACAGTTTCGAGGTCCTCAACAAGTCTGCTATCGCGGCTGGCGTCATCGCCGTCCCGGGGATAGCATTCATGCCTAGCAAGAGCAAGACATCCCAGCTTCGGGCAAGCTTCAGTTTGGTTACGGAGGAGGGTGTCGACGAAGCTTGCAGGCGGATTGCGGTGTTGGTCGATCATGCCCTTGCCGAGGCCGCGAAGGGAGAGCCTGCCGTGGTGTGATGAATGACGAATCCATTGATGACTACTTATCTTCTAGGCGTTTTGCAGATTGTCTATACCCGTTATACATGTACAGCGGATTTAGACGATTCATGTAACTACTTTAGGGTCTTGGTAATGCTCAAGTTCGCGCTGAGATACTAGGTCAAGGTTCTTGTGGGGCCGAGAAGTGTTATGTCTCGGCACCACTCTTTGCAATGTTTCCGGGGCCGGTGCCAGCAGGGATCTGCAACCCTTTGGGTGGGCTAGGCGAAGATGCGCCCAATTTGAAAACAAGACACTGTCTCTCCTCACTCTGCTCCCCGCATTCAGATGAGGTCCGATAACGTGGTTGGGAACCCCTAGGGCGTCCGTGGACATCCTGCGTCGTCGAAGTTTCAAGCGGTCGATCCCCTGCGCCGTGCTCATCTCTAGGAGTTCATGAGCGGTGAGCGAGCCGTCTTTGTCCAACTCTGCGTCCAACTCTGCGTGGACACTGAGCCATGTTCCCTATATCGAGCTCGAAACCAAAGTGAGCTGAGGGCTAGGTGATGTCATGAGCGCCTGCGTGACAAGGGCCAACAGAGGAGCGAAGTCAAATAGAACGTTGCATGTTCATGTCTCGTGAAAGCTATCCTGTAGACTTAAGACCATGGTATCTCCGTAAAGGTTCTATTGAATAGAAAGCAATTCAAACAGTATTGCCATCTCGTGTCCCGTATTTCCTTCAGCCTACGTACCCGATTACCGCATAATCATCTCAAATATATCGTCCCATGTTGGCCTAAGTGGACCATGAGCCTGCTTCGGCTCGGAAGTGAACCATCAATCCCAAATTTGTTCTTCGCATCCCTACCCCTACTACCTTTCTCACCTTGCTTGGTGACTGTGAACTGTTGGATGACCAAGATGCCGTTCTGACTGGCCCTATTGCCTCCAAGGAATACTTCCATCACGGGTGTCGTCGGAATTTTGGCTCCCGGCCTCAGAGTCTGGTGGCTTGCGTACACTGCCTCTAGAAATATTGGTTTCCTGGCTGTTCGGATATCGAGATCGTTTGAGCTGGTGTGATTCGTGGATGCGGGGGCCTTCTTGAAGAGGATTTCTATGAGAAGTTTGTGGAGGAACGGTATAGAGGCACCAATGATGATGACGGTGTTCTCGGCGGCTGCCCACATGAGCAGATCGGGCGTAGAAACTAAGTAATGTCATGATAGTGCAGCAAGTCGGCATTCAAGGGTCCATCTTGCATGTGAGATCTGTCCACCTTCCCAGATCGGGGAGAACGCTGTCTTGATACAGGCTGTAGCAGTAATATCCGAGTTATAAGCAAGCGGTGAGAAGCTGCCCAGGTCAGGTAGTTCAAGGAATTGACTCATAGAAATCACGGGACTGATGAAGTGTGGATCTGATAATTGACTAAAGGTGTGTCTTCTACAGTAGTCAGTAGGAAGCTATCTATGTTTTGTGCCGCAATTGGCGCTAGCCCCAACTAGGCTAGCGGGCAGTGTAATGACGCTGCAACAACTATGTTCCTAATTAGGAATGTTCCTAATTGAACGACTACTCCTCCTGCTCCTACTGCAGCTCCTACTGCAACTCCTATTGCTTCAACAGGGACCGACCTTCTCGGGTGTCTTCATCTGCACATGCCCGAGGAAAAGCCAGGGAACAATAGCCAAGACAAAGTCCATCAATGCTGACTAAGCTTGGAGGACTTGATACAAGAGCAGGACTAATGAAAAGGAAGACGGACAGTTCGAGACTTACCGCTCGCAAACATGGAGTAATATATAACGAGTAGCTATTCCAGCAGTGGCCTTCCACTTGCGCGTCCGATGTTCTCTCCAGCAGAGCGCACTGAGTAGACTGGAAGATAGCATCTATGCCCATGATAACATTGAGGCTCAGGATGCTGAACCAAAACAGTAGGAATTGCCATCTCTTAACTAGTCCGAGGTTTGTCATTGCGAATGATGTCTTGCTGATCGGGATCGCTATAACGACAAATAAGTTTTCCATGTAGAGACACTTCAAGGCGAGGACGATGTCTTCATGGTTCAGTTCTGCAATGTGTCGGCCGGTACCATACTTAGTTGCTACGATCGCAAGCCCTCAGCTACATGTAGTAAAGGAAAGTGGTTTGCATACAAGGACAGGAGCTGATCATACCGAGAACTACGGTCCTGTCTAGCGCGTTCAATAAAAATAGCAGTGCACGACTTTAATTTCTGGACGAAAGCAATGCCCTTGAGGCCATCGTTTAGACGGCCATATCTCGGATTTGAGTATCTGGGTGGGAAATCTGCTGATCTTGATGCTACTGATTAAGCCCAAACCACTGATGGCCGTTGAGGCGAGCAAGAGGAAAGACGTACCGTATAAAGAGCCGGGCGCGGCCAGAGTAGGAGACCGTGGGTCGTGGTCCCATGACCGTGCCCATAGATGAACGAAGTATTATTCTGTCGGTAGCTGGCAGCCGCACACGCCGCAGATACGCAGCGACCGGTGCATTCTGAGTAAAACAGTACCACGGTCACGGGATGACTCGCTTCGAGTTTCTGAACAGAAGGAAATCTTTGCTCATGTATATCCCGTGTAAACCATCGGCCTGCGATAACAACCCATCGAAGGGTCCAATCGCGCAACAGGAGGTCCAATGGAGTACGCGGCCAGGGGGGCACCAAGAGCTACAGTCAAAGCGTTAAGAACGGGGAAAGCCCAAGAGCTCATTCGCGCGAAAACGCAAAAGTCATCGCGGAACACGGCATGATTGTGGACGTCTTTGAAGGGGAGGCGGCCATTGACCGTAAGAGCGTGCAGCTCTATGCGACACTATTGAGCGCGAGATTTAAGCGGCTATGGAACTTTGTCCACGATGATCGCTTCATCGCGGTATTGCAACGGGCCCAGCGGCGCAACAAAGCTCGAATTGTTCGCGATATCACGCCGCTGCTAGCTCCTTCAGCAGAGTTGGTCTATCTGGACTATGAAGCAGAGACGTTGGCGCAAGCTAAGGGACCGAAACGAACCGAAGCGCTAGAAAAAGCAGTTGCGCCTCAAGTCGTGATTGATGGGCTCAATCAACTATGGGATAAGTGTACCCCCATCATCGGTCCGCAGTCAAGCCGGACATCGCTGTCGGCTTATCCTCCTCGGCCTTTACCCAGGGAGAGATGTTGCAACTCAAGATGAATCATACGTCCGATTGTCCCAGCTTCACGACCGATGAATTGTCTTTTCCGTTCCTAATTTGCGAGGTCAAGTGTGGTGAGAAAGCTATGAGCGAGGCTAAGGGACTGGCGATGTAAAGTGTGAGCCTGGGCGTCAAAGACATCGTGGAGCTCTACTGAAAGGTTTCGCGTGCTCATGAGCTCGATCAAGAGATCCTCGTCTTCGCCATCGCCCACGACCCCAGCATAGTAAAAATCTATGGAGACAATGCTCGAACAACAGGCACTAAAACCTGGTATTCTCGACACCTCATTCAGATTTTTGGTATTTTTCTTTTCACGGGTCGTGGCCGCTGGCTTGCGTATAACTTAAACGGAAGCTTTTCGATCACTTCGTTCCCAAGCACCTTAATGGGCTCCGCAGCGCTCTTTCATACCTTTTGGTATCATCTCCAAAAAATAACCTTAGCCTTCGCTCCTCGAAAGAGGCCAGCCAATCTTACGCGCTTCACCCCTCGGCTCAGGCCTCACAGCCGCAGCTCAACCCTCTGCTCACCCGACTCACCCACCTACTCACCCTACTCACCGTCTACTCACCCTGCTCACCCCTACGCTCTCTCTACTCACCCTCTCTTCTTCCGTCGGTTATCCCGTAAAATTACTTACATCATCCAGTCTAATAAGTCCTGCTTCTGGGACTTTACTCGGGTATTGGTTTTTCGGCGGCCACTCTCAATCGTAAGATGTAGCTAGTATAAGCGAACGCTGATGGCCCGATTTAGGGACCTTCCTACGAAGTCCTCTAAAATCAATCTCTTAGAGAGCAGTTCTCCACCTGTAATTCTTGATCTCGTATACTTGCGCATGTCATGTAACCTAACGGATTGTTCAGTATTACCACTCCGGTGTCTCCTTATCTTATCCCTTTCTTAACGTATTTTTCCCTTCTATATATCTTCATTTGTTTTCCATCTGCGCTTGGGTCATTCGTAGCTTTCATATGAGAAGGCTATTGCTTCTCTATCTAAGTGACTACTGCTACTTGCCAGATGCCGCAAGAGAAAGACCCTGGGCTGCGCTAATTACGAATGTTACCTATGGAGAAGTTTCGCTGATCACAGGGATAGACTTCAGGGAAAACACCCCAAAGCATCTCTTTACGAGCTCTGGTGGCTGAAGCAATCCGTCAGATCAATGGTGTATGGTATTGGCGGCTTCGAGGTTATCTCAGCTCTAT
>JAABUY010004204.1_pt1 | contig 15279 bp, 17 predicted proteins | sample 5560271 | NCBI WGS metagenome assembly JAABUY01 (sample SAMN10711886, study PRJNA513374) | rock metagenome | isolation source: Antarctica rocks | place: Antarctica: Victoria Land, University Valley
GGTCGGGCGCGTCGCCCGCCTGGCGGCGCTGCCAGCCGCCGTCGGGCAGCTGGCGCCAGGCGCGCGCGGCCTTGGCGCCCAGCTTCTTGGACTGCGCGGCCGCCGCCTGCACGACCGCGGCGGCCGCGGACTCGGCGTCGGTCGTGGCGGCCAGGCGCTCCGGCGCGCTCATCTGGTCCAGCAGGTCCTGCGGGCGCGGGCGGCAGGGTTGTGCGGCGCGGCCGGCAGGGTTGTGCATGGCGTGGCTGACAAGTGCAGACGCGGCACGCACGGCTCCGGGCATGCGCGGCGGCGGCAGTGCGTGCTGTCGCCGGCGCCCGCCGCGGCATCGGGCGCTGCGGCCTCCCCCGCCCCCTTTAAGGCGCTCTGCGGCGTGGGTGCCAGGGAGCGGGGTATGGTGGTGAGAGTCATGAGGCGCGCGCTGCATGCCCCTCTGCAACACCCCGCGCACGTGAGAGCCGCCAGAAGCCGCCGGGCGCCTGCTGCGACCCACATGCGCGGCAGCGGGCCGCGCTGCTGGCTCAGCTGCTGCAAAGAGCGCGGCGCGACGCCCACAACACATTCATAATCTCCGCTTGACTTCCAGATGTGGCCCATCCCGTTAGGCACTCTAAGCGCGCGGCCCTCCGCGTAGACGCTCAGCCAAATTGCACATGACAGCTTGCAAGAGCAGCAGCATAGTGGTGACGCGGACGCCGCTTGGCGCCGTCCAGCGCTGAAGCGGGGTGCTCGCGGTATACCAAAGGCAGGCAGCAGGCCGCGGGCGGCCGCAAGACGCCGGGCGGGCGGGCGCGCCTGCGGGTTGGTGATCGCGCGCTGGATGCGCGCGAACGAGGCCGCGTCGGCGCCGGTCGCGCGCGCGTACGCCGCATTGACGACCGCGGCCGCGGCCGCGCGCGCGGCGGCCGACGCGGCGGCCGCCTCGCTGGGCAGCATGCTGGCGAGCAGCTCCGCGAGCTCGTCGGCGGCCCCGTCGCCGTCGCCGTAGCTGAAGTCGCTCGCCGCCGTCGTCGCGGCGTCCTGCGACGGCGCGGCGCCCGTGCTCGCCGCCGCGCTCGGCAGCGCAGGAGCAAGGGAAACCAAATAGCAGGCTCGGTGGGTGTGCAAGAGTCGGCTGCATGCAGGCGAGCAGCCGCACCCCGTCGCCTGTGTTGTTATCCGTGTGGCCAATGCTGCACCCGGATTCAATAATGGTCATTGCGGCTCATGGGCCACATGCTGTAAGCCCTCTGTCCCTCTTGCGCGACGCAGGGAGTTGTTCGGCACGGGTGCTATATGGGTGCCCGAGCGCCGTCGTTTCACACAACCTTGTGTTAACACATGGCTGTTATAACCTTTCCGCAGGCCGGCATAGTGACAGCGCGCTCCAGTGGCCGGGGCCGGCAGGCCTGGGCATGCGGCGCATTGTATGTTTGAGGGGCCGCGCACGAGCTCGGCGTACTCCGCGCGCGCGGCTGCAAGCTCTGTCTCCAGCGGGTCCTCGGGCGGCGCGTCCTCCAGCGCGGCCAGGTCCCAGAAGTGCTCGTAGTCATACTCCTCGGCGACGCGCGCGGGGTCCTCGTCCTCCTCCTCCTCGTAGTCCGGGTCGCCCTCGGAGAACACCAGCTGCTCGACCACCGGCGCCGCGCCGTCGTCCGCGCCGGCCTTGTCCTGTGGGCGGTGCAGGGGTAGGGTTAGGGTGACGCACCCTTATCCTGCACATGCGCGACGCGCGGGCCTTGGGGCCTGTGCGCGGCGGGGCGACGCGGAGCGCGGCGGCGTCGCGGGCGCCCGGCGCGCGCGCACCTCGGCGCCAAAGTCGTCGTCCAGCAGCGACGACGCTGCGCTGGCGAACTCGCGGCTGGGGCCGTCTTCGCCAGCGCGGCCGCCGCCGCCGCCGCCGCCGCGCGGGATGTCCAGCTGGAAGCCATCGCGCTCAGCGTCCACCTTTATATCGCCGCGGCCGCCGCCCGCCGCGCCGGCCGCGGGCCGCTCGAGCGCGTCGCCGCGGTTGAGCGCCGAGCGCGCCTGCCGGAGGAACGCCTCGGGGTCCTCGGCGGGCTCGGCGTGCGCGCCGCCCGCCTGCGCCCGCGCCGGCCGCCGCTGCGGCGGCGGCTCCTCGACGACCTCGCCCTCGTTCGGCGCCTTCGTGGTCGGGCGCGCGCCGGCGCCCGCGCGCAGCGCGCCGTCGCCGCGCTCGCCGCCGCCGCCCATCACCTGCCGCCCACAGCGGCTTTAGTGCGCAACAGGCGCGCGGCTGTGAGCAAGAGAGGGACGGCAATTGAGACACAGGCGCGCTGGAGCGTGGGCCGCGTCGACCTTGTCGACCTTGACTTTTTGCCAAGGCCTGCACCCCTAGAGACGACCCTGTATCTAAGAAGCACCCAGGAATGTCTGTTCATTCATGTTGGTTGAATCCTTGGAGCAGGCCTGCGTCCGTACGCAGCGCGCCCCGCCAATTTGCCCCAGGCGGCCGGCACGCGCAGGGCCGCGCCTCCTCAGTGCGCGACCCCAGCGCCCCGAGCGGGCGCCGGCGCGGGGCGCGGCGGCGCGCGCGAGCGCCGCCCGAGGCGCCCCCCGCGCACAGCCGAGGGGCCAGGAGGCCGCCGGGCGCGGCGCGCACCAGGCGCGGGCGGGCGCCGCCGGTCACGGACTCGGCGGCGCCCGCGTCGGCGTCCGCCTGCAGGTGGTTCAGGTTGGCAGCGTGCACGCGCGCAAAGAAAGCGTCCGCCGATTCAGTACCGGCGCCGGCGCCGTCTTCGGCCGCCGCGGCGCCCAGGCCGCGCCGCACATTGACGTGCACGCGCGGGCCGCCTGCCGCGCGCGCGCGGGGCGCTGGGTGTGGGCGCGGAGGTCGGGGGGCCGGGGCGGCAGAGGGCGGCGCCGGCTGCTTTGCACGGCGGGCCGCGGGCCTGCTGCCCCGCTTGCCGGCCGCGGCGGGCCGGCGCGCCGCGGCGCACGGGCCGGCCGCAGGCTTGCGGCCCGCGGCGATCGGCGCGGAGGCGTGGCGGAGGGCGGGTCTGCCTTGAGGTGGCGGAGCGCACCTGTGCCGGCGGGCACGCCGACGCGCGAGCCGGCGACCAGCATGGCCGTCGTGCCCAGCACCGCGCAGAGCAGCAGCGCCAGGCGGCCGCCGCCGCGCCGCCAGCGCGCCGGCGCGCGCTCGCCGAACCGCGGCAGCTCGGCGTAGCCCGCGCCCTCGCGGCTGCGCCGGCTCCAGGCGCGGCCGCGCAGCGCTGCGCCATCCGCGCTGCCCGCATGGCTGCCGAGCCGAGCCGCCAGCGGCTGCGCGTGGTTATGCTTACCGGCGCCGCCGTCGGCGGACGCCTGCTCCAAGGCCGCGCCCGGGTACGCGCCGCGCCGCATGGCCTCCTGCATGCCCGCCGGCGCCTGGCACGCCTGCTCGGCACTGAGCGGCCGGAGTCCAGCAGGCGCCTGCGTCGCAGCGGGAAAGGAGTTCAGTGTCGAGCGCGGCTGCCGCGATGCTTGGAGACAGCAGCTGCGCCTGCGCTCTCCCGCCAACAGCAGCAGACGCCCGCATGTTGAGGTGCCAGCCACGCGGCTGGGAAGCGTGCGCCAGACAATGCGACACGGCGCATGCCACCAATGTACAGCAGTATCAAGTGGCCGTGCCAGGCACGCCCATCTTGCATCATACTTGTTGCTTTGCAGTACACGCGCTGAAAGACTGCGCAATGCCGGCGTGGACTTCAGCTCACCCCGTGCCGAAAACCAAGAGCGTGCTGCTGCCATGACACACCCGCATGCAGTCCGGCAGCGCAATGAGAGGAGCTCACCGCCTGCCGACCGGTGCGCACAAGCGCGGGCCTAGGTCAGTCGATGCGACTCAGCATGTGCCAGCAGCATCTGCCGCAGATCCGCTGCGATGTGCAAGGCAGCTTGAGGCCATGGGTACACGCATGCGCTCCACTAGGCTGTTACCGGCATAGCCGTGCTTGCATGCTGGCGGTCGGCTGTGTGCCAACTCTGCCCAGGAGGCGCCTCTTATTTCCTTGGTTTTGAAAGTCCTGCGATGCGATGAAGCCGAGGGTGAGGAGAGGAAGATGAAACATGCAGCCCAGAACTCTGGACTCCAGATCATCAACTTGCAGGCAGCATGCTGCGGCCGAGCGCATGCACACATGTCACTCTCCGCATTAGGCATTAGGCCTGCCTGTGGTAGTGACAGGGGCCCCTGTCACAGGGGTCAATCGCTGCGTCTGGACAGCCAGATAGTACCCAGAACGCCCAACTGAGACGAGGCTTGTCAGACAAGCTGGTCAGAGCGGTGCATACCCTCTACACGCAACAGCCTATGCAGTGCACTTCGTGCTGCAAGCTACCCGGCGTCTATCAGGGAGCCTGCCGTATCTGCCCGGGTGCGCCGTGCACATGCGAGGCGCAAGGCAAGACGCGGCGCGACTGTGGCCACTCGAGCGGCGGAGCCGCACACGTCGGAGGGTCAGAGTGACATGGATGCGCCACACACGCGGCGTGTCCAGACGGCAGCAGTGCAACCACGCACAGCCGCCCCTGACCCACAAAGCAGGCGCCCAGGCGCGCCGGGCGCGCGCCGCGGCCGCGCGCTACGACAGGAACATGTCGAACACGCGGCGCGACTCGCCGGACAGCTCGGCAAACGTGTACTCCGATGCCAGCGCGGCCTGCGCCGCGGCGAATGCCGCCTCGCTGGCCGGCGGGACTTGCACGCCCACCAGCAGCACCGTGGAGCGGTTGCCTGCCGCGCGGCCGCGCAGGAACCCGTGTCAGCTGTGCAATGTCTCAGCCTTCGAGAGCTGCATGCCCAGGTGTCAGCGCGTGCTCGGCACTGGCGGGACCGCAACCACACCATCAGCCTGCATGACACCGGAAACACACATGCACACAGCACTCTCGAGCCACAAGACCTCGGCACATGCACCCCCGCCTCGTGCGTGAGCGAGCCCTGTCACAGCCCTGAGCCCGCCCGCGCCCCGCGGATGCCCAGAGTCGTTTGGCGCGCGGCACACACACGCGCTTGCTCGGGCCCGCTGCAGAGCGCGGGCCGCGCCTGTGCGGCGGTAGTGGAAGAGCGTCACATTCCACGCGGGCGACACGACCGCCAGGAAGCGCGCCAGCGCCCCCGCGCGCTCCGGGAACTCCACCTGGCGACCCGCGCGCACGGCGCGCGTGAGCAGCCGAGTGTACAGCAGGAAACTTGGTCCTGCTTCTGCGACTCGGGTATTTTGGCGTGTGACCTGCAAACCTCGCCGCATGCGCTGCAGCGAGGACCCCCTGCTCTCTTCAGGATACAGGCCGGCTTGCCTAGCTGCCATGGGCCCGACTTCAGAGTGGCGGCAGAGGCCAAGGGCGGTGCGTGCAGCGCACGGCATTCAAGCATCAGGCGGCGCGCCTGGAAGATGCGCTCGTTGGGCAGCTCGCCCATGTAGCTGCGCGCGCGCCCGCCCACCAGGTGGCGCAGGTGCACCTGCGGCCCGGGCAGCGCCGGGCCTTCAGCGCGCGCGCATGGAAGTCGCTCGAGCCCAATCCCGTGCGCGGCGGGCTCGCCCCCCAGCATGTGCCCTGTTCAGGAGCTTCGTTGGCTGCCGCAGGAGCTGCACCCCTGTCCTGATTGGCTTTCTACATAACCCAACCCTGAGCAGGCAAGGGCTGGCTTGCTGAGCAGCGCTGCTTACGACCTGTCTATGCTTACCCTGACCCTACGCGGCGTGCCATGAGTCAGGGAAAGGCAGCCCTCCTCACAAACGCGAGGTCTGGCCACTGATGCTGCTCGCAGGCGCGCAGCAGCCCCCGCTGATGGCGAGTTAGTACTCATAGATGCTAGAACCATACGCAGCGCTGCCCGCAGCCGATGCAGACCAGCAGCGCACGCCGGGCGGCCCGCGGCCGCCCGGCGCCGGGCCCTGGGCGCCCCGCACCTGCGCGGCCTCGACCGCCGAGACGTCCAGCGTGGGCAGGCCGGCGGCCTCCAGGCGCGCGCGCAGCTCCGCGGCCTGGCCCGGCGCGCGCAGGCCCGCGCCCCACAGGATGTGCGCCTCGCTGCCGGCGGAATACCTGCCGCCCGCAGCCGGCGCGCGCCCATGTGAAAGCGTGCTGCGGCGCCGGCGGGTGCGGGCCCTGCGGCTGCCCCAGCGCCGCGCGCGCGTCGAGGCGGCCTCGCGGGTCCGCTCACATGGAACGAGGGTGCGGCTAGGTGTACGGGTCTTGCTGCGGCCGGGGCTTGCGAGAGGAGTGCACACCGCCCTGTGAGCAGGGCTTGGCGTGTCTAGGCGAGCGGTGCACTGAAACAGGGGACACACAAGAGGGCCACTAACAGGCCTGGCCGACCAGCGCGTGCGGGGACTGCTGCCACACCCTTCAGCTCCAGGCCTATGGCACCAGCAGGCAGAAGGCGCCCCGCAGCGCCGCAGCCCGGCCAGCGCCCAGGCTCGGGCATGCAGACGAGCACACTGATCGGCACTGACAGTCGCGCGGCCCACCTGTACTTGAACTCGGTGATTTGGATGTCGGTGCCCTCCAGCGCGGCAGCCACGAACGCGGCGAACGCGCCCGGGCGCTCTGGGATGCTGGTCGCAAAGATGGCCTCCGCGCGCGCGCCCACGCTCGCCAGCTCCGCCACCAGCGCCAGGCGGTCGAAGTTCATGTTGGCGCCGCTGGTCACGGCCACCGCGGCGACGCCCTGCGCGCCAGCAGGGCGTGCCTGTCACTGTCAACTGCAGGCTGGAGAGCTCAGATGACTCTGCATCGAACAGGCACCGCCCTCACAGCAGCAGTCTACTTGCCGCCAGCAGGCGGCGCAGTTGGGGCACGCCCTCCCTGCCAGGCCATGGGCAGGCGCCCGGTCGCGCTGTGACTACCCGGCGCGCACGGCCCCCGCCCCGCACCTGCAGCCCGTGGCGGCGCAGGTAGGCCTTGGCGCCGGCCACCGCGACCGCGCCGGCGGGCTCCAGGATGGAGCGCGTCTCGTTGAACACGTCGCGGATGGCCGCGCTAATGGCGCCGTTGTCCACGAGCACCACGCCGTCCACCAGCTGCTGGCACAGCCGGAACGTCTCCGCGCCGACCTGCGCGCGGCCGGCAAGCCGTCGCTGACCGCTGGCCGTTGCTCACAGGCTGCACGGCCTTGAGCGGCACGCCGTCTTGCCCTGGGCTCATACACTGCGCCGTCCGACAGCTGCCGGAACAGCCGCAATCTCCGCGCTGGCCTATGAGGCCGCATCCAGCCGTTGCGCCTAAATGTGCTCGCCGCAACCGGCTTCACCACAGGAGCTCTCTGCATAGAGCAGCATAGGGGCAAGCACGAGCCGCCATAGGCCATGCCCGGCGTGCACGGCGCGCCCCGCAGCCCGCGCCTGCTTGACAGCCACGCCGTCCGCAAACGCGTCTACCTTGCTCAGCGTCACGCGCTCGCCGGCCGCCAGCGACATCGCCATCGCGTTGGCGCCTGCAACAAACCAGGCATGTCGTCGACGAGCGTCGCTCGCTCGCGAGCCGCGGCGAGCGTCACTGTCACTTTGTCCACCCTTACCATTGATGGGCTGCCCCAATGCATTCAAAACTCATCGTGGAATTGCTTTGCCGACTGGGACGTCAACGACTTACATACAGACAGACTCACAGCACACCTGAGGGCTCCACGCCGATGACTTTCACGCCCGGGTGCAGCGCCTTGACGTACGCCGCGATGCCCGCGACCAGGCCCCCGCCGCCCACCGCCACGAACACCGCGTGCAGGCTGCCCCGGTGCGCGCTCGAGAGCTGGCGGCGCCGGGCACACCCACAGACTGAGAAGCGTACTGCTCTCACTTTCTAAGGTATCCAGCAATCCCGAGTCTCCTGTTTGACCAGTCGCGCGATAAAGGGATGATCTGCAATTTGACAGGTATGCAGAAATATAGTCACAATGACGCAAGCCTGCATCGAGCGAAGACGCCCCCCACGCCAGCTGTGGCGCAAGACAACCTCAGCTGTGTGCATCTCTGAGTGCTTTCGGGCCGCTTCACTGTGACGCGGTGGCGCGTACTCTGCAGCGCACCTGCCGCAGGATCTCTGTGCCAATGGTGCCCTGCCCCGCGACTGTGAGCGGGTCGTCGTAGGGCGCTACGAACACCAGGCCCTCATCCCGCGCGCGCCTCTGCGAGCTCAAACACTCAATATATGGTGCTCACTCCGAGCACAGCAGCTTGCACGAGTGGGTTGCATGGACATCCTCCACACACTTCAGCATGTGCCCGGCTTCCGACGTGCGGGGTGGCTGGCAGGTACCAGGCCGTGAGCAGAGCTGCGCCTGGGCAAGGGTCTGCATTTGCTGTGCACTGCGTGCCAGGGCGTCACAACCACAGGCAGTATATGACACCACAGGTGCCGCTGAGAGTTCCAAGGTGTGCCTGCTCAGCACGTCGTGCTCTAAACAGCACACACGACCGGCAGGCGCACTGGCGGCACACACTGCAGTCACTAGGTAGAAAAGGGGCCCAAGCAAGGCGTCTGCGTCTTGCGGTAATGCGCCTACAAGCAACCCCTACCATTTCAACACCATCAGGTTTTAAAACCCTCGCGCGGGCGCGCCTGCGCATGCGTCTGCGTCTCGCTGTACGTCTCGCCGACCAGCTCCACGCGGCCGCCCAGGCGCCGCACCGCGGCCACCTTGATGTCCGGCGTGGTCACCGGCATGCACACCGTGGCCGCGCAGCCCTGCGCGCGCGGGCGCGCGCGTCAGAGCGCGCGCGCGGCGGCGGCCCGGGCAAGCCGCCAGCGCCGGCGCCGCCGCGAGAGCCCCGGCGTGCTGCTCAGCATCTCAGAGGCCGCTGGCCAGACATCCCTACCGGCGGCAGCCCGCAGCGGCCCACCAGGGCACCAGGTGCACCAGATGAGCGCAGTGCCAAGCGCACCGCTGCCGGCCGCAGACGGGCGGCGCCCCGCGCAGCCTGCTCAGAGCACACCCCAGGCATATCCGTCGCAATCCCCTGTCGACGGAGCGCACCAGGTGCGACGCGGCGAGCGCGACGCCCTGCGCGTGGTTGCCGGCGGAGGAGCAGATGACGCCGCGCAGGAGCTGCTCCGCTGACAGCGACGCCATCTTGTTGTACGCGCCGCGCAGCTTGAACGAGAACACCTGCGGCGCGGCACGCCCAGGCTCTGAGCAGCTGCAGCCGCAGCATGCAGCACGGTCCATGACGCTTGCAAGGCGGACCGGCCGAATGTTACCTGTTTTTAAATCATGTCACTTACAGGACTCGTATGCACGCGCTGCATCCCAGGCGCTGAGCATCAAAGTGAGCCGCAACAAGGCACTGTCCTCACGTGCAGGCATACACCTCTTGCGGCATGTGCACCTATGCACGGCACCAGAATGCCGCCCTAGGTCCAACTAAGTAGACTTGAAAGTGATCACTAGATGTGCACGCCTGAAGTGCGTGAGCAACACGCACCCCAGGATCTTGGTGAGTATACACTTCCTGCTTCAGGCTGGCAGCTGAGCCCCATTCGCCCTTCGTATGACCGTTGCAGGCAAGTCGTAATGTGCGCTCCTGCACAGGGAGGCTTGTTTGCGCACCGGCTGCAGGTCCTCGCGCTTAAGCAGCAGCGTGCACCCCAGCTCCTCGCTCAAGCCCCGCGCAACCTCCAACGGAGTCTCCACCTGCCGCATTGATGCCCAGGCGCACCGCCTGAGCTGCCGGGCGAGCACATCTGCTACACTCGCTCGGCCTTGACACATGGTTCCTTATGCGGGTGAAGCACGGACGCCCTCAACCAGTGTGTTGGCCGGCAGGTATTGTGTGCAACCAACACATCCTGACAGCAGCGCGAGCGGGTAGCCTGCTCAGACACGGATGGCCGGAGACAAGCGCAGGTTTGTCAACAGCGGGAACAAGCTGTGAAGCGCACCGCCACGTCGTACACTCGCGCTGTGAGTATCTCCCGCAGGTAGCCGCCTGGCTCCATGCGCCACAGCATCTGCTGACAGCCCGTCGGCCCCTGCAGCGTCCGCACCCCCACAGTGTGAAGGCTAGTCTGCAACCCTCGTGTGGTGCACGGCTAGCGGCAGCCGAGTAATAAATCCACTGACACAACAAAGACACAAGGCAAACGCTTGCCAAAGCTTTACCCATTGACGACTTACAAACGAAAGCAAGCGCATTCTCCGCACCTGGCACGCGGCCTCGGTGCAGCTTGGGCAGCGGAACACATCGCCTGGGCTGCTGCGGCCGGCTCGGTCCACCCAGCTCAACTCCCCCGGCTCCAGCACAAGCTCCTCCGGCGACACCGCTGCGCCGGGGTGTGCGTGCGGCGGCGCAGCCGCCACGGCTGCGCCATTGCCGCAGCCGCCTGGTCTGAGGTCGAGCACGGCGTTCTCCTCCGTCGCAGCGTCGCTCAGCACTGCGGCCTGGCAGGAGCGGGCGCGCCGCCTGCGAGCTCGCCACCGGCTGTGTTGCTTTCGCAGGCTGTGTGCCTGCGGCTGTGCAGGCAATGGAAGGCTGTGCGCAGTCAGGTGTGCGCAGTCGCCTCGCAGAGCCAGGCTGCAAGGCGGCGCATGGCTGGCCGCCCACCACGCCATCACTGCACCAGCCTGGCCCACTGTGCCACCGCCTCGAACGCCTCAACGCTGGTGCTACTGAGCGTATTAAAGCAGGCAATGTGCCGGCTAGGTAGCTTGAACACGGTCCAGAACTATTCTATGTGCACAAAGCAGCTCTGCACTTTGCAAAGTCGCTACTGTGGCTCGTCTCACATCACCTTGTTCCGTCTGCCCTTGTTCACGTGCGCTGCTATACCTGCTAGGGTACTCAAGGCGGTGATGGGCGACCTTGGAGCCTTGCAAGTCAGATGATTGGTAGAACACATGCAACTTCCTGCTCGCAGACATCACAGGAGAAGGCCGACAGCGGAGAGGCGGTGCACTCGCACACATCACAGGAGAAGGCCGACAGCGGAGAGGCGGTGCACCTTTTCACAAATTTTTGCTGCGTCAAGCATGCTTACATCCTCCGCGTATCCTAATCACTCACACTGGCACAGACGGTCGCACCGTCACACTGCACATCAGTTCACCCTCATACACTCGCATGCTGCAGCTTGTAGCTGCAACCGTCACACAGTTCAGTACACATGCATGGCCATGTGTGCACCATAAACCTGACTGAATGCGAGGCATGGTCACACCACATGCATGCGGAACCGACTCGACAAGACGCAAGACGCTGCACGCACACACTTGACCCTGCACAGACCAGCTCACTCACATCACTGCTCTTCCTTGCATGTTGAGACCCCCCGCCCACTGCACCGGTGCCGACCCAGTTCAGACCTCTGCACTAGTCCAGCAGCCGCACGACCCGCTCGCGCAGCCGGCCCAGCAGCTCAGCGCTGCGGCCCGCCCAGGCGGCCAGCGCTGCGGCCTTGGCGCCTGCCTTGCTTCCCGTCCCGTTTCCGTTTGGGATTCGCGCGGCCCGGGCGGCGCCACCCGCACCGGCGGCTGCCGCGCCAGGCACAGCCGGCAGCCTGCTTGCGGCGACGCTGCATGTCTCGTCGCCCGCCGCGCGCCAGAGGCTGTTGGCGGCGTCGGGGCTGCTCACGCGCAGGTCCCTGCGCGGGCGCGAGAAAGCGCATGCGAAGCACGCTCGCATGCGCTGTCCAGCGTCGGCTGATGCCTGTGTGATGACAGACTGGTGTGCGCAATGTAGAGGCACGCATGCAGCTGGTGCGGCCAGCAGCAGGCCCCCTAGCCGGCCCGACGCAACAGGTGCTGTTTCGACAGGCATGTCCCGACCATGCAATGCTGCTGACGACCACAACTGAGAAGGCAATGCATGCTGACAGCGCCGGAGCATCTTGGGCAAGCATGCCCCGGCCAGGCCAGGCGGCGGCTGCCCGGTGCTAAGCAGGCAGCGCATGCGGCCAGTGCAGCGGCAGCTTTGGCGCAGCGGCGTTGCCTGTCTGCAACGGGGCTGTGCCAGGGCGTCCGGGCTACTGCAGCCACTGCACTATTGCTTGAGGGCATACATTGTACACAACAGCTGCCCTATGGAGTCTAGGTAAGCGGCGCGATCACGGGGCCTTCTGCGCACCGCAGGGTCACCAGCGCGCCGGCCTCGGCCACGGGGTCCAGCCAGTCGACGGCCGCGGCCGGCCCCTTCAGCTGCACCGCCAGCAGCCATGCGTCCGCGCCCGCCACCGACTCGTCCGCGAGGAACAGCCACTGGCTGCGCTTCCAGCCTGCGGCGCGGCCGTCTGCGGGTTGCACGCACGGCCGGGCCCCGCAGCTGCTGCTTGGATGTGATGGGGCAGCGGTGGCGGTACCGTGGTACTCTACTGACATGGTCCTTCACTGGAGCTGCAGGGCTTTGCTGCACGCGCACTGCGCACACCGTGCGCACAGCCGCAGGCACGCCCGCGGGCGCAGCAGCGGCGCGCGCGCACCGTGCTCGATGAGCGGACTGGCAGCCAGCAGCACGCCGACAAAGTCAAAGTCGTCGGGCGGCGCCAGCCCGGACAGGCCCGGCAGCTCGGCCGCGTGGCGCGGCTGGTAGCCGTGCACCAGGCTGCGCGCGCGCGCGCGGCCGCTGGTGTGAGCCCACCAGGTCCAGAGCACCGACAGTGTTCGGCAGGGTGTGAAAGTCCGCCTCCCTGGCTCCAGGCCTGCCTCGCGGCTCCTAAATACCTTGCAGTGCGACCCTACCCTACCCTAACACTTGCACCAGCCCGCCATCCAGCACAACTTCACAGCTCTGAAGTTATAGGCAGAGCCGCACTCAACAGCTGCCCTCCGCATCACCATGCGGTGCCAGGCGCTGCCCAAATCGCCCTCGGCCCTGGCGTGTACCCGCGGCCGGCCCTCCACGCCGCCGCCGCCGCGCGCGCACCTGTCACCCAGGTCGTCCACCGCGCGCCAGGCGCTCCCGGCCGACGCCATTAGCGCCAGGCCGCGGCGGCCGGCGGGCTTGTCCTTGGGCAGCAGGCCGGCCACAGAGTAGGCCGCACCCTCGCGCAGCGCTGCGGCGTCCTCGCCGGGCCGGTAGAGGCTGACAAGCGCCGTGGCCGCGCACGCGCGCGCGGTGTCGGCAACCGCGTCCTGCCGCGGCGGCGCCCGCGGCGTTGCTCGCGCGCCCGCCTGCTGCGGGTGGGCCGTTGCAGCATGTGCGTGCCTGTGCGTCATGCCTTGACGCCATGTTGGCCGGGCTGGAGAGCCTCGCCGGTATCCATGGTCACGAACGGGCGGCTGCCGCAGCACCAGGATTTGAAGGACTCACAGGTGCACAAACTACTCCCAGAGGGTACGCACCCTGTGCACGACCGCGCCGACCTCGAGCTGCAGCACCTCGCACCAGTCGCCGCTGGGCGGCGCGCCCGGGCTGCCGCCGGCCGCCGCCGCCAGCTCCATGCGCCGCACCTCCATTGCCGCATGCCGCTGCGCTGCATGCCTGCAGACGCAGACGGACTGTAATCTCCCACATTGCCACTCGTGCTGCAGATGCCGGATGCTGTTGAGCCACATTGGCGGGTCGTGGCAGGGACCCAGAGCGCACACACCACCCTCAGCGCGCTGCCGCCTGCCCAACGACTGCTGCTCAACAGCAGTTTTTGCACTGCACGCCGGTATGAGGACCCTAACCCAACCCTGTCTGACGAACTGCTGCGGAGGGCGCATGTCGGGCGCGCACGTCTCCAGGAGCGAGCGCTCGCGCGGCGTGAGCGGCCGCGGCGGCGCCTCGGCACCGCCGCCCTCGCCCGCGTCGGCAAGCACCGCGCGCGCGTACAGCGCCGCGCCTGGCGGCGCAAGCGCGCGCTGTGGCGCTATAGGGAAATAATTGGGTAGAATAGGGCGCGGCCGGGGCCTCCGGTCCTGCAGGGCCCTCAGGGCGCCGCTGTCGCGCAAGCAGCTGTGGCAGAGCGCTGTGTGCGGCAAAGGGCGCGCGGAAGTGTTGAGCAGAGCGAGGGCTGGCGGCGCACCGCAGTCGCGCGGCGTGCTGGGCAGCGCCGGCCCTGCGAGCTCCGCCAGCGCCTCGCGGCAGCGCTGGAGCTCCTCCGCGGTCGCGCGCGCGGCCGCCGCCTCTGATGCCTGTGCAGCGGATCCCCCGGGCTGCCAACACAACTCAAAAGCTAGGCGCCGCTTTGCCGATCTGTACAATGTTGCAATACCCGCGCCCCGCACTATGGGTGCGGGCTTACACAACTGCTCTGTGTGAAAACAGGCTGCGTGAGGCAAATGCACTTGGTGTGCGGGCGCGTCAATGCGTCGCTTAGGCTGAAGGCCTGGATTCAGGCTCACCTGGCCCATGGCGGCCTCGCAGCTGCGCTGGGCGGCCGCGTGCGCGCGCGGGGTGCGCGTGCAGCGCGTGCCGTCATGCAGCGTCACCGACACCAGCGTCTGCGTGCATGCGCAGCGGCGCCCAGTCAGCGCTCACAGTCCGCCTCGGCTGGCCGCCGCCGCTTGCCCTACCCTGTCCTTGCAGCCCTGTGCTGCAAGGTGGGTGACGCGCATGGGTGTGAAAGCAGGATGCGCTTGCTTCCACGCGTGTCCGGGCGTGTGACAGACCGCATGCGAGCAACAGGCGTGTGGCTCCGAGTGATTGGCACCGGGCAGGTGGAAAGGAACATGCGGAGCTGCCGCACAGCGACATGGGATGCCGCAGCCCAGCAGCCCACACGAGCTCCTGCCAGCCGCGCCCTACCCCGGACCTGCTTTTGAGCAAAACCAGAATGCGGCGCGCCTGCAGGCGCCGCCGCACGACCACGAGCGTGCGCGGCACCGGGCCGCCCGCCGGCCGCACCGCGCCCAGCGGCACGTACGACCCCCGGTTGCTCGTCCAGCCCAGCCGCGCGCCCGCCGGCGCCCTGCCGCATCGAAGCCCGCTTGTGGAGCGCTGTTGCGACGGTGTGGTGACTGCAGGGCAGCGCAGCGCGAGATGCCCTGTGACTGACACGAGCTGCTTGGTGTTGCCCGGCAACTGCTCGGCGCACGGCGGGACAGAACGCTTACGTCAGCGCATTCTGCCCAGGCTCTATTGCGCAGCCCCCTGCCACCATCGTATGCAGGAGGTGCGCTGCCAGGGCATCCATGCGCTGCACTGCAGCCGCACCCCGCGGCTCTGAGCAGAGGGTGGGCAGCAGCCGCATGCCTGCCTGACAATGCAGGACAGCGGCTGGGCAGCGCCAGACGCTCTGCCTGCGCGCGGTGCGCGCCTGTGCGTGCCATTGAGGTGCAGGCGCAGGAACGCCGTGCGCGCCGCCGCAAGCACCTCCGCGGGCGGCCCGGCCACCAGCTCGGCGCCGCAGATGCGCAGCTTGTCGCCTGCGCGC
>JAABUY010004205.1_pt1 | contig 15277 bp, 13 predicted proteins | sample 5560271 | NCBI WGS metagenome assembly JAABUY01 (sample SAMN10711886, study PRJNA513374) | rock metagenome | isolation source: Antarctica rocks | place: Antarctica: Victoria Land, University Valley
GCAGCTCTCGCAACTCGCTCAGTCCCAGTCCGGCATACTTCCTCTTCCAGAGGTAAAACGTCTGCTGGCTGATCCCATGCTTGCGGCAGATCTCCACCACCGTATCCCCAGACTCTGCCTCTCGCAGAACCCGCAGAATCTCCTCTTCGCTGTGTCCTTTCTTGCCCATAGACCGGCTCTCCTCTCGTCCTTCCAGAGAACCATCACAAGCAAAATCTCTCAACCTCAAAGCGGATTAGTTTTTGGGTTTTGGGTCACTACGTCTACGGCTTCGAGATCGCCTTCCAGCAGCACTTTACCTATCTCCCCGGTCTGCTCGACGGCCTCGGTCTCTCTACCAACTACGGCTACACCGCTTCCCAGGCCAAGCTCCCCCCCTTTATCGATCTCACCACCACCCCGCCCCCAGCCGTCGGAACCATCAGCGGCCCAGACCGCGGCCCCGGAGGATCCACCGCACCCCTCCTCCGCCAATCTCCCAACACGTATAACTTCTCGCCCACCTATGACAAGCGCAACCTCTCCGTCCGCCTCGGCATGGCCTACAACCAGGCCGAGATCTTCGCTTACAACTACACCGGAGGAAACGCCGGCCCCATAACCCAGGGCGGCGGCGGAGGCGGCCTGCAGGGCCCCAACGGTGACCAATACCTCTACAGCCACCTTCAGATCGATCTTCAGGGAACCTACAAGCTCCCCAAAGGATTCACTGCCGTTGCCTACGGCCTTAACCTCAACAACGAAGTATTCGGCTTCTACCAGGGAAGCCCCATCTACCCCATCCAGCGCGAGTTTTATAAACAAACCTTTGGCGGCGGCCTCCGTTGGTCGCCCGCCCGCGAACGCAACTAAACTGCCCCCCGTGGCACCTGCCGCGTCAAGGTGTCCCTGACCTCTCCTCTTCCTGCATAATCCAATATTGCGCCCACCCGAGTAGACCCGATTCTTGCAGATCGCGGCGCCTGATGGCTTGGACCCCAACATCGGCTCTGTTGCATTAACTTTTGGGGCCACAAGCTGTGGGGTAACGCTATGACGGACAACCCTACAACTTGTATGTCGATCGGCTGTTCTGGAGTTAATGCAACAGCGCCCTAGACTTAGCCGTAACCGCCACCAGCAAAGGCCATAAGGTCGCGGTGATCGACGTTGATCCTCAAGCATCAGCGTCCAAATGGACCGACCGGCGAACAGGCGATGACCCGTGGGTGGTTCCCACTCATGCGGTAAGGATTGCGGCCACGATCGAACAGGCCAAAGCTCAGGGAGTCGATTTTATAGTGATCGACACGCCGCCGCATTCGTCCACAGAAGCCGCTGAGGCCGCCCGTCGTGCTGATGTAGTGGTTAGCCCTGTCGAGCCGCATATGTTCGGCTTGGAGACAGTGGAGAAGCTGGCCGACTTGCTCAAGATTGCAGGGAATCCCCCCGCTTTCGTCGTGGTCAGTAAAGCCCCGACGCAGGGGACAGAAGGCGCTAATGCCGTCGAGTACATCAAGCAGCAAGGCTTCACGGTTGCCCCTGTGACTCTTCACCTACGCGCCGCACATCGTCATGCAAGCAACATCGGTAAGGTAGCCGCCGAGTTCGAACCCGACAGCAAAGCCGCTCAGGAATCCCTACAGCTATACACGTATACGCTACAGGTAATCACCAAACAGAGGAAAGCACATGCCAAAACAGAACCCGCTTATGCAGGGGCTTGAGCAGAAAAGCCCTGTCCGTGAAACGACTATGCCGCAGCCAGTAAAAGCAACAAGAGCTGCCGCCACTCCTTCCAGGTCCGGACGTGTTCTTGTAGGTGGTCACTTTGCCCCCGAGGTCCAAACGGCTTTGAAAATCGTAGCCGCCGAGGAGCGCACGACCGTACAGGCATTATTGACCGAGGGTATAAACACCATTTTCGCCAGGCGTGGAAAGCCTGAAATCGCAGAGTTTGCGGCGCCGGCGCAGAGCAAGGAACTTTGTCGCCGAGTCGCCGAAGGCGAATCGAAGACCGCACTTGCCGGCGAGTTCGCAGTCAGCCGCCAAACGCTCTACAGATATATAGAGGGGGCAGGGAAGTGACATAGCTGCGGATTGGAAAAAACGGCTTCGCCCTGCCGATCGAACTTGTGACGTCAACCCAGGCGATCCTGGCGCGGAAGCGTAGCGGGAAGAGCTACACCGCGTCGGTCCAAACGGAAGAATTCCTGCGCCACAAACAGCAGATCGCGACCATCGATCCGACGGAAGCCTGGTGGGGCTTGCGTTCCTCAGCTGCCGGCGGGGATCACGCCGACGCTCCGCTCGAACCTCATGCCGGCCGGATGCTGGCGACGGCTCTGGTCGAGCACGGCTTCTCAGCCATCTTCGAGCTGCTCGGCCGCGAGATTGCGGGCTCGGCGCGACATGCGCAGGAGAACTCGCCGGAGTTCTTACGCCAACGAATTGCAGGGAATCGCGTTCCACCGGACGACGCCGTAGAACTGGCACAACTCCAGGCGGAGATCGGTCGTCTCACCCGTGTCGAGCTGGCCGGCAGGCAGGGTACAGCAATGCGAAGTTGGGCGGCTTTGCGGCTCCCTTGGCTCGGCTGGTGAGCTTGGGTTTACCAAACCGGCCCGGCCTGGAGTTGTGCGAGGAAGCGCGATGCTCTTTCTCAAGGGGAAGGGGAGAGGGAAGTGAAGAAGATCAGAGCAGGCATTCAGCGGTCGCTACATTGCCGTTGCGGCCGAGGGAAGGTTCTCGCCTTGGGCATGTGCGCCACCTGCTACGCGCTCAAGCGGCAAGATGAGGAATACTTCGGCGGTTTACGGGAGCAGGTTCTCAAGCGTGACGGATATTGCTGCCGCGTATGCGGAGCATTGGGCCGGGGAAAGCGCTTGATCGTGGTTCATCATCGGGTGCCGGGCGTCTCACGGCTGCATCTGATGATCTCACTCTGTCCGGCCTGCCACGCTATCGTCAGCCGCACACGCGTGGTGCGCCGTCATATGTCGGCATTCCTCTTAGAACTGTGGCGAGAGCAACACCCGGACGGACACGAACAGACGATCCTGAGCTTTGAGGACGCCGGCATGGTCGCCCTGCCAGTGCCGCTCTTCCGCGACCACGGGGACCACATGACATTTCCAGACTGAGCGAGCGCTGATTCCTCAATTACAGAAGGATCGATGCACGCAGGGGATCGCGCCCGGATTGCTCCAGATTGAAAGAATGTCTTTTCGGTACTGAGAAAACTAGCCACTTGGCTCGCCCCGTTTGGGGCGGAATACCCAAGTCTTCCTGCTCAAATCGGCTTTGCGTGCGTTTTCCTGTGGCAGCGACAGCGCTTCCTTCTGGTCTGTAGACTTTGGTATCTTCTTCGAGTGTGACGTGCGGCGAGACCGCTGTCGATTTCAGCCCGGCCTGGCTGCCCGTGCTCTCCATCACAGCATGCGTGCAGCCCTCGTCAACCAACCATGCGGCGCGACGCCGGCTTAGGCCATGTAAGTGTTTATACAAGTGCGGTTGCCTCACATCCTCCCATTCAGAAGATCGCTCTTATAACCCAGATAGTTTTTCAATCCAGCATCGGCTTCTTTATAGTAACGATCTCGCATCGCAGCATTTACTTCCGGGCCCCCGATAGCCGCTAACGTATAGGCTGCACGATAGCGCCCTAGCCTGTTACCCACATTTAGTTCTTCAACTAGTGGAGCTATGGATGTGGAACCGAATGACACCAAGGCCTTCATGGCGGGATCAAAGTCCGGACCATTGATATGTGAGAGCGTTCCTATCCGGTATTTATCCCTAGTATCCTCTTCTAGGCTTTGAGCTAGTACTGGTGCCAAGCTCGAGAGCTTTAGTTCTCGCGCTAGATCGGCCTCCCGCTTGAAAGCGACAACATCCGACCGCACTTTGAGTGCACCTGCGAGTTCAACTTCTGTCTCTTTCATATTTTTGGCTGAGGCCAGCGCGAGCTGTCGTAGTTCATCCGACGCTGCCTGAGCCCTTGCTGGCTCCTGCAATGCCGAGACCAGTTCCCGCACGTGCGTGGATTGTGCCGGCATTGTCTGCGGAAGAATAAGCATTAGCCCCACCAGGTAGCATTTCACGGTAGAACTCCTTTCAGAAATTTAACGAGGTAGTACCATCACCCGCCGAAGAGTTAGCCAGGTCGAGGTTATGGCCGGGGCGGACGACTTCCTTGACATAGAATTGGCGAGAGTAGCATGGACTACCTGTAGTTGAGCAGATCATCGCCGTAAAGTTAAGAGCATAGGTATAAGAATCGTAGTAGTTAACAGCACCCGGCCCATCAAGATAGAACAAATCTTTTGTCCCAGCGCGGTTCTGCTCAAACGTGGGGTTATCGGGATCTGTTACAACTATCCCTGAATCGTCATAGACTAGGGTCCCATTAACGTATTTGTATCCGACAGCCCGAGATACTGTGGTCTGCGTCATTATCCAATTAGAGGCGTCATCGGGCACCACACCGTGAACCTCGAAGTTCCAAGGAGAAAACACAGGGCAGACCTGGAAGCCGAGTGTTTCCGAGCACTCATCCATGAGATCAGAAAAGTTTAGATTGTCTCCGGGTGATTTATATCCATAGAAGTTCACGACTATATTCGGTATGGGCGAGGTTACGTTTACGGTGCCGGAGCCGAAAAAATTCGATGTACTACAGCTAAAACTATTGCCCATACATGTGTACGGTAGGTACATGGGGTAATTGACAGCGGTGAATGAATAATTAGCAGACCCCGCCCCGACCGCCGAAACTACACCTGACGAGTCCACCGTTGCGACATCCGTTTTGCTTGATCCCCAAATTGCAGAATAGGTAACATTCTCAACACTGCCGGTATTGTAACTTAAAAACGCTGAGACTGATGCAGATCCCGGTGTCGATAAATTGAGAGTGCTCGGATCGACAAAGGCATTCGTTACCCCATTGCAGCTACCGCATTGGTTACTGCATGTACCATTGCGCACGTTGTAGGTTGATACAGCTGAGGTGACCTCCATGTGCTGATTCTCACCCTTCGCATCGGACAGAATGGCGCTGCCTTGCGTTATGTAGGTTGGCAGGATGTGTCCTGCCACATCAGGAAGTTGCAGCCGGATGAGAGTGCCAACATTGACCTCATAGCTTGCGCTGGGCGCTAAGTGAATAGGAACGGTGTAGGTACCGCCAGAGTAGTACAGAGTCAAGTTTAGATCTGTCGGGTGTTGAGTGTAATTCCACAACGAGATCATCGAATCGGTCTCGCCAAATACAGACCAGTAACACAAAGTCCTAGATATAGTCCATTGCTCGGGCTGCGTATCAACTTCGAAAACGTAGTTCCCAGAGTCATCCACGCTGCCGGCCTGTGTGAGCAGGTCATCCTCATTTCCCTCAAAGCTCTGCTCCAGATGTACCGAATGATCGTCTGGCGTCACGCCATTCAGGGGAGAGCTGCTCAGGTCGAATGCAGAAACGGAACCCCCGGCGACTAGAAGGTGTCCCAGTTCTTGGGAGCGGCTTACGCCGTGTAATGCATAGGTAGCCCTGACGCTTACTGACCGGGGATGCCCAGAGGCGTTATAGAGAAGCAAATAGGGCTGAAAACGCGTATGCAAGGGGAAGTGCATCGGAGCGGGCTGCTCCCCCAGCATTAGATTGGCCGTTGCAAGTGTCTGTTGTTGGATAGCTGCACTCCGAGCCAGCTCGGGGTGCAACTCTACTATGTGGAGATTCGCCGAGAAGCCATTCGATACATCCTCTAGCCCGCCTATTGCGACGAGGCTCAGAGCCGGCCCACGGTAGGAGATGCTCATACTCCCCACCGAATGGACAGATGGCGGATCGTTCAACAGAGCAAACGGCTGTAGTTTTGCACTGGTGTGGGGAGCCATGTAAAGAAGCTTGGAAAGTATGGGAGATCCGGACGCATTCCTGATGATAAGAGTAACGGTCCGAGAAGCATCAGATGTGTTCCCAATAAACAGAAACATGCCTGTGGATGAGTATGGGCGCCACCATAAGCAGGACATCGTCTGATCTAACTCTCTTGAAAGACGAGGGTTACGATAGGTGGTTATATCGACTTGCAGGCTGCTATGAAAACTCAACATGGCGAATTCGTCTGTGTTCTGAATAGACGCGAGTATTGCACCTGGCCAGCGCGCCGAATAGGACAGGAATACCATGCCGTACTCAGAACGATGAGGGGCGGCAGCAGCAGAGAGGTGCCTAAGTGCGTCGGTGATATTGATCGAAGCAACACCAGCTCGTTCCAGAGTAACTGCCGGCAGGGCCGCAATCGTTCCGTCTGCCATGATCAGAGAGGGAGTTACGCGGAGAGCTTCCGCCAGAAGAACATTTTTTAGTTGAAGACGTGAGTCAAATCCTGCATCCGCTCTCCACATGCCGCCCTCTACAAGTTGCGGAGTGTTGGGGCGCCCCCCGGGATAGTGTTCGAAGGGGGAGTCTGGCAGAGAGATCCTATCGCCAGAAGGAACAGCATACAAAGGGGGGTGAGAGGAGTGAACGCAAATCGGAGTGAGTGCACGAGCGGCTACCTCCAGAAGGAGAGTCTGAGACGCTAGCCCATAAAAGAAACTGTGTCAAGCCGGAGTAGAATTGCATCTTCCGTCATCGCTTCTCGTCTGGAGGAGCAAGATAGGCTCAGGTCCACACGCGAGACGGTCCTTGGGATACGAAATTAATCGTGAGCTCTGTGAGTCCAAACTGGAGTTTTCGAGCAGCCAGCTTTCAGTAGCCGACCTAAGTTTTGCTATTCGCGCTCAGGTGCCGGAATATAGTGCAGATCTCGAGGCCGCATACAGCGTGTCGAACTCAGGGCTCAATGACCGCAGCGCTTTGGTCCGTCAGCTCGCGTACCTGCGTACCGCACCAACGGGTGATCCTGCGGCACTCGCTTCTCCCAAGACACCTACCTGAACATCACCTCCTGACCCGCCGTCTCCGCGCATACTCACTGAGACGAACTCCAGCCCTCTGCGACCTGTGGACCGTGCCTATTTCAAGAAGTTCCTAGGCGCAGAGCCCCTACGTACGGGACCGTTCTTTCGCTTGCCCGCTAAGAAATTAACAAGAACAGTAACCTGATCAGGAGCTAAAATGTCCCCGAATGGGGGCATACCGTTGCCGCCTTTTCGGATCTGCTGCTCTATACGTTGTCTACTTCGTCGGCTCCCAACGGTGCTTAGATCCGGGCCCCGGTTGCTGCCGACTCCGTTACTGCCGTGGCAATGACCGCAGCCTGTTTCGCTGAACAGTACAGCTCCGGCTTCACTGTTCATGTGCGCTGATGCGTCCGCTTTATGGAAACGGCTCGGTGGTACAGCCGCCAGAATGCTAGTCAGAAGAAGCGCGATTGCATAAACGGATAGGCATTCGAAGACAAATGTGGTGGCATTTGTCAGATGTGAAAACATCCAGTTGAGGCCGGCGCTCATCGCGGCTTACCGACTCGCTTCATTCGCCTCCGTTGAAGTGTGTTTAGAGAGCGCCGTAGGTTCGTCTGTGTCAAATCTATGGATGTGCCACGTCACACTTTCATTGGCCACTTCACTATGGTGCTGGAGGTATTCCAGGGCAAATGTGTTGGCCGTAGGATCGTCTTTCTGATCAGCGTACAACGCCGCTTCTTGTGCTGCCTTTTCTCTGAAACCAAAACGCCTATAAAGAAGCGACAACTGGTAATGAGCATCGAGATCGTCAGGATCGATGCTTTGCAAAGTCTCGTACTCGATACGAGCCAGTTGGTACTCGTGCTGCTCGTAGAAGCAGAAGCCGAGCTCTCGATGCGCATCGCGTGATCTCGGGAAGCCCTTTATGACAATCCGAAGATCTGCGACAGCCGCATTGAAGTTCCCTTCGTTTCGCTCGACCAGAGCGAGATAGTAGAGTGCCCGTGCGTTGTTGGGAGCTAACTTAAGTGAACGAACAAGATGTGGCCGGGCCTCTGCATATCGTTCTCTTTGGATCTCGACCATAGCCATGTTGATCTCCGCATCGGCGTAGTCGGGCCGAAGCTGCAAAACACGCTCAAAGGCACTCAACGCGCCAGCATACTGTTGCGCGTCAAGCAGAGCGATACCATAGTTATTCCACCGCATCCAGTCCTTTGCTTCTGAGACACCTGGCGAAGGGGGCCGGTTCTCGCCGATCGTGAGCACACGTGTCTGCGACGCCATGTCGATAACTGGCTGTTCATAGGGCTTGCCCATGCCGAAGTTTATAAAATGCTGGTCGAAGCGCCGATATTTGACTGTAGCCGTCAGACGGATCGGACTGGTCGCAATATTGGGCATGTGGAATGTATAGCGGACGATCTGCGAACGTCCAGACTGGATTGTGTTGTTATACGCAATAACCCTACTGTCCCAGACCTGGTGCTCGGCGTTAAGACCACCCCTTGTGTTTACGAGGCGATTGGTAAAGCTATGAGCCCGCTCATCCAGATTGCCGTCGGGTTTAATGAAGCCACTTTCATTCAAAAGCTTGCCGGTCGCGTCCTTAATCGTGAAGTTGACCCAGGACTCATACATATCTCGCTGCTCAGGGACATGGCTATGTGCGATCCCTTTGTTCTGAATCACAATATCGGCAGTTAAGATCTCGCCAGCCGCCACGCGGTAGCTTGAGCGGCCAAGCGGGGCGACGAGGTTCGGCGTTATGTCATCTGGCGCCTGAACGCGCTCTAGTGCAAAGATGTCTACATTAACAACATCTGCTTGAAGAAACTGCACAATACGCGCTGCTTGTTCATCAAACCCATAGTATTTCGGAATAATTGTGTTTGCCCCCAACCAGCGGTGTGATGCAAGCTGACCCTTTTTTGCACCATAGTCCAGGAACTTCAATGGCTCCCGCTGCATGTGACAGGTCTGGCATGTAGAAACAGAATCTTTCACATAAAAGGGGAGCGGAGACTGTTTCGCGAATGAGGAGTTCTGCCACTCGTCATAGAGCGAAATCGCACGCTGCCACTTGTAGTCGTTCAATTCGCGAGGCAGTGCGGCCTTATGGCACGAGGAGCAGAACTCCGACGTTTTGTAGAAATTCTTCATCACCGCTAGAGAGTGACGGTCGAGATGCGCCAGGATCTCCGCATCGGAGACCGGTCGCGTGACTCCCACTCCGTTTTCGTCAACTAAGACCGCAGGAACACCAAGTGTATAGCTACCAGTTCCTCTGGTATCGACCTTCTGAATAGAGTGGCACACCGAGCATGTCACACCATCGGCATCGAAAGGTCTGCGCTTGGTTGAGCCTTGCGTCAGATTTCCTGCAACCATGGCGACAGGATCGTGACAGCCTTCGCAATGTCGTGAAAACTCGACGCCCTTTTCCTGATTCAGAAGATCAACATTCTTCAGGTACCACGGAGCCCGATTAGAGTTGGAGTGCGCCGACTCTCTCCACTGGTTCTGCGCTTCCTGGTGACAGTGGCCGCAATACTCTGCCGTGGGGAAGGCCTTCGAATCAATGAACTCGCCCGTGTCGGTTGTCATGTTTGAGGGCAGAAAATGCGCAGTTTGACTGAATCGGTCGTTATACTTTTCAGCGATCTTTTCGTTATACGCGTGACGTGCCGCGGCTGCATCTTCTGCATCATCACTAGCCTTTACACGGTAAGGAACGGCTACCCACACTCCGAGCGCAGCAATGACGACAGCAACTAAGAAGATGCGATGCCTTGCGAATCTAACGCGATGGGGCTCCATGAGAACCTGCCTGCATGGCTTGGATATTACGTCCGTGTTCATGCTTTTGGCTAGAGGAAGAGAGGGTGACTTCGCCGCAAGTTGACGTAAAGCTGAAGGAACTTTGCTTCCGATGGACGGCACTCCGAAGCATCATGCTGATACAGCATTGACCCATACTAGTGCTCAATGTTCAGCTCTATTTTGTTGTGAATAGGAGCTTGTTCCATGCGTAATGTCCTGAGATGCTGAACAGCCACGTGATCTGTCGCCGAGGATTATGGTGAACCGATGGGGAGGGTACGACGGCCGGTGGTCCGGGTTAGCTGGCAGGCTCCGGGGGCGGACTTAGGAGAGACTCGGAACTGTTGATCTGGATCTTTGCGCTATGGGGTTGGTACGGCACGAGAAATGGCAGCCCGGAGATCTGCAGGATCTGAGAGGTCCGCCAAGGGCATGACGGTCTGGCGCGCGGAGACGATGGCAGCGGCGAGGCGATATTGCGCTTTGCCTTCGAGCCGGGAGTTTTCGTATAGGGGTGGGGGGGAGGTTAGCTGGGTCTTTGAGGTGAGCGGTGTAGGGTTTGGGGGGCGGCTTGTGAAGCGGACGGCATTGTCGTCTGTACGTGTCCATTGGCCGAGGCGCGTGACTATCATATTCGAGGTGTCGAGGCGCGAGGTGCCGTGCCTTCCTGTGCGGACCAACGAGACGCGCAGCTCGGCGTATTGGCCTTCAGGCGTGAGGAGGACGAGGTTGAGCGGAGCTGTTGCGAACTGATCACCTGAACCGATATGGTGCCAAGAGGGGGCGGTGGTGTAGATCCAGAAAGGGTCGATCGGTGGTTGGGTGGATTGGGCGATGGCGGAAGCTGCGAGCGTCGTGCAGAGGGCGCGGCAAACAACGGAGACACGCATGCGACCCAGTATACTGAGTTGCGTTCAGTTGGTCTCCAAAGCCCGGGCCAGCGGGATGCTCGGGAGATAACTGGGCGGCCCGGCTAACCGACGTCCCCAACGTCAAGCAATCTCAGATTCCTCAGAGGCTTAGGCCGATGCCATAGCCGCGTTGAATTTCTCGTTGCCAAGGGAGGACCGCCTGCTGATTGGTCGATTGAGCTTCTGGCTCCCTTACGCTAGAGGAACCGGACACCTACTTATCCTGATAACCCTATATAGGGTTATCAGGATGACAGATTTGCCCCCAGCGACAGCAAAGTTTACCCATATTAGGGGCAGTTCTCAGTCTTCGGCAGCGATCAGCATCGGTTCAATCCATTGGGCTCGCCGGAGGCTACGTCCTTCACCATACGCTTGCTGACGCATGTGCCCTCGCCTGTAATGCATTCGTGGAGAAACCCCAGAGCGACCGTGACTCCCCTTGCCGGGAAAACATCGTGTTTCCCAATGATGTTCGGCGTCCAGAACTCAGCTCCGTTCTTCGCCTTCTTTCCCGTGTAAGCGCCTCGCTCCAAAAGACCCTCACGAACGTTCATGGCGAATACGAGGCCGAAGATCAGGGAGGTCATGGACTCAACCAACGTCAGATCGTCGGCCACAAGGGATTCAGGTTGGCTTCTACTTCCGACGACGCCGGTCAGATCCTTTAGGTTCAAGGTTGGTGTATGGGAACTCCTCATAAACTGCTGGAAGGAAGGCCGCTCAGGGCTTTCCAGACATGACGCTCTGATGAAGAACATATCGTCCTCTGCCACTTGTTCCTGACCGACTGCCCCGGGAACGAGGAGCGGTTCGTCCTTCATGATTCGGCTATACCAGACATACCCCACATCTCCATGCGTGGCACGTGACAGGCTGCCTCTCGGAAGGGCGAAGGCGGCCCTCTCGAAAGGAAGATTGAGGTTCACCCAATCCAGATCTACGGGCGGGACAGTCATCTGTACCGCTTTGAGCAAATCGGGCTCCACGAAGAAGATGGGCACACGCAGCTTGACCAAGCTCGCCCCCGCCAGAATTGAGTGATCGAGCATCATCCGTTCGTTCAAAGGGACTCGATCTCTGTAGTCGATCGCCACACGGATGCCAACCAGCTCCGCGCCAAGCTGCCGGGGCGAGGAGTAGTGGTTATCGACGTGATAGTTTCTGGGATAGCAGAGCTTCCACAGGGCGGCGTCACGCCGTTCGTGAAGATCAACCCACTCAGGGAGCGAGAGGTTGGATGTGGCGCTGTGGCCTTTCATCGGCCACCTTCGGTACTTCGGATCGAACACGATATCGCCTAGGCTGAGTGTCGTCGGGGCCAAATTCTCTAGGGTTATGCTGCTTTGCATTTGCCGTCACCGTCATGCCAAAATCGACAACTAGTTCGGTTGTCTGTGAAGACAATCATCACCGACCGGGCGATACAAAAGTGTTATTTGCCGCGTTATCCTACTAGGCTAAAGTTTCTGAACAGGCCGCCCTCATGTCAATCGTGAGGCTGAGCCCTAACGAGTTTGTTGCTGAATATCGCAATGAAAAGAAGCCGCCACATTTTAGAGAGGTGGGGCGGTTTGCAGCAAAGTTTCATGGGGCAAAGGGGAGACCACAAAGGTCTCCCCTTCGCTATTGGAAGCAATCATCTCTCCGCTCCTGATGTCTTTATGCGTTTCCATTGCTCCGGCTCTTCCAAACTGAAGAGGCTCCCAGTTGCGATCGCATCGGTCATGGTTTCGCCGTCGTTCGAGAGATAGTAGCCGACCATCGAAGGAATGTCTGTGGCCCGCTGCTCGATCCGGTCCAGATGAGCCTCAAACGCCTTGATCTTCCGTGCGGTCGAAGCGAGAAGACTCCGCACTAGCGCCTGGGGTGTGGTCACAGCGTCCACTTCGGGGTGAGTCAATTCCTTGGTAGCGGAGGTGCTGCTCCAAAGCCAGTACTGGTATTCGGTGAGATAGAGACGGCCTTGCTTTCCGTCGATGGAAACCTCGCCGGCCAAAAGAGGACCGCAGTTCTTTGTGATCGGTCTGAACTTCTCGTAGACGAGTCGGATCACATCCACGCTTTTCAAAGAAGGGGCGGTCAAAAGGACATCTGTGTTGGAAGTCATCGGGGGTTACCTTTCCCTTTCTGGGCTTGGGGAGATCCTTTCATTGCTTTCCGACGCTGAGCCGTTTGTTGATTCCTAGAGGCTGAGCCCCAGACTGATATGCAAGTGTCGCTCCTGTGAAGGAGCGGGCACGGCTGGCGTCAATAGTTTCTCAAACTCGGCCTTGGTGGGCGGCGAATCAATGGATTTGTTGGGTACAAGCCGCCCGACGCTTTGCGAGTGAACCTTCTCAGCCGCTATCTTTTCTTGGATAGAGCCGGGGTCCGATGCGTAGATCGTTGTGTTTTGAGAGACACGCGAGACGGCTTTGTAGAGGGGGTCTTCCCTCGCAATGTGGCTGGCACCTTCGATGCTCACCAGAACACGCTCCGCGTAGACGGCTTTCTGACCGTCCACTGCATACCCGTGCTCGATGTGTTTGGCCCTCGTGGGATCTAGCTCCACGGTCTTCCCGTTGTCCAGACGCACGGAAAGGCTGTTGTTTTCTGCGATCGCACTGATGGTGCCGAAATCGCGGGTTCGGATGCCTTGCTCTTTATTCGGAGCGGTGAACTGGATGCGTTCGCCGGTGGCCAGCTCACGCGATTCTTCCTTGTAGACGGTGCTCTGCGTCGTTTGCGATTTCAAGTGGACCGGGTTGTAGGCGACCTGGCTGCCGTCTGCGGTCTGGACCGTGAGCAGGTTTCTTTTTGCATCAGTGGCTATCACGGTCGCGGCACTGTTGCTGGCGATGCCGTGAGCTGGGTCGCCTGCGCGGTACTGGATGATGTCTCCCGGCGCGTAGTTCGCGGCAATCTTTCGATTGCTCAACTCTCGGTCGATAAGGATGGGAACGGTTCGGCTTTCGGACGTGAGGACGCCTTGGTTCCGCAGATCGGCACGGATGAGCTGGGTAAGCTCGCGACGCTCGGCCTGGTCGGGAGCGACGATGACGGTGTTTCCGGGCCGGGCGACATAATCGGATGCGACGGCGGCGGTGCGGTGGTTAGGGTCCGCGAACTCGCGGATGTGGCTTTGCCTGGGTTGTGGTTCGATCTTCTCGGTCGTTGGTTTTGCGCTCTCCGCTCGCTGATAAGGTTGCGCTACGTGATGGGTCTTCTGCCGGAAGTCAACCGCGGCGGTTTTGCTGATCTCGGTCGCCAGCCGTTTGCCGAGTGATTCGGCGTCGTTGGTGTAGATGCGGAGATCGTCAGACGGACGTGAGAAAGCGACGTATCCAAGGCGCGTGTTGATGAGGGCACGCGCGGCTTCGGTGTCGATATTGGCGATCACCTTGCGCTCTGTAAGCCCCTGGGAGCTGTGCGAGGTCACGGCATAGCCGTGGTCTAAATGCCTCATCTTCGTTGGATCGAAGCTGACGCTGCGTTCCTCTTTTCCGTCCATGCGGATGGTGATTTGGTTCGGCTCGATCTTGGTAACGGTGCCTAGATCGCGATTGGAGACGCCCAGGGTCTTGTCTGTGGTCGTGAACTGTACGCGCTCTCCGGAAGCGAACTCGCGTGAGGTCTCGGCATAGGCGTTCACCCCTTTTAGCCGTTTTGGATCGTACGTTACACTCTGGCCGTCGGCTCGTTGGACGGTGACGGTGTTGTCCCTGGCATTGGTGGAGAGCACCGTCGCATAGCTTCCTCGCTCCAGGCCGTCGGCCTTGCTGCCGGTCGTGTATTTGAGCACGTCGCCTGGGTGGTAACGGGCTGCCCACTCCCGATCCGCGCCGGTCATGTCGGACCTGTGGGCGAGGGTATTGAGCGTCTGGCCGTCCTTCGCGAGCGTTCCGTTCGTCTGTAGTTCAACGCGGACGGCCTGGTTGATTTCCTGCCGACTGCGGTTATCCGGCGAAACGATTATGGTGTTGTCCGGTCTGGCCGCATAGTCCTTAGCGATGGTTTGGACGCGCTCGATCGGGTCGGCGATCTGCACGATCCGGCCTTGGTCGGCTAGCATCTTGACGCCGATTTCGGTCTCCTTCTTCGCAAGGTGCTCAACTGCTTTCAGCAGCTCTGGGTCTTTCTGGCGCATGATCTGGTCCAGCCGGGAGGTTCGCATTCCGGCATCCTGCATCTGCTCGAAGGGGCGTCCGGCGTCCACTCCCTGGTGCTGGCCGGTGTCACCGATGACGAGCACCCGGTCTTGTGGATTTACCTTGTCAAGGAACGCCCGCATCTGCTTCGTGCTGGCAAGACTCGACTCATCGAGCATGTAAAGGTGCCGTTCGGCTGGATCGGCGGGGCCTTTGGCCTGGCCGCGAACTAGGAAGCTCTGAAGGGTGTTCGCACGGATGCCTGCCTCTCGAAGTGCGCCCGCCGCTTTGGATGATGGGGCAAACCCTTCGACCTTGTAGCCGCTTTTCTCCGCGCCCTCGCGAATAGCGTCAAGGGTGGTTGTCTTGCCGGTTCCGGCCAACCCTTGTAAGCCGTGGATACGGTCGCGAGAGGTCAATACCTCCTCGATCACCTGACGCTGCGCGGGGTTTAGAAACGCTCTGGTTCCGGCCTGGGCGGTAGCCTGCTGAGCCTTCATCATCGGCTCGAAGGTGTTC
>JAABUY010004206.1_pt1 | contig 15276 bp, 18 predicted proteins | sample 5560271 | NCBI WGS metagenome assembly JAABUY01 (sample SAMN10711886, study PRJNA513374) | rock metagenome | isolation source: Antarctica rocks | place: Antarctica: Victoria Land, University Valley
CTTGGTAATATGTTTTAGGTCAGCTTTTGTTAACCGCAAAACTTCAGTTTGAAAGCTATCACCCGATACTGTGTTACGGATTGAGTTTGTCAAGAAGTCAATCTCAAAGTCCAGTCCTATTTCTTTGCGTATTTTCACCCTACGAATTTACGAATTACTGTCCGTCCGGCAAATGAATATGTCGTTTGTAAGGTGTCGTGTAGCATGACCGCCAATGGAAAGGGCTTGGCGAAGGACCGGTATTTAAAACCCGTCAGCCGAAACCAAAGTTAAATTTATAATCAAAAGTTGATGCTTCTTTTATCGGCTAAATTTCTAACATTCTGTCGAAACTGAAGCCAAATAATAAAATAAATGTTGAATAACTTCCGTCCGCCAGTTTTTTGCCAAACCATTGTTATAAGCCGTTTTTCTGTCTGCCTGTGTGCTATTAATCGTAAGTCCACTCTGTCAGAGTCAATAAGTTTAAACTTCTGTCAACCGAGATAATGAGAAAGTAATATGAATAAATCAAACTTTCGAGTTCGAATACTCTTTCGTCGCCTTTGTCAAACCAATCTTTTGAAATTATATAAAAATCATTATCTCCAAGTCGGTCGTGAATTTCAAAATACTTGTCTAGCAATTTTGCAAATTCATTTCTGTCGTCGCCCCAGTCAGATTGATTAATAAAATCGTATAAAAATGTCGACGTCTCTTCTTTGCTTTTCTTCTTAAAGTCACTAATGTTAATTCTGTCTATGTCAAATGCTCTTATAAGGTATGGTTTGTTTTCACTATTGTATTTAATAACATCTCGTAGACTATCAAAAGAGAAATTAGTTGAACGAATAAATGTTTGAATTATCTGGTTATTGTCGATGTAGTTGTCAGTCAAAATAGAAAATTCAGTCAAATTTATTCCTTGATAATTTTCGTTAATTTCGATGTGTCGTATAGTCTCGAAGGTTGTCATTAAAATGGCTTATAACAGCTCAGGTATTGCCGATGGTTGGGAATTTAAAAGTTCGTCTTCCGGAACCACTGTTTGGCTTTTTGATAAAGATAAATAATAAGAACTGAAGTTGGTTTTGTTCGTCAAGGCTGGAACTGAAGTATAACACAATTACTGCTGCCGATTGCTCCAACGTCCAGCCCCACTATTGGCAATACTTTTGTTAGCGGTAGTGGTTTTGTCCTTTTTATGTTTGTAAATTAAAAGATTGTCTGAACTCTAAAGGTGAAAGGTTGGTTTTTGCCTTGAATAATTTGCTGAACGACTGAGGATAATCAAATCCTAATTCATAGGCAATTTCACTCACAGATAAAACTGTGGTAGATAATTTTTCTTTTGCTTTATCAATTAATTTTTCTTGTATGTGTTGCTGCGTGCTTTGTCCTGTCAGCACTTTGAGCAAGCCGCTTAAATAATTGGGGGATACGTTTAATTTTTCGGCAATGTATTGAACCGTAGGCAATCCATTTTTTAGCAACGCATCGCTGTTGAAATAACTTGTAAGAAGGCCCTCCAAACGATCCAGTATTTTATGATTGCTTATTTTACGGGTAAGGAATTGGCGTTGATAAAACCGTTCTGCATACGTCAGCAATAATTCAAGCTGTGCTATAATTACATTCTGACTGAATTTATCAATATTTGAGTGATACTCTTGTGAAACATTCTGTATAAGACCACTTACCATTGTTTCTTCTTTTTCTGAAAGGTGCAGCGCTTCATGTACCGAATAGCTGAAATACTCATATTGGTTAATTGCTTTGGCTAAAGCAGTATTCCACAAATAATCCGGATGAATTAACAGCATCCATCCCGAAGTTTTAAAATCTTCATCAGCCTCAAACGAAAACACCTGGCCGGGGGCCATAAACAACATGGTACCTTCATCAAAATCATATTGCTGTTGGCCGTAACTATATTTCACGTTACCGATAGAATCTCTTGTGAGTGAGATAATGTAAAAATCGAATACCACACTAATTTGCTTATTGCTTGAAAGCGGTTTATACTCGTTTTGATTTATAACGCTGATCAATGGGTGTTCCGGTTTAGAAACTCCCAAAATCTGATGGTATTCTTTTATAGTTTTAATCCTGTAAGGTTGCATAATTGGGCATTTCTAAATTTAACTATTATTGAATAAATACTAACGCGTTTAGCGATTAAAAACTTGTAATATTTTAACAAAAAAAGCCATACATATAACTGAAATCCAGTATTTTAATAGTGTTAATCATCACAAAAACGCTAGTATCGTTACTATTTTGGAGAAGGTACTTGAAATGCGTTCAGAAAAGCCGATGTGGCCAGATAAGCACCTATCAAGTGAACCATATTAACAACACTTTCCTCGGTTAATACATCCATCGCTGCCTTGTAAGTTTGGTCATCAACACAATGCTTATTTGCAAGTTGATATGAAAATTGATAAACAATAATCTCCTTTGAGTCAAATTCTTCAGACTGTTTACCCTCTTTAATGGAATTTATAATACTGTCAGTAAGGCCTGCGGCTTTGCCAACTGCAGAATGTGCATAAACTTCGTAATCTGCTTTCCACGAAAAGCCTACAGTTAAGATAATGATTTCCCTCATCCTTGGCGACAACTTTGAGTTCGCAGACTCCGCATCAACCCATCCTAAATATTGCTTGCTTAAAGCCGGGCTACGTAGGTGAAAATTGAACGGCCCAATTAAACTGCCGTCTTCCAAGGCGGCTTTGAAATCATTCTTGTTCGCCCAGGGCACCTGCTTTTCCATTAATTGGTTGTATAACTCTTGCTGTTCAGTACTTAATTGCTCAGGCTTTAACAAAGGTAGGCGACCGCCTAAATTCTTATCTTCATTGCCCGCCGTCGTATTTATTCTGTTTTCCATGCTGTATTTTATTATTATTTTTTCAGTTACCGCCTTTGATTCCGCGGGATTTACCTTAGAGGTAGCGGCAAAAAATTGAAGGAAAGATCGGTGAAAGGTGTCGGAAGTATTTGAAAAGCTTAAAGTACAAAATCAAAACGAGAAAAGCTATGATCGACCATATAGATTTTTATCAGAAGAAATCGACTGTAAATTAATTAATTGAGTTGTAAAAGCTTAAAAGCAAATTATTCACTATTTCCGGAGCCTCCAAATTAGTGAGGTGAGTTGTACCAGGAATAAGATGCAAATTATTTGTTTTCAACGCTTGTGCCAAACCGGCGGCTGAAGCAATTGGGGTGCTGGTATCTTCTTCACCAACGATAATTATTGCTGGAATTGAGAGATTTTGTAATTTGATTTCCGTTTCCAAGGTCGAAATGGTATCCCATAAATCTGCATGAAAATTCCGGTCTTGTTGATAAAGCATCTTCTTTATTCCGTCTAATACATCTGGTCTCCGTAAAGCAAATTCGGCAGTAAACCATCGCGCCAAAGATAACGGGGTAATTGCTTGCATACCTTCAGTTCTTACGTATTGCGCCCGTTGTCTTAAAGCAGTGCGCACCACATCTGTAAATGTACAGGCAGTACCGATCAGCGAAAGGGATTTAACCAGATCAAGCCGTTGAATTGCGATTGTTTGGGCAATCATTCCACCAAATGAAATACCGACTAAATTCACAGGCCCGCAGTCTAACCTTTCAATTGCTTGAGAAATAATATTGGCAAAATTTTCAAAAGTCGGTTCACAGGTTAGCTTTCCGGAAAGTCCATGACCGGGCAGATCATACGCAATTACATGATGTCTTTTTTGTACCGCCTCGATTTGTTGTCCCCACATAGTTAGGTCTGTTCCAACCGCATGTAAAAAGACAACCGGGTCAGTGTTTACCGGGCCTGTTTGTATAAAATTTAATGTTTCAATCATCGGTAAGTCTGTCATTTTCTATCAGTAAAAAATTGAAACAAGTTACAACTGTTATGATTTTGTTTCAATTTTTAAGTTAATCTAAGAGCCTGTTTAAATTTCTATCATTGCCAAATTTATAATGCTTTTTTTATGCCTGTAAATTCTGTTTTTGAATGCTGTTCGATACAAAAAGTACAATAGGCCAATGATTTTTATGTGATAAAAGAAGCATGGAAAATATATTGAACAAAACTTAAACAGGCTCTAAATTTAATTAATATTGAATAAATACTACAGTAAAAGTATTGATAGTTTTTTTTCATTTCTATTGATTTGATAATTCTGTGATTGACTTGCCCTGTAAAGCCTGAATCAGCGTGTAGGTTACAAAAATAAAATAGATTGCACTGATGATAATGACATCCCTTTTGCTTTTTGCCAACAGATAAGTAACTAATGGAATTAATTGTAAAGCGTGCATCCCAAAAAAATGTGCCACTCTCAAGTCGCCATGGTTTTTACTCCAATTTACAATTGGCAAACCTGCAGAACCATCTTCGCTGCCAATCGTATGTTTTAACACTGACACCATTACAAAACCTTCCAAAGCAAACAAAACCATAATTGATAAGCTTGATTTGAACGCTAAAACCATATTTTCATTCACATCAAAATGCTTTTGATCAAAGAAAAGCAAAACAATAAATGCAGTATGTAACATAAAAAGTATAATGGTTAACCCCATTATAATTGAAATGGTACTGTCTAATGTTGTTTGTAAATTATAATGGGATGTTTTACCTCGTGCAGCCTGGAAAACAATAAAGAAAAGCTCAACCGAAAAGAGCACAATTATACTCCAACTATAAATTGTTACTTGCTTTTGGTTTTCCAGAAATTGTAAATACAAAGCCATAGTAAATACGAATATAGAAACGGATAAAAAGAATTTGAAAGGCTTTATCCATCCACTGATTCCCAGAATTTGAATGGAGCTGTATTTGCTTAATACAAAACAAATCATTGCTCCCACCATACAAATTGCGCCATAAAAAAATAAAGGTTCGTTTTTATCTTTGATGGTTTCAAAAAAGTACTTCATCACAGGCAATAATTATTTTTGGTTATATACTACTGCGAATTCCTTGGCAAAATCTTTCAATTTTATTTTCCCCATCACTGGTTTATTCTTATAATAATCCTCAAATAATAAACCGCTATGCATACTTGCATTCATTTCTGTAATATCATTAGCTAAGTTCAAAGGTACTTTAAACTTCTTTAAACCACTGAGCATTTGCTTGTCGCTTATGGTTTCCCATTTCAAATATGGCTTGCCAATGGCTGCACCTAAAATACTGGCTATTTCATAGCAGGTTAATTCCTCACTTGCTACATAACGTACTTTTCTGCCATTCAAAGGTGTTGTTAATTCGTCTGCAATTGCAGCAGCAATATCTATTGGAGAAACCCAAGGCATTTTGTCTTTTGCGCCATAATTAGACATTATTAAACCTTTCTTGCCTTGCATCAGGGCTTTTAATCCATAATAACGAAGGGTCATTATTTTGCCTACAAACCCATCGAGAAAGCCTTTTCCTTTAATGATATCCATGAAATCATATAAATTGTAATAGAATCCTACGGGTCTCATGAAGGTAATAGCTACATCGCCAGGTAATTGCTTCAAAACTTGCTCTGCAACAAAATGAAAAGCAAGGACCCCGTTCCCTTTTTCTAAATGAGCCCCTATACTGCTCAGATGAACAACCCGTTTTACACCGGCGCCTTTAATTGCCTCTGCATAATTAGTAGCGATTCTTTTTGCTTCTGCCCTTGCATCCATGTTTGGATTTTCAAAATATTTAAATGGCGGCAACATAGAATAAATTGCATCGGCACCTGTGAAAGTTTTAGTAAGAAAATTGACATCATCTATTGAACCGATAGCAGCCTTAGCTCCTAAGGATTCGATGTCTTTTTGCTTGTCAGCTTTAGTACTGATTACCGTAACCGAATGTCCTTTTTGCACTAACTCTTGTGCAAGTGGCTTGCTTATGTTCCCTAAAGAACCTGTAATAATGATTTTCATTTTTCTGTTTTTTATTAAATGTAAAGGTCCGCAACAAAAAAGAAACAGGTATAACCAAATCTACTGATGTTGTATTGGAATGTAAGGATGCTCTGGCTTAATCAGTAAGACGAGTTCTTGGTTATTTAACGTCAATCTCCACGGTCAGGCCATTCTTGGGCACTATGATTTTGGCAGGCTCGAATTTAGGCGGACCAGTCAAACCGCCCCGCACGTTGTTGGTACAGCCGAACGCCTCTTTAGGTATGCCTAAGAAATTGGTATCAAGCTTGTGGTTACCGTTTTCGTCGTGGATTGCTGTTACCGCGTAATTTCCGGCCGGTAAATTCTCGAATACGTACTGGCTAGCCAAACCTGCAATCGGCATCTCCACAGATTTAACGGCTTTTTTCTCATTAGTCGGGAAACCGTCTGCTGAATTCCAAAGCCATAACTTACACTGGCCCTTATTGGATTTCAGCCCTTTGATGTTGACCGTTAGATTACCCTGTGCCAGTACGGTGCCGGCCGACAGGCAAATCATCAGCCCGCAGAAAATGATTGATTTCATAATTGTTTTTTTATTTGATGCAAAGCTCCACAACAAACAAGTATAACCAAATCTACTTTTGTTGTATTGGAATGTCAGTTTTTAGTTAATCGTGAATAGTTGTTGTGTCGGGATACAATTACCGCTAACGTTTTGGGGCTTGGCGAAGTGGGGGAATTAGAAGTGCAAATGTTCAATTTAGCAAAAATGTTTATTAAAATTCCAAATGCTCAATGTAGCACTTCTGCCCCCATTTTGGCAAACCCTTGTTAGCGGTTCGTACCTTTTTCGGTAGCTTGTCTTTCAATTTAAAAACTGCACTCTGTACTCATTCGGTGTAATCCCTGTTTCTTTTTTAAATAGTCTTGAAAAATAGGGTGGGTTTTCAAATCCTAATTGATAAGCTGTTTCTGCAATAGTATTGTCGGTACTCATTAATAAATTTTTGGCTTCGTCAATTAAAAAGATATGAATATGTTCTAATGCAGTTTTACCTGTTTCTTGCTTTAATAAATCACTTAAGTACCGAGATGAAGTATTTAGCTGTGAAGCCATAAAACTTACAGTTGGTAATCCCTTTTGTTGTAGCAAACCACTTTCTAAATATGACGATAAAATTTCAGCAAACTTTGAAACCGTTGTGCCTGACATTGCTTTTCGGCTGATAAACTGCCTTTTATAAAAACGCTGTGCATATTTTAAAATAGAGTCTATATGTGTTAGGATAATTTCCTTGCTAAATTCATCAGGGTTGTTTTTATATTCTATGTTAATTTTGTCATATAATTCCCAAATGATTTGTTCTTCGGATGGCGATAAATGCAAAGCTTCATAAGTTTCGTAATCAAAAAATCCAAATTTTTTAATTTCCGTGTGAAGGTTGTGTCCCAAAAAATAATCTTTGAATAAAAATAACCATTGCTTTTTCTGCCATTTCCACATTGCTGATTTCCATAGCCTGCCTTGGTTTCACAAACGACATTGAACCATTGTCGTGGTCGTACTTGGTTTTTCCATACAAAAAATTGCCCGACTTTATTTTTTTGAGGGCAATCATATAAAAATCACTTGTAAATTTATTTTCGCCAATAGAACATTTGCTTAACTCATTACAAGTAAGTAAACTAAGCATCGGGTTTTCTGGCGGTGGATAACCACTACTTTGATGCAATTGTGAAATAGTTTTATAATGTTTCATCTTTTGTTGGGTATAAAATTACAAAATCCACGTTTGTAAAACGCAGATTTTGTAATTATGTAGATGAAATAAATTTTTAATGTCCGTGTGCTTTTGTCGATACTTCTTTCCACGCTTCCCAAGAAGCTAATTTTCCTCCATAAGTATATTGTGTCCAAGGATAAGCTAATTTTCCTAAAAACAAACGTAGTGGTGGGTTTTCTGCATCTACTATTCCTAAAATAGCTTCCACGGTAGCATTTGGGTCGCCAATGTTTTCAGGTTTTACACCATCGCCATTTTGAAAATCATAAGTAACTTTTGAGTAGGCATCTATTGGCGTACTTGCAATAGCCGATGAACCAAAGAAATCAGTCTTAAATGAATTTGGTTCTATTAAAGTTACGTTGATGCCAAAATCTTTTACTTCCATTTGTAATGCTTCACTAAAACCTTCTACAGCGTATTTGGTTGCACAATACAAGCCCATAGTTGGCAAAGAATTTATACCTAATACACTTGACAGTTGAATGATATGTCCTTTGCCTTGTTCCCTGAAAATGGGAAGAATAGCTTGAGTCATCCAAAGTGTGCCAAATACGTTTGCTTCAAATAAATCTCTTGCTTCTTTTTCGCTGTTTTCTTCAATTGTGCCAAACACACAATATCCTGCATTGTTTATCACGACATCAATATTGCCAAAATGTTGTTTGGCTTTATTTGCCACCGCTATACATTCGGCTTTGTTTGTAATGTCTAATTGAAGTGGTAAAACTGCCTTACCGTACTTGTCAGTAAAGTCTTGTAATTGTTCTACATTTCTTGATGTGGCAATTACATTGTCGCCACGTTTTAAAAAGGCTTCTGCCCAAATTTTTCCGAAGCCACGAGATGCACCCGTAATTAAAATTGTCTTTGTCATTATTTTATTTTTGAATTATTTAATGGGACAAAATTAGTACGGTAATAGGTTTTAGTAATTATACAAAAGTTGGGTTTTATGATACATTTTAACGTGTCTTCAATTCGACTAAGTATGAAATTTGTTGGTTAGTTTTTGTCTGTGAGGCTTGTTTTGGTATGACCGCCAACGTTCAAGGCTTGACGAAGAACTGGCATTTAAAACCCGTCAGCCCGAAACCAAAGTTAAATTAATAATCAATTGTTGATGCTTCTTTTATCGGCTGAATTTTTATTCGTCAAGTTGGAACAGAAGTAAAATAGCAAAACTAAAGTTGATGTTGTGTTCCGTCAGCCAGTTTTTTGCCAAACCAATGTTAGGTGTAGTATGTCTATACATGAGTTTTGGTTGAAAAATTTGAATGTAGCAGTTGCTTTAAAATACTGTAAAAGATTATAAATAATAAACAGCTCACAAGAATATATCCTAAAGTCGGTTTTAGCCAAACAGCAATTATCGCAAGAATAGAAGGAGTTAACGAACTTAACCAAACATTCTTAGACTTAAAATAAGCTTTGGTCATTTGAATTAGTCCTAAAGCAATTAGAATAATTGGAATTAAAGGAAGAATAAATATGCCATAATTAGAAGCTGCGTTTGAGTCGCCGTTTTCTCGGACATTTCCAAACATGAAAAGTCCAATTGTCATAAGACAGACAATAACGCAAAAGTCTAATACGATGAAATTCATGATCCTATTAAATTCGGGCTTAGTCATTTGAATTTTTAACGTAGTCCATTGATATTACCGCTAACGTTCGAGGATTGGCGAAGAAGGGAAAATAGAATTCCGTCAGCCCAGCCTTAGCAGAAAAGTACAATACATTTCCGAAAGTTCAGTTACTTCCGTCAGCCCCTTTTTTGCCAATACAATGTTAGCCGTTCGCCCTTTTTTTCTGTCGTGGTGTTACAAACTGAAAATCCTTGTCCAGCTTTTAAGGTGAACAAGGATTTTCTATTATCAATAAAGTGTCGCCCGAAACTTACTTTTTCAATGGGTGTCCAAGGTAAATTAAAATTAAAGGCATCAATAAAAATGGAATTTCTATAAGTGAAATTTTGTAGTTTCCTGTTTTTAAGGCTAATGCCATAATCACAAGTATCATTGTCGCATTAATTAGATTTCCAACAAAGAAAGTTTGGGGAAATAAAAGAAAAATAGCAACCACAAATGATAAAATGGCTACTATTTGTCCCATAGTTTATTTATTCCTAAATCTGAAAGCATTTTTGTTTCTTTAATGCTCATTTTGTTTGTTATGCCACTCCAACCGTGCTTAACGCTCAAATAAACTGATACGATGATTAATATTCCGCTAATTATTTTCAATTTCTTACGATGTTTTATTTACAAACGTTGTATTGGCTAATTTTGCCATTTGATTAAATATAACTTTCGGTGCAAGCCGGCTCATAACCAGTAATACTCGAGCCAAGCCGGGATAAATTTCAAGTTTATCATTTTGTAATGCTTTTATGGCAACATCTATCAATTTGTCTGGTGGCATTATCATTTTTGGATTAAAGCCTTCATCATTCTTAAACTTGTCGCTAAGCGGTGTTGATGAAGCAGGGGCAACCAATTCAAATACCTTGATTGATGTCTTTTTTAATTGAACCCTTAATGATTTTGTGTATGAACGAAGTCCTGATTTTGTTGCACCGTAAACTGGTGAAACGGGAAATGGTACTAATGCAAGACCTGATGTTACGTTTAATATTGTTGCATTTTTCTTGGAAAGTAGATGTGGCAAAAACTGTTGTATCATACGAATTGGACCAGACAAGTTAATATCAACTTCACGAGTAATGTCTTGCAAATCAATTGTTGGGTCAAGCAAATGGATTTTACGCATTTCCCCTGCATTGTTGATTAGAAAATTCAAGTCGGGAAATTGTTTTGTAATCTGTTCGTATAGAAGAGTAATCGCTTTGGGGTCGGTTACATCGCTTTGAAATGTATGAACTTTTGGGAAACGTTTTTTTGTTTCGTCCAATTTTGCTTGGTTTCTTCCTGTAATAATTACGGTGTTACCTAAAGCGATTAGTCGGCTGGTAAATTCTAATCCGAAACCACTTGTACCGCCTGTAATTAGGATTGTATTGTTGCTTAATTCCATCTTTGCTTTTTTCATAAATTAATGACGATGCAAAGGTGGGGGTAAAATTAGGTTTGATGTTTGCAAACATCAAACCAATGTTTGCGAAATTCAAACCTTTGTTAGTTTCTAAATTGCAATGGGGTAAAATTTGTCTGCTTTTTAAAGAAATTTGAAAAATGAGCCACTTCTTCAAAGCCCAAACTATAAGCCACTTCCGAAATATTCCAATTTGTTTGCTTTAAAAGTATTTTAGCTTCTTGGGTTACTCTACCACTTAAAATTTCTGTGGTTGTCTTACCTATGTTTTCTTTTAAAACCCTGTTCAAATAATTTACGTGTACCGATAATCTGTCAGCATAATCTTTGGCAGTTGTTAAGTTTAATTTTTGGTTATGGTTTTCAATTGGAAATTGCCTTTCCAATAATTCTATGAAAAGCGATGCCAAACGAGAAGATGAATTATTTGAAGAATATAGGTCAGTCGCAGGCTGTAATTTTTGTCCAAAATGGATTAATTCTAAAACGTAGTTTCGTATCAAATCATATTTAAAAAGGTAATTTGAAGCTATTCCAGTGTGCATTTTAGTAAAAATAGCATTGATTTCGTCAGCTTCTTTTGGCGATAATTGAAAAACAGGATAGCCACCAACTTTAAAAATTGGCAAGTCGTCTAATACTACCCCGCTTTTATTTCTTATTAAAAACTCGTCTGTGAAAATACAGAAATGTCCTTTTTGGTTTTCATCTTGTGGCAACCAATTGTAGGGAATTTTTGGTGTAGCAAACAATAAAGCATCACTTTTTATCTCAATTAGTTTGTCGGCATACTCTGCTATATTGTGTCCTTTTATCAAACTTATTTTGTAATAGTTACGCCTGTTGTAAGGCATAAAAGGTTTTTTCTTATACCGAGCTACAATTTCTTCAACATTAAACACATTGAAATGACCAAGTTCCTTGCTGATACCTTCGGGCAAAAGTGCTTTGGTTTGTTGGTAAAAATCGTCAAGTGTATCTGTTTTCATCTTTGAATAAATTTGTAAAATTCAAAGGTACAAAAAAATGTCAGGACTAAAATGTTGGTTGTCTGATTTTTGAATAATTTTCGATGTGTTTGTCTGTCTGCTCAATGTTTGCAGGGTCGCTCATAGGGTGACGGCTAACGGCTGTGGCTTGGCGAAGAACTGATATTTAAAACCCGTCAGCCGAAACCAAAGTTAAATTTATAATCAAATGTTGATGTTTCTTTTATAAGCTAAATTTCTAATATTCGGCCGAAACTAAAGCCAAATAGCAAAAAAAGTTCAATAGCTTCCGTCAGCCAGTTTTTTGCCAAACCAATGTTACATGCCGTTTTTCTTTGTGCTATCCTTGTTACTTGATTTTTTTAATTTGTCCTTGTTCATTTCGTAAAACATTTCATCGCATTTTTTTAGATAGTCCTTCATAGGTGTTAGTCCAACTGAAAGCCTTCGTTTGTCTAAATTGGTGGTGTCAATACAAGGTTTGATAGTTGTTCCATTCTCACCCATATTTACTTGTGTTCCGTAAACTTGTTGTTTGCCTTCATTCAAATTTATCCTGTCAATAAGATAAGCATAATTTTGTCCAGAAGCATTTTTTTTGTCAACTTGAACCTTCATGAGTTTTAATATTCGCTTTTGAAAGGGAACGTCAAAATCACTATGTTGAATAAGCATCCAATAATTGTTAGAACTTTCCTTACCAACCAAGTCATAACCTGGAAAGCCAAATTTGTCTGCAATAGTTTTTACAGATAAAAAGTTAGAGCGAATTATTTTTTGAAATGCTTTTGCCGTACTGTCCGCATTTTTTATTGCTAGTAGGCTTTGGTCGGCATTCTTTAAACTGTCAATTAGATATGAAGGATTGTTGTTAAGCTTCTTTGTCTGTCCAAATACAGCTACCGTAACGAATGAAAAGTAGAAAAGAAAAGTAATAAATTTAATTTGTCTCATAATTGGAGTTGTTTTTTAAAATGGCATGTAACGTTTGAGTATTGCTGCAGGTGAGGGATTTTATAATGTCCTGCCCGGAACTACAGCTTGGTTTTGTTTTAAAAGTTGAAGATATGAACTTTTGCTTGGCTTTATTCGTCAAGCCCGAACTGTTGCTGATAGCGATTTGCAGCCGATTGTTTCAACGTCCAGCCCCACTTGCAGCAATACTTTTGTTGGCTGCTGGCATATTTCGTTGAGGTCTATCATTTACTTTTTTTGGCTCAATGTCCATTGTAATCCTTTTATAAGTGTTGGAATTTGAGTATCCATATGGTCAAGGTTAGAAAATATGTCGCTCTTATAAATTACATAATCCGATTGTTTAACTGAAAATAAATTTGATAACTGATTTGTCAAGTCATTAAGTTTCATAATACTTGAATCAGTTTTGCTTTCAGCATCTTCTTGTCCGCCAAATGTTATGTATGTATTTATTTTTTTGTGTCTGTTTTTTTGTGTAGTAATTTCTTTTAATTGGCTCAAAATGTAATATTTGTTATAATGAATTGACGGACTTGCTGCAATGTAACTATTGAAACTATTGCTTTTGCCTAATAAATCTTGAAGAATTGTATAAACTGTAAAGTATCCACCTAAAGAGTGACCCATAAGTACACGTTTAGATGTATCAGTTTTATATTCTTTGTCAATTTGCGGAATAAGTTCATTATTTATAAATGATAAAAACTTGTCCGCACCACCGCTTACTGTCATTTCATATTCTGGAATTGCCGTTGGGTAAGTGTCGTCTCTGTTTCGTAATGAGTCCATTGTAGGAAAATCTTTATAGCCAATTCCTACTAAAATGACAGATGGTGCTAAACCAACTTCTGAATATTTATTAATAGTAGTTGCAAGAATATCAAAATATAAGTTTGCATCTAAAAGATAAACAACAGGATATTTTTCTTTTTGTTGAGCGTTGTAGTCGTTAGGTAGATTTACAAAAATAGAAAACGAATCTAAAACGTTTTTTGAATACAGGCGAAATGTATTTTGCTTTTCTACTTTACCTGTTTGGTCTTTCTTGTTAGCATTTTGCTTACAAGCCATTGTCAAAAAAAGAAGCCCTATAAATGAAAAACATTTTGTCATTAAAGTTGCTTTTTACAGTTTCTGTTTGAATCGTAGTGTCTGTTAATGCTTGCAGCTAACGATTCAGTATTGCCGATGGTGGGGAAATAGAATTACCTCCGCCGGGTAACCGCTGCCGGGTTTTGATTTAAAGGTGAAAGGTAACAACAAAAAGTCAAATTCATAACCTCCTGCCCGAACCAAAGCTGACAAGCGAACTGCTGCCGATTGCTTCAACGTCCAGCCCCACTATTGGCAATACTTTTGTTAGCGGTTGCTTTTTTTGTCGAATTAAAAGTGTTACAAAAATTAGTTACAAAATCTTTCGTGTACTGTCCTGTCGGGTCAAGGTTAGGGTCTAAAATTGTTATTTCTAACCCTGTCGCTCTCTTGTCTGTTAATAGAAGTTGTAGAAGTTCATTAAATTCTTTATAATTTAAACCATCTGCTTGTGGGCTGTCAACAGCAGGCATAATATTATCATTTAAAACATCAACATCAATGTGAATCCAAAAGCCGTCTAAGTTTTTAGTCGCTACCATTCTTAAAAAGTCAGCTATACAATTTTTAACTCCATGTTCTCTTAGTCTGTTAAGGTCTGTGTATTGAATTTTAGAATCCACAATGGCTTGAACATACCATTCTTCATAATCCCTGTTTCCTACACACCAAACTTGGTCTTCCTTGAAATATGGTTTTAGCGTATCAATGTTCGTTAATTTATCATGTCCGTAACCACAAACAATAGCTAAGTCCATACCTGCTGCACCTCCGGTTTGAGAAAGAGAGGGCCACATAAAATCTGTATGTCCATCAAGGAAAAATAGAGCATAGTTGCCAATCTTTTTAAGTGTCAAAGCGTTGCCGATTAAAATACTGCAATCACCACCAATGACAATTGGAAATTTATTTTCTAATAATACTTTTTCTAAAATCTTTACTTGTTCTTTTGAATATGCTACAATGCTATTAGCATTTCTTACTCCAGATATTTTGTCCAAATTCATAGTATAAGTTGGACTGTCAAGCCTGCAAATACTTTGAGGGTTTATAAGGTCATGGAATTTAAATTTTCTGAACCAGTCCGGCAGTTTTTTTACACCAGGTTCTTGTCCTGCCATTGGCTCTTTCAATCCAAGATTAGAAGGGAGTTCTATTATTGATACGTTGTCCATATAAAGTAACCGCTAACGGCGAGGTATTGCCGAAGGCGGGGGGAATTTCAGTACTGCTGTTCAATAGAATTAAAAATGTTCGATTACCTCCGTCAGCCTAATAGATATTGTCAAGCCCCGCTTTTGGCAATACCGTGTTGGGCGCAGACTTTTCTTTGTCAGCAAGTAATTTATCCAAATATGCACGTTCCTCCGCAAAGGTCATTTCCTTGATTTCGTTGCTGATCTGGTCACGGATTTTTCTTAAATCCTTGACCACGTCTTGTTCTGTGTTATGAGTTTGTGTTGTCATAATTGATAATTTCCTTTGGTGTTCTAATT
>JAABUY010004207.1_pt1 | contig 15275 bp, 20 predicted proteins | sample 5560271 | NCBI WGS metagenome assembly JAABUY01 (sample SAMN10711886, study PRJNA513374) | rock metagenome | isolation source: Antarctica rocks | place: Antarctica: Victoria Land, University Valley
ATCGTCAATGACCACAAAGATCGGTACAATCACGTCGTCGGTCATCGGTCATCCCTCCGGTGATGGGTGGTTCAAGCACCTCCATTCTCCGATAGGAACCCGATGAACGACGACTAGCAATCACGGTAAATTTTGTAATTTCTTTCCCGATGGGCCGCTTGACCGTTCGGCGGTTGGCACCGTATACTTTGCTCTGCGGCGGAAACGCCGACGGGAGTGACGCGCCGACGTAGCTCAATGGCAGAGCAACGGTTTTGTAAACCGTAGGTTGCCGGTTCAAGTCCGGCCGTCGGCTCCAGTGATATGAGAGAGCGGGCAGGTACCAGAGCGGCCAAATGGGACTGGCTGTAAACCAGTTGGGAAACCTACGGGGGTTCGAATCCCTCCCTGCCCACCACGTACTACGCGCATTGGCCCTGATAGCTCAGTTGGTAGAGCACATTCTTGGTAAGAATGAGGTCATCGGTTCAAGTCCGATTCAGGGCTCCATCCTTTTCACGGCAAGCAAAAAACGTCTTCTCATGGTATACTGGCTCGTGTCACAGCGCTCGTTCAGACGATAACTGAGCGATTTACACAAGGAGCCAGAACCATGCAAATGACCGCCCCTGCCCGTGAATGCACCACGGGCGACTATCCTATCCTCGCCCGCTCATTCCGCCGCTCGCTGAGCGCCGACAACAAGAGCATGCATACGATCACCGCGTATATGGAAGGCGTCCGTCTGCTCGGCGTCTTTCTTCAGGAGCGCGGGATGCCAACGGACGTTGCGGGCATCTCCCGCGAGCATGTTGAGGCGTTCGTCTCTGACCTTCTGAAGCGGAAGGCGGCGGGCACGGCGAATACCCGCTATCGCGCTGTCCAGCAATATTTCAAGTGGTTGATGGAGGAAGGCGAGATTGCCCGCTCGCCGATGGCGCACATGCATCCCCCAAAACTGGACGAGACGCCGCCCGCCGTACTGTCCGACGACCAGTTGCGGCGACTACTCAAAGTTTGCGACGGCAAAGGCTTCGAGCAGCGGCGCGATATGGCTATTATCCTCTTGCTCATCGATACGGGGATGCGACGCGGTGAATGCGCGGGGCTGCACCTCACTGACCTCGACCTCGACGCGAACGTCGCGCGCGTGATGGGTAAAGGGCGGCGCGCGCGGGCCTGCCCCATCGGCAAGAAGGCGGCGCTCGCCCTCGACCGCTATCTGCGCGTTCGCAAGATGAGTCCCCACACCGACAGCCCCGCACTGTGGCTCGGGCATCACGGGCCGATGACAGGCAGCGGCATCTATCAGGTGGTGCAAAAGCGCGCGGAGCAGGCGGGCATCGGACATGCCTACACGCATCTGTTTCGGCACACATTTTCGCACCTGTGGCTCGCCAGCGGTGGAAATGAGCACGACCTGATGCGATTGGCAGGTTGGAACTCGTCCACCATGCTTTCCCGCTACGGCGCGTCCGCCGCCGACGAGCGCGCGCGCGAGGCGCACCGGCGACTGAGCCCGGGCGACCATTTGTAGGAGGCGTCAATGGAGCCACTTCATGCCCGCCTGGACAAGACAAGAAGATGGGTGATCTGCGCCGGCGACAACTGCGGCGCACGCATCGCCGAGGTTCACGAGCACACGCTCTCGTCCGAAATACTCGCGTCCGAAGGGAAGCACTATGCGGTTTACTTTGTCGCATTTGGCGAGGGCTGGATGGAAGACGGCGATACATGGGCGATGGGCCACGCCGCCCGACAACGTTTTCTGCGCGCCAAGAGGCCGACGGTGCCGCGCCAGTCGCCTCTCACCCATCGCTCTGCATTCCCGGTCATGAGCGACACACGGATGACGGCTCGGTGTCCGGTTTGCAATCGCCTGCTGCTCATCGACATGAAACACCTCGGCGTGCCCGGAGGCATACACAGACTCATCGATTCGTGATATACTCCGAGTAATGGAATAGCCGCCGAAGGTAACAAGCCGGCGAGGGCTCTCTTGGGCCATCTCGCGCGCTTCAGTCACGGCCACCCCGCCTCGCCGGGTTCTCTACGGAGGAAACGGTGGGTGCGACGGAAGGTCGTACTCTGCTATGTCCGATGATTCCCGCTCCGATTCCCTCTCCTCGTTCGACCCCCACATCATGGCGCTGCGCGGTCGCATCGGCGCCTACCGCCTCCACGCCACCCACGACCCGCGCGAGACAACCGCGAACGCCCGCGCGGCGTTCCTGTCGAAATTCGAGAAGGACGTCGATCCGGACGAGACGCTCCCACCCGAGGAGCGGCAGCGACGCGCCGCGGCGGCGCGCAAGGCCCACTTCGCCCGTCTCGCCCTCAAGAGCGGGCAGAAGCGGCGCGAACGGAAGACGAACGGGCACGCCCGATCAGGCGCGGACACGGCTCCCACGCCTCGGCACGATGCGGAGTTGGGGGATGCGCGATGACGCCCGATCCCTCCCGCACCGCCGACATCGCCGACATCGCTGTGATGGCTACCACCGAGGCAACACCGTTCACCCTGCCGGTACGCCCGAACGCCATCCCCGCCGAACTCCGCGCGCGTCGGCAATGGGTCGCCTGGCGGTGGGAGCGCCGCGCAGAGAAATGGACGAAGGTGCCGGTCAACGCGCGCACCGGCAAGCGGGCGGCGAGCAATAACCCCACGACATGGACAGACTTCGAGACCGCGCAGCACTATGCCGCGAACCACACGGAGATCGCGGGCGTCGGCTATATGTTCAGCCAGGATGATCCGTACAGCGGGATTGACTTCGATACCTGCCGTGGCCTGGAGACCGGCGCACTGGATACATGGGCGGAGGCGACACTCGCCGGTTTCGACTCGTATGCGGAGGTCTCGCCGTCCGGCACGGGCATCAAGGCGTTCGTGAAAGCGACGCTGCCCGATCACGGCATTCGTAGCAAGCGCCCCGATGACCTTCCGGGCGGCACGGTGGAGATGTATGACCGTGGCCGGTTCTTCACCGTGACCGGACATCATGTGCGCAACACCCCCGCAACGATCCATGACGCACAGGAAGCCGTCACCGCGCTCTATGCCCGCCTGACGAGTGCAAAGCCGAGAGACGATGCAGCACCGTCGTCAGCGGCGCGGAAGACGGATGACAAGCAGGCGACGCGCGACACGTTGACCGACGATGAACTGATCACCGCCGCCCGCGAGGCGAGGAACGGCGCGAAGTTCACCGACCTATGGATGGGCAATATAGCCGACTACGCCTCGCACAGTGAGGCGGATCTTGCCCTCTGTTCGCTGCTCGCGTTCTATACCGGCCCGGACGCGGCCCGCATTGATCGCCTGTTTCGGGAGTCACGGCTGATGCGTTCCAAGTGGGACGAGAAGCGCGGCACCGAGACGTACGGCGAAATGACTGTCGCGAAAGCCCTCAGCGGTCTCACTGCGTACTGGCAGCCCGGCGAGCGGTACGCCGATAATCGCGAGCGGCAAGCGATACAGAGCGGTGATACGACCGCGAGTGAACCGGATGCCGCGCCGCGAGATGAGTGGACGCCGAAGATCACCTACCTCTCGGATGTGCAACCGGAGCGCGTGCGGCACCTCTGGCCCGGTCGCATCCCGCTCGGCAAACTGACCGTCGTGGACGGCGATCCCGGCTTGGGGAAGACGACGGTGCTTCTCGACATCGGGGCACGGCTGACGACCGACGCGGCGATGCCGGATGGCACGGCGAGCGATCTTGACGGCCCGGCTGGTGTCGTTATCCTCACGGCTGAGGATGGTCTAGCCGATACGATCCGCCCCCGGCTCGACGCGGCAGGCGCGGACGTGTCGAAGGTCGTTGCCCTCGAATGCCTCGTCAATGGCGACGAGGAACGTTCCCTCTCGCTCACTGACCTCAACGCAATCGAGGCGGCGGTGCAGGCAGTGGACGCGAAACTGGTCATCATTGATCCGTTGATGGCTTTCCTCAGCAGCGAGACGAACTCCTATCGCGATCAAGACATGCGCCGTGTCCTCGCACCGTTGGCACGCCTTGCGGAGCGGTTGGAGTGTGCAATCGTCGTCATCCGGCACCTCAGCAAGGGCGGGGGCGCGAACGCGGTCTATCGGGGCGGCGGCTCCATCGGCATCATCGGCGCGGCGCGGTGCGGCCTGCTCGTCGCTGCCGATCCCGACGATGAGACGGGGGCCGCCGCATTCTCGCGGTCACGAAGAGCAACCTCGCCGCCATGCCTTCCGCCCTCGCCTACACCCTCCAACCTGCCACGAACGGCACCGCGTACGTCGCGTGGGAAGGTGCCACCACCCACACCGCGAAGCAACTGCTCGCCTTGCCGGAGGATGATGCGGAGCGGGGCGCGCGCGACGAAGCGGCGGACATTCTTCGGCAATCGCTGGCGATGGGGCCGCGTCCGGCGAAGGAGGTAACCAACGTCGCGGCGAAGGCGGGGATCAGCGCGAAGACGTTGCGAACCGCTCGCGAGAAGATGGGGGTGCGCGCCCGGCGTGAGGGTGGCATGGCGGGGGAAGGGCACTGGGTGTGGGAATTGCCTAAGATGCCCGGCGATGCCCCTAAGGTGCCTAACATGCCCACGCATACGAACGGGCATCTTAGGCACCTTAGCGACGATATGGGCATCTTAGCGGCGGAATCGGAGCCGTCCCCGACCTCACGCCCGATCACCAAACGCGACCTGCCGCACCTCTTCCCCGACTATCGAGCGGCGGGCGAGAGCGGAGCGAACCCAGATGATTGATCCGGCCACGATCCCTGATCCCGGCTGCACGCCCTCGGCATTTGCACCCCCGAGGCGTTCGTCGCGCGGTACGGCGTGGACATTCGCGAACTGACGGCGTTCGGGCTGCTCTGGATAGTAGACCAGTCACATGCCGAGCACGAGATACAGCTGAACGTCTTGTGTCGTGCCGGACTGCGGACGAACCGAACGGCAGGGAGCGCGATGACGGAAGGCAGTCGCGCCCAACCTGCGATGAATGTGAGCAGCGAAAAAGGCGGAAATAGCGGAATAAGTACGGAAGCGGGGGGGGTTATTCCGCTTCTTCCGCAACCGCTAAGCATCGCGGAAGGAGTTACACTCAATCATCCCCGCACTCGTGATCGCTCGACTTGGACGCCCGTTCAGCGGGAAACCTACTGCGACGGGTGCATCGTCGCGCTCACGGCTATCAAGGTGCGGCTGGAGCGCGGGGTGCTGATCCATACTGAGCATCCATCGGTCGCGGCGGAAGTCCGCTGGTTGAGGCTCGCGACACGCGCGGTGGGACTGATTGGCAAGCAGGCATACGCCTCTGCCGACGCGGGTACGGCATTCTGTGAGAGTCCGCTCGGCAGGCGGTATCACGATCTCGAATTGGCCCGAACCATCGGAAGGCGTGCTCAGGGAGGAGTGGTAAACGCGGCGGCGCAGGTCGCGGAGTGCCAATCGATGAAGGTCATGGCGCATGAAAACGGGGCGGTGATTTTCCGCCCCGCGTTCGTGATCTCTTCCCCTTCCAGTCCGTTACTTGTGATGCGGAGGACTGCGGTAGTACGGCGCGACGTATGTGCCATTCTTTTTCGTGTATCCGCTGACATACACCGAGCAGTTGCTCGTGCATCCCCCGGTACTTGATGAGCCACCCGTGTACGTGCTTGCCGGAATATTCGTCACGGCAACGGGTGTCTTGTCGAAAGGTGCCTTGTTCGTATCACATGCGATCCCAACGTGATTCGCGTCGAGGTCGCTCGGATCATCCGGGTACAGGCGTAGATATGCTTGAGCATCGGCTTGAGACGCGAAGTCAGAACAGTTCAGATCAGTACTATAGATGCGTGAAGAGGGGGGAGCGGTTGACCCATCGGTGAATCGAAAAGAAGCCAGCATCGCTCGTCCGTCGGCGCGACAGGTGTCCTGTGGAACGAAATCCTGAGTGTAGTCGACCGTGTAAACCTTCCCCTTATGTGCCGCGACAGCGTACATTCCAAAGTATGCACGGGGGTCGCCATACAGTCCCTCGCGCCTGAAGATGAACATCTTACCCGGTTCACCACCGATAGTGATGGGCTGTGTCGCCCCAAGGCCGGGGCCGCTTGGAACCGCGATCCCCTTCCAAATATTGATATGGTCATCGAGGCTGAGTTCGCTGGCCTGTAGTTCCGAACTGACATCGAATGCGCAGTTGTTCGGCCCACTGAGCAGAACATGTCCGCTGTATCGTTCAATCACATGCCAATCCGTCGAAAACTGGATCGAGAATGCGCCATCGGGGTCATTATACGTCGTGCCAAGCGATGCCTGTTGAACAGGTGCGGGCGGTAGAGATGGGGTGGGTGCAGGGGTTGAAGTAGGAGTCGTGTTTGCTATTGGAGCGGCAGGTGCAGGATTCATTAGTGTAGATGGTGCCGAAATGCCTGCTTGATACCGCCACTGGTAATAGTGCTGGCCGATATTGCCCATCTCCACTTGGAACGCGGGCGGGTTGTCGGGCGTATAGGTCAGCACGCGCCGCTCGAACACCTGCACGAGTACCGTCTTCTGGTTCCCGGCGACTTTCACCGTGGCGGCGAATGGTTCTGAGATAGCGAGGCCGATAGCGCGCACACCCGCGATGTCCCGGTAATCCGCAAACACGCCGGGTACGTTATGCTTGGTCGCATCATCGTACGCGCCGATTGCGGCCCTGCCACTCGCGGTGACATCGGCGGGTTTCGCCACTCCCCCCGCGCTGATGGACGCGAAGGACGAACTGCTCATCTGCGACGAAGCGGACGCAAGAAGCCCAACCGCAGTTGTCGCGAGCGCGGCGTACGTCGGGCCGGGGTTATCGGGATCGCCCGCAATCGGAATCGATGGTGCGGGTCGCGATTGGAATGTCGCGACGCCGACTTGTACCTGCCCCTTGACGATCTCGCTGGCAAGCAGGCCGTTCGTGACCGTGCCATTGGTCAGTTCCATCCGGCCCTTATCGAAATATTGCACGAGGCGTTGACCACCGGGTGCTTCCTTGTACGGCTCTTGCTGCCCATCTTGCGCCGTGCCGAGCGGCCCCCAGAAGTTCGGCGTGATTGCCTCACCCGACTGCCATTGCTTGAGAAATGCAGGGTCGGCATACCCCGATGACCCGTGTACCGACGTGAACGGCACGAGCAAGCCGACGAATAGACACGCGATGACCAACAATCGACGCATGAAGCACCCCTACCTACCGTAGCAACAGGTCGCATACATAGTCTAACGCATCAAGGGCTGAAAGCGTGACGGGGTGATTATTGAATACGCGTATATGAGCGCTGCAATCTTCTGTATCGCGCGCAATCATATGATCAGCGCAATATCTCACATATTTTTCTATTTGTTTAGCGGCAATGCTCACGAGCGGGCAGTCCGGTATCGCCGGGCACGACCCGTAGGGCGGTTACACGGTCAGGTGCGCGACCACCTCGCGTGGCGTGACCGAACGAATTGCACGCGATCCGGTTCGTGGGCGGATTTCCGATTCACTGACCATCCGCGCGATCCGCCCTGCATGGACGGGTACACCTCGCCAAGAAGATGCGGGTAAACCAGCGTCATCAGCGTTATCAGCGTCATGAGACAGCGCAAAAGCCAGTGAAAATAACGGAAATGAGGATGACGCTACCGAGCATGACAGCGTTACGAGAGCGCAAGCCAGCATCACTGATGACGCTGGTAGCGTCACGGATAACGCTGTCGGGGATGCAGCGTCACGCCACGAAGCCAATGCTGGCAAGGGAAATAACGCTGATGACGCTGATGACGCTGAAATGCGACCCCATTCTTCTTCCACGATCCCCGACTGGTTATCCGAATTCAAAGACGAGGCGGCGGGCAATGAATGACTTCGTGCGGAGCAACGCCGCCCATGAATCGCTTGCCGCCGCCTGCTGGGAGTGCGGCATCACCAGCGCGGCTGACTTCACCGCGCGATTCGGTATCGCACCCGCCATGCTCACAGCGTCCGCCGCGCTCGCGCTTGTGATGACGCCCGCATGGGTGACGGACATCTGGATACCGCACGCGGGCCGAACGCCGGTGGCATGGGTGCCAGCGGCGGTACGAACCTATGCCGCCGTGTTCGGTATCACGCAACATGAGGGCGAAAGCGATCACGGCGTCACGATGCGGCTACAGGCTGCCACACAGGAAGTGAGGGTCAGTGATGCCACGCACCTGCACGGTCTGTTTGCACGCGGAACGCGCCGCGATTGACGCCGCCCTGCTCGCACAACAGCCATTACGCGACATAGCGCGACAGTATCGCGTCTCGAAAGACGCGCTCGCCCGGCATCGGGAACACCTTCCCGCCGCGCTCGTACATGCGAAAGCGGTGGAAGACGTGACCCATGCCGATGATCTGCTCGCACAGGTGCGCGACCTGCAAGCCCGCGCGCTCACCATCCTCGACACGGCAGAGACGGCGGGCGATCTGAAGGTGGCCCTCGCCGCGATCCGCGAGGCGCGCGGTTGCATCGAACTATTCGGCAGGCTCGCCGGTGAACTCTCGGACGGCGCGACAGTGAACGTCGTCCTGTCGCCGGAATGGGCGCGACTCAGGGCAGTCATCATCGGCGCGCTCGCACCGTACCCGGATGCCCGTCTCGCCGTTGCCGCGCGACTGGTGGAAGCGGAGACCGGGCGGGTGCCCTATGGGCAGTAGCATGGCATCTGACCTCGCCATCGCCTGCGACCCGGTGCACCTCGCGGCGACAGTTTCGCGTCGGTCGAAGATGAAGCGGGGCGCCTCGAGCGGCATCTCGACGCGCGCGACGCGGGAGGGGGCGGCAGGTGCGAGCCATGACGCAACGCCACCAAAGGGCGATGACAATGATCTGGTCTAAGGCGATGCGCTTCCCAGTATCGGGCCACCGACCGCATTGTCAGGTCGGGGCCAGTCGCCCGGTGAGCGAGGCATCTGTTCGGAGCGATCACCAACGAGCGGCGACCACCGACCATCGAAGGCGACGCACCCGTGCCGCACGCGGCTACGGGCTGAATGGGTTCCTCAGAAACGGAAAATGAGATGCTGGGGCGACTGCCCGTCGGGGCCCCCGGATCGAGGAGGCACGACGAAGAAACGCGACGTGCCAGAATGGGCTTTGCGACGTGTCGCGACGCGATGTCGCCGGTCGGGGCGCCCCCTTACTTCCCCGGCGGGAGGGAGGAGGAGATGGAGCGTCCGGCTACGTGCCGGGAAGGGTTCCTCGATAACGGCAAACGGAATGCCTCAGCAATCTGGCCGATGGGGCCCCCCGATTGCGATGATCCCCTCCCGTGTCCCGAGAACGCGAAGCCCGGCTCGGATGCGGATTCGCCGTAGCGATCAATGGCGAGTACCGTGCCTCGCCCGCCTCCGCGTCTCCGCTGATCGGCGGACGTCATCACCCTGCGCCAGACCTCGCCACGATATCCTTGGCGTCTGTGTTGTGCAGCGACGGCGTCGACGGCGCGGGTAGATCGGGCGTGCCGCCTGCTGCGGTGGTGCGTCGTCCGTTCTTCGCATCACCGTCAGCCATTCATCATCATCCAATTTCCACACCGGCATCGCTCACCACGACAATGGCGCGCCTCGGGGGTGAGCGGCGACAGCCGGAAACGCAGCGCGGCATTCCCCATCGCGGCGCCGACGATCGCGACCGACCAGGCGTTGTCGCAGCCTGCCTCGCCCATCGATCGCCATCGCGCATCCCCGGCACTCCACCCCGGGACGCGCAGGCGCAGTGCCAGTCTCCCCGCCCATCACTTCGCGTCGCGCGGGTCGCCTGACGACACAGACTATCTGCTCTATGGTCGGGCATGCGACAACTCCCCCGTGCCGTCTGGGGCGACGCCCCGGCGCGGATGAGCGCGTCCACAACGGGCATGACCCGGTCACGGTCAGCACTGGCATAACTAACGAAGAGATACGGCTGATTGAGACCAGGGCGGTCGGCAGCGTCAGCCACGATGCACCTTCCCGGTACGCGGCATTCGCGCGCTCGATGACTGCGCCGAGTATAGCATCGCGTCCACCGCCATCGGGGCGGCGCGTGCGTCGTGCCGAGGATCGACCTCTCCCCGCCCGCGATGATCGGCGCAACCGTCGGCCCACTTGTTCGTTCCTCATCGGGTCTGGGTCGGCACGCACGCACGGGGTCTATGGGTCATGCACAAGAAGAGAATCACTCCCCCACGCATCCGGCATTTCGTCTTGCTCGGCATTGGCGTCCTCTTCGCCATCGCCCTCCTGACCGGTTCGGTGCACCGCATCGCGCTGGGCGCGGTGGCGGCGCTCGTCATCTTCTCCGCCTGATACGGGTGGCGCAGGTCGGCGGGCGATTGGTGGCGGGGAAGGGGATCACGGCGACGCGATCCGACGCGCGGGCAGGGGAAAGCGGCGGGTGGGGAACCGCCGCAGGGGAAGGGGAGGGAAGGAATGTGCATGCTTCGGTGGAGTACCATCGCGGGGCCATGCCCCGCCATCGTGTCCAATGCTCAGAGGAAGAGCAAGTTCCGTACCACCGGCCATCGGGGCTTCGTGCTATCGCGCTGCCAGGCTGTCCACCTGCGCCTGGAAGCCCGCGAAGAGCTTTTGCAACCCCCCGCCGATGTGCGCGTCCACCACCCCGAAGTGCGACACCACGAGCGACGCCCGCGCATTGAACCGCTGGAACTCCTCGCCGGCGCGCAGGCGGGCAAGCGTCTCACGATCGCCCCGGATCAGCACAAACCCCGCGAGGTCGCCGCCGTGCGGATCCAGCTGCACTGGCTCGGATGACGCGATCGACCCCTCCTGCTGGAGGCGCCCATAATACTGCATCACCTCCCCGAAGAGCTGGAGTGCCTGCCGCTCACGCCCGACCACGGCAGGCCCCCACCCGATGAAAAGCGCCGCATCCGCCATCGCTGACCTCCTAACTGTACACGCTATTGCCGACCACACGAGTGTAGCACCGTGTCCAAGAGCGCGGCAACAAAAAGCGGCGGGTGGGGAGCCGCCGCGGGAAAGAGGTGGGGGAAGGAGTTGTCGGAGGAATGACGGGTCGGGATAGTCAGCGACTCCGGTTGTGTGGCGGGTGGGTGCGGCTTCCAGTCATTCGACCGTCGCCACCGATCACCCCGGGCCCGTCAGTGATCAGTATGGCGCACGCCGATGAGCGCGGCGTGAATCACCGATGAAATCCCGCTGAGCCCCTCGCAGGGACGGTGCGGCGTTTCGGCGCGGATCGTCGGGCGCGACGATGTAGCCGCGGGCTCGGGCCGGTGAACGCGTCGCCCGAGACCACCCCCATCGTCGCCCCGGGGACGAAAACGGGGGCGAGGGTCTGCCCCCACTCCCGTCCCCATCCGGCGTGTCGCCCGCGCCGGCAACATCTCCGCCATCCATCCCCGCCGTCACCGCTGCATCGCGGGCTCGACACCGGTTTCCGCTCGCTCGGTCGCCGGGGCGATGCGCGTCGCCACCGCGCGGAATGCCGTCGCGATGATCGCCCGATACGACCGGCGCGACGCCCGCACCACCTCGTACTTCCACGCGTGCGTGTTGACCCACGCCACCCGGCGCTCGTGCTCGTCCCGGGCCACCCGCCACATCCCGTCATCCATCGCCGTGCCCCTTTCCTGCGCCGCCGCCGACCCAATCGTCGCGGTGGTGCTGAATGAACGCGGCACAGGGATGGATTCGGGTATGACGATAGAGAGATGGATAGGGTGGATGCTCGGGGGTCGAGGCTGCCCGCGTCGCGCCGACACCGCGCCGGGCCGGTGTGCGCGCGGGCTGCGGACGGATATCGGAGCGGTGGGACGATTGCCCATGCCCCATGCTCCATTGCGAGTGGGCGCGAATAGAGCATGGAGCATGAGCGGGGCGATCATCGCCGCCGATGATGGCCGATCGCCGACTATGGGCCCCGTGATCGCCCCGTGTCCTTTCGCTCATCGATCGGGGCGTCTCACAACGATTGGGAGAAAGAGCGGCAGACCGCTGGAGCCTGCCGCCCTTCCGACCTTATTTGCCGCTTGCCCGGTGCGAGAACGCGACCTTGCCGACATGGTTCTGTGCCGAGACAACATCATCGGCGATGTTCGCCTTCACCCAAGCTTCCCCGGCCTTGGCCGCTTCGGTCGCTTGCTGCTGATTCTCCCACGTGCTGATCGAGTAGCCGGTGTCACCACCGGTCAGGACGGTTTCGTAGGAGTGGAAGCCTGCATGCTTGCGGAAGATCGGCAGCAGCCCTTCTTCCGCTTTGCGGCATACTTCCTCCCCCTTACCCGGCTTGAACTGGTAGACGGCAACGCGTGCGTGCATGGTCGTACTCCTTCTGCTTCGCTGTTCGGTTCCCAAGGAAGAACAGGATACTATGCATTGTGCTCGTACGCTCGCGCTATCGCTTATGTGTCAGCGGAATCGGGATCATGCTCCCGTCTCCGATCAGAGTGGCGGGCCGATGTGGCCTTGCCCGCACCGGGAAATGGTCTGCAACAGGATCAGCGAGAAAGTGGAAGACCCACCAACCTTTGACTGAGTTTGTCGCAAGGGCGACATCGGGACTGGCACGCGCCACCCAGCCATGAGCAGGGCGCGCATTGGCCGACGGAGAACCCGATGGGTTGCGTGCGCGTCACCAATCTGCTTTCCGTACGTTATCTATGTGTACGGACAGGTTGCGCAGCGGTTGGCGAGCGCGTCACGGCTAGCCGGTCGCCCCGGCCATCCATCGCTGAACGTGTCCGAGGCACGGAGGGCGTGCCCTCAGACGCACGCCGATCTCGGTCGCGAGGGCGAGCATCGTGGTGATCGGTATGCCCGCGGTCGCACAGCGCGCGAGGGCGCGGAGGAGCAAGATGCTCGGCGGTGTGGGTGGCGCGGGAGAAGGGAGGGTCATGTCGCCAGGATAGCGCAGGCATCAGTCCCACCGGGGCATACTGCCCAATGGGCACCCGCGCTCGTACCAGCGCTGCCCCTTCGCCGAGAGGCCGATCGTGCAATAGCCGTCATCATCATCCAGATAGCCCGCCGTGACGCCGACCGCGATCAGCGTGACAATGTCGTCGAACACCAGCCCGCACAGCAGGACGACGGCTTCGATATCGGTGATCGGTTCGCCGCCTTCCATGCTCTGCAAATCGCCGATGGCGCGCAGGAGCAGGACGCTTGGCGGTTCGGATGGGGGCGGCGGTGGTTCGGGACGCCGGGAAGTCATGCGGGGAGTATACGGCGCGGCGATCACGCTCGATACTACCCATCTTCGCAATGCGCGCTGCTCGCACGCGGGGCGCGCTGTCGGTATGCGGTGGAAGGAGAAGCGCCGTGGCAACTGGACGGTATTACGACGCGACGAAGTACGCACATGATCTCGACGAGAGTCATGACCGCGATCAGGTGTATCACCACGCCCTGTGCAAGAGCCTCCATAGCAAAGCAATCCCCGCCGACGACTTTGCGAAGATTGCGCGCGAAGCAGGGGTTGACCTGAAGAAGCCGGACGCCGCATCGCAGTACCCGCATCTCGTCCAGTGGTGGAATGTCGCCACGCGGACGCATGTCCTGATCGCACGGGATGGGGAAGGGAAGAAGCATTGGGCGTTCCCGGTGCGGTCTGATGCACTGATGAAGAAACTCGCGCAACACGTTGACGAAAAAGGCAGCGAAGAAACGACAAGGGAGGAGTAGGAAAAGAAGCCGTCGGCATGGCGACGGTTGAGGTACAGCAAGTTATCGTCGCAGAAACTCTCCTTCTGGGACGGCGGAAGACGATCCAGCCGTGTCACCTGGGTCGTCTTCCGCCGCAGGAGAGACGGCGGCGTCCTCCGGTCTCTTCAGCATGGCCGGCCTCGTCTTCATCGCCCCCATCTCCCGAGAACGAACGATCATTACGCCGGGCGCAGTGGCGGCGGTGGCAGCAGGCCCCGCCACGCGCGCAGCGCCCAGTCGATCAGCCGTCGCCGAGGACGTGTGCGCCGCGATCGCCCGGTCAGTGCGAACGCATCCCACGTAAGCAGGGGCATGCAGATGAGCATCGTCATCCCTCCTCCGAGGGGCGGCGCCGACGCCCCGCCACCCCGGCATGCCGCCTCAGCGCGCGCTTGTCGCCGTCACTTGCTTGTGTCCGTTGGTGTTCTTCTGCCAAGGGCTGACGGCGATCTTCTTCGGCTTCGACCATTCTGCCTTCGGTAACGTCAGCGTCAGGATGCCATCCACTAATGACGTCTCCACCCGCTCCGCGTCGATCGGATCGGGCAGCCGGATCGTGCGCGCGAAGGTGCCGACGCCCAGCTCGCGCACCAGCGGGGTGATATCCTCCCCCCGCTCGACCGGCGCCACCGTCGCCCGAATCGTGATCGTGCTCTCATGGCAGGTGATGTCCACCTCCTCCGGCTGCACGCCGGGGAGCATCGTGCGGACGACGAAGTGGTCGGCGCTGCCGTCGAGGTCAACGGCCAGGGTGCCGGTCTGGGAGCCGGGATGGTTTGTGCTGTTCCCGTCCCCCGAGGAGGGGCGGACGAAGCTGTCCTCGAAGAGCCGCTGGACGGCATCGCGCAGCAGCAGGGGTTCACCGAACGCACTGAACGCAACCATGGCAAAACACCTCCATCACGAATACCGAAGCATCCGATCCAGAACTGCGGTACCACCGTCGAGCCGGTGTCCAGCGTCCTCTGGTCTCGTCCATTAATTAGCACATCACGGCCTCGTTTGTCAAGAACTCTAATGCGATACGAGTCACTCTTCCGCATGCGCGTCGCATGGATGCCGGGAATGTCGCCCGATGATGCGAACAGGTGTCGCGACGAACGGTCGGTCTCCTGAACCTGGGCGCCAGCCGAGCCGAGAAACCGCTCGAGGATCCATGCGCCGCTCAGGGGGCGGGGGCGTCAGGTGCCGGGTAACACGGTAACGGCCCGCGCTGCACGCCGACGCACGAATCACCAGACAGAAAAGACCTTCTGTACGGTCAAAATGCACAGCACGAGAAGCGCGCCGAGCAGGCCGCTCATTGCGAAAATAGCTCGCCGTGATAACGTGATAATGTCTACGATGATGAGCGGAAACAGTGGGTTTGAGCGATCATTGCGGGAAGATGGCCGGTGGGGCAGGAGGTAGGGTTGCCGCGACCGACTTGGATACAGAGGAACACGTGGCTGACGAAGAGCCTCATCGTCGGGGTGCTCGCCGTGCCTTGGCTCATGTGGAAAAGCCCGTGGTTACACCTTCTTCTCGTCCTCTATCTCCTGTATCTCAGCTACGGGCTCCTGACTTACCTGTGCTCGTTGTGGCGAAGCGCGGGATACAGCGGTGCAATCAGGGAGCG
>JAABUY010004213.1_pt1 | contig 15262 bp, 16 predicted proteins | sample 5560271 | NCBI WGS metagenome assembly JAABUY01 (sample SAMN10711886, study PRJNA513374) | rock metagenome | isolation source: Antarctica rocks | place: Antarctica: Victoria Land, University Valley
GGTTGGCCGGGACGATGACCATCGCCAACTGTTCCGGGTCGGCGGCGTCGGAGAAGCCTTGCATCAGTTGGACCGCAGCAGCGTCCTCGAAGGAGTAGGCGAGTCGTTCCCGCATCACGATGCCGATCGCGTTGGTGCGGCCCTCGCGCAGGTTGCGTCCGGCTGGATCAGCTCCGGCGTAGCCCAGGTCGGTCGCCGCGTTCAGTACCCGTTCCCGCAGCGCCGCTGAGACGGCGTGCGGGCGGTTGTAGACATTGGAAACAGTGCTGGGCGCGACGCCGGCAGCCCGGGCGACCTCGACAACACCGGGCCGGGTGGGTCGACGGACGGGTCGGATCCGGTCCTCGTCATCTGTTGACACCGGGTGATCCTAGTTTTACCTTTGTCGCGGCGCCCAGAAAATCGTTGCAAAACGCAATCTGCGGTGCTCGGTCGAGGATGACGGTCGTACGTCCCTCGGCTTGCCGAGCCAGTCGCCTCGGTTCCCTGGCAATCGCGGTAAGAAAGGACTTCAACGATGAAGTGTTGGACGCGAAGCTTGATTGCGCTTGTCGTGTCGCTGCCGGTCGCCCTTGCCGGCGCTGTCGCCGTGGCCGTGCCGGCGGACGCTGTTGCCCGACCGGCGGCCGCCGTTGCTGCGCAGGCGGACGCTGTTGCCGTGCCGGCCGGCGCTGTTGCCCGGTCGGCCGGCGCTGTTGCCCGGTCGGCGGGCCAAGTCGGTGCGCCGGCGAATGCCGGAGCGCAGCAGAAGGGGCACTGCGACCGGGACGACGACGGGGATGGGGACGGGGGATCGTCGTCCCCGCAGGGCACCGGGCCTGCCGAGCAGGCGGCCCAATACACCCCTGACAGCCGCGGTCGCAGCGCCGTCGGCGCCCGGGTGCCGTTCGTCGAGACGCAGGCCGAAAACGCCTGCACCAACGGGACAGTGATCGGTCCGGACTGGGCTTACGGCACGGCGGCGGCGGAGGCGGTCGGGCGCAAGGCGGTGAAGCTGGACCGGGTCGGCCAGTACGTCGAGTTCAGGTTGACCAAGCCGGCCAACGCTGTCGACGTCCACTACAGCATTCCGGACTCCGCGGACGGTAAGGGCCGGAACGCGACCCTGGGTGTCCTGGTCAACGGCCACGCTGCGAAGTCCCTCGCGTTGACCTCCCGGTACTCCTGGTACTACGGCGTGTACCCGTGGTCGAACACTCCAGCCGACGGCGGCGTCCGCCAGATGTATGACGATTCCCGCGTGATGTTGGGCAGGACGATGCCCGCGGGCACCAGGGTCCGACTGCAGGTCGGCCGCACCGACGCCGCACCGTCGTACGTGATCGACCTTGCCGACTTCGAGAATGTGGCGGGCCCGGTTGCGCAACCGCGGAACTCGCTGTCGGTGATCAATTTCGGTGCTGACCCGACGGGCCGGAAGGATTCCTCCACCGCCATCCAGGCGGCCATCGACCGCGCTTCGAAGATGGGCAAGACCGTGTGGATCCCGCGGGGGACGTTCACCGTCACCCGGCACCTGATCGTCGATCAGGTGACCGTGCGCGGCGCCGGCCCGTGGTACAGCGTGCTGCACGGCAAGGGCGTCGGCGTCTACGGCAAGTACGCCCCGACGCCCAGCAGCAACGTGCACCTGTCCGATTTCGCCATCTTCGGTGAGGTCCAGGAACGCAACGACGCCGACCAGGTCAACGCCGTCGGCGGATCCTTGGCGCACTCCACCGTCGACAACCTGTGGCTGCAGCACACCAAGGTCGGCTTGTGGCTGGACGGCCCGTTCGACGGGCTCCGCATCTCTCGGGTGCGGATCCTGGACATGACCGCCGACGGCATCAACTTCCACCAGGGCATCACCAACTCGTCGGTCACCGACACCTTTGTGCGTAACACCGGCGACGACGGCTTGGCGATGTGGTCGGAGAAGGACCCCGACGCCCATAACGTCTTCGCGCACAATACGGTGCAGGTACCGACCCTGGCCAACAACATCGCCATCTACGGCGGCAGCGACAACACCGTCGCCGACAACTTCGTCTCCGACACCATGACCCAGGGCGGCGGCATCCAGATCGCCAACCGATTCGGAGCGGTCCCGCTGGCCGGCACCACTGTCGTCGCGGACAACGTCCTGCAGCGCACCGGCAGCTTGGACCTGTTCAGCCATATCGGCAATCCGGCGCTGTGGTTCTGGGCCGGTGACGAAGCGATGAGCGGAACAGTCAACGTGACCGGGAACCGCATCCTCAACAGCGCCTACGAGGCCGTCGGGTTCACCGGCCTGGCCATCACGAACGTCCACCTGAACCGCGACGTCATCACCAACGCCGGCACGTTCGCGGTGCAGCTCAACACTTCCGGATCGGCGACCTTCAGCCACATTCTCGCCTCCGGGCTCGGCGCAGGCGGCCGCTACGACTGCAACTCCGGGTTCACAATTGTCGAAGGTCCCGGCAACCGCGGATGGTCGGACAGCTCCTGCGGCTATCCGGTCCCCGGGCCGCTGACGCTCAGCAGTCCGAACCTTTACTTCGTCGCCAACGGGAACGGCGCGATCAGCGATCCGCAGACCATCACGGTCACCAACCCGACATCGACGCGGCAACCGATCGCCTCGGTGACCAACACCGGATCGTTCACCCTGACGACCACCTGCGGGAAGACGCTCGCCCCGCACGCCTCGTGCACGATCGTGGTGCGGTTCGCGCCCACGGCCAAGGGTGACCAGTCGGGTGCGCTGACCGTCTCCGACGGCACCTCCGCCGGCCGATACCAGGTGTACCTGCAGGGCACGGTGCTCATTCACGTGGCCGGAAACCTGGCCGACGGCAAAGCTGCGACCGCCAGTGGTCAGAACAGCTGCTGCACCGCTGCGAGCACCACCGACTCGAACACCGGGACCTACTGGGAGAGTTCGCCGCTCAACTCCTTCCCGCAGACTCTCACCGTGGATTTGGGAAGTGCCACAACGGTTTCCAAGGTCGCCTTGAAGATCAACCCCGCCTGGGGTGGTAGCCGCACCGAGAACTTCCAACTCCTGGGCAGCACCGACGGCACCACCTTCAACAGCCTGGTGCCGGCCGCTGACTACACGTTCAACTCCGACTCCAACCACAACACCGTCAACATCACCTTCGCCGCTACCGACCTGCGCTACGTCCAGGTCAAGGTCAACAGCAACACCGCCTGGCCGGCAGCGCAGATCGCCGAGTTCGAAATCTACAAATGACCAGCTGTTCTGGTGGACCCATGCTGAGTCGATGACGTCCGGCGCTTGACTCTGCTGGGTTGTGAGTGGGACGGGCGGGCACCAATGGGGCGCTCGCCGGTGCTGAGATTCATTTGCCAGCACCGGCGAGCTGTTCGCGCGTGCAGAAGAGCTCAGCGGGCCGGCTGACGGACTGACGGAGCCATTCTCGAGGAGTCATTTGGCGGGTCCGCGTGGCCGGGCAGTGCGGCTCCGCGCAGTGCGGCTCCGCGCAGGGCGGCACCGCGCAGGGCGGCCGGGCAGTGCGACGCCGGGCGGTGCGGCCGGGCAGTGCGGCACTGCGCAGTCGCTTTCGCCACTACGCACCTCGTCGTTCCCGAACCAACGCCTGCGCGGTGATCAAACCGGCTGCGCAGTCCGCGTGGTGGTCAGTACTAAGCATCCGAAGACGAACAGATCTGCGGAGGCACGATGCGCCTTCGGGTACGCCGATCGGCGGAGCCCCTTGCGGCGCCGCACGGGAGCGGCGCAGATGATCGCGGTCGCAGCTCGAGTTCATCGCCCGCGGGAGGCGTTTCGGTGGCGAAGGGGATAGTGGCCCTGGTACTCGGGCGCGAGGTCGATGCGGAGTATCTGCTTCTGCTTCGCCGGTTGGACAGGCAACTTCGCATCAATCATCGAGTCCAGCATGTCTGAGGTAGCCGACATGCTGAGGCAGAGGGCACCGTTCCTGCAGGAGGTCCGCCGGGACGGACTGACGCTCGGCGGCCTCAGTGCCGTCCAACTACTGACCGCTGACCGCCGCAGCGAGGTGAGCCCTCGCCCGCTGGCAAGCTTCAGGACGGTAGTGCAAATGATGCGGCGAGACGACTGGCGGTGGGCCGCAAGTATGTTGAGCTGGCTGACCTGATGGCGCAGGACACCGACGCATACGCGATCACGGTCGCCATCGGAGTTTCGGCGCGGGCCGGCATCGCTGCATCCGACGCGGCGTGCATCAGCGCCACCGGGCGATATTGGCGCGGGCAAGACCACGCTCAGGCCTTGAAGCATCTGGGAACGACCCGCGGCAGCGATTCAGCAGCACGGGCGTTACAAGAACTCCTGGCTCTGAAAGACCAATCGCACTATGGTTTTGGCGATCTCTCGTCAACGAAGGCCAAGACAGCGCTGAGATCTGCGCATTCTGATCGCTTTCGCTCACGGCGTTCCGCCTCGATGACGGAACAGTTTGCGTGATGCTCCAAAAATGCGCAGAAGTGGTTGCGTCAGCGGGCTCGTGGCAGCTTCCTTCGGTCGAACTCGTTCTGCAGAGCGGGGCGGCGTCGATTGGCTTCCCGCAGGGCGACGATCCAGGCGGCGCTGATCGGCGTGAGGTCGGCGGCAGCCGCGAACCGATGCGCGCGTTCGATCAGCACGGCTCCGCGCTGGTAGCCCGACCGATTGCCCCCTTCGAGGGCTCGCTCACCGAGACGTTGAAAGACCGACATGGCATCGCCCGGGTGAAGTACCCCTCGTGCGGTCGCGACCTTCTCTCATACCTCGTGGTTGCAACCGCCGTGCTCAGCAGCTTGCCAGGCAGATTCGACGTCATCCTCGTCCAATAAAACTTCGACGAGAACACTGTGCCCGTAACCGCTTCCGTAGGCCGGCCGGTGCGCCGGCCTTGCTGCGACCGGTTGCGATCGAAGTACCCGCAGCGCAGCTTCCCGGCGGGCCGGCCAGTCGCCCGACGTCGTCGCGAAGTCGCGAAGCCGGTCGAACGTCGACACCGTCGGGAATTCGGCGAACCTGTCTGCAACCAGCTGGGTGGCCAGGTCGACATGACCGGTGCGCCGGCGCAGGTCTGCGGCGACGTCGCGGAGCCGGGTGTCCGGATGTCCGCCGAAATCCTGTCCCTGCGAGCGGTCCAGCCATTGCAGAGCCTCTTCCTCCCGGCCGTCGTCTGCCAGCACGGTTGCGATTCCGAGATAGCGGTAGCCGATGGACAGATCGCGCGACAGCACCTCGACGAGCGCGTCGGCCCCGCGGCGGGAGGCGAGTTGCTTCTTCAGTTCGGTGATGGTGAAACGGCTCGGCTTCTGCGAGCGTTCGTCGTCATCACCTGCCCGCAACTGTGGCAGTTGCGCAAAGTACTCGTCGACCACGGCCTCGAAGGTGTCGAGCCCCTCGGCGCCGAGCGCCTCCGCATGCGTCGATGGGCTCTCGAGGAACACCTCCCAGTCGCTGTGCAGTGCCCAGCTGGCAAGGCGAGCCGCGAGCTCGGCCGGATCGAGATTCGCCTGCTCGCAGGCTTCGGCGTGCGTCAGCTGGGCCTGGGCAAGGGTTCCACCAAGTTCGCCGTCCGAATCATCGACCGACTCGAGAAGATTCTCGATCAGGTGGATCGCGTGCTCCAGCACCTCGACCGCTGCAGCCGCGAAACCCGCTGCGAGCAGGTCGTCGACGGCGTCGAGCTCGGACTGAAATCTGTCTACGAAGGTCGGCGCGTCACGGTAGTGCACGTACCCGCCCACCTCTGCTGCCTTGTCCAGCCGGCGGAGGATGTTCCCAGTGTCGACCTTCCCGGCGTCGACCACCGGGGACTCGCTGACGCCCGCGTCCAGCCGGGCGCGCAGCATCGGGGCGGCCTGCGAAGCTGTCAACAATTGGTCGACCAGCCACTCGATCGGCTGGGCCAGCAGATGGGCTCGCAAGGCGTCGTCCGACTTTTTGCGCTTCGGCGTTCGGGAGGTCACAACGAACATCCTGCACGGCGGGTACGACAGTTGCCGGGCGGGCTCTCACCGCACCTCCCGCAGCGATCAGTCCAGCTCCAGCGCCAAGCGCAGAGAGCTGTTGATTTCTTCCAACTCGCTGCGGCTGACGTGGCCAACAAGCTCGCCGAGGCGTTCGGGGGCGACAGCTATGGTCTGCTCGATCAACACCTGGGTTTGCTCCTGCCTGATGGTGATAGTGGGCCGAAAGACGCGAGCAGGAGCGGATCGTGATGTTGGCGCAATCAGTAGGGTCGACAGCAGCAGGTCATCGGACTGAACGACCACGGCGTACCTGGTGCCCTGCTGCTCGCCACCGCGGGCATTCCGAGGGGCGCGTAGGCGGTAGATGTCACCGCGCACGCGCGGCCTCCATTTCCCGCAAAACCTGCCGGCTCTCGGCCACATCCAGGGGATCGGCGGAGGCCTCCAGCGACTCGCGGCGCATCTGATCCCGTCGACGGAGCCGGACCGCATCGACCAGTGCGCGGCGGATGGCTTCGGAAACACTCGATCCATCAGCGGTCAGCTCCGCCAAGGCCTGATCTGCAGATTCGTCAGTTCTGAAGTTCACGACAGTCATGAACTGACTCTACGCCGACCGTAAGACAAATCAACTACGGAAGCGACGCAACAAGTTGAAAATGACGCGCCACAGTGCCGCTACCGCCCGAAAGGGGGACGATCGACTTTCGAACACCCTTCACGCCAACAGGTCTCGAATGTCGGTGGCGCTGAGCGTGGCGCTGAACAACGCCTCGTTCTCGAGAACGGCGTCGAAGAGGCCGGCCTTGCGCTTCTGGAGCGCGAGCACCTTTTCCTCGATGGTGTCGGCGGCTACGAGTCGGTACACCATGACGTTCTTGTCCTGCCCGATGCGGTGGGTGCGGTCGATTGCCTGCTCTTCGCTGGCGGGGTTCCACCATGGGTCGAGCAGGAAGACGTAGTCGGCTTCGGTGAGGTTGAGGCCGAACCCGCCGGCCTTCAGGCTGATCAGGAACACCGGCGCGCTTCCGGTTTTGAACTCCTCGATCACCTCGGCCCGGTTTCGGGTGCTGCCGTCGAGGTAGACGTAGCTGATCCCGGCGGCGTCCAGGCGACGCCGAACCTTCGCCAAGTAGGAGGTGAACTGGCTGAACACCAGCGCACGGTGGCCCTCGGCGACCACGTCGTCGAGTTGCTCGAACAGCGCGTCGAGTTTGCTCGAGGGCATGTCGGCGTACTCGTCGCCGATCAGTGACGCGTCCAGCGCGAGCAGGCGTAACAAAGTCAAAGACCGGAACACGATGAACTTGTTCAGGTTCATATCTTCCCCGAGCAGCCGGAACAGTTTCTGCCGTTCCCGTTGCAGGAAGAGGTCGTACAGGTCCCGGTGCTCGGGGGCGAGGTCGATGCGCAGCGTCTGCTCCTGTTTGGCGGGAAGCTCGGCGGCGACCAATTCTTTGGTGCGCCGCAACAGGAACGGGCGAATTCGGCGTCGCAGTTTCGCCAGCCGCTCGGCGCGCACCGCTGCGTTGACGGCAACGGCATCGCCGGCGCCGATCCCGCGGGTGATTCCCGGTCGCGACTGCTCGATCGGCCGGACGTAGTCGTTGAGGAATCGGGGCGCGGAGGCGAACAAGCCGGGCGCCACAATCGCGAATAAAGCCTGCAAATCAGTGAGTGAATTCTCCAACGGGGTACCGGTGACGGCCAGTTTGAACTGCACCTGCAGGTCCAGGGCGGCCGCGTGCACCTTCGCCGCAGGATTCTTGACGAATTGCGCCTCGTCGAGCACCAGCCCGGCCCACCCGCTGGACTGCGCGACCGCCTGGTAGGCGTCGAAGTCCAGGCGGAGCAGCGCGTAACTCGTGACCACGATGTCGGCGCCGCGGGCGGTGTCGGCGATCGTGGTCTTGCCGGCGGCTTCGGTGGTGGCCATCTGCCTGATGGTCAGACCCGGCGTGAAGCGCTGGGCTTCGGAGACCCAGTTCGGGACGACGGAGGTAGGGGCGACGGTCAGGAAAGGTTGTTGGGGGGCACTGCTTTTGGATTCCACGATGTGTTGGATCAGCGTGAGGCACTGCACGGTCTTGCCCAGGCCCATGTCGTCGGCGAGGATGCCGCCGAGCCGGTGCCGCCACAGGTAGGCGAGCCAGGCGAACCCTTCCTGCTGGTACGGGCGCAGGGTGGCCTGTAGCCCGGCCGGTGGGCTAACCGGAAGCGGGGAGTCGTTCTTGCTCTCCGCCAGCAATGCCCGCCACTGCACCGCAGGGACAGCTTCGTCGGCGAGATCCTCGAAGTCGGACCACAGGCTCAGCTGGTGCAGGCTGATGGAGGGGACCGGTTCCCATTCGGTCAGATCCCGCGACTCCTCGATCAGGTCGGAGAGCGCCTTCAATGACGGGTGGTTCAGCGAGAGGTACGACCCGTCGGCGAGCAGCAGCCGGCGCCGGCCCTCGGCGAGCGCCTTGAACAGCGGCAGGAACGGGATGGTCCGGCCGTCGACGGTGACGGTGACGCCGAGGTCGAACCAGTCGTGTTTCTCCGACGGGACGGTGGTGATCTTCAATTGCGGAGTGCCGGTCAGCTCGCGGTAGTCGGGGGCGGTGCCGTGCGACTCGACGGTGATGCCGGGCAGGGTGCGGAGGGTTTCGAGAGTTGTGGCGGCGAACTCGGCGGCGTCGATACCCCTGAGCGTGGCCGGCAGCGGAATGGTGCGGGGGAGTAGCTCAGTGCTGACGCTGTCGGGGCCGAGCCACTCGGCCGGGAGCAGGCCTTCGGGCAGCAGTTCGTCGAGCGGGGGCGTCGGGCCTGAGCGGCGGTTCGTCTGCCAGCACCAGTCGAGCGTGATGGTGTGCGGGGGGCTGTGGGTGACCGTGACGACCAGGACCGGAGGCGCTGGCGGGGGAAGTTTGACCGAGGCGTCGGAGCTGGTGATGTCGATACGTTCCTGGAGTTCGGGCAGGTAGTTCTCGAGGAAGTCGGCGACATCCTGTTCCGGTACTTGTGTTGTGGTGCTTCCTTTGGTCAGGATCGCGAGTTGGCCCGGCGTGAGCGTTTCGCCGGTCGGGGCCAGGAGGATCTGGCGCGGCGTTGCCGGGTCGATGACGTAGATGCCGTGGGTACCGATGGCTGCTGCGTGGGTTTCGTCGGCTCTGTTGTTGTCGATGGTCAGTCGGGGCCGCACTTCGATGCCGGCCTGGTCGCGGGTGGCGTCGAGGGTGAGGGTGGCCGTCGTTGTCCGGCGGACGTTGGAGTTGCTGCCGGAGCCGACCAGCTGGATGCCGAGGGTTGCGGTCTGGTCGAGCAGCGTCCAGAGCACCGGGTTGACGAAGTCGTCGAGGTAGATCCAGTCCGGATCCCGCCCTGGCGTGGTGGGCTTGAGGGCCAGGTGCAGCGCGCCGAACTCGCAGAACCACCGGTGCTGGTCAGGGTCGAGATTCAGCCGGTTGACCAGGTGCGGGATGTTGGTCCAGGTGATGCCCGACCGCGCCCACCCCCGTGACGTTCGGGCCACCGGCCGGACACCCAGGCGATGATCCTGTCGCAGTTCTCCTGCTACGACTTTCGCGGTCTTGGACACCGGGCCGTTCCAGCGGGACGGGCTTCGTGGGATCAGTTCGCGGAGCTCGAACTGCAGCGCGAGCGGCGTGGGTTCTTTGGTGGGCTCTGGTTCGGTGTCGGCGTGGCTGTCATCAGGAGGCACGTAGCCGCGGAGGGCATCACGCCAGCTGTCGCCGGGTGCGGCCTCCGCCGCGGATTTCGCCACAGGCCGATTGTTCAGTACAGGGCCGACACCGAATGCCCGCTACCGAGTTTGCTTCGCAGCGTCCATCAACCGCTCGACTGCTCGTCCGGCCTTCGTTCGGGCCTCCTGACTGATGGGAAGCGCGCTGTAGCCAGCCTTCGTCTTCATTCCCAGAAGTAGGCCGAGGTCGGCGGCGAGCCTCTTGTCCACCGATCCCAGCAGATCAATGGCCTCGTTGTGGTTCTCGCCGCGCGAATACTGGCCGAGTCGAGCACAACAGATGACGTCGGCCGCGGCGATTCCACAGTGCACAACGAGGGTCACGTAGACGGCACCCAAATCGGCCGGATCATCCTCGGTGAGATTGAGAACGATCTCGGCAGCGGTCATGAACTGGTGGGCCTTCATCAGCCGGCCTTGCCGTGTGACGGCGTTGCAGTCACTGGTTCGTGGCACTGTGCACCACCCTGCTGCCGTTGAGGAGTGTGCGGAGCCAGTCGGGTTGGCCGTAGATGGTCAGGCCTTCGCGGGCAATGGAGGTCAGAATGGGATCCGATCCTGCTCCGGTGGCTACCTCCTGCTCTGTCATCTGCAAGATGCGTCCGTCGTTGCCTGTCCACCTGGTGAGAAGGCGAGCGAACTCGGCGAGCTGCCTGTCCCAGTCCTCTTCGCCTTCCAGGAAGTCGGGCCTGACGATGAAGACGTCGATGTCGCTGTCGGGCCGCATCTGACCGCGGGCAGCGGAGCCGAAGACGGCGGCATAAATGGGGGCCACCGGCCAGCTCTCGACATGACGGTCGATGCGTTGGAGCAACTCGCCTCGAAGGTTGGCCAGGATTACGATGGCCGGTGCTGCGAGGTGGTCCTGATTGAGTCGGTAGCGTCTGGTCTGCCCCACTTGATCAGTGTCAACGATCCCTTGCTCGACGAGCCGGACCAAGGTCCGGCGGATACCTTGCACGGAGCGGCCAGCCACCACGCGCTGAAGTTGACCGGTCGTGAACCAGACGTCGGCAGCGGCCAGCGAAGCGAGTACGTCACCATCAAGGGTCGGCGTGACCACCGCGAGAGGGTATTGAAGTTCCACGGTGCAACGCTACAACGGAGCGTGTAAGTTTCTGCACCTACAGCAAGAATTCTGCATCTGGGCCAAGTATTCTGCACAAAGGCCTCGGTGATGGCCAGAGTGTCACCCAATGTTGACGTGAACACGTCTCCAGTGGAATCCCCCGGGCCCGGTCGCCCTGCCATCAGAGCGGCACGTGAGCGAGCCGCAGAGCTCTGTCCAGGGAGCATCGGCAGGCGAACGTCGGTGACAAACCATGCCTGGGTGCGGTGTCCCTGCTTCTCAGAGAGTAGGTAAGGCGCGATGCTCGGCTTCGCATCCGGCCATATGTTGCCGAAAGTATCATTCACCTATTTCGGGCTGATCGACCAGCTACCCTGGGAGGTGACTTGTACCAGTGCAGGAAGAACCATGGGCACGGTCCCGCTGTAACTGCCAATCTCGTTCACCGCCAAATCGGCACCGTCAGAGTTGTACACCTGGACGACGAAGTTTCCATCGCCGTTATTCTTGACGAGGCCGAAGGAACGGTCTTCGGATCTATCAACAGGCGGCAATTAGAATCCTTGTCACTGCCATGCATCTCGAGCGGGGAGGGGGTCGTGGTTGAACGTAAACTCGGCTCCCTAGAGGCCGTGATCGGATCCGCTCTTGCTGAATCGACGACTCTCGAAGCAACGCGCGACTCGCTCCTCCCAGCGCTCATGTCGGGCCGCCTTCGGGTCAAGGACGCCGAGCGCCAGGTGGAGGAGGTGTTGTGATGGAGGACCAATCGGTGGTTCGTTTCGAGAGCAGCCCGGCCAGGTCATCGATGCCCGGCTGGTACCCGGACCTGCTCACGTCGGTGGTCGAGCACATCTCCATCGGAACCCAGCGGGCGCACGCGGCGGTCAACCAGGAGTTGATCGTCACCTACTGGGCGATCGGCCGCGACATCGTTGAGCGGATGGACCAGGAAGGCTGGGGTGCGCGGGTTGTCGACCGGCTGTCGCAAGACATCCGGGAGCGGTTCCCGAACTCGCGCGGATTCTCGCCCCGAAACCTGCGGTACATGCGTTCGTTCGCGCAGGCTTGGCCGGACCGCGCAATCTTGCAAGTCCCGCTTGCAAGATTGCCGTGGTACCACCACATCGCATTGCTGGAGAAGCTTGACCAACCTGACCAGCGCCTATGGTATGCGCAGCAGTCGATCGAGAACGGTTGGACCCGGGATGTGCTGGCCTGGCAGATCGACCGCCGCTTGCACGAACGCACCGGGAAGGCCATCAGCAACTTCGCCGTCACCCTGCCGCCAGCCGATTCCGACATGGCTCAGCAGGCGACTAAAGACCCCTACGTTTTCGATTTCATCGGTCTGGCGGACGGCCACGTCGAGCGATTCCTGCTCGAACTGGGCCAAGGCTTCGCGTTCGTCGGGCGGCAGCTGCGGCTGACCATCAACGACAGCGAGTTCTGCCGACTTGGTGTTCTACCACTTCAAGCTGCACGCGTTCGTGGTCATCGAGCTGAAGAACAGTGCCTTCGACCCGAGCTACCTCGGCCAACTTGGCATGTACGTGGCCGCCGTTGACGACCAGTTGGCCGGGCCGAACGACGGACCGACCATCGGCCTGATTCTGTGCAAGACGAAGGACAACGTGGTCGCCGAATACGCGCTGCGCAGCTCGGCTCTGCCGATCGGCATTGCCGAATGGACCGGGGCGATCACCACCCACCTACCCGAAGAGCTGGCCGCGGCGCTGCCGCGCATCGAAGACCTCGAAGCCGAGCTGGCCGATGCGCCAACCCCCACCGAAACGAGCGCTCCATGACTGGCATGTCCGAGGCCGAGTGGGAGCACCACGCGCTGGATACCCTGGCCGAGCTCGGCTGGGCACCGGCCCCCGGCACCAGCATCGCCCCCGGCACCAGTCAGCGGGAAAAGTGGGAGGACCTGCACATCCCGTCGCGCATGCTCGACGCGCTGCGCACCTTCAACCCCGAGGTGCCGATCCAATACCTGCAGCAGGCGCTGGCCGAGATCCTCGCGCCGAAATCGACCGACGCGATCACCGAGAACCACCGCATCCACGACGCCTTGGTGAATGGGTTCCGCGGCATCACCTATATCGACAACAATGGGCGGGAGAATTCACCGACCTTGCGGTTACTCAGCGCCGACCCCGACGAGAACGACTGGCTGGCGGTCAGCCAGGTGACCGTCCGCCGCGCTGACTTCGTCCGGCGCTTCGACCTGGTGCTGTACTGCAACGGGATGCCGGTCAGCGTCATCGAACTGAAGAAGGGCGGCAACCGGCAGGCCGACGTCGCCGGCGCCCACGCCCAACTGCAGACGTACCTGGACGAATTTCCACTGGCGTTTCGGTTTACCGTGTTCACCTTGGTCTCGGACGGGGTGATTGCCAAATACGGGACACCGTTCACGCCGCTGAACCACTTTTCGCCGTGGAACGTTAGTGAGGACGGTGCCGTGCTGGCGTTCGGTGAGCCAGACGCCGACGGCACGGTCGGGACCGGGCTGGAGACCGCACTGTTCGGCCTTTACAACCAGGAGCGGTTCCTGCAGTTGACCCGCAACTTCACCGCCTTCGACGGCGGCGCGGACGGGCTGAGCAAGCGAATCGCCAAGCCGCATCAGTACTTCGCCGTCACCAAAGCAGTCGGCAGCACCATCGACGCGGTGGAAAGCAACGGAAAGGCCGGAGTCGTCTGGCACACCCAGGGCTCGGGGAAGTCGATGGAGATGGAGCTGTACGCCAACCTCATCATGCATTCGCCGAAACTGCTGAATCCGACCATCGTGGTCATCACCGACCGCAACGAACTGGACGGGCAGCTCTACGACGGGTTCGATCGAAGCCTGTTGCTGCCGGATCCGGTGCAGATTCAGCGGCGCTCTGAACTGCGCGAGGAGCTGTCCAACCGGACCACCGGCGGAATCTACTTCACCACCCTGCAGAAGTTCGGCCGGAGCAAGGACGAGAAGGACGCCGGCGTCGACCATCCGACGTTGTCGACCCGGCGCAACATTGTGGTGATCGTCGACGAGGCGCATCGCAGCCACTACGACGATCTCGATGGCTACGCCAAGCACCTCAAGGACGCGCTGCCCCACGCCACCCTGATCGCTTTTACGGGTACGCCGATTTCGTTCGCTGAACGCAACACCCGTGAGGTCTTCGGCGACTACATCGACAAATACGACCTGACCAGGGCGGTCAACGACGGTGCCGCCGTGCCGGTCTACTTCGAACCGCGGCTGATCAAGGTGGCCCGCGCCGACGAGATGACCGACGACGTCCTGGACGATGCGGCCGACGACGCCACCGCCGGCCTGGACGATGTCGAGCGGGCCCGGGTGGAGGGTAGCGTCGCGCTGGTCAACGCCGTTTATGGTGCGCCGCAACGCCTTGCCGCATTGGCTGCCGATCTGGTCGCGCATTGGGAAATCAGACGGGCACAGCTGGAGAAGTTCATCGAGGCGCCGGGCAAGGCGATGCTGGTCGGCGGCACCAGGGAGATCTGCGCGAACCTGTACACCGAGATCGTCAGACTGCGTCCCGACTGGCATTCCGACGATCTCGCCGAGGGCAAGATCAAGGTCGTCTACTCCAGCAGTGCCAGCGACGAGGGCGTGGTCACCTCGCATCGTCGGCGGGATTCGGAGAACAAGGTCATCAAGGAACGGCTGCGGCGGGTCGACGACGAGCTGGAGATCGTCATCGTCAAGGACATGATGCTGACCGGCTACGACTCGCCGCCGCTGCACACGCTGTATCTGGATCGGCCGCTCAAGGGCGCATTGTTGATGCAGACCCTGGCCCGGGTGAACCGCACGTTCCGCGGCAAACAAGACGGTCTGCTGGTCGCCTACGCGCCGCTCGCCGACAACCTGCAGCGGGCGCTGGCCGAGTACACCGACCAGGACCAGCAGGAACAGTCCATCGGCCGCAACGTCGATGAGGCCGTCGGCATCGCGATGGAACTGCTCGACGGGATACGGCAGCTGCTGGCCGGCTACGACTGGAAGGCGGTGATGGCCGCCGGTGGTCGAAGACCGTTCCTGGTGGCGTCAACCGGCGCTGTCAACTATGTACGCAGCGCCGAGACACCGGGCAACCAGGTTGCCGACGGTGAGGAAACTTTGGCCGCGCAGTTCCGGCGGCAGGCGGGCCGGCTCGCTCGGGCGTGGGCGCTGTGCGCCGGTTCTGATGCGTTGGAGCCGGTCCAGCCGGAAGTTCAGTTCTACGAAGAGTCCGGGTGTGGATGGCCAAACTCGACGCGGATGCGCGCATCACTGAGCCTTGATCCACCGCGACGGGTGTAGTTGATCTTGGAATCGCGTAGTTGATCTTGGTCCGCTTGAAACCTGTTGCGGGCAGGGGTGATGGCCCGATCTGTGGTCGGTGTGTCCGGGCGGTGTCGGGTCGGGCCTGGGGTGGCGTGGTGGGCGCAGAGGGTCAGGCGGCTTGGGGTGGCGCCATGACGGCGGTGAACATGTTGTTGAA
>JAABUY010004214.1_pt1 | contig 15261 bp, 19 predicted proteins | sample 5560271 | NCBI WGS metagenome assembly JAABUY01 (sample SAMN10711886, study PRJNA513374) | rock metagenome | isolation source: Antarctica rocks | place: Antarctica: Victoria Land, University Valley
TTGGCGGCTCCAGCACGTGCCAGTAAGGGCGGCAGGATGTCTCTAGCGAGCTTGCTGGAGCGGCCGGCGATGCCGCGTTGCAGAGCCTGCTCTGCACAGACAGAGTGCGCGCGCGCCTCCCGTGCCCGAGCACTCGCCTCAGCTTGGAGAGGTCGGAACGAGCGGGCGCTGGCAGACGCCGACTCATAGGCTGACGACGCGCTTGCCTGTGCAGGCTCGCCCGGCGGCAGCAAGGGCAGGCGCCCTGCCTGCTGCAGAGGTGCGGCTTGATAAGGTGGCGCAAGCCTCCGTGAGCGGGCGAGCGGAGGGGCTGAGCCGTGATCCGCGCCGCAGGCTGCAGCTTGCGCCGCGCCTGCCACAGCAGGAGTCAGCATTGGCCAGGCGAAGGCTACGCGGACGCCAGCACGCGATCACGAGCGCCACGCTCGCGGCCGAGCGCCCGCGGTGAGTCCTGCGGCGGCGCCCTCGGCTGCGCACCCTGCTGAGGACAGGCGAGGGGGTGTGCTGAAGTCGGCAGCGGCTGCAGGGAGACCAGGGAGACGCGGCCGAGCAGCGCCGTTGAGCACGTCGATTGGGACTCCCTGGGCTTTGGCGTCGAGCACATGGCGCCGGTGCGCCTGCGCGGCCTCCGCGGCCCTGCACGCCGGCTGCTGCGCTGCTCGCAGCCGCCTCGCTGCAAGCCGCGGCTGCAAGCGGGGAGGGCTGGCGCTGCAGGTGATGTACAGGGCGACGTACACGCCGGACGGCGGCTGGCAGGGCGGCCTGGAGCCGTACGGGCCGCTGCAGCTGCTGCCCAGCGCACAGGCGCGCAGCGGCCCGCGCCGCTGCCAGATGGCCGCTGAAACAGCCCGTCGTGTTTGCGGGCGGGGCGCCGCCGGGCTTGCCTGGCGGCGCAGGCGCCCGGCGCTGGCGCGGCGCTGACCCTGCCCTCCCCCGGCGCGCCAGGTGCTGAACTACGGCCAGAGCGTGTTCGAGGGCATGAAGGCGCAGCGCAGCGCGCGCGGCCGCATCGTGCTCTTCCGGCCGCAGGAGAATGCGGCGCGCATGCGCGCAGGTGGGGCGCGCCATTTCACGAAGTCCTCAAGGGTGCTCTTCAGACGCGCCGTGCTGTGTTGTGTGGCACTGCCATGCCGTGTGCGGGCGCCAGGAGGGCGCCCGGCAGAGTGCATGCCCAGGAGTCTTGCGCAGGCCGAGTTGCTTTCATGGGGTGCAGAGCCAGGTGAGCCGGCGCCGGTGGGTCGGCGCAATGAGCTGGCCGGCGCGCGCAGGCGCGGTGCGGCTGAGCATGCCGCCGCCGTCGGCTGAGATGTATGTGGAGGCGGTGACGTCGGCGGTGCGCGCCAACGCGGCCTGGGTGCCGCCGCGCGGCAAGGGCGCGCTCTACCTACGCCCGCTGCTGCTGGGCACGGGGCCCATCCTGGGCCTGGGCCCCGCGCCGACCTACACGCTGGTCGTGTATGCGGCCGCGGTCGGCTGCTACTTCAAGGCGCGGCCCTGGGGGGTCAGGGTAGGTCGCTGCCCCAGCGCGCGGGCGCCGCGGCAGTGCGGACCGGCGGCTGTCCGCGTTGCTGGCCAGCTGCTTGCTACGAGGCACGGCGCTTGCGCGCTTGTGCGCCCTGCGGCGTGCTGGTCCATGCACTGATATATGTACCAATGGGGAGACGCCTGTTGATTTAAATGCAACTGCCCGGCCGAGGAGGGGTTGTGCTCTGCCCCCCTTCCCCCGGCGCCTGCGCAGCGCTGCCTCGCGCGGCGCGCGCCGCCGCGTGCAGCGTGCGGCGGCGCGCTGCTGAGCAGCATCATGTGCGCGCGCGCTGCAGTGCGGCCAGCTGACGCCGCTCGACCTGATCGTGGAGGAGCGCTTCCACCGCGCCGCGCCCGGCGGCATGGGCGGCACCAAGGCCGCCGGCAACTACTCGCCGGCGCGCGCCCTGCCGTGCCATTGTGGGGGTTCTCTTTTTCCCATTTGCCCAGTGTGGCTGACGTGTAGCAACGGGCGACATGCCTGTGGTTAAATCAGCGAAGCAGGTGTGAAGGAGCAAGCAGTGCAGCACCATAACTGGGGGCACACGATGGCAGACTGCTGCTGTTGCTGGGATGCGGTTCGCCGTAAGTTTTGCAAGACTTACAGGCCCCTGTGCCAGCACGCGGAGGGTTTGACGCCGCAAGGGTTTGTATGCGCGCAGGTGCTATGACGCAGCTCGCCGCTAAGGACGCCGGCCACAGCAATATACATAGGGCTTCCAGTTCTCTGCGCCATGCACAGGGTTTCACGCGCCGCGAGGGTTTCCATGCGCGCAGGTGCTGATGACGCAGCTCGCCGCCAAGGAGGCCGGCTACAGCGATATACGCAGGCCGTTCAATTCTCTGCGCCAGCATGCGCAGGGTCTGACGCGCCACGAGGGTTTTTGCGCGCAGGTGCTGATGACGCAGCTCGCTGCCAAGGAGGCCGGCTACGCGGACGTGGTGTACCTGGACGCCAAGACTGACACGTGCCTGGAGGAGGTGTCGTCCTGCAATATATTTACTGTGAGCGGGCGCACCATCCGCACGCCGCCCTTGCAGGCGCGCGCCCCGGCCCGGCCGCCCCGGCCCCAGACACGTGCCTGGAGGAGGAGGTTTTTTCCTGCAACATCTTCACCGTGGCCGGGTGCACCATCCGCACGCCGCCCCTGCAGGCGCGCGCCCGGCACGGCCGCCCCGGCTCGCGCGGCGCCCCCGTTAGGTTGTGCGCCGCATGCTTCTATCTGCCCGAGCCGCTCGGGTGCGGATGTCTGGGGTCTGAAAGAGGCTGATGTGTGCGGATCGTGACCTTGCATACAGCACTGCATGAGTGGGCCGTTCGTACGCCAACGCCCCCGGAAACGTATATGCCAAACGGTGTGTGCAGTTGTGCACGCACCGGCAGAACTGCGGCACGCTCGCACTCGCCGCAGCCGCATGCGTCTGCGCCTCCATGTTGCCGGAGCATGACGCTGCCAGACGTGCAAGGATGCCCGCAAGAGCCCGCTCCCAGGCTGACGGACCGGCGCAGGGCACCATCCTGCCGGGCGTGACACGGCGGAGCATCATCGAGCTGGCGCGCGCACGGGGGTATACGGTGGAGGAGGTCGCCATTCCGGTGACGGATGCGATGGAGGCTGACGAGGTGTTTACCACCGGCACTGCGGTCGTGGTCTCCGCCGTGGGCAGCATGACCTACCAGGCGCGCGGCGCACGGTCAGGCTGAGGCAAGGGTGGCGGTGCACCGCTTGTGCGGTGTCGAGGTAGGATCCACCCGAGGGCACTACCGATTTGCGGTCCGCTTACAGCCGAAGCGGGCGGCAAGGGTGCACAACAGGCTCTGTGCGTCATGCCTGGCACTGCCCTTGCTGCAGCCGCGTCACGGTAAACCCTGAAGAGACCGCAAACGCGCGTGAGAGCCTGTGCTCGCCGCGGGCAGGGGCGGCGGCGGCAGTTCTGCAGCGCGGGCGAGCCCGGGCAGGTGGCGCTGGAGATGTACGAGGCGCTGACGTCGCTGCAGCAGGAGCGGGCGGAGGACCTCTACGACTGGGTGCACCCCGTGTGCGAGGGCTGACCGCTCCTCGGGAGGGCTGACCGCTCCTCGGGAGGGCTGTCCGCTCCTTGATAGGGCTGACCGCGCTTCGGGCGGCCTTGGGGTAGCAGCCTGGCGGAGGCGACGCACGCACTGTAGCTAGATGCACTGCGGAGGGGCGGTGCGGTTTGCGGGGTACCTGGGTGCGTCCTGGGGGTGGCGGCACGAGGGGGCAGGTGTGGCGCGCGGACGCGATGGGAGCGCCATGCCGGGGCCTTGCAGGCGGCGGGCTCAGCCCTGCGTCAAGGCATGTCCAGGAAGGCGTCCGGCCGCGTGGCTGATGCCGATGCGCTCATGGGACATGGACCGGGTGTGACAATGTGAGGAACGCGCACCATGCCAGGCCTTGTCTGCACTTTGGTGTTCCATATTGGAACAGCGCAGGGCAGCTTCTCCAGGTTAGGCCCAGGGCTGCTTGCCAAAGGCTGCCTCTCATTGCGCCGGCTCTGCTTCTGCGTGACTCTGCGGGGCACTTTGAGGGCCACACTGCAGAGCACTGTAGTGCCACAGAACTTGTGGCGCAACTTCGGCAGTGCGTGTTGCGCGTTGAAGCTGGGTGAGGGTAGTGCTCAGCAATCTGGCAAGTGCTCATCAATCCTGGCAAGTGCTCAGCATTCCTGACTGAAGGGCGTGCGGAGAGACCGCATGGGTGCATGTAAGTGACAGGATGCAGTTTCTGTAACAAAGTCAGACCATGCACTGCTCGAGAGCAGGCTTTGCACACCCTGCACGCCGGACATGCCTCGCACTTGCGATCAGGCAAGAGCCTGGAGTGGCATGCTCTGGCCTGCGCATCTGTACTACCAAGCACAGCACGAATGGCGTCTCCATGCACGAGCGGTGTGAACTGACACGCTGCCGGGTATGGTCCCAGGGCACGGCCATCGGGTGGCTTCCATTTGCAGCAACTGTCCCACCCGTGCCAGCATCCACTGCGCCTGGCGGCTAGCCCGCCGGGTTGATCACGCCCAGGTAGTCCTCCTTTATGGTCCCGACGCAGAACTGCGACCCCGCACATGCGCTGGTTCACCGCACATGCGGGGCGATACAGGCACACGTATCAGGCAGGTTACCCACAACGCCCTGAAGCAGCGCCTGATCGAGCACGGCGACAACCTCTAAAGGATGGCGACAGATCTTTGCGCGGGGCCAACCAGGAAGCAGCGTGCACGGCGCCCGGCGCGGCGTCCGACGCGGACAGCGCCGCGTCCTGGGGCTAGCGTAAGGCAGTGTAGGGTCCCTAACCCTACCGTCCTCTGGGCGCGGGCGCGCACGATCTCGGTGGCGTCCATGCGCGTGCCGACGATGCGCATGCGCACCTCGGCGCCCGCCTGCACGCGCACCTCCTCGTCCGCGCTCACGAACGCCGGCTCGTCCGTGGACACAAAGTCAAAGTCGTCCGGGATGAGGTGGCTGGACACGAACAGCTGCAGAGGGCCCGCGTCCGCGAAGAAGCCGACCTGCGCGCCCGGGGCCGCGGCTCAGCGGGGCCTCTGCAGGCGCGCTGCTCGCGCGCGCGCCCGGGTGAGGGGGCCACCGTGGCAACCGAGCCTCCCACGCTGTAACAGCCAACCGCTGGCAGACCAGCTCTTTCCGCGGAACAGCGCGTGCTCTGGACGCAAGCACAGAGCAGGGATGTTGAGAGCCAGTGGCCGGCCGGACCGGCGCGCGCGCCTTGTTCACCGAGCTGACCACGCAGTCGATCACCTCGCCGCGGAAGGGTCGGAATACTAGGCACATGTACCTGACGTTGAAGGACGCGCTGCCGGTGCCCTCGCGGATCATGCCCTTGCCCATGCTCAGCACGTTGGTCACCGCAATGATGAAGCCGTACCGCCCGCTGCATGTGCCCTCGATCTGAGGCGCGCACGAGTCCGACACGTGACACCGGCCTGTGCTCGTTGCACAGCATACTTGCACGGCAGAGCTGCAGCGTCCGGCGCTGAACGCGCTGCAGGCCGGCCCACCTCCGACCGCAGCTTCTGCTGGAGCACCTCGGCCAGGCGCGGCCCAAAGAAGCGCGGCTGCAGCTCAATCTCGCGGTCGAGCTCCAGGTGGAAAAACATGCTTCCTTCGCCGCCTCATCGGGGCCGGCAGCGCCCGCACATAGTCGCTTCGCGCGCTTTGCCGCAGGGCACGCACGGCTGGTGTGACCAGCTCCTTGGAGGCCTTTGCACGGTAGAGCCTGGAGTTGCCTCCCCCTTTATTGCAAGTCTTCCTGCGTCGCACCAAGCGCTCGAGTGACGTCTGAAGACCGCACGCCAAGTGTGGTGACTGTCACAGCATGCATCAGCCTCCCAGCGCTGAAGTCCCTTGCAGCCCAGCAGCTGGCTTGAACTGCGGGGGCCCACATTTGGAAGCAGGGCGCACTATTGGGCCCAATGTAGGGGGCCCGCAGCTGGACTGATATGAAAGCGGTGCTGGCTGCAGAGCACAGACGGACTGAGCTGAGAGCCACAGCCCACCTCCACAGAGTCTGCATTCTCACTGCCAGGCTGCGTTAGCCGCTGCATGATATAGGTCAGAGCGCGATGCCCCCTCTGGCGCACGCTTCCTGCCACGGTGCCAGGGCCAGCCAAGTCAGGCCGTTCTGCTGCAACAGGCGACGATGCTGCCCTGCATCCCGTGGTGAGCGGCCGATCCAGCCCTGGCACCAGCGATCTGGCTTGCTTCCGGCCAAGCACTCGCCCGCCAATTGGGTGTGCACCGCGCTCTGACGACTCTGCCCGAGGGGTGCAGGAGCTGTGGCAGGAAAGCCTGCGGTACTGAGATTGTTCACCAGACACAGCTGCAGACAGGTGCGCTTCCTGACGCCGCAGAGCAGCCTAGCTGCCCCGTCCTGGCCCCGTCCTGGCCCGGGCGCTCAGCACCGGACTGCCTCAGGTCCAGAGGAGGCACGCCGCGGCGGCGGCTGCGGCAGCGGCCCCGCAGCACGCGTTTGACATCCCTGCGGCGCCCATCCTCATCCCCGACGGCCCGTGGCGGGAGGTGGACGGCAGCGTGTGCGCCGCCAAGGGCTTCAAGGCCCAAGGTGAGACCCGGGAGCCCGCTGCCCGTCTCGACCAGCCGCGACTCCTGCGGCCCCTTGCAATCTTGGCACTCTCGCTTGGCCGCCAGACTCGTCGCACATTTTCAGCGCTTAATTATGGCAGCAGTGTGGCGGCTCTGCACAGCAGTGTGAAGAAAGGCGGGGCGGGGGCGCGGCAGGCATGGCCGGCGGCCTGCGCGCGAGCGGCCCCAAGGCGGACCTCGCGCTGGTCGTCGCGGACGGCGAGGCGGCCGCCGCGGGCGTGTTCACCACCAACATCGTCTGCGCCGCGCCCGTCACGTACTGCCGCACCGTGCTGGCGAAGCGGGAGACCGTCCGCGCGGTGCGCGGCCCGCGCGCTCCCGCGCCGCTGCCGCAGCCGGCCGCGCGCCGTGGACAGTATACAATGTATAATACTATGTTACTATGATGTATAATACATGTGTGCATACGCAGCGTTCCGCACCGTCTGGGTTCGAAAAGTGCCTCGTGATGCGCACAAGGGGTTTCGCTCGCACGCCCAGGGGCTTTTGCGCGCGCGCAGGTGCTGGTGAACGCCGGGCAGGCGAACGCCGCGACAGGCGATGCGGGGTACCAGGACTGCCTGGCCAGCGCCGACTGCGTGGCCAGCGCCCTGGGCATCAGCGCGGACGAGGCGCGTTAACCAGTGCATGAACTCAAGAGCATCATTACGAGAGCATCATTACCTCGCGCTTCAGGGAGCACGGGAGGCGTCACACCACTGCTACCTGCGCCCGCCTGTTTTTGTTGGGCGGCGCCGCCCTTGCTGTGCCTGCCTCTTTTCAACATAGTCGTCATCTGCAAACCAGCCACTGCTGATCATTGACCTGTACGTACTCGAGCGCGCGGCCATAAAAGGACGTATCAATGCCGCTCTTTTTTATACAGGAGCGTGCCTGGGCGAGCGCGCGCGGCGACCCCGGCGCGGCGCGCGCGCAGGTCCTGCTGCTCTCCACCGGCGTGATCGGGCGGCGCATCAAGCTGGACGCGCTGCTGGGCTCGGTGCCGAAGCTGGCGGGCGGGCTGGGCGCGGGCGCCGAGGACGCGCACCACGCGGCGGTCGCCGTTACGACCACCGACCTGGTCAGCAAGAGCGCGGCGCTTGAGGTGCCGCTTCGGCCTGCACAGGGTCACTGAGACCATGCCAAATACCATGCGCGCCGCGCGGCGGCCGCCGCAACAAGCGCCAATCCGGTCAGCGAGAGCGCGGCGCTGGAGGTGCTGCGCCTAGGGTCACAGGTCCTGGCACAGCAACAGCAGCGCCGGCGGCAGTGCAGCTGGCGGCGCATGCACCGCCTTGCTCCCCTAAGAATAGCCCACTCGCTCTCTCTGAGAGACTGCCCGCCAGCGCCGCATGCAAGATTCAGAGGCCGCAATGCGTCCTCCATGCCGCACGCTGGCCGCGTGGCGCACGCATCCGCTGGGAGGGCCGCACGAGCTACCCCGGAATGCTCCCAGATCCGCGGCGCTGCCTTGCTTGACCTCTCGCGGCACCAGCTCTCCTGCGGGCCGCCGAGCCCGTGCCGTGTTGCGGCGCCGGCGCCCGCCGCCTCTGGCGAGCTCCAGCTCTGATGCAGGCGGCCGAGCCCAGGCGCCAGGGCCGTGACGCGGCGCCGGCGCGCGCCGCCAGGTGCACAAGTCCGATCATAGGTCGCCCCTACCCTAACCCTGGCCAGGGCCCGTGAACGCGAGCCTGAAACGCGCAGGTGGACATTGGTGGCGTGCCGGTGCGCGTGGGCGGCTTCGCCAAGGGCTCCGGCATGATCCACCCCAACATGGCGACCATGCTGTGCGTCATCACGTGCGACGCGGCCGTGTCGCCACCGCTGTGGCGCGAGGTCGTGCGCCGCGGCGCGGTCGCCAGCTTCAACCAGGTCCGGCCCCGGGCGCCTCCGGCGGGCGGCTCAAAAGGGGACGCCCTGCTTGTGAAGGCGTGACGGCTGGGAGCGCGCGGCCGAGCTGCACCAGCAGCAGGCCGTCGGCGGGCTCAGGGGACCGCATGCCGCCCGTGGCAGCGGGCACGCTCTGCTGCGCGCATTGCAGGCGGCCTGGCCGCCCTTACTTTGGGCATATGCACGCAGACAAAGCACACTCTCGCGCACGCACCGCCTTGCACTGTGACTGCTTGGCCGATAGGGTCGGAGCACGGCGGGGCCCAGCGCTGACGGCGCGCGGCGGGCGCGCAGATCTCGGTGGACGGCGACACGAGCACCAACGACACCGTGATCGGCCTGGCCAGCGGCGCGGCCGGCGGCGCGCCCATCGCCGTCGCCGGCTCGCCTGAGGCCGCGCAGCTGGAGGCGGCCGTAACGGCGCTGCTGCAGGTCTGCTGAGGGTAGGGTAGGGTATCCTGCTATTGGGAAGCATGTGTGTTAAGTGATCTGCTGTGCCGAGGGGCGGCTCACAACGTGTCCAGCCCCATGTTTCATTTGCGCATGCAGCGCATCTCGCGCACAGCAGGAGGCAGCGCCTTCGCAGGCATAAACCTGCAGCGCGGCCAGGGGCCTGCGCGCGCGCGCCAGGGCCTCGCAAAGTCGGTGGCATGGGACGGCGAGGGCGCGACGTGCCTGATGGAGGTGTCGGCGGCGGGCGCGGCCGACGACGCGGGCGCGCGCGCGGTCGCGCGCGCCGTCTCCGCCTCCTCGCTCGTCAAGGCCGCCGTGTTTGGCCACGACCCCAACTGGGGCCGCATCGCGTGTGCCGCCGGGTGCGCCCCCGGCCGTACATGCCGCCCGCCTTCACGCTGCGCCCTGGCCCTTTCTGGCCATGGCCGCTGTGTCGGGTTGCAAGCCTGGCCAGTACGCGTTGCGCGCGTCGCCGGGCGCACCCGCCGCCGCGCCGCGCGGCCCAACCCAGCCCGATGCCTCGCACGGCGCGCTCCTGCGACACGAGCCGTCCGTGCCCAAACAAGGTGGCCTGCAGGCCATGCAGCACTCCCGTGACAGCGCTTGCCAGGGGCAGCCGTGCCTGTGTTGCAAAGGCGCCGCTGCTGTCAGAGCGCATGCTGCGCGCCTGTGCCAAGCCAGACCTGGCGTGCGCGTCGCCGCATGCGGACACGGGCTCACCCTGCGCATGGTGCAGGTACGCCGGCGTGCCCTTTGACGCCGACGCGCTCGACATCCGCCTGGGGCCCATCGGGCTCATGACGGCCGGGCAGCCGCTGGAGTTTGATGCGAAAGCCGCCAGCGCATATCTGAAGGACACGACGGCCGTGCACGGCACGGTGCACATCAACCTGCGGCTCGGCGACGGGCCCGGCGCGGGCGTCGCCTGGGGCTGCGACCTGAGCTACGACTACGTGAAGATCAACGCCGAGTACACGACCTGAGCCGCTGCCGCGCACCGCGGCCCGGGCGCCAGGCTGGGCGGCCCGCGCGGCTGCTGCGCCGCGCGCGCGCTCTGCGGGCTCCGGCTCTGCACGGCTGCGCTGCGGCCTCGCGTGTGTGCCGCGCGGGCTGCGCCCAAGCGCGGCACTCTGGTGCTGTGAGCAGCCCTTGCCTGTTCATCAGTTCTGTATGGTTTGAAACAAGTGATTATTGAGATTTGGCGGATTGTGCCAAGGTCCTGGTGGGAGGACAGAGCGGGCAACTGGCAATGGAGCTGGCTGTAGCAGCGCATGCTCCGCCAGTGCAGACCTCACATGCAGTGATCGACAAGCACTGCTTGTACAAGCAGGCCAGGTAGAGCATGGACCAGCCCATGCTGGACCCCTGCCGAGCTCCACATGTACCGGGAGCCTTTCGAGCTGGAAAGCCTTAAAGGAGGAAATTTCCTTCACAGCAGCTGCATCAGTCGAGAGTGGTTGCGCGCGGCGGTGCTTAGGATTGCGCACACAGACAAACAAGGTACATTTGGTGGAGCACCACTTTGCCTAGGAGTGGTCCCGCACAGAAGCAGGCCTGCGGTAACCAGGCGGCAGGGATGCACAGCCCGCGGAACGCTCCGCGCCGGAGCCAGGAGTTTGCGAGGGCGCAGTCTGGCGCCAGCAGCTTGAGTGCTCTGCCAGAGAACAGCGAGGTCACGGCGCCGCTCCTTCCCCAGCCCAGCGCAGATGCGGAGGCGGCGGGCAGAGCGCAGTGGGTGGTGGAAGACAGCGAGCCGGAGGATGAGGACTTGTCCTGGTTCGGGGAGGTGAAGAGGTGCGTGCCCTGTGCTTGCCACAAAGCGTACTTCGGGATTGTGTTTATGTAATGCGCCATGTCTGGACCCAGCGCTCCCTGCTGTCAAGCAAGCTCTTGTAACACACGCGTGAATACCTCCTTTATCGCTCCCCACAGAACCATGTGGGCAACTCCTGTCGCGCCACGACGGCAGGTTGCTCCATTTCACCGCGCCGCTGTCCATCGAGAGCACGCTCTGGTTTGTGTGCAGCAGCATGATCTCGCTCGCCTTTGTCGGGCACCTCGGCAGCCAGCCGCTGGCGGCGTGCGTCCTCGCCAACTCCGTGTACAACATCAGCGGCTACAGCCTGGTGGTCGGCATGGCTGCGGGGATGAACTCGCTGTCAGGGCAGGTGGGGCACGCCTGCGGTCACGCCCAGACCATCCCTGCGACAGCAGCGTGGGTCCTGCGCGCGCTCGCTGTCGCTGCCCCCGGGCAGACATCTGGTACTCAAGGTCCTGCAAACCTAGTCAAGCTAGGTGTGCACCGGCGTGAGGATTAAACGGCGCCGGGCGCGGCAGGCCTTTGGCGCGGGCAACCTGAGCGCCATGAGTCTCATCCTGCAGCGTGCGCTGATTCTCAGCTGCTCGCTGAGCGCGGTCGTGTGGGCTGCCTGGACGCAGCTGCCCGTCCTCCTGCCCCTCCTAGGTGCGCGCCCCGGGACGCTTGCGGCCGGCCGTGCAGCAGGCGTGGGCGGAGTCTGCGTGCCATGCCCTCGCCCGCCTGCTGTCTCGGTCAGCATAGCCAGCACATCACTACGTGTCGCGTGCATGCAAGCGGCAGCCTGCGTCCGCGCTTTTGGTGGGCATGGGCGTCGCCTGCCAGGCATGCGTGGGGGTCGTTATTGAGCAAAAGCGCCTGGACGGTGATGCAGGTTCAGGATAGGGTTCAGGTCTTGGGTAGGGTCATGATCAGGCGCGCTCCACGCGCAGGCCAGGACGCGGGCATCGCGGCGGAGGCGTCGCGCTTCCTGCAGATCAGCGCGCCCTCGCTGCTGCTCAACGCGGTGTCGACGTGCATCCGCAACCACCTGCTCGCGCAGCTGGACGTCGTGGTGGCCTCGCGTGCGCGCCTGGCGCCGTGCATGGGGCCCAGCATTCCCGCGGTGTGCATGCGGTCGCCAGGCGCATGGGGCGACCGCCACACACAGGTTGTTGCGTGAGATCGCTCACGGCGTCGCGAGTCCTGATGCGCCGCTGTGTGCGTGGCGCGTCTCGACATGAGTGACGCACGACTGAGCGGCGGCTCGGGGGCTGTGCGTGTGACTGCATGACATGACTTCCATGCACGCAGCAGTCCCCTGAGCGCCGAGCCAGGGCATCGCCGTCGCCGCCCGGCAGACCAAGCTGCGCCCGCGCTCGGGCGCCGACCGCGCGCGCGCGCGCGCGCGCGCAGTGATGTCCGCCGCGCTGACGGTGGTGACGCCCGTGGTCAACTACCTGCTGATCTACGGCCTTGCGCTGGGCCTGGACGGCGCGGCGCTCGCCAACAACGTGGAGGCCGGGCTGTACTGCGGCATGCTCGCTATCTACTTCGTGGTCAAAGAGCGCGGCCTGGTGAAGTCGGGGCGGCACACGTGGCATGGCTGGTGTGCACCCGGCTAGGTAAAGAGGGTTACCCTGGCCCGGCTGGGTTTGTGTGCGGTGCCTGCCGCCCTGATTGGGGTCGGCAGCGCAGCCCAAGCGAGGACGGGCGGCCGGCGTGGCGCGGCGGGCGGCGCGCGCCTGGCACGGCACTGGCGCCTGCGCCTGTCGTGCTGCGCGCAGGGCTTGGAGTGGGTGCAGTGCTGGCCGCCTGGCTTATGGTGAGCAGTGCACTTGGTCGAGCGCGGGCAGCGCCCGTGGCACGACCTGTGTGGCACCCAATAACCCCAAGGCACCCAGTATCTTTGGGCACACTGTCGGCAAAGTTGTGATGGAAAGGGCGCTGTGCTGGCGTGAGGTGCTGCGTGCGATGCAATTCGCAATGCTGTCATCGACAGGCATGCAAGCCAATTTGAAGCTATGCCGGGGTACCACAGTGAGGTGCTGGGGTGTCGCGGGGCAGGTCCTGGGGTGCGTTCCGGGGCTGGGGCCAGTACCTGGCGATTGCGCTGCCCGCGCTGTCCATGAAGTGCACAGGCGCGCGCCCTGAGCGTGCTCCCGCTCATGGTTATGAGACCTGTGCCCTGCAGGTACGATGTCAAGCAAAGTTGCCCATGTCACCCTGGGGCGCAAGCATGCGCTGCCTTGCATGCGCAAACAGCAGGCTGTGGTTTTTTTGGTCCGTTTCTGCCTGGAGATTTTAGTGGAGTGGTTGCTGCGGGGCATCAAGGGAGACAGCGCTGCCACCTCAAAGCACATACCCTACCCTACTCTGGCTGCCCCCTCAAACCTGTGGATCGGTGAGACCTTGAAACGCGGCCGAGCCCGGGGGGCCAAGGGCTGGGCTGCTCCGCACGCAGAGTGGTGGCTGTTCGAGGCGCTCGTGCTCCTGGCCGGCATCCTCCCCAACCCTGACCAGGCGCGTTTGATACTGTACTGTGCTAGCCTGCGGCTCATCCTCCAGCCCCTGCTTAGCCAAGCGTACAGAAGTGAAGCAGCGTGAAAGGTGATGCACACGAGTGTCGGCAAGAGGGCAAAGGCAGGGTGCCGATCCACCTGCGCGTCGTCAATGCGCCCACAGGCGGTCAATATTTGCATGTCGGAGGCTGGGGCTGCTTTGCGCGAGCGCGGGCATCGACCGCGGGGCCTGCTGCGCGCAGAGCGTGTCCGTGACCGGCATCGCCTACAACCTGACGTCGTTCACCTACCTGCTGTTCCCGCTCGGGCTCTGCGGTGCGCAGCCATGACGGGCCTGCACGAACCATCGCTGCGCATGCTCTTTTGTATTATGTCCGATACATGGTCAGCTTCCACCTGATTGTACCGCACCGCTTTGTACCGGATCGGGTGCATTGACCCCGCACCTACAAGTGCGCTGCATCTCCTGCTGCTGCCCTCAGTCCGCCAGCGCCACATTTTATGTGGACGACAGGGGCGACAGCATTCTTTTGTGCGCACCGGCCCTGCTCACGTGACTGTGGTGCCGGCGGGCAGACGCGCTCTCGACGATGGTGGCCACGAAGCTGGGCGGCGGGCGCTGGCGTGGGGCGCGGCACTCCACGCGCGTGGCGCTGTGCCTGTCCGCGGGCGTCATGGTGGTCTCGTCAACCGTCATCGCGGCTGGCAGCGGCCTGTGGCCGCGCCTGTTCACGCACGATGCGCAGGCGCGCAGCCCTCGCGGCGTTCATTTTGGGGCTGTAGCGCGACCATGTGTACGCGCCTGCGCTGATGTGCGTACGCGTTTCTGCGCATAATCGCGGCGCTGCGGCGCCGACTGACGCGAGGCGGCGCTCGAGCTGGCGTGGCTGGCCTGTCGGCTGCGCGCAGCGGGACTCCTGTGTCTGTGCAGGCGGGCATGCTTGGTAGCATGCAGGGACTCTCACTGCTAGGTGCTTAACGAAACAGCAGCGCTGGTCGGCCTGCTGACCTGCATGCCTAGCGCGTGCATGTCTTGGCCTGGGTCTAACCCTAGCCTGACCCTGAAGCGTGCCAAGCCGGCGGGCGGCCGCGCAGGTGGTGGCGCTGTGCGCAGCGATCCTGCCCATCGTGGCGGTGTCCTCCTTCACCGACGGCCTGAACGCCACGCTCGCAGGTGCCGGGCATGCGCCAGGCGGCCCCCCGCTCGCTCCTGCTGCCCAGCCCCCGTGTCAGCGACAGCCTGTCATGTGGCGTGCCCGATCGCCGCCCACATTTTTGCAGTGGGCCGTCGTACTTCATCGACAGCCCTTCCATGCAACGAATGCGGCGTGACAAGCATCCTGCCGTCGCGTTCACGCGGTTTTAGCGAGCATGCCTGTCTGCACCGCACGGTCTTGCAGGCGGACATCGGCGCAGCAGCTCACTCTCGCCGCGCGCGCGCGCGGCAACAAACTCTCGAGGCTGTCGGCAGTTATTCAGCAGCGCTGGGGCGCCCCCGACGCGCCCGCGCGGCGCGGCGCAGGCGTCGTCACAGGCGCCGGGCGGCAGGCGACCGGCGCAGTGATCAATTTCTGCACGTACTGGGGCGTCGGCCTGGCGCTGGCGGCCACGCTAGCCTTCCGCGCGCGCATGGGCGTGCGCGGCCTCTGGGTGGGCGTGCTGGCCGGCAGCGTCACGCAGGCGCGGCCCGCCCGCAGCGTCGCCCGCGCGTGCGGCAGGGCGCGCGTGGGATCGCTGGAGCGTGGCGGGGCTTGTTGCGCGGCGGGCCGCCGCGCTGGCTGTGGCCGCTGGTGCGCTGCGGCGGCGCTCGTGGATATGTGCGGGCGTGTGTAAGGCCAGCATTTGGCTGTTACGTCATCCTGAGTTGCCCAGAAAGGTGGGCAGCCGTTGGTGTTGCCGACCTGAGCATGCGCATTAGTGCAAGATAAACAGCGTACACTGCGCCGCGCAGGCCG
>JAABUY010004215.1_pt1 | contig 15259 bp, 18 predicted proteins | sample 5560271 | NCBI WGS metagenome assembly JAABUY01 (sample SAMN10711886, study PRJNA513374) | rock metagenome | isolation source: Antarctica rocks | place: Antarctica: Victoria Land, University Valley
TTTTGGTGGCGGCGCCAGGCCGACCCCGCCACGACCGCGCGGCGGGAAACCGTGCTGGCGGCGGCGGGCTACCGCGGGACCACCCTCGAGGAATTTCGCCACTGGATCGCGGGGGCCTGGACCCCCACCAAACGGGCCGAGTCGCGCGCGTACCTCGCGGCGATCCGCGCCCTGGTGCTGTGCCCGGCGGACCACGCGGCGATCAGGTGTGCGCTGGCCGCCCTCGCCCCGCACGTCGGCCTCAGCGCGCACGCCGCGCCGGTGGCGATCATCGCCGCGTTGGAGGGGGCGATCGCGGCCGAGGACACCGGCCAGGCGGCGTCCTGATCACCGCGAGCGCGCGGCAGGGCCGCCCGGTTGACACCGGGCACCGCAGCGGCGATGCTCCTGCTCCCACGACGAGGCGGCGCATCAAGGCGGAGACGCGATGAAAGGTGGATGAAGCATGAGCCTGCCGGATGATCCGATCGCGCCGCTACCGATTACACCCACGTCGAAGAATCCGCGGCGAAAACGCGCACTGATCATCGGCGGTGCTGCGGGCAGCGTGCTCCTCCTGTTGTGTCTCTGCATCGGGGCGGCGATGGTATTCGCCGCGACTCCGGACGGGAAAAGCGCGGCGGCGACCCGTATAGCAAAAACTGCCACCGCCGAGGTATTAGCCGGTGCTTCCACCGCGACGGTGCAAGCGTTGGCCTTGGTTCCTTCGGCTACGGTGCAAGAGCCCACGGCAACGCCGACGATCAACGCCGGTCCTACGCAGACGCGGATGCTGGAGTTGGCGTTCCTGGCTACCGTGCAAGCACCTACTGCCACGCCGCAACCGACAAACACCCCAATACCTTCTACAGCGACACCACGTCCCCCGACTGCGACTCCTGTTCCACCGAGTGCCACACCGGTGCCCCCGATATCGACACAGCCGCCGGCGACGGCGACCCCGGTGCCGCCCACGTTCACCTCTGTCCCGCCAGCCACCGTCGCGCTTTTCGCCCCGCCCGCGACGGACGTGCCACCCACTGCGACGACGATCCCGGTCACCGCGACTCCCGGACCACCGACCTCCCAGCCGCCAACACCCGCAGCGGAGCTGCCACCCACGGAAATACCAGTCCTCGATCCAACTGCCGTGCCACAAGTGGTTCCGCCAACGCACGTGCCACAATCTCAGACCGGCATGGATGGGAACGAGTGGATGGCGCTCACCAGTCCGCAAAAGCTTGTTGTCGCCACGGGTATGCTCGCGAAGGTACCGTACTGTACGGAATCGGCGGCATGGGCGGTCGGGGCACTGGATTATATCTATGCCACGCCGGATTTTCGCGATCAGCAAGTGGCCGACATGCTCGCGTCTACGCTAGCAATTGATGGTTGCAAGCACCCCTGATCATCCCGTATCCCGCAATGCCTCGTGCAGCGGGAGCAGCTGCTGTCCTAATCGATGTCATACGCCCCTACCGTGTCACCCACCAGTGCCGGAGCCGCCCCCATAGTCTGGGGACGGCTACCTTGTCCTTCAACAGACACTTCCGGCGCTCCTGGCCCCTCTGGTGCGGCCTGCGTAGCCTCTTCGTCACGCCGGCGTGACACTTCTGCCTCGGCCGCCTCGGCCCGGCGGCGCGGCGCGGCGATCGTCTCATCCTTATGTGGAGGGCACCGGTGCGGCACTAGTGGCCCAGTGCGGAACGTGCGTGCTACTATGGGCCCATCACAGAACCGAGGAACACAACGTTGTGTCGGAGGGTTGCGCGACCGCCTGTGGCCGCGCGAGTGTGCGACATCATCTGGGGGGCACCATGCACCGGTTCATCGCGGCCGTATCCTTGTTCGCCCTGTTACTCTTCGGCCCGGTGGGCGCGATCGCGGCGGCGCCGCCGACGCCCGGCGACCCGGTCGGTCGGGAGCAGGACATCCGGGGCGTCGTCCATCCCCGGAACGAGGCACGCCGGCCGAGCGGCGGCAGCAACCTCGTGTACCACGCGGGCGGTTCGGTCCAGACCAGCACCCACAACACCTACGCGATCTACTGGGGCACCGCCTTCAGCGCGACATACCAAGGCACCATCAACGGCTTCTTCCGGGACGTCGCCGCCGACAGCGGTAAGAGCACCAACGTCTACTACAGCGACACGCAATATTATCAGGCGAGCGGCACCACGACCTACGTTTCCTACACCGAGGCGTTCGGGGGGGCCTGGGCCGATACCGCCCTGCCAAGCAGCAGCGAGTGCAGTTCGACCGCGGGCGGCCCGCTGTGCGTGAGCGATACCCAGCTGCAGGCCGAGGTCACCAAGGCGATCGCGGCGAACAAGTGGCCGACCGGGATGGGCAACGAATACTTCGTCTTCCTGGGGGACGGGGTCAGCACCTGCGCGGGGACGAGCTGCGCCTTCAGCCAGTTCTGCGCGTACCACGCGCACTACGCGCTGAACGGGGCGAACGTGCTGTACGCCAACATGCCCTACACCGGCCACAACCTGAGCGCCTGCGGGACGCAGCAGTACCCGAACAACGACCCGGCGGCCGACTCCACCATCAACGTCACCTCGCACGAGGCGAACGAGACGATCACCGACGCGCTCGGCAACGCCTGGTACGACCAGCAGGGCAACGAGAACGGCGACAAGTGCGCCTGGAACTTCGGCGCGGCGCTGGGCTCGACCACCCACGGCCAGTACAACCAGGCCATCGGCGCGGGCACGTACTATCTGCAGCAGGAGTGGAGCAATCACAGCACGCGGTGTGTCCAGCAAGGCACGTAGGCGCACTCGGCTCGCTCTTGCTACCCGCCCCCCGCTGGGGAGCACCCGAGGGGCGTGGCAGCTGCGCCACGCCCCTCGGGTGCTCAGTTCTGTGTCGGTGCACGTCGCCCCGGTGTCAGACCCGGGCGCGGTTCCCGGAGATGGCGCGCAGGATGGCGATCAGGATCATCGCCCCGATGATCGCCACGATGATCGAGCCGAGGTCCAGCGTGTTGTACCCGCTCGAATTGCCCGTGATCAGCCCGTAGAGGAAGCCGCCGAGGAGCGCCCCGACGATGCCGACGACGATGTCGCCCACGATCCCGTAGCCGCCGCCGCCCATCAGCTTGCTCGCGATGAACCCGGCGATCAGCCCCAGGAGCAGCCATGCCAGAATGCCCATGTGGTCCTCCCTCTGTCGTCCCCTGCCGGGCCCCAGTCGGCCCGGCGCACCCTGGGCCGTATTATGCAGGGCCGTGCCCTGATACGCCAGGGGCGCGCGAACACAAGGGGACCGGGCACGCGACCGAACGACACGCCCAGAGGGGGCAGAGCGGGCCGCACCCGGAGGTATTCGGCCCTCGTCGCCCAGTGCTCGGCGGGTGAACTGGCGCGCCCGGTCTCGGGGCTACCAGCGCATGGACTATGCCATGTCCCGGGATCCGGCGGGGACCGGAGAACACGCCGCGGGCCAGGGCACGATCGGCCCCGGCCCGCGGCGCGGCGACGTGGCCTACTTGTGGGACTGCTGGTGGGCGGTCTGCGTGTGCTGGTGCGCCTGCTGGCTGTGGTCCTGGGCGGCGGTGGCGTGCTGCTTGGCCTGCTCGTGCTCGCCAATGTGGTGGTGGTGCGCCGCCTCCTGGTGGTGGTGGGCGGCGGCGGCGTGGTGGGCGGCGGCCTGCATGTGGCTCTCGTGCGACGGATGGCTGCTCTTCGCGGCGGACATATGGCGTCTCCTTCGCGGTAGGTGGCTCGACGCGCTTGCGTCACGAGTCCATACCGCCGTCCTAATGCATGAGTGATGCCACGTCCCGGGACCCGCGCCGGACTGCCGGGCGGCGCGGTCACTCCCCCTGCAGCCGCTGCGCCAGCACCCGAGCCGCCTCGTCGGCCAGCGCCGCGCCGGACGGTGCCGCCACCTGCCGCATCGCCGCCACCACCTCGTCCGAGGGCGGGGCCAGCTGCGCGGTGCAGGTGGGGCAGCGCCGCGCCGCGCGTGGGATCTTGCTCAGGCACTCCGGGCAGTCCTTCGTCGGCGCGGGCGTGGGCTGCGGACGATAATGATCCATCAGCTTGTTCACCGGCAGGACGACCAGGAAGTAGACGACCAGCGCCAGCAACACGAACGCGAGGAGCGTGTTGAGGAAGTCGCCGACCAGCAGCCGGGTGCCCAGGACGCCGACGGTGTAATTCGCGAAGTCCGGCGTCCCCCCGAAGGCGCCGAGGAGCGGGGTGATCACATCCTTGACCAGCGCCTGCACCACGCCGCTGAACGCGGCCCCGATCACGATACCGACCGCCAGATCAACCACATTGCCGCGCAGGATGAACTTCTTGAAGCCGCCCAGATCCGCGCCCACCTCGTGGGCGACCGCGGCGGCCGGGGCCTGGCGCCGATCGGGGATGCGTGGCATAGGGTTGTCCTCCCGCGAACGCGACACCCTCGCTGGGGTCGCCGCCCATCGCGTTGCAGAGGTTATGCCATTACCGTGGTGCTTCTCCTCCCCACCACCGCCGCACCCGCCCCCACACGCCGGGGGCGGCTTCCTGTGCCTCCGGGGGTGTTTCCAGGGCGCTCGGGGCCGCTGACGCGGCCTGTTGCTCACGTTCGATCTTCAGTTGCATGACCTCTTCACGCAGAGCGGCGATCGTCCGTCGCTGCATCGTGAGCACTTCTTCCTTGGCATGGAGTGCAGTTCCACGCTCGGCGAGGAGACGCGCCTGCCCTTGCTCCAATGCCGAGGGCTCGCTGTCCGCTTGCTCAGCCATCTCGGCGCGACGACGCAGCTCGGCGATCGTCAATGCGTCCACCGCAAGAGCCTGGTCTTTCGCCGCCAACGCGGCATCCTTCGCCGCCAGCTGCCCCTCGTAGACCTTGCCCACCTCGGCGAGCATCGTCCGCAGGTCGCCCATGTACTGCGCGCTGGTGCGGCTCACCGCCTGCTCGATCTCCGCCGGCGTCACGCGATAGGTGGCTTCGATCGGCGACTGATCGTCCTGTACGACGTCCTGGACAGGGCTACCCGCCGGGTAGGACGTGGCGGGCTGGACGCCGGGTAGGACACCGTCCAGGACCACATACCAGCGCTCGTGCTCTTTATAGGCATCGAGGGTGCCGCGCTTGATACGTTTCCGCACCGCGTCGACGTTCACGCCCAGCCGCTGCGCCGCCTCGCCGATAGGGACACCCTGCCCGCGCCGTCCTGCCCGCGCCCCGGACACCGTCCTACCCTCCGTCCTACCCGTTTGTCCACCCCTGAGGTGCGCAGGATAGCACACGCCCCGCGCGCGTAGGAGATGCGCTATCTGTTCGTTGACGAACAGATTCCCCGAAGCCGATCCCGCGCGCGCGGGGACACAACCGACTGTTGAAAATTCTCAACGTTCGTTACGACGCCGCTCCCGCGCGCGCGGGGGAGGACAACGAAAGCCCGCCTCGATCGCGGCGGCATTGGCCGACATCGCGCCACCGATCACCATCTCGGCGAGATCGGGGCGGTCGCGCTTGAGGCGACGGACGGTGTAATCGCGGGATGTGCCGCGCTCGTTATCCTGGGTGGGGATAAAGGTTATATTATTACCTTTATCCGGTCGCCCCTGATTGTTGGTCGGCTCGTTTAGCAGGTCGTCCACCTTCTCGCGCATGGCCGCCAACTTCGCCGCGCGTTCGGGCGAGCCCGCTTCGTAGCGGTGCGACAGCCGCACCAGTTTGGAGACCGCGTCCACCGTCGAGCCGACCCCGACCGGGTAGGGCGCTTCGATTTGCAGCGCCCTGGTGTGGGGGATATCCCCCGGCGCTGGTAGTGGGCCACTAGGCGACGCTGGCCGCTCGCAGCACCGCGAGATGATCACGCGCGGCCACGACTTCCGATACACATGTGGGTAGCGTCGGCGGCCGAACGGGTCGCCCGCCGACTCGTGTGTCAGCCGTGCAGGAGTGCGGCCAGGTCCTCGCGGCACACGACGCAGTCGCAGGTGTTCTCGGCGTCGGCCCAGCCGCCCAACGGCCGGGCGATGTACGCGACGATGTCCGTCCACAGTCGGAACTTCGCATGCAGCTCCGCCGTCGCCACGAAGGCTTCCACCAGTCCCGCCAGCGGCGGGTCGACCGCCCGCAGCTCCGGTAGCAGCCGCTTGCTGCTCACCTCCCACCGGCCCTGCAGGCGGCGATAATGGTCGAACAGCTCGGCCAGCCCCAGGTGCATCGCCAGCAACGCGGCGGGCGGATCGCTCTCGAGGGCGCGCGCCACCTTGTTGTGGGTGTGGAACACGAGGAAGCGCAACAGTTGGTGATCTGCGGACGTGGCGCGTGGCGGCGTGGCCTGGCGCGCCCACGCCCGGAGCTCCTCCAGGGTGCCGGTCTTGTCGAAGACGATGACCGACTCGGCCAGCATCGGGACCCGTGCCGCGCGCGCCACCTCCCGCTCCGTGTCTCGGCGCAGCTGCGCGAGGGAGAGGAAGGTGAGATCGAGCTTGACGCTGCCGATGACGGGATGGTTGATATTGCCGCAGGGGTTGTCCTGGTCGACGATCACCTTCACGTCGAGGTCGCTACGCTCGGTCGCCTCGCCCCTGGCAACCGAACCGAAGATGAACGCGCCGCGGTAGCGCCCCTGCCGCTCCAGGCAGCGGACGCTGCGGTACGCCGCCGCGAAGCGCGGCGGGACGGTCGCCTGCATCACCATGACGTTACCCCCTTGGCCCCGACCACATCCCATCACGCTACCACACGCCCAGCTCACGCCTCTTGTTGCGCCACCTCCTCCAAGGAGAATAGCTCGACCTGCCCCCCACCCTGCCGTCGCTTCCGACGAGGCTGGTACGGCGGCAGCCGCAGCGCGTGGCACCATTCCAGCGTAGCGAGGGTGGCGATGAAGGGCTGCGGCGAGGGGTAGCGGGTGGCGAAGAGCTGCGGCTCGGCCACGGCGCGGATGCGCCGCTCGTCCAGTTCGTAGGCGATCCGGTATCGTGCCAGGGTGTCGGTCGCGTATTCGACCGTCAGTGTATCCCCGAGCACCCAGACCGCCGCCTCGGCACCAACCAGCCCTCGCTCGCCATAGAAGCGCCAGTTGCGAAAGCGCACGAAACCTGCGCCATCGACCCGCCGGTGCGCCCGCGCGCGGAAGAGGCGATCCAGGTCCGCCGGGTCGCACCAGGCTCCCCGCACGAAGCCGAGGACCTGGGCCGGGCTGTGGCGACCGTCCGTACGTCCCTCGTGGGCGAAGTGCTTCTGCCCATTATAGTCGCGGAAGAAGCGGGCATGGACCGCGTGCATCTCCGGCCAGGTCGCGGCCTGGGCGAAGTGATAGTCGGCCATGCGGCGCATGGTCCCGAAATTGGCCTCGATATAATTCTGCCACGGTCGCCCGCGGTCGATCTCGCGCTTCTCGATGCCGAGCGCCGCGTAGATGGCTTGGGCCTGCTTGGCCAGGAAGACACCGCCGCTGTCGCTCACGAGCAGCTCCGGGGCGCCGAAGCGCTGGACGGCATCGCGCAGCACGACCAGATAGGCGGTCAGATCCTGCCGCGGGGAGAGCAGGCTGGCCAGCAAGGCGCGGCTGAAGTTCTCCCAAATGGCGATGACGTAGACGGGCTTCGTGGTGTCGAGCCCGTGGTCCTCGATATAGCGAATGTCCACCGACCAGATCTGGTGGCGACGGGTCGCGGCGAAGGGATGCTGGCGGGGCTCCCGCCGCTCGGTCGGCACCCGGCGCGCGGCCCCTAGCTCGCGATGCAGCGCGAGGTTCCGTCGGCAGGTGCGCGGGCTCAGGAAGATGCCGCGCTGTTCGAGTGCGGCGCTGACACGGAAGCCGCCCAACTTGGGATTGGCCTGGAGGCGGCGGATCGCCGCGAGCGCTTTCAGATCGACCTTGCGGGCGGGATACTTCGGTGCGCGGGATTGATCGTCCAGGCCCGGCAAGCCCTCGGCGAACCAGCGGCGGAGGACGTCGTAGACGCGCGGCCGCGTGGTGGCCAGATAGCCGGCAATACTCTTGATATTCCACCCCTCCAGATAGAGGCGCACGACAGCGAGGCGGCGCTCCACCGGGTCGGCGATCTCGCGGTAGAGCGGGAAGCGGCGCGGCTGGGACGTCGGCTGGAGCGCGCTGGCGAGGACGCTTTGGACGGTGTGGTGGCTGACCGGGCGATGGAAGCGCGTTGCGCAGATGGTCGCAATCTCGCGCAGGTTGAGCGCCCGATACTCCGCCCTCAGGTCGGCGATGGCCTGCCGGATCTCGGTCGGGAGTGCGCGCCGATCGTTCGCGGGAACCGCAGGCGTCGCGAAGAGGCTGGCCATCCCTGCGGCATCGAAGCGGTCGGCATGGCGCCGCAAGGTGCGCTCGGGCACGCCGGTCTCATTGGCGCGCTCGGCCGGGGTCCGGCCGAAGAGGACGATGGGCCGCAGCAACTCATACGCCTCCTGCGCCGGTGTCGCCACCAACATCCGGAGCTGCTCCCAGTCCTCGTTCGGGTCTCGCCGCTGACGTTTCGCTGGCGGCATCGCCTTCCCTCACGCTCAGCCATCGCCTCCAATAGTGTACGTATACTTCTATCGGGGCTTGACAGGACTGTCAAGCGGGACACATCGGCCGACGACGCTACCCACATGTGTATCGGAAGTCGTGGCCGCGCGTGAGATGATGTGCCTCATTCGCGTCGTCTGGCCCGTGGTCGAGGATCGCCGCCGCGATCGCCGCACTCAGGTCGCCGACGCCTGCATGTTCCAGGGCGCTGGGGAGCATCGCCACCGGGACGGCAGTGGTTGACGCGGTGGGCGGGTAGACGATAAACCCGTGGGGCAGGTCGGCCACGAACGCGATATTGAACCCGGCCCGCCTCCAGGCCGCCACGATGTGATTCATCGCGCAACCTCCCGCCCGTCGGTCGCGCGGACCATGTGGGTCGGCAGCGGCGCGCCCTGCGCGGCATACGCGCCGCGCAGGACCGGCACCGCGACCGGGACGAAGCCGATCGGCTGATCGAGCACGGCCGCCACATCGCGCGGCAACTCCTCCCCGGCCAGACGGCATAAATCGCCCCACAACGCGGCGAACGTGAAGCGCGTGGACAACACATCGGGGAGCCCGTCGTCGGCGAGCTCGTGCAGCAATTGCGTGAAGGCGGCGTTGATCGTCATGGTGGTGCCTCCTGGGTTTATGTGGACAGTCCGGGGATAGCGTGTTGACAACCTCGGCAGGGCTAGGCGGCGAGGGGTACGGCGATCTGAACCGCCCGCTCGATCAGGCCGAGCCGCACGCGGCGGCGGTACTCGGCGCGGGCCGCCAGCAGCGCGAGCCGGTCGCTCGCCAGGCTGCGCCCGACCCGTGTGGTGTACGTGGCGACGCAGGTAGCCGACTTGCGGCCCAGGCGGAGGAGCTGCGCGTCCGTCAGCCAGACGACACCGATCGTCGTCAGCTCGGCGGCCCACGCCTCGACCACGGCCGCCTCGTGCCAACACGTCCGGTGGCACTCGCTCGCACGGCACGTGCAGAACGTGTCCCCGCTGATCGTGTCGAACGAGATAATGTTGGTGCGGCCGGCGTCGTGCTGGCTCGCCACCGCGTAGGCGACGATCCCGGTGGTCGTGTCGGCGCTGACGAAGCGGAGGGCGGGGCGGGCGGTCGTGGCGGTGGCGGTGGCGGCGGTCGCGGCGCTCATGGGATACTTTGCCTCTCTGAGCCCTCGGGCTCGGTCCCGGCTTCGATCGCCTCTCCCTGCAAAAGTGGGGCGGTCGGGGCCTTTGTCTTGCCTTGGGGACTGTTCCCCTTCGACACAACCATAATACCATCAAAGTAATTGTATGTCAAGCATTATAATGGCGTTGCGCTGTCTTGACGTTGCGCTATGATTGCCCTATGATTGTATCGTCGGGACGCACTGATCCCGATGATCGCTTGGGGGAGGTTTGTTATGGCCGAAAAGGAGATCATTCAGGCAGCATTACGCTTGCCCGTTGCAATGCATGCGCGGATCAAGGCGTTGGCCGACAGTGACCGGCGCTCGTTGCATGCGGAGATATTAGTCTTGCTTGATGAGGCGATGACCGCGCGTGAAGAGATGGAGGGTCCGCAACTAAAAATCGCCGCCTGATTAGCCCAGGCGGCGAGTAGGCTCGTGGTGGTTGCACACCGGCGAGCGGAGAAAGTGTATCCGATGAGTGTCACCTATCGCGCACCCGACACCCTCCGGCCCCACCCGCTCAACGAGCAGGTGTACGACGCCAACCGCGACGCCGACGAACTCCGCGCGAGCGTGGCCGCACATGGCATCCTCGCGCCGCTCACCATCGATCAGGACGGTACCATCCTCTCGGGACACCGGCGCTGGCAGGCGGCCCGGGCGGCCGGCCTCGACCGCGTGCCGGTCATCGTGCGCGCCGTCGCCGATCCCCTCGAAGCCGAGCACGTGCTCATCGAGAGCAATCGCCAGCGCGAGAAGACCTATTCCGAACGGATGCGCGAGGCCGACCACCTGACGCGGATCGTCGCCGAGGAGAACCTCCGCAAGATGCTGGCGGGCGTGACCGAGGACGGTGCGGGCGGGCGCGGCCACAAGAAAAACCCTGTGGCAACGTTGCCACAGGGTTTGGGCGATGACGGCAAGACGCGCACCCAGGTCGCCGAAGCGGTGGGCATGAAGGCGCGCACCTTCGCCAAGGTGAAACACGTCCACGACACCGCGCAAGACGAGACGCAGCCCGCGCCGATCCGCGACCTCGCCGCGCAGCAAATGGCCGCGCTCGATGCGGGCGAGGTGACCCCGAACGGCGCCGACAAGACGCTCCGGGAAGCCGAGACGCGCCACGAAGTGCAGGAGTTGATGGACACCCTCGCCACCGAGGGCGTGCTCGATCCGCCCGGCACCCAGACCACGTGGGAACGACTGGATGCGCTGATCCCCAGCCTCCCGGAAAGCGATCTCCTGATCGTTGGCGCGTTCAGCGCCAACATGGCCGTCCGGGCCCACGCGGCGAAAGCGCACCTCGTGTCGGCATACATGAAGCGCGTGGGGACGGGCGGACTCGCCGGAGCCGCCGCCGCCTTCGGCATCAGTCGCCCGACCGCGGCCGGCCTGCTGATCCTGCACGAGGAGGCGCAAGGTGGTGTCCGCTTTCGTCCGACCGGACTCGAATTCGACGAGGGTATGCCGTACCACCGCTGGCTCGACGTCTGTCAGACGATCAGCGCGCTCGACGAGGTCAGCGCGGACATTGAAGACGAGCGCTTGCTCGATCGTTGCCGCGGGCTGATCCGGCAGATGGTGCGCCAGTCTGCGAGCGCCGCGCGCGGCGTGGGTGAGGAATAGGAAGCCGTGGAAGAGCTGCGCCGCCACAACCCGCGCATCCTCGCGCCGTGCCCGCCCCCGGCGCCCCCGGCGCAGGCCCGCTGCCGCTCGTGCGGGGTGCCGATCGGCGCGGGGGCCGAACCGGGCGCGCTGGGGTCGTTGATCGCCGCGCGGCGGTGCATCGGGTGCTATCTGCGCGAGGCGGCGTGAGCGCGGCGAAGAAGGGCGAAACCTGGCGCGCGTGGCTGCCGCCCGGCGCGCCAGAGCCGCCGCTCGCGGAACTGCTCACGCGCGCCGACATCCTCGACTGGCTCGATCGTCGCCGCCTCGCGGTGCGCGAGAACGATCTCCGCTTCTGGGAAGCGCGCGGGGTGCTCCCCCGGCCCTGGCGCAAGTGGCGGGATGGTGCCGCGCGCGCGCTGTATCCCGCGTGGTACCCGGTGCTCGTCAGGGAACTCCGCCGCCTCCAGCGCGACGGGTACCCGTTGGCGGAGATCGGCCCACGGCTGCGCGAGTACCTCCGCACCGATCCCTACCTGACCGCGGCGTGGCCCCAGCCGGTCCACGAGATGCCGCAGGTCTTGCTGCCGGTGGGTGTCGAACCGCCGCTCCCCTGGCCCGCGTTCGCCGCCACGCCGAGCCCGCTCAACTACGAGGTGACGCTGGCCCTGCGGCACTTCGCGCGTGGCGTCGGTGGCGCATACGGGGCCAAGGTCGCGGCGCTGGCGCTGGTCGTGACGCTGCGCGACGACCAGCAGCTCACCTTCCCGCTCCCGCTTGACCCCGAGGCACCGTCATGACACCAATGCCGCCCTCCTCGCCATGCGATGAAGCGGCAGTAACTGCGAGTGGAATACGGCCAATGAGTCGCAGTTACTAGATACCATGCCGGTTGAGCATTGACAGCACAAACTGCGATGGCTACAATTGCCAGGAGAGTGAACGTACAGAACGCTTGTTTTTCTGTCAAGGAGGATCGCGATGGAGTCACAGCCGGAGCCGGAACTCTATGAGATCAGCGCCGTCGCCCGACAACTCGGTGTGTCGGCCGACACGATCAGGCAATGGGAACGGCGCAACCTGATCGCCCCCCCGCGTCGTACCGCGAGCGGGAAACGGCTTTTCACCCCGATCGATGTGGAAGCGATGGAAAAGGCCCAGCAGGCCCGCCGAGCGCGCACGCGGTCACTACCAGCAGCAGCTTAAACGCAATGGTCGCCGGGGTGCAGATTCCACTCACCGCCCCGGCGACCACCGATCCGTGGAGGGCCATACCCTTGCTCGACAAGGCCCCCACACATCACTAACTGTGACCATTCTAGCACGTTTGCTCGCACTCGGTAAAGAGGGTGGGGCAAGGCAGATGGTCCGAGGAGTCCGCCATGATCGCCAGGAGCCGACCGTCCCCGCCCGCACCGCCACTGACCGAGGCCGAACTCGCCGCCCTCTTCCGTCCGCTCAGCCGCGACTACGCGCGGATCGTCGCCAGCACCGCCCACCTCACCAATAGCGAACGCGCCCCGCTGTTCCAGGCGCGGATCGAAGCCTACTCCGCCGCGTTCAGCGCCGCGCTCGGCGCGGCGCTCGACGACGCGACGGCGCAGACCCTCGGCGCGCAGGCGCGAGGTGGGCGATGAGCACGCCCACCACAGCCACCGAGAAGTGGCCCGAGGTCACGCGCCACGACCCCTGCCCGATCTGCGAGAAAGACCACTGGTGCGTCCGCTCCCCGGATGGGGCCGTCGCCGGCTGTATGCGCCGGGCCGACGCGATCGTCGCGGGGAAACCGGCCTTCAAGACCGCCCACATCGCCAGCGGCGACATGTACCTCTACCACCTGATCGACGAACCACGCGAGCCGCGCCCCGCCCGCCCGAAGCCCACCGAAGCCCCGCAGCGCAACGTGATCGCCGATCGGGCGGTCTATGGCTTGGTGGTACAGACGTGCGCCGTGCTGCCCGCCGTGGCGCTGGACGACCTCGTGCGCCGCTTCGGCCCCGCGTATGGCCCGCAGGCGGCCGCGCGCTTCGCCATCGGCTATTGCGACGGCGCGCTCCTCGGGCAGGCGCTCCTCGCCGCTGGACGCCGCCAGGAGGCCAGCGCGGCCGGCATCTTGTACCGGGATGGCACGGTGCTCCGCTCCTTCGAGGAGAAGCTCGTCCTCCCCTACGTCCGCGATGGCCTGGTGCACGATGTGCGCCTCGCCGGGATCAAAGGGCGCGCGGAGACCAAGGAGATCAGCCTGACCGGCAGCTATGCCGAGCGGGAGGTCGCCGATCTGCTCTTCAACCATGACGCCCTCACCGACCCCGGCGCCGGTGGCGTGATCCATCTCGCGGGGGGTGCGTTCAAGACGATGGCCCTGGCCCTGGCTGGACTGGCGGCGGTCGGGACACGCGGCGAGGCCGAACTCAGCGCGGGGCAGATCCACGCCTTACGCGCAGCCGGCATCACCACCGCCATCGTGCACATCGACAACGAGAATACGAAAGAAGGGCAGGCCCTCAGCGCCGGGCGGCGTTTGGGACTACCGAAAGCCGAGAAGCTGGCGGCGTCGGGCTTCACCGTCCTGATCGCCGAGCCGCCGCGCGAGCCCGGCACCCCGAAGGTGGACCCCGACGCGCTCCTGCGCGACCTGGGACCGCGTGCGGTGCGCGACTATGCGTTCAGCGCGATCCCGTTGGCGACGTGGCGGGTGCTGATCGGGGCCGACACCGCCGACACCGCGCCGCTCCTCGCCGAGCGCGATGCGCTGATCGCCGCGCTGCGCGCCGACGTGACCCGCCTCGGCAACCTGTTGCGCCGCGAACAGGCGGAAGGGGCGCAGCTCGTCACGCGCATCACCGAGCTGGAGACGGAGAACGCCGCCCTCGATGCGGCGATGCGCCATCCCGATCAGGCGGCCGGCGTCGGAGCGCTGGATCTGCTGGACGCGGCCAACCGGGCCTATAGCAAGGGCGACGTGCTGACCCGCGACGGCAAGGACTACGCACGCGTGCCCTTCAGTAAGTCCGAGGATCGGCGCTCCGCCAAGACCAACGCGCGTGGCTTCAAGACGATCCAGGAAGCCGGGAAGGTCGACGCCTTCACCCGCACCGAACGGATCGAGACCCCGACCTACAAGGGCGACGTGCCGATCGCCTACATCCACATCCCGCCCGACCTGCGCGAGCGCCGCGGCGCAGCGGTACTCGCCATCCTCCCCACGCCGACGACGAAGAAGCACGGCGGCCGGCGCACGATCGAGGTACCCGCCGAGGTCGCCGCGCAGCCCAACCCCGTCAAACGCGAGCGCGAACTCGTCACCCGCTGGTACGACGCCCTCAGCGACGAGAAGATCGTCACCGAGGCACCGGCCCGCTTTGGCACCGACTACTGGACGGCCCGGGGCGAACAGCGCACCCGGGAGGAGATCGACGCAGAGCGCGTCCACACGGGCTACCAGCCCGCACCCGCGAAGCCGTGGCAGCCGACCCAGCCAGCGTTACGGCTCGTGTCCGATCCCGAACCTCGGCAAGATGCCGAGGTCTCCGCAACACCCGGAAATGAGCAGCGCGCCGAACCTCGGCAAGATGCCGACATTAACTACGGTAGTACATGTCGGCAAGATGCCGAGGTCTCCGCCGAGGGGGCAAGCCCGCCCCGGTGCCCCGACTGTGGTCAACCAATCGCGATCGGGGGCTACTGCCTGGCGCACTTCGCGCGGCACCGAGACACCAACCAGCACCGCGCCGAGGCGCTTGGTTACGCCTACGCGGCGGGGGACGACTGATGGCGAAGGGGAACGCAGCAGCCGGCGTGGGCTTCCCGCGTGTGCCCGGCGATCTGCCGCAGGACTATCCCGAGGCGTCGCTGCCCGGCCCGGCGTGGACGATCTACCACTACGGGGAGCGCCGCTCGTACTGGCACTTCACCGATCCCGCGACCTGGGACGAGGCGATCCAGCGCGCCTACGATCCCGAGGGGCTGACGGTCGCCGAGCGTCAGGCGCGGGGTCAACGCGCCATAACCGG
>JAABUY010004216.1_pt1 | contig 15252 bp, 20 predicted proteins | sample 5560271 | NCBI WGS metagenome assembly JAABUY01 (sample SAMN10711886, study PRJNA513374) | rock metagenome | isolation source: Antarctica rocks | place: Antarctica: Victoria Land, University Valley
AAGGATGACGAGGGCCGAGTGGGTCCAGTTCAACGAGTTCGAGCGCCACGCTCCACACTGCCCCATAAGCCTTCCATGTCCGATATGTGCTACGCTCCTCCCGCCAACCTCCTTCATAGACAACCACGCGCGCAAGACGGTCCGTGGTAGCCGCTGCCGCCTCGCCTGTGGTATTCGGACCGGGGCTTACCAGAAGGTTTCCTTTAAATTGGGGGGCATACTATCATTCGCGTGTGGGGGTTGTCGTCAGGCGATGCCGTTGCCGCTGGAAGACAGCTGCGTGGAAAATATCATTTGGAGGAATAGCCAACGTCACCAATCGCCATCGGACCTCCCAGGAAACGTTCCTTCAGCTACTGTAGTAGCCGCAGCCAGGGCAGATCCAGTTGGTGTATCTAGTGTGGGAATGCGCTGGTGCCGCGAATGCTGGAGACAACGTACGACCACTGTCAGACTGGCTAGAGCGTGATAAAAACTCATATCGGCAGCGGTCATAGAGATTGCACCCAAATGAGCCATGGCTAGGCGACGGAAAGGAGGAGCGGATGATATGCATTTTATAGCATTGTTTCGGTCTACAGATTTGTTCCTCCTGAGGCTTTGCGAATTTTCCTAAATGGCGGCATACTTGATTGTTAAGCCTCAGTAAGTTTTCACTTCTTCCGCTTTTCTGCTCGTAAGAAACCATTGTATCTGTCACCGGCTAATGCTTAGCCGAAGTTGTTGTTAAGATGCTCGATGAAAGAGCTCCGAATTCTTGTCTTGGGGAGGCTATTCTGTCGGTTAAGGTTCATGAATTGCCTACGGATTCGTTGTAGCTGTGGAAGCGAGACTGGGTTCGCCGGCAATTCGATAGTGTTTTCCTCGACATTCAATTCTCCGCCGCCCTCGCCAGGGTGGTCTTTTTGCCACTGTAGTATCGCGTTCGTTATTTCCTGCGACGTCTTATCTAGCTCGTATAGATAGTCTGATTCGGCTGCCGGTTTCTTTACTTGTAGTTAGCTCGTTAACAATATGTCAGGCGGCACAAGTCACCGTACTGTAACAGTTGCTGCATTAGGTTTCACTCTCTTTGCCTTCCCCTCAGACCCAACCATGGCTTCCCATATAGCCTCAAAGGGCGGGGTCTCATCATCGTAGGGTACAGTGAAGAGCGGGCTATCCCATCTCGTCATGCCATTCGGCTCCTCATACCTGTAGACCAAGTTCTCAAAGACATCATTTGCGTAATCTCCTTCATGGCTTGGGTCTTCCACACGGTTTGTATGGAGCTCCCGACATCTTTCAATAGGCGTCCCTACATGAACCTCGAGCATAGTCAGCCCAGAGTACTGGACTACGCGCGGTGTCCAGTTCTTCCGCGAAGGAGGTAAAACGTACAACGCAACTCGGTGTTTGCACAGCCTTTGCCTCACAGTACAACTGATACCGAAACCCCTTGATGTAGTTTAAGCCATCGGCAACTACAATAGTATCCCTCCCCAAGGCCCGTTTGACCGCGGAGTACTCCGCCGCTCGAGCATCTTTTTCACTTCGAGCTTCGCGGTACACGTCTCGACTAAGTCCAAGGTTTTGGTCGTTGATATGGCAGACACTGAGCCGGCTAATGCATGGGTCTAGAGTGGAATTGATTTTTGAATTGAAGAATTCGACCAGTTGGTTTGCACGATAGGTTTTGCCGGAGCATGGGTAGCCTGAAATCAGTATCAACTAAGCGTATTAGCAGGGTCGTCATCGGCTTTGCGATTGAGGCGGACGCACTGGCATATTAACGGTGATGCTGACATTTACAGGCGGGCGGGGATGTGAGTATCTATGTACTGTAGATTGTAGAGAGTCGCTCGGTCAAGCGAGGCCCGGGTCCGCGTGTGGTTCAGGCTGCTTTTGACACAATTCCGGAACTACCTACTGTACATCATCTTCTAGAAATACTGCGCAATTGTACAACTTAATACCAGCTGCTATCATTGTTTCTATGTGTGTTGTATCTTGAAAGCTATTTACAGCTACCTACAGCTCTTTTTTTTTTTTGACAGATGCCAGCTTGTAGAGCATCTGAACGTATAAGACTCTACCGTGAGCTACTGTAGGTAAAGTGAAACCCTTTGCCAATATCCATGTGCATGGCCGTCTCCTCCCGAAACCATGGACGGGTTTGACCTGCATCCTCGATCGATCCTGAAGTATCAGCTTCGCTCGAAAGTGGCACTGCCCTGTTCATCCCTTTTCTTGGCGCTACACCCCTTTGATCGAGTACAATCTTCCTTGCGGTACCATCCATTTCCAATAAAGAAGCATTCGAGTTCATTTCCGTTAACCCTCCAAAGCGAATCCCCGAGTCGAAATTTACAAGGACAATTGCACTCTCCTTTTCTAGGTTCTCCTTCGCCATGTAGACGATTGACCTCTCATCTGATATGGCCTGGACCCCTCCACCAACTAGTCGTTGACCAGCAAGGTGAGATCTGGTACCTGGGCTTGGGTTAAGCAAGTCCAGTAGCTCCTCAGGCGCGTTTGCTGTAGGCCATATATTAATACCTCTATCTGTAAAGCGACTTTCACTGTCCTCGATTGCAGTTCTCTCAGTATCGTCCATTATTGGCTGGTGAAGAATTCCATTAGAATCAAGAGGAGAAGATTGCTTTCGAGATCCGATGCGGAGCCGGATTTGCTGTGTCCATCGTCGTTGAGAATGAGCATGGTCATCAATCACTAGATCTAAAAAAGCAGAGCAACTGGGGTTGTAGGCTCGGTGTTTTGTTTTGGCCAGAATAAACGATTGAGGCACCGAAGCTGCAGCGTCGTCGGTATATTCACGATGGCAGTTCCGATCTATGCGTTGGTGCGCTGCTTCGTAGAGCGGTCTGCTCTTGCCGTCGAGCAAGCCAATGAGTGGATCCCCAATAGGCAGAGTCATAGTCCCGAGCTCTCGGGGCGGCGTCGTTGAGCCTGTGGTTGGGGGCGGAGTAACCATCAGATGATCGGGAACCTGTCCCGGCGTGTAAGGGAAAATGAGCGGTTGGTGATAGTAGGTTCGTCTCTGCGTACTGCCCCCATCCTTCCATTCACGTCGGCACTCAGTGATCAGTAGATTGCCAGTGCGCTCGTCTCTATGCAGTGAGAGTTCTGTCCATGAGTCGTTGATAGGTCCTTCTCGATGCTGCCTTCGCCACAATTGCTTAGGCTCTAAATGAGTTGGTGAAGGATCTTGAAGCGGAAAGCGATAGCAGTGGTAGTAAGACGTCCAGTCTATCTCCTCGAACTCGGCGGAAGACTGGTTCGAGATCGCATATAGGAAGTCGCCGTAGATCTGGAAGTTCACAGTTTGACCAACGTCTGTTCCAAACAGGTTCGGCAATTGCAGGTCTGCGAATCGATGGCCATTCTTCAGATTGTAGCCTCGTAAGACCCATTCATGATGTCCGTGTGTCCCCAAGCCGACATGTGAACCAATGAAGAGGTATCGAGAGTCGTTCCGAACCCAGAATTTTGACTCTGGGCATTCGATGGCTAACTTTACTCTTTCGGCGTTGGGCGGACTGTCTTCGGTGTTGAGAGCGATGAGCCAAGGTTGTCCAGTAAGGTCCGTATCATAGACTAAGAAGGAATGCACACCATCTTGGTAGTGGAGCAGCTCAGTATGAGTGATGTCTATGTGGTGTTTCCAAATCGCTTGGCCAACGTAATTGAGGTCAATTACCTTCTCGGTAACGTCTGCTTCATGAACATTGAGGATGCGAATCGTCGCTTCGTGAAGGTAACACAAGACCCCATCCCGGTATATGAAAAGGCTTCCAAAGCCCAGCAGCAGAGCCGAACAGGGTCGGGCCAAAGCAAACGATTCTCTCCTGCAGAAAGTTCTCTGTATGGCAGCCGCATAGTTGATGATACCCTTTTCGGCAAGTTGAGATTCTTTCGAATAGTAGATGTGTCTCTATACACTTCAATCAGCGCTGGCCATGTTTTGACTCCCGCACACAAACCAGGATGGGGGTTTATTATCTACAGACCCTGGCTGTTTCACCACTGATTCTCTCACCGTGGAGAGTCTCAAAGAGCTCCTTTCCTGTCCACTTCAAGTTCACAAAGTCTTCTAGATTGAGATATGAGACGACGTTGATCAGAATTTCAAGAGGCAGCGCCGTGATGCTACAATGCGTTTCCATTAAATTTCAGAGATTACAAACCCCGAGATATCCACTATGGAATTATAATAGGCAAAACAATATCGAGATCGACCGCACATTGGGTGATGGTGCAGGCGAGTTTCAGAAATGGAAGTCTCGTTCAGTGACTTCAGTCTTGGATTAACATCAAGATTGGACGACAGCGGAAAGCGAGAAGGTCCACAATAATAATCATTCAAAGCCATGTCTAGAGAATGTGGCAGAGCCTGATTTATGAGGGTACTCACCAGAGCCGCAGCCAGCCGGCTTCGATGAGGCTGAGATGTTGTCTACGTTCTCTTACCATACTAGAACTAGATTATGAAACCAGGAGATGAGATGTCAGTGATCCCGTACGTCGATGCAAGGTACAAGGTTTTTGCTAAAGCCATGACCTTACTTCGATGTCTGCGTCTCACGACGGGTGAAAGGCGAAGACCGGAGTCGGGACAGGCCAATATGGAACTTGAGGCTCCGCGTCCAACGTTACACGGTCAAGGCAATCCAACAATTTGAATAAGGCAAACTTTTGAACGATTGAGCCTCATAGATGTTAGTAATTTAAAGATTGCGACTGCCTATAATATACTAGTGCGTTATGCAGAGATTTAGGCTTAGCGGTTTGATGGATGCAGGATGGATGCACGCAACCCAAGAACTAAGGTACTACTTGACGATACCTTAGGGTGCGGAAACGTATAATACATCATAATCACTAACCGTATTAGGTCTTGTATTACAAACATGTAGTATGTTGATCGAGTGAATGTTGAGAAAATACAGCAGGGGTAGTTGACCAATGATATTAAGGATATGCCATGTACATCGGTTTTGGGAGTAACCTCGATCAATTATAAGTACCTATTTCAAACCGAACAAGCGAATTTTTTCCTTTTTCATAGCCTTCTGGTATTCAATGCATGTCTCTAAATGAGACGCTCGACATGTGTTCTTAGTAGATAGATACTTGCAATAATAACACTTCTATCAAGGCACCTTCTTGGCTTCAAAATGGGTAAATCTGAAATTATCCGTCAGTAGAAGATTTACTAGGTCTATCACCTCATCGTTGCACTGTAAAGTTAGTATATATGGGGAGGTACTTAATATCAGGCTTATCCTGGAGCAAATGAAGGTAGCTCCCTACATACCTTATGCTAACTCACTAACAGCTTACTAACATTGTACGTTTACTTATTTCAAGGTCATGTTCACACTTGATGTATTATACGTGTATGTTGAACAAAAATACGTATTTTTCCAAACCCAACTTGACGAGGTACATGCTGAATACTGAGTATGCAGCCTCGCTACATTGCCTTAGGGCGTGCAGACGACCTCCATATGCGTCGTCCGTGCTCGACTATACTACTCGCAAAGTCACCGAGTACGAGTATTCCTTCGATCACGCCATCTCCCTTCCGATCGATTGGCAGCCTTGCAGGGTGACAATCGCCAGCCTTGTCTGCGTATCACGACCTCCATTGAGTCCCGCTTTGATTCCAGTTGAGGCTCTTCCAAAGCCAGTGATACTTTCAGCAACCGAGCCTGTTGGGACGAATGGCGATTCTAAGGCGCAAATCCAGATTCTAGACCGTCATCTTCGAGTATCTATGTTGTTAATTGGACGTAGCTAATGCAACTCCCCTCTTATACTTCGATGATAAGAAACCCCGAATGCAAGCCTTGTTCTTTGACAAGCCCGTGATCTTCTGACCAGAGTTCGGTGCGGACAGCATTGGGAGGCTGCAGAAGCTGTGGAGCCAAGCCTTCACGACACCGCATGGAGCTCAAGACAAACAACACCAAAAAGTGGAGAAAACTATTCGCCAGCCGTGATGTTGGAACGGAGAGCGCCAATGCTCAAGAAGATAAGGATGACAGCTCAGAATGAGTACCTCCGTAAGCCTTGCCAACAATAATCTTCATGTGATATGATACACTCAATGAAATGTCTTTCCTGAGAACGTTGTTTTTCCCAGCAAGCCAAATAGTAACAACTTTGCTTCTTCGATACTAAGTCGGTGTTGCGGTAAGGTAAGAGATCCTGAACTCATGTTCATCTTGCCACGAAGTTTGGGGTGTTGACTCTCATTTATGTCATCTCGAAACATCCTCTCTATAACAGCCTATCGGCTAACTCGAGGCCTCTATTGCTGAAAGAACTTCTGGTTCACAAAGGACTGCACGCCATCTTGGATGCGAATACGGATGCGAATGAAAAGAGAATACCGCGAATCGCAGCGAAGTGATAATGACTTGGCGCGGACTACTGTAAGTAGCACATGCAGCTGCTAGCAATAGGTTCTGCCATCGAGAACAAGCCAGGCTTTGTAGAACTTGAATCAAACAACTAAGGAGAAGGGATGGATAGATACGCCGATAACGCAGAAAAGGTGAACAAGAATGTGTAGGTTGAGCTGCTTTGAATTTGACAAGGATTCCCTCCATATAAGAAGCAGTGATTCTGCTATCGCGCTGCAAGTACCGAATCAAATGTCTGCACGCTGTGAATTTTCAGTATATAAGGATGGGAAGGCAGAAAGCTGATTAGACCCACCTTCTGCAATAACAAGCTTTCATCCCAGCGGAAGCAGGGCGTCTTCAAGGCGTGCCGGCCTTCCCAGCTTGGCGTAGCTCATCGTCTCGCTCGCTCTCGACCGTTGTTATAATTCGTTCGTTGTATCGGGTTCAGGTTCGCTAACTTGTAAGCGTCCTATTTCCGAGAGTGTCATGCCTAATTCTGTCTCTCGGAATCTCCATATCTCTTCATTTCCCAAGTTGTGAAGCTCCCTTTGGGACTATCACCATCTCTGGAGCTACCACGTTGAACCTGTCCAATAGTACCCAAAAAATCCTGGTTCTGTAGGTGAAGGTTTTCGAACAATATATGAGTAGGTTTTACGTACTCAAAAGGTGTGGTCAACTGCCACGGAAACACACTTCGAACCCTAGAGCAGACAGCTTACAGGAATCATGCTAACACTCAAAGTTTCATTTGCGATTAAGGGACTATTGCCGAAATCAATCATGGTCACGATGAGGGCGTTAGTGACCCACGAAGCGGGCGGCGCTGAGGTTCTCAAGCTCGAACAAATACCACTTCCCACGCCTCAAAATGGACAGGTCTTGATTCGGGTCAAGGCTTTCGGACTCAATCGCTCCGAGATGTTCACTCGGCAAGGCCATTCCCCCAATGTCAAATTCCCACGTATCCTTGGCATTGAAGCAGTTGGTGGTGTCGAGGATGCGCCAGGTAATGAGTTCCGCAAAGGCGATGTTGTCGCAACCGCAATGGGTGGCCTTGGACGAGTATTGGACCGTGGCTATGCGCAATATACGTGCGTACCCGCAACATAAGCTCAAGTCATCAAGACTCAAATAGCTTGGGAAACTCTCGGTGCTATTCCTGAGATGCTGCAGACTGCGTGGGGCTCATTGTTCAGGTTACTTCGCCTTCAGAGAGGTGATCGTTCGCTCATTCGAGGAGGTACGACATCAGTAGGGTTAGCCGCGGCAGCCATTGCCAAAAACCATGGTGCATTCGTGACAGCAACAACACGCAGGTCCGATCGTGAGAGCTTGCTACGTGCAAGTGGCGCTGACCAAGTGTTCGTCGATGATGGGTCGATGGCAGAGCAAATTCAATCCCACGAAGCTTTTGACACAGTGCTTGAGCTGGTGGGTACAACAACGCTCAAGGACTCACTCCGCTGCACAAAAGATGCCTGAATTGTATGCATGACTGGCATAGTTGGCGGCAAGTGGTCGCTGGAAGGATTCTCCGCAACGGACATGATCCCAACGGCGGTAAATTTGACGACATACTCGGGTGGATCCGAAGATTTCATGAGTACACCACTTGAGGAGTTGGTCCAATAAATTGAGAGAGGTCAGCTGCATATTCAGATTGGCAAAGTTTTTGAACTTGATGATATTGTGGAGGCGCACCGCTGCATGGAGGAAAACAAGGCCGGCGGCAAGATTGTGGTTCTAGCATAAACGTTTAGAGAAAGTATATGAACATGGTCTTGACGTTGAGCATCATGGGATTTCGTCCAATTGACACAGGGATCTTGCATGTCACTCCACGTGGTAGATAGGTAGATGATTCGGTGGACCATCAAACAGCACGCTCCAAGAAGTTTAGAACGGAGCAGGATTGAGTTTCACCGCCTCAAGTTGCACACATGCACCTGCAACGTTCCCCAGCCAAGACGTTGATATGATAGCTCCTTACCATGGCACACCTAAATCGTACGAGCTGGCACATAGCAGAGTACTTTTGTACAGCGATGGCTACCTTTGTCGACAGCTCACTAACACCGTAAGAAATGCAATCAAATAAGCTATGTGGCTATCAATCCAAATCCAGTCCATTAACGATACGGTAGCAACTCACTGCTTCGATCGTGAAATGGTGACAGCTGGTGAAGAGCGCTATAAGTATTGCTCTAGGATTGGTCAGCTGCTACTTCTGCACCTTTTGGCTGTCTGCTTCCTCGGGTTATGTACTGTCTTATGCAATCTTCCCACGCAGTGACAAAGAGTTCGAAGCACTCGATTTGGAAGCAGGCAAATCAGTGATCACCTGCCGAGTCAGGTTTCCCTTGCTGTTAGAGGACGAGCGTGCCCGGCAAACCAGACGCGAGACGTTGGCATTCCGAGACTGCATATGCTCTGTGGCAGGATCGATAAGTTTCGGAAAAGCACGGTGCCAAAGGATTGAGATAACAAGCGATGTTTTCTCATTGCTCCCGACGAAGAGATCCCACAAGAAATCAAAGAACAGGATGCAAAAATACGCGAAGTCAAGGTCTGGATAATTCTACAGACCAACCAGCACTACTCCGTACATGAGCGCTACATAGATAATATGTGGGGACCTGTGCGACGAAAGACGCCCACTATGCCGCAATTGCGAAAGACACTATGCCAATATTGAAAAATGCGATTTGGATAGTCCGAGCCCGAGTACGTCCGGTTCACGAAACAGGGTTTCTTCTTATCTGAGAATCCATTATCTGTACCTGCTGGTGTGAGCACCCTGCCAGTTCGTAGGCAGTGGACCTCTAAGACGTCGTGCAACAGAATTGCAGCCATCACTACCGACAGCAGTTGGAGCGGGAATGCTAGATCCATTCGAAGCTCATCCGCCAACTCAAGCCCCGGATGTAGACAAACTGATGAACCATTGTAGGTATCACTTTGTGGGAGCGTTTTGCAAAAGAGATAGATTTCCGAAGCTACATGTCCCATGATCTAACTTTGGTGGTGTTGGAATACGAGGTCATATAGGGGCATATGGATATTCTGGTTGTTGCTGTTAGGAGGCGTGGGAGGCTATAGGGGGCCGCGTCGCATAGTGGTGGCCACGATTACCTACCTTACGTACCTATCTAGCAGGTGGAAGTGGAAGGTGAAAACTCTACTCGTACTACTCGTAGCAGGCCCAGCCCTACCAGCCCTATGAGGCGGAGGTTACCAACTTCCCTATTTCCAACAGTTGGCCTTTTGTCCGAACAGACAACGTGCTTTTTCACACGCTGAATCTGGAGAAGCTGGAACAACAACAGGAAGGTGCTATTCGAAAAAGCTGCTGGGACAGTGAAGTAGACAGCAAGATCCAGACCTGGGTACATCATGTTGGTTGACGAATCGGCGAAAATGTGAACACACTTTGGAACAATTCTATTCAGGTCTGTATAGCACGTCAGACCATACTATGGTAGCTGTCGCAAATGTGGCCACGATTGAGGTGGTTAGGTGTGTCTAGTAATACTCCTTACACTATAGCTTCTTCTACCAAGCATGAACGGGGGAATGCAACGAATCTACAACTACACATGGAAGGGCTGAAGCAGATGGTCAACATTCTATCTAATCCACCAACCCAATCGCTGCCAATCTGGTATTTTGGTATAATGTACCGCATGTCCTGATTGTACTACAGAGCTCACCTTGGATAATGCAGGTAGCCATTAGCGAGGTCCAACTCATTCCAACTGACCTTAGCGATGTCACGGAACAACCGCAATAGCTCTTCGCCCTATGAAAGACTGGATTTGCAGAACTTAGGGTCGACAGAGCCATTAAAGATGCCTTGCTAGAAGTAGAAGATCTCTTTCTGCATTATACTGCGTTCGAGAGCTATAGCTCAGCCGAGGAAGCTATTGTTGTGTTAAGTCACTTCTGCTCCGTACTCTAACGGTTGCTCCAACTAGCGCGCAACAGGCGTTTGGAGTTTTACATCTCCCGAATGCTGTCGCTATGCGGCTACACTCCATGTTTCCACCTCTTTGGGTGGCTTCTATCCAGATCCTACGCTTATGATCAATACCTTGGCCCACGAGCTCAAATCACCCCTGACCTGGATGCTCCCGCCCGTTGAAGAGGCCCGGAACGAATTGCTACTGTGGCTGCTCCCGGTAGGTGGTATTTCGACCGTGAAGATGGAAGAACGTGACATGTCCGTGAAGATGCCTGAACATCATCTGGTTCGTAGGACACCTGATTGTACTAGTTGCCGATCTGAACATCAGATCTTGGGATGAGTTCAGGCAACAGGTGACGTGGTATGAAAACTTTTGTGCGGCTTCTCTGAGTCGAATGTGGTAGGAACTCGCTCTTAAAAGGGGAGTCTTGGATCCGATGGATCCGGCCACCATGGATTCGGATTCAGGCCAGCGATGCACATATAAGAGATCGTTGTTCGTTGTTCATACTCCCTAAAGACAATGTGGTTACTGGATACCCTGAGACGCGCATTAATGACCTATTGATGGTTTCCTTAGCATGCGTCAAGAATACCATGGATTCTTTATGATCTTGGGGAAATCCATATTCATAAACAATACAAGTGTGACTTTCGATCCCCAACCCCTTTCAGAGAGGTTATCATCATTCCACCGGTCTAACACAACTGGGTTCTTCAAGTGTAGCCAGCAAGTTTTACCGCTTGAAGATATTTATCTTCACTCTATATTCCACCTGGAAAGATACCAGACGGCATGGCACCGCCGGAAGCTAAGAAAGCCTACTCCCCCTGAATCGAAAACCCGATCCAACTACATCGAAAACCCCCCAAACGATATCACCCTTACCCCAACCTCTCACTTCACATACCAGCCTCCACTCCACCACACATCTCCAACTCTTCCATCTCACTGGCATCACATGTCCCTCTCCCCCTATATCACCTCCTCAACACTCGACATATCCCATCCCTCTGAAAGGCAGTTCCCAAATCCCCTACGATCACAGCTTGCACACCAAGTTGTCCTTCCTTCCCGTCAATGCACTCACTATAGATCCGGCCCCTCAATACCTCCCACCCACCCACCCTCTAAAACTTCCCTCTTCCTTCCTCTCTCTGCATTCTACGCTACCTAACAATTCCCTTCCTTTCCACCACCCTCGCTCCTTTTCGTCTTCCTCATCTTTGCTTCCTAACCCGTCCATCCACCCGTCCACCTCACCGACTCTCGTCCCAAAACGTCGAATATCCTCTCGAAATGAGTTTTCTGGGTTATGGAGTTTGCGGGATGTGGTACTGTTGTGGATGGAGGGAGGAAGGAAGGGGGGTGGTTTAGTTGGGATGGAAAGGGAGGGGTGGTGGAGATGTTTTAGAGGACGGGAACGTTAGAGGGGGTTCGGAGATGTTGTTCTTGTCTCTGATTCCCGGTCCCATTCATTCGGAGGGTTCCTTTCCGAATATAGAAAACAGCGCATAGGAAATGCCTTGGAAGATTGGGCTAGATGAGAATCTTGGGATTAGGCTCGTAAATGCAAGATATTCCGATCCGAAATGTCCCCTCTAGTGTACAGATACAACCCGTGAGTATACAGTCTTTCAGATTGGAGTTTCTGAATCTTTCGCGACGATCATTATCCCCCTTTTGTGGCCCTTCCCCGTTGTATCGCCTGTCCGCCACCCTGCACATCTTGCCCCTCTTTCTTCCACCACCACCACCACCACCACCATGCCAGCCATTATGTCCCCCTAGACGGGGCCGGTCAAAGCGCACACTCTCCCAAATCCCGCATCAGCACCGCCATCTGCGCTCTCTTAGCCGCCTCAGCAACGAGACAAAAGGATTCGGTGGCTGGGAGTTCGTCTCGCCTGCTCTCGGATAGGCCTCGAGCGGGGGGGAAGGGATTTTGTTGGTGTGGTTGGGGTAGCGGTTGTTGCAATGGTTGTTGATGTGATGATGATGATGGCTGGGCTTGTGATGGGTGGGATGTGGATGAGGGTGTTTGCTGTTGGGTTTGCAAGGACGCTTGTGGGTTCATGGAGGTGCGATGTCGATGTTGCGAAGGGAAGGGGAAGTACGACGAGGAAGATGTCGAGGAGGCGGTGGTGCTTGTGGAGGGAGAGGGGAGGGGCGCGCTGGAGAAGGTGTTCGAGGGTGAGGGTGAGGGCGCCATGGGGGCGGTGGTGGATGGAGAGTAGAGAGTCGCGGAGGTGAATGATGGATCTAGATGGGAAGGAGGTGGAGATTGGTGTTTGACCTCGCGGTGGCGGTGTGCAGACGCAAGTCCACTTGGATATCCAAACCCGTGGGGGTCGACTTCCAAAAACCCCCCTTCAACACATGACCCAGCTCGGAAGCTCCTAAGTTCTAAATCTTCCCACTGGCTTTCCTCGGCGACAGTGATCAAATTTGTATACTATGAGAGAGAGTGTTTGAGAGAAATTGAAACTGGAACTGCTGCAAGCAGATGTATTTAATTACATGACACACAGCCATTGTTCTCGCTGTCCGGGGATCTTGATCCGGGGGGTGCGAGATCGTGGGGAAGCTAAGCGAGCGCGTGGGGAGATTGAGTGTGTCGTCCTAGCCGGAAGGGGATGGGGTCCTCTGGGTAAGGTATGAGGGCCTAGGGCGGGTTATAAAACACATACGAGTGTAAAAGTTGCTGTCTTTGGGGGTTCGGATGGGTGGGAGGTAAGCAGAGGTATATAGGGGTAGGTGGTGGTGGTCTGATATGGTTTGAAGGTTAAGTGAATTCAGGTCGTGGTTTAGAGAGCAATTTTGTAGGTTGAGTACAATGCAGAAAATGTTTTAATTGGTCTTTCACTAGGTAAGCACTGCTATACTGAAAATGAGGGTATATTCAGACCTCTAGATCTAGCAATGTCATGAACCATAAGTCATACCCAACCCTCCAACAGACAGCTTCACACCTCCAGTCAAGGGTCTAACAACCATCACCAACCTTCCTCTCTCTCACCCCAGCACCCATTCCATCGCCACCCCCTTTAGCAAAATCTGAGCCAGTAGCACTCTCCTCATCAAACTCGTCGTTGCCCGCATACGCAACACTAATCTCCGTAATCTCGTCTCCGACTTCCATCCACTTATCGCTCGTCGCCGGAATCGGGAAGAACCGACACAACGCCCAATAACTCCCGCTCGAAACAATAAACCCGCAAAAGAAGTTCAAGTCATACAGATACTTGGCACCCTGTGGCACTGGTCTTCCAATAGCGCCAACGAATCCGACAATGTTGATCAAGATACCGCAGATGTATGCTGTGTAGCCGCGCCAGTGGAAGCCGAAGGTGAAGTAGTAAGGGGAGGTTTTGCGGGCCGAGTAGAGGTCTTTGATTTGGAAGTAACCGCGGCGGACGAGGTAGTAGTCGCAGATGATGACGCCGGCGATGGAGGAGAGGAACACGGAGTAGGCGCTGAGGTAGGTAGTGAAGTTGTTGGAGGTGGAGAGAAGGTTCCTGGAGAGGGGGTCAGCTCGTGAAATCTCAAGGAGTAAGTGGAGTGAAGGGAGGGAGCATACCAAGGGCACATGGCGAGGCCGACGGCGGCGCAGATGTAGCCACCACGGCGGATGTTCAAGTAGCGTGGTAGAAGGGCCGTCATGTCAGTGCCGGCGGAGACCGAATTGGCCGCAATATTTGTGCCGAGCTGGGCCAAAGCAAAAGCAAACGCGATGATGAAGACACCAAAACGCTCGCCCGAATTGGCTCCATCCAGGAATTTGCTCAGCAGGTCCAAAGGATTCCAGATCGGTACACCATAGATGACGGTAGACGAAGACGATACTATAATTCCAATAAACGAGGTGAAAGCAAATCCGACCGGAATAGTAATGAATTGAGACCAAAGAGCATCCCTCGGTTTTCTAGCAAAGCGAGCAAAATCACAGTCGTTTACTATCAGTGTTGCAAAGTTCGCTATCGAAGACATAATACCGGAAACCATGGCCCAGCCCAAAGCACTTCCGTGAGCCTTTGCTGGTTGGTGCACAATGGGTCCAATACCATGAGCCTTGACAATGGCCCAGATGAAGTAGGCTACACCGGCTACAGGCACAAAGTAGGCCTTGACTGTGAAGAGGTGACGGATTTGATGGACTGGAAACCAAATCGCTGGCAAACTGAAGGCCCAAAACAGGAAGAAGCTGAGGAAATCTCGAGTATTTGTGCCGGAACTGGCTGGCATGCTGTTTGGTAGATGTGTATAGCTGGTCCATATAGAGCGGAGCATGAGTGTGACGCATTCTCCTGGCGAACCGGTCAGTATACCTATCAGCTTCCATTATGATAAGAGGGAACCCACCGCCTATCCAGGACTGGACACCGTACCATATACAAGCCATAGCCGCTCTATTAAAGACGGCCCATAACGAGCCCCAAATACCAAAAGAGGCTCTGCTAACGACTGGAAAGCTGATATGGTAAGTCGCGCCAATTCGTCCAGTCATGCAAATGAAAGTGCCTGAAATAGTGTAACCGATCCACACGCAGAGCCATGACTGCCACCAAGAGAGACCGTTGACAATCATAGAGGACGATATCATCCAGGTGTTCTGGGAATGGTAAGAACTCTGTCCTTGTGTTTGGTACGTTCAACATACAATGTTGAACGAATCGGCAATCCAGAAGCCCACAAAGTTCCAGGCGCCCCATTGCCTTCGTTCAGGCTCGACTTTAAGTAATTGTCAGTCCTGTTAGTTCGGTACATGTCCACAGAGGCTTAATACCTGGCTTCAAGTCATAGTTTGTCAACATTAATTGGGCGTTGGTGAGCCCCGGCTCGCTGGACACCGCCAGTTTACGCATATAATG
>JAABUY010004217.1_pt1 | contig 15250 bp, 19 predicted proteins | sample 5560271 | NCBI WGS metagenome assembly JAABUY01 (sample SAMN10711886, study PRJNA513374) | rock metagenome | isolation source: Antarctica rocks | place: Antarctica: Victoria Land, University Valley
ACCTGCGCGACATCTTCCGCCAGGAGCGCCAGAGCGCGATCGTGACGTCCGCGCACCAGATCCACTGCGGCGCCTTCCCCTCGCTCGCGCCCGCGCCCGCGCCGCCGCCGCTCGCCGTGCGCCGCCGGCCGCCCCGCTGTCGATGCTCCTGTGCGAATTTGATGACTCTAGCTCCTGGATAGCCTGCGCCACAGCTTTGTTAGAAAGGTAACAGATTGGTTTGTGAGAGAATTGCTGTGGCGCATACTGCACCTGGTCACGGGCATGGCACGCAGCCCCTGCTGTAGGGCCGATGTTCTGGCGAGCATGTATTGACGAGCATCAGAATCTTGCACCAACCGGTTGGTGATGGGGCGGCGCAGCCCTACGGCGCGCCCGGCGCGGCGCCGGCCGTCGTGCGCGCGAGTGCAGGCAGCAACGCGCTGTGGGTGCGCGTGGCGGAGGGCGGCGGCGCCGAGGACGCGGTGCGGGCGGGCGTGGTTGACGCCGTGCGCCGCCTGCTGCCCGCGCTGTCCATGGACGTGCGCGCCGACCTGCAGGCGCGCGTCCAGCTTTCCTGCATCCGCATTCGGCCACGACTCAGCTGCCCCACTGACGCGCCAGTGCGATGAGGCAGTGCGCTCACGCCTGCAGCAAGGGATGCCCACGCGCGGCCCCGCGCGCGCCCGGGCGCCCGCACGCGGGGCCTGGGGCAGCGCCGGGCGCGCCGCAGCATGCCAGGGCGGTTGCGCGGGCGCGGGCGCGCCTTTAGCCTGTGCGTGAGGGGCGTGCGTAACGGGCTGCCGGGCAGCCGCGCGGCAGACTATGGGCGCGCGCGCGCCGAACGCCTGTAAAACCATGTGCAGGTTGTGACGCCCATAGTACCACCGCGCAGGTGCTGACGCGCGTAAAGTTGCCGCGCAGGTGCTGACGCCGATGCGCAAGGGCGCCGCGGGCGTGGCGCAGCTCAACGCGCAGCTGCAGGCGCTGCTCAACCCGGCTGCGCCCGGGCGCGCGGAGCTGCCGCTCAGCGGCAGCGCCGCTGCGCCGGTCATGCTGCGCGTCGGCGACCGCGTCATCCAGGTGCGGCGTCGCGCTGCCTAATTAGGCGCTTGCGCGCATTACTTCCCTCCCACAGGCGCCATGCTGCTTGTTCCGGCAGTTGACCGCGACGCGCTCTTGCCGCTATCTCTGGTGCCGCCGAGCTGTATCTAGGGCAGCCACTGGCGGCACCCTGACCCCTTTTCCCGACGCCCTGAGCTCGGACTGCGGACTGGATCGCACAGCTCTGCATGCCCGGTGCGCTGCAAAGGCCCTGCAGCTCGCGAGGCTGCACGCGCTGCCAAGGTGCAGCTTACCTTAACCTAGCCCTACCTACCCTACAGGGTGACCTCATGACACGCCTAAATGCGCCGAAGGGTGCGTACACTCAAGAGCCTTGCCGTCCTTCCCTGCGCGCCCCGGCGGCTGACCCCTGGGGCCGGGGGCGGGCGCCGCGCAGGCGACCAACAACTACGACAAGGACGTCTTCAACGGCGATGCGGGCTTTGTGGCCGAGGTGGACGCCAAGGCGCGGCGCGTAGCTGTCGAGTTCACGCCGCTGTCGCGCGGTGCGCGCCCCTGGCACAACCTTAAACGGACCCTAGTTTGTATTAGGGTTTTCCAGCAGCACAGGCGGGCGGTTGTGACGGCTGTCTGCTGCAAGCGTGCAGCCTCTGACGCCCCGTTCCACCCCGCTCTTATGCAACCACCTGACCCAGGGCGCGCGGGCGCTAATGCTGGGCGTATGCGCTTCGGCAGGCGAAGAGCCGCGGCGCGTGCAGTACAGCGGGCCGGAGCTGTGGGAGCTGGAGCTGGCCTGGGCGACCACGGTGCACAAGGCGCAGGGCAGCGAGGCGCGCGCGGTCGTGCTCGCGCTCGCGCCCTCGCACCGCCCGCTGCTCACGCGCCGGCTGCTCTACACCGGTGCGCGCGCTCCCGCTCGTGGCGCATATAAGCCACACGAGGTGTGGCTTATGGGCGCTTGCGCTTCGCGGACGCGGGATGCCGTCATTGGCTGCGAGCTGCGGCGCAGAGACCGTCCTCGCGCCGACCAGGCTCACTTTGCTGTTGGATTGCTGGGCGGGCTGGGCCTGGTGCTGCTGCGGGGAGACCGTGGCGGCCCTCGCAAGCAGCAAGCTCCAGTGCTTGCGCTGAATGCTGCCGGCCTGCGGCACAGGCGCCAGACGCAGCGCCCCCCTGCATGCCGCCGCCCGCCCCGCCAGGCGGCGCTGCGCAGCGCCTGAGGCGAACATGCGCGCGCGCGCGCAGCGCTGACGCGCGCCAAGGAGCTGGTGGTGGTCGTGGCGCCGGAGTCGGCCATCCGCGCGGCGCTCATCGACGCGGCGGCCGACACGCGCCTTTCCTCGCTCGCGCCGCGGCTGCGCGCGGCGGCCGACGCGCTCGGCCTGGCCGAGCATGAGCCGCAGCGTTTCGAGGCCGTCATGATCGACGCGGCCGGCGGGCCCGCGTACGACCAGCCGGCGGGCGCCGCCGCCGCCGCCGCTGTGCCGGCGCCCGCGGCCGCGCTGGCCGTGGCCGAGCCGGGCCCGCTGGCGAGGCCGCGGCAAGTGCTGGGCGGCGCCGGTCTGGCGGCGCATGCGCGCGTGTGGACGGGGCATGTGCGCGCGCCGCGCGGGCACCTGCCGGCGGACGGGCTGGGCGGGCGCGCGGGCGAGGCGCGGCGCTACGCGCCGCTGGAGGCGCCGCACCGCGGCAAGGTCCCGGTGGCCGCGTGACGCGCCTGCTGCCGCGGCGCTGCGGGCGGCACAGAAGCGCGCGCGCGGTCTTAAGCGGCTGCCTGGGCCGCACGGTCCTGAGCGGCCGCCTGGGCCGCGCAGGTGCCTTTTTCAAACGAGGTCGCCCTGCATGTGCATACCAGCAAAGTTCTGTCCTCTGGCAGGTTCTGTCGGGGCAAGGGCGTCGTTCTGCGCGCCCAGTTTTCCTGGCACACCGACCCCTTTTTCCTCGTCAGAGTGCCGAGTGTGACTCTCGCGTGTACCATCACCAGCGCTGGCGTGTCATGTTTGCATAAAGTATGGTTTAGTTGTCGCGTAGGCTGTGTGCATGAGAGGCTGCTTTTTGCTGCGCCGCGTTCTATCCTGCTCAGCAAAGTGTGGGACCATGCTGTCCCCCGTGCAGCCGCTGCGTATAGAGAGGTGAGCACTGCAATTGTAACGAGAGGAATTTTCTGACTCCCGGAGGTCTCACTAGGTCCGCCAAGGTTGCACGCGCTCCTTCGCCCATGGTTGATGACTAGGCGCTGTGCAGCGGAAGGAGGGTAACAAATCTGAAGCCCAAGGTCGCTGTGGCTGTCGTGATGCATGTGCTGGCGTGTCACGCCCAGGCTGGAGCCAGGCCCCTGGTCATCCCCCAATCCAGCTTACATGCCAGGGACCGGACGGCCCCAGCACACCCACCCAAACTATTCACTTCCGAGGTCCTGCTCGGACTCAGAGGGACCCTTTACCCCCCAACCCTGCAGACCCTCACCCGCTCACTTGTGATGCAAGAACACAAGCGTGAGGCCGAAGAAGGCGGCCATGGTGGACGCGGCGGCCGCGTAGTAGGGGTAGGCCGCCGTCAGGAAGCGCTCAAACTCGTTGTGCCGGAACGGCCGCACGGGCACCTGCGCGGCCGCCATGCTCTGTGCGCGGCCCGGCGCAGCGCGACGTGGAGTTAAGTATCATCGCTCCTTGACAGCAGCGACGGGCCCTGCTTGGGAGCACTGCATGTTGACGCAGCAGCAGGGCGCTGGGATACGGCGCGCAGCTCGCGGCAGCAGCCGGCTGCCGCATGCAAGGCATACGCGGCCAGGCAGACCCAACGGACGGAATCACGGGGTGCCAAGCGGCGCGCACGGGGCGCGGGGCGCCGCGCCTGCTGCTCCAGCTCGATGGGCGTGTAGCCCAGGCGCCGGTGCGCCACGCGCAGCTTGAACACGCCGTACACGTCCGGCGCCTTGAAGCGCGCCGAGAAGGTGCCCTGCGGCCGCGGCGCCGCCCCCGTACGTTGCCTGCCAGCTCCACGGTGACCCGCTCTGTGATAATAGTTACCAGCCGATATCGAACCTAGGGTGGCTGGAGCACAGGAGGTGCTCCAGAATGTTGTGGAGGAGAGCACATGCACCTGGGCCCCTGCGGCGATGTGTGTCGCCACGCACAGCACGCATGCTGAGGAACAGACCTGGTGGGCAAGAGCATGCTGCGCTGCCCCTGGTCTCCCATCCAGCCACTTTATGCTCCGCAGGAACCGCAGAGAGGGTGCTCGCTCGGCATGGGGCGACAGGCGGCCTCACCTTGCCGTTGTGCTTCATCGCGGTGCGCACGTACGGGTCGAGCATCACAAACTCCAGCTGCACGTCCGAGGCCCTGGCGGCGGAGGCGCAGGGTGCATCACAGGGCGGCGGCATGGCTCACGCGCCAGGCTCCCCGCGGAGCCTCGCCGGCTCCGGCCTTTCAGACATGCAGCGGGGCTCTGTCGCCCCACTCCGCCCAACTCCGCAGCATCTGGACATGTCAGCGGCGGGGCCGGCCGCAGCATGCAGGGGGCCCCAGTGGCCTGCGCCAACGCGCCTGCGCACTCCAGTGCACCACCACAAATTACAGGCCTTGCGCGCCCCGGGCGCGCGGCCCCGGGCGCGCACTGGTAGGGCACCCACGCGCCGCCGGACAGCTCCTGGATGTCCAGCTCGACCGCGATCACGTCCGTGATGCGGTACCAGCGCGGCTGCGGCCCGTCCGCCGGCGCGCCCGCGTGCCGGTGCCGCAGCGCGCCCGCGCGCAGCACGCCGCGCCCGTGGAATGCCCAGCGCGTCAGCTCCGCCGCAAACGCGGCGTTGCCCGCACGCTCCGCCCTGCGCGGCGCGCGCCGCAGCCGCTCGGAGCTCGGGCGGCCCGCGCGACGAGGTGCCGCGCAGCGGCGAGCATGCGCGCGCGCGGCGCCGCGCGCATGGGGCTGCCAGGGCGCGGCGCCGCAGGCCGGCACGGCACAACTCGCGCGCATCACACCACGCGCCCGTCGCACCTGCTCGCACACTCAGCGACAACAGAAAGGTGCCCCGGCGCCGGCAGCCTGGCACTCTTCCAAACAGCGGGCCGCTGGCCAGACTCACGCAGCAGCTCAGCTCAAAAACGCCGCAGCCGCCTGGGAGCGGGCCTGGCGGATTCCTGACCCTACCTGATCTTACCCTTCACCTACCCTGACTCACGCAGCGCTTGAATAGAAGTTAGTAACGCCGCGGCCGCCTGAGAGCGGGCCTGGCGGCGGGTGCTGGAGGGGGGGCCCGCCGCGCCTGGGGCCCTGCGCGGCGGTGTCCACGGGCGCCTGCAGGAATCGGTTGCTGAACATGTCCAGCGAGCCCGCCACCGCCACACGCGCGTCGTTGCGCGCCTGCGCGCACAGCCGCACCACTTGATGTGGGCCGACTTTACCCACAGCGCATGCGTGAATATTCTGAGGGGCGCGGCTCCCTGGATGCGCTGTCGGAGGGCGACGCCCGCTGGCGCGCATAGCGCGTGGCTTCATGTGCCGCACATGGAGGACATGCTGTGTCCCAAAACGCGCTCGCCATGACCCTGGCCAGCTACCGAGGCAGAGCAAGTGCCAGACCAAATCAGCACGACCTGCACAGCAGCCCGTGCAGGCGCCTAAATGGGCCGCATGCACGACAGCTGCGAGCCTGATAAAGCGCAGGCCTTTTAATTGACGGCCTCCCTAGCATCGCATGCACAGAGGCCGGCGCGCGCGCGCGTGACAGGGACAAGCGCGCCGCCGGCGCCTGCCCCAGGACCTGGTATTCTGCATGATGCCGGGTGCAGGGGCCGAGTGCGCGCCTGCACGATGACGGCGAGCCCGACGTCGCCGCCGGCCAGGGCCGCGCCGTCGGCTAGCGGCCGCGCGGTGCTGCCCGACACGGCGGTCTCCGGCGCGCGCAGGACCACCGCCGCCTGCCCGCCGCGCCGGGAGCCCTCAGGCCGCAGGGCAGCTCAGCTGCGTTGCCCGCTATCCGCTCTGCACCAACCCGGGTTGATCGAGAGGGCGAGAGAGTGTCAAAAAGCTCGGCCGTGCATCAATGCGCATCACACAGGGTATAGCAAGCCCGCTTGGCATCATGCAAAGCAGTGTTGACAGATGTTGGAATGCACAGGATGTTCGGTGCTGGTTGCGGCGTCGGGCAGAGGCCCAGCCCATGAGCTCACGCCCCGCATCAGCGTGGCTTTCCTGGCAGCAAACGGCCAGCGCCGTGCGCGGGCCATCAGGGGCCACACAAGACACAAGACACACTCAGGGAGCAACAAAGCCATGCTGGCCCCCTCGCACCAGCTCGCTGTCGGCGGACACCGTGAGGCCGATGCCGCGGAACAGGACGGGAGCCTGCGCCGAGCGCGCCTGCCCGCTCAGCCACACCATGCGCACGCCAGACGCGCGCGGAGCCAGCTTTGCGCCGTCGCAAGCGGCAGCCTTGCGACTCGTGAGCATCTTGCTTGCCATAGCAGCGGGTAAAGAGTGCAGTGGCCTGCAGGGCTAGCAGCGCCCTGGATGGAATTTCACTCGGCGCGTGTACTTTCATGACCAGGCTAGGGTCACGGGGTAGGTCCTACCCTACGGGCGGCGCGCCTGGCCATCGAAGTCGCCGAGCACGGACTTGGCGGGCACGGTGTTGTTCGTGGCCACCACGGCGTGGTCGCCGGACAGGCCGCGCGCGTAGTCCACGTGGTCCACCACCGCGCTGCTGCGCGGCTCCAGGTCCACGCCGCAGTCCGCCGCGAGACCCCTGCCGCCCGGCTCTGCGTGAGCATACTGTATATAACCTGACGCACCCGTCGACCGTGGCCAACGACCGCGCTGCTGCGCGGCTCCAGGTCCACGCCGCAGTCCGCCGCCAGCCCCCTGCCGCCCGGCTCTGCGTGAGCATACCGTATATAACCTGACGCACCGGTCGACCGTGGCCAACGACCGCGCTGCTGCGCGGCTCCAGGTCCACGCCGCAGTCCGCCAGCTCACCTAACCCGCCGGCTGAGTGTGACCAACGACCGCGCTGCTGCGCGCCTGCAAGTCTGCACCGCAGTCCGCCGCCAGGCCCCTGCTACACCACAAGATGATGACACAGGCAGGGCGGAAGACATCCAATCCCCTGGCCGCGTTGGTTGGAAGAAAATCCAAAACGCCACATATCCGTGTTGGGAATGCATGTGAGCGCCGAGGTGTGCGGCAGGGCCATGACCTTCTTAGCCTGCCGGAGGATCGTAGCGCGGCAGAAAGGGATCACGAGTGGAGCTGCGTGAGGCAGGCCTATTGCTCTACAGTGCAAAATACACAGCCTGGCAGCGTGCGCGCCTCATCTCATCTGATGCGCGCGAGTCCACCGCCAGCAGCAGGTCCCGGCCGCTGTCCACAAAGTCCAGCAGCTGGCCCGCGTCCACGGCGCCTCCCAGCTCTGCGGCACCGTGCAGGCTGATGCGCGTCAGCAAAGTGCAAGTGCCGGCGGTTTCCTGTTTGCTGCCCGGGTGCGTGTGGGAGGCTTGTGCAGCACTTGAGCTCCTGAGCTGACACCTGGGTCAGTGTCGAGCCCGATCAGGCCAGATCACTCCCATACGCGCCTATGAAGCCAGACTCTCCTGCACGGCAGGTGTGATGCAGTGCAGCAGCAGCCCATGCGGGGGCCTGGTGGTGCGCTGGGCGCACCAGCGACGCTCGGGGCAAAGACAATCAGCTTGTCATACAGCCAGTCGTCCCACTCCCGCAGCCGCAGGCCCTTGCCGGTTGCCAGCTTGAACTCCAGGCTGAAGCCATCCTGTGCCAGAGCGTGGAAGTACGCGCTGTGCGTGTTCCTGATGGTCAGGTCTTCCAGCAGCACCAGCACGCGCGGCTGCGCCGCTGCGGCAGCGACCCGCAGCAGCAGCAGCAGCGGCACCAGCCACCGCACGCCGGCACGCTCCATTTTTCTCACTGAGGCGAGACTTCCTCTAGACGTAGAGTGAAACAACTTCACATGCGCTATCGGCCAACATGCGGCCGTTTACGGGCGCTGCAAGAAAAGGGGCTAGCAAAGCGCTCCTAACTAGGCTGCGCAGCACGGCCAGCACGCTGGTGCCTTGGACTCGGGTGCGCCAAGAGATTGCAGCAGGCCACCGCGCAAGTGTCCTGGTGCTGTACAAGACAAGAACTGTGCATCCTGGCCACTATGGTGAGCTCTGACACTATGCTGAAGGAGTTTCAAAGGGAGACCCAAGTGCGCGCGCGGCTCTATACTAGGCAAACAATACAAGCCTCACTGATAGGAAGAAGTACGGAGCGCAAGTCAGCCTCACGTTTGCCCGGTCAACAACGACGCGCACAAGCTGACTTGCGCGCCGTACTTCTTGCTGTCACTGAAGCTTGTATTGTGTGCCTTCCTTTATGGAGATGCTCCGCACTTGGTGTCTTCCAGTGGGACTCCTTCAGCAAAGGTCCAAAGTCCATAGTCGCACAACTCGCGAGGTGGCCGGTAGCGAGCGTGCATGAAGGCCTGTTCCTTATCGTAGTATGCAATGCATTGCTTGTTGGCACATCCGTCTATTGCTGCCGCCATTTTGCTTGGATGGAGAGATTCTGGGCTGGAGGCATAGGTGCCTTCATGGACACAGCGCCCTCCTCGACGTCTCTGGCGCAGACCAGGTCTCTGGCGCAGACCTGGTCTGCGCCAGAGAACGTCGGTGGGGCGCTGTGTTTGTGAAGGCGCCCATGCTTTGCCCAAAAATCTCTTCGTCCAGGCCAAGTGGCGGCGGCCGTAGATGAACACCAGTGCAGTGGTAACAAAGCAATCTGCATATGGTGTCTGCTGAGGATGCATTATGTTTGTACAGGATGCCATTATGTTCATACATTTGTGTTCTTACGTTGCGCTGCAATAGTGCGGCCTGCCCACAGAACCCCGTCGGCGAGTTGCATTGTGTATGTTCAAGAGGTGTTGCTTAGAGGCCCGGGTTTGATCATGATCCTCTGCACTCATCATGGTCTGTGATGACCGTGGACCACTGCATGTGTGGCGTGTCCTTCTCAAGGCAAAACTCCTTAGCCCATATCATCTGAACACGCTGTCAACATGATTAGGAGCATGTCATTAAGTTTATTGGCGTGGTCATGGGCGTGGTCATGAGCAACGTCCACGCATGTCATCTGGTTCAGACAAGTTTGGGCAAAGCGCGGTGCACATTTATTGCAAATCGTTCGCACACCGTTATCTCGCTACTCTTCAAACGCACGCCTGCTGATACCCGTGGATGCTGGGGCATGCATGCTGCGTGTAACATGCAATCTGTGCAAATCCGTTTGCCTGCAACAGAGGCCTCCGCCTAGGTGCAGACTTTGCAGTGCAACCCTAGGACATGGGTATCAGCAAGAGGATGAGGCGCGATTCTGCTCATCGTAAGAACGACTTGCTTGGTAAGCCGTTAAAGGGACAGGGCCAGTCTGCCGTGTACCAGCAAGCAGCTCATCGGGCCGGTAACACCAGGTGCGTGCCTGAGTGCGGCAGCACTGGCAGGTGCAGAAGCGTGGGAACGTGTTGAGACGGCGTGTTGGTCCACACGAACCGGGGTTGCCGTCAGGTTGCCAAAGCGTGCGTTCATGGTTGCCTAGCCGCTGTTCGGGACTGTCGTTTCAACCCTCCTCGCCAATGCTGGTCCCAGCATTGCCCAGGAGCTGGAACAGGCCACACACTGAGTTTCAGGAGCTCCCAGGCTTGGTAATCGGGTAGAGATGCAGTGATACGCTGAGTGAGGTGCGCGCTTGCAATCTTTGCAGTCTCAATGCAGGACACTCCAGGCTGGAGGTAGACTGTTTGCAAGCTGGCTGTCGTAGAGACTGCCAGCGTCCTGCTGTGCACGGGCGGCAGCACTGGCCTCCCTGACAGGCAAGGCGCCGCGCTACGCACGCAGCAGTGTCGCGAGCCTTGTGCCAGCCCTGCGGTCTGCCAGGCAGCTAGCCTTCCTGGAGCCATCGTCTGAGACCAGCGTGTGCGCTCCCGCCAGGACGCAGGCTGCCGCGATGCCGGCCTTCCTGATGAACAAGGCGTTCCTGGGCGCCTCGGTGGGCGTTCAGAATGGCAGCAAGACGGTCATGGCGAGCGCTGCCAAGGTCGTCAAGCGGGCGGCCAAGGGGGCTGCCAACAAGGTGGGCGGCCTGAAGCAGACGGCCGGCTACCGCCGCAGCCAGGGTGCGCCACTGGCTCCTCCGCCGGAAGCAGGACAGGGGTGCTCAGCAAGCAGGAGAGGCGCTGCTGCTCCAACAGGCATGCCACGTGTGTGCCTTGTCCACGTAGAATAATGATCTGGCGGTGCCAGTCAGGCCTGGGAGCAAGCCCACCAAGTGCTGGGTGGGGTGGCCGAGACGGGCGCGCGCGCGCAGGCGACGCGCTGTGGCTGCCCAACACCACGCGGCCCGACTGGCTGGACGGCTCGCTGCCGGGCGACCGCGGATTCGACCCGCTCGGCCTGGCCAAGCCGAGCGAGTACCTGCAGGCGCGCCCCCGCAGGGCCGGGCTCGAACGGAGGCGTTCCCTCCCTGAGGCAGGCGACAGTGCCGCCCGGGGGGGCGAGGCTCCCGACGCCCCGGGCCTGGCCAGGCGCAGGGGTGCACCTGCACGCCCGCCGCGCGACCTTGCGGCGGCGCGCCTTGCACGCGTGCCGCCGGGCCCGCTCGGTGCCTGCAGTTGCGCCGCGCAGCAGGGAAGCTGCATTGCAGGGAGGGCGCGCTGCATGGGAGCCCTGAAATAGCGGCACTGTATATGGCGGCGTGGGCGCTGCTGCCCTGCCATGCGGGCTGTGGCGACCGCGAGACAGCATTCAAGGGCTGCTCACGCGCTCGTTACTGATGGTGTCTGTGTCGCGCGGCAGGTCGACCTTGACCAGAACGACCAGAACTCGGTGCGCCAATTAGCCGCCATTAATCGCCTCTGTTGACGGCCGACTGTAGGGCAGTTGCCTATGGTTGCGTTCTGAGCTACGTCGCCCCTTTCACTTGCGAGGGCCATAGTGCTGAGCCATGCTGCTCCTACTCGCATGCATGTGGGGGCTCACTCGAGACGCACGCGCCGCCCGCCTCACCCTGCCTGCCGCAGCGGCCCAGGCGCGGTGCGCGCCGCAGGCGATCAACAAGGCGGGCGCGATCTTGGGCACCTTCACGCCCGGCAAGACGCAGGTGCGCATCTGAGATGTCCGGGGAGCTGTGGGTAGTGTGCAGGGATGTGAAGCCCGACGCGTGGTATATGGAGGGTGCCCATAGCGCGACGTCAGGGAGACTCTGCTAAGCCACACTGCCTGCTCTAGGGCGCAGTATAATAAGCATAGTGGCCCACGTTAAGCAGGCTGCATGTCTGGCAGCACTGCATTGGCGCTCTTGCCCGCAGGCGGGCGCCCGGCAGCAGCAGCTCACCGCACAGCCAGGCGCCGACGGCGCGGGCGCGGCGCCGCGCAGGTGAGCAGCGAGACCGCGCTGCAGCCCTACAACGAGGTCTTCTCGCTGGAGCGCTTCAGGGAAAACGAGCTCATCCACGGCCGCTGGGCCATGCTGGCCGCGCTCGGCGTCATCGTGGCCGAGGCCAGCACGGGCGTGTCCTGGTGCGCGCCGGCCGGCGCCTGTCTCGTGACGGTGCTGCAGGCTGGGTCTAGTGGTTTGCAGAGCAAGGGCAGGTCTCCGATGAGCACAGGCCGCCCTTGTCTGATGCACCGACAGCGCTGTATGCTTTGCGCTGGTGAGTCCTGGCCCCCGTTGGCTCGCCGCTCTGGGTACCACGACGGACCTGCATGACGCAGTGTTGCCTTTGGCGAGCGCGTCGAGCCTGTAGGGCGTCAGCAAGGGCTACTAAGAGTGGGCAGACATGCGCGCATGTAGAGTGCTCATGGTGCATGCATGCACCAGTCGACCTACCTCTTGGACATTGCAGGCGCTGTGCAATGCAGAGCAGTGGGAGGCTGTGCCGAAGGCTGCGGGTGAGTTCGCGTGTGCGGCCGCGCCTGCCCGCGCCCCATCCCACAGCCCCTACCCTGCCCTAACCTAATCCTAATCCTATTATTGCCTTGCCTGTAAAACCTGAACCCTGAACCCGCCCCGCTTGACCCGCAGGGTGGACGCGGGCAAGGTGGAGCTGGACGGCGCGCAGTACCTGGGCTTCACGCTGCCGTTCTCCATCAGCCAGCTGGTCTGGATCGAGGCGCTGCTGGTCGGCGGCGCGGAGGTGTACCGCAACGGCGCCACCGACCTGGAGGAGCGCATCTACCCGGGTGCGCCGCGCCCTGAACCTCAGCCCTGAACTTTACTCAACCGAGGTGCGGGCTCGTTGGCTGAGGGCGGCCGGCACGTCATGGTATCGCATAGCATGCAAGCCCCAGCTGTGAGTGCACGGCGAGCCTGGCCGCTAGCGAAAGCAGCAAACCAGGCGTCTACTGTGCTGTGCAGGCTCATGGCCCTGCCGCCATCTCAGCTTGCACACCCATAAAGCACATGACAGATTGCACCAGAAAAGGACAAGCCTGGAGGGTTCCAGCTGGCGGGCATGTGAGCTGGAGGGTTGCAGCTGTTGGGCATGTGACAGTAGGGGCCCTGCGGCTGCGAGCTGAGAGCGCGCGCGCGCGCAGGCAACTACTTCGACCCGCTCGGCCTGGCCTCGGACGACTCGCCGCGGACGGCCAAGCTGCGCGAGGCGGAGATGAAGCATGGCCGGTTGGCCATGGTGGCCTTCCTGGGTGCGCCCGCCTGACTTTCACACCGAATGTGCCTGTCTCAGGAAACGATGTGTCTGGTCTAGGGCTGGCAAAGGGTGCATCCACATCAGGTTGAGCATCAGGAAGTACACCATGAGGAGTCATGTTAGGCCTGAAGCACTTCATGCGTGCAAATCCGTGCGCTCCAGGGCTCGTATGCATGATGTGTAGGGACGGCCAGGTCAAGCATGCCGCTCTCAAACGGCCAGTTCTTGACCCGCAGCGCGCCGCCCGTGCAGGCTTTGCCGTGCAGGCGTTCTACACGGGCGAGGGCGCGCTCGGGTCGCTGGCAAAGTTTGCCGCCAACTTCAGCCCCCAGCTGGCGGAGAAGATCGCCGAGTTCTGATGCGGCTTAAACCCCTAGGTTCTGAGGGAGCTTGGGGCCCTACCCCACTCTGTGCCGTGCTTCCCCCGTCTGTGTGGCGCCCGGTGGCGCTGCTGCGTGCCCGCGCTGGTGTCTGTCGTTGTCTGTGAGGTGGGCGGGGGCGGGGTTTAAGTCGCGCGCGCCGTCCGCGTGCGCAGCATGCCATGAGAAGATAAAGAGTGCAAATTGCCACGAGAAGATAAATGCAAGTTGCAACGAGAAGATAAAGAAAGCAAGTTTTGGCAGGGTGCGGGCGCGGCGGTCTGCCCCGCCTGTTGCGGCGCCGACGCCCGTTGCGGCGCCGGCCCCCTGCATGTGCGCGCACGAGCCTCGGGTTTGGTCAAATCTGGACTGCTCCTTGCTGCAGACATGTGGTTTCCTAGCGCCTGCATGCCCGCGCCTCCTGCTCAGGCTGTGCGCATGTCTGTGTTTCCTCAGCGATGCAGCCGCCATTGGCGGCTCTGTAAACATTCACAGCCGGATGAGTGGCAGGCGCTGCTGCTCTGTCCCCTTGACAGCAGAGCAACAAACTCGGTGGTAACTCTGCCGACCAATGCAGCGTCCGCTTGCCTTGTAAGAAGCCTGGCGGATGACATGCATCGATTGAAAGCATGGGTTGAAAGCCTGCCTTGGCCTGCAATGTGATGACTGCGTGCTCCATGCTGCAAGGCCTGCATGCACAGCGTGCTGCAGCGTGCTGCCAAGTGGGGCGCTGTGTGTGTGCCGCGCATATTGGGACCGAACCGAGAGCGTCGCGCCAGGCATGACACACAGAACTAGCGTTAAACAGCATGTACTATGGGGAGTGCCATGGGCGGCGCACAGTCCGACCACCCTACTTCCATGCCGCCCAGAGCTATTCACAAAACTGCAGTAGCAAGTTCATGCCCCAGATACTTCACATCTCGCACCGGAGCTGCTACGCAGCTGCACCCGCGGCAGGGCCGCTCCGCCCGGGCGCGCATGCGCGCGCGCGGGCGGGCAGCCGCCTGCACGCGCGCGCAGGAGCGCCGCTCACCATGGCCGAACCTCACCCCCCGAAAACCCCCCACCCCCCGCCGCGCCCCAACTACCTATGCCTTCGCGCGTGGCGCGCCCCCCGCTAGGACCACAGCACTCTCTCTCATGATAGCATGCACACACACGGGTTGAAGGAGCACACAGGCGGAGGCCGGGGCCGTGGCAGCGCCGCCCCAGACTGGATACGTTTAAAACCCTAGGGTCAGCCGGGCCTCCTCACCCATCCACGCAGTGCTATGGGGTCAAGTCCGTCCTGGCGGCTGAGTACCGCGCCCAGAGGGTGGACAGTCTGGCAGGGCCAGGCTACCCTACCTAGGGTCTCCTAGCATGCATGCCACAAGCGTTCATTGTTGTCAAGCAGCAGAAAAAAGGGGCAAGGGAAGTGTGTTCAAGACGCGGTGCCAAGCGGGGCCCTGCAAATATCCGTTGGGTGACTCCGGGCCTCCCAGTGACCATCCGTCGGGAGACAGCCTCCCCTCCACAGAGCGAAGCTGTCGATCCCTCCGCGAGCACTGCTGACTCCCTTACCGCGCCCCCCTGCGCCGCCCGGGCGGCGGCGCACTCCCGCGCGCGGCTCCGTCGCGAGCCCAGCTGGCGCCTCAATTGGCGGCCGGACTCGCTCACTCGATGTGCCAGCGCGTGCTCCCGTAATCCACCTACGCGTACCTGCGTGCGCGTGCGCGGGTGCGACGGTGAGGCGTTTCACAACGGTTGGGTGCTCGGCTGCGGCGCGGGCCGCCACCGGCACGGCGGCGCCGAGCTCCCGCGCAACACAGCTATCCCAGCGCGCCAGGCGCAACAGGGTCGAGCCCATTCTCGCCCTCAAGCGCGCAGCACAGCAGAATCGACCCTCGCCCGTGGCGGGCATGCGGCTGTCGCTGCAGTGCCGCCGCCCTCTGGCTCTGCACATGAGCTCCCAGCCCGCAGGCAGGCCGCGCTGAGCTGCGTCACAACGCCCGCCGCGTGCGCCAGGGGCGCGGGCGGGCGCCGCACTTGTCCAGCCTGACGGTCAGCGTGCGGCCTTCCAGCTCGGTGCCGTGGAACTTCTCTATGGCCGCCTGCGCGTCCTGCGCGCTGCAGAAGCGCACCAGGCCGTACCCCTGCC
>JAABUY010004218.1_pt1 | contig 15249 bp, 24 predicted proteins | sample 5560271 | NCBI WGS metagenome assembly JAABUY01 (sample SAMN10711886, study PRJNA513374) | rock metagenome | isolation source: Antarctica rocks | place: Antarctica: Victoria Land, University Valley
GCTGCCCGGCACTGAGCTCCCTCTGGCAGGCGCGTATACCGCGCCCGGCTGGCGGTTGCCGAGCGCGGTACGTTTACCTGCCTCCTCTCTGATGAGCCGATCAATCACTGGCAGGGGCAGTCAGAAAAGCATACTACCGCGCCCGGCTGGCGGTTGCCGAGCGCGGTACGTTTACCTGCCTCCTCTCTGATGAGCCGATCAATCACTGGCAGGGGCAGTCAGAAAAGCATACCTTTTCTGAACTGCTGATATGCCTGTACATCACTAGCAAGGGGATCAGAAACGCAGAGCGTAAGCCACGGGGCAGGCGGCACCCGTTGGCCGCTGGTCGGCCACGAGCGTGGACTCCGCTTTGACGATGGTGCCCTGCGGGCCAGCCGGCAGCACCGGCGCCGGGATGCTCTGCTTCAGCCACACCTGCGGGCGCCCCACACGGTCCTCGCGACCTCGAAGGTGCATGACCTCACTCCAGCCACACTCGTTCACATGCGCGAGCAAAGCCCTTGACACAGACATGGCACATACCGTTGCCGCCTGACACATCTTGACTCTTGGCATATGCCAACTCATTTGACTCGCCTAGGCATGCCAGTCGTCTCCGCAACCAAGGTCCGCGCGTCGCGCGGCGCTGAGCAGGGCGGCGAGCTGTTGCGCGCCTGCTGCGCTGTGGTGAGCAGGTTGTTGGTGAACCAGTAGAGCGTCAGCCCGGACGGCACGTTGAGCGAGAAGTACCCTGCACAGCATGGCGACGGTAATGAGAGAGGAGCGCGGTTGGAAATTGCGCCCCACAGCTCGAGACGGCACTTGCCTGGTTGGGGCTGACGAGCACATCATGCATGGCTGGGCAGGGTGCCACCCCCATGACAGCCAGTCACAATGCAACACACACTTGCACCAGCAAGCAACAGGTGACCTGGTTTGTCAGCATGCGAACAGAAAGCCGTGGCTTGCAGTGAACGCACATGCAAACATGCATGCAAGGCGGCGGCGCTGCGGCGCCGCGCGCTGCCGCACGCCGCGCGCGGGCGGGCGCGGGCGGCGCGCCTATCATGAGCGGCAGGAAGCGCAGGATGTTCTGCGTCTGCTGCTGCTGCGGGTCGGTGGACGGCGGCGAGATGATCTTCTGGCTGGCGTACTGGCTGACGATCAGCAGCACCGGGAGCACCAGGTAGGCCGCCGCGTCGTGCCAGCCGATCGGCGGCGCGCCATTGGTCAGGGGGAACAGCCACGAAGACCCGGAGCCCTGCGCGCGGCGGCCCGATCACCGCTCCGCGCAGGAGAGCATGAGCACACTGTGCATCAGAGCAAGGCATGCCCAGCAACGCACGGCACAGCAGGAGCAAGCGCGTTGGCTCCCGCCCCGTTCCAGTCGACTCGCGCAGCCGGCGAGGCGCACTCACATCCGCATCACAAACCATGGCAGATCACAAGATGCGCCGGACTGCACTCTTTGGCCGCCCAAGACACGACCAGCACAAGCTGACGGCCAGGGCCTCGCATGGCGCCACCAAGAGCAGACTGCACTCCTGGGACTCCTTCCATGCACAGCTACGGGCACGGCGGCCACGACGCACCGCCTTCTGCGCGGCCAGCGAGGTGGGCCCGGCGAGCGAGGGGATCCAGAAGAAGCCCTCGGTCAGCAAACCCTCGTCGGCCACGTTGCTAAGCGCGCGGTAGAGCCCGATCCAGACCGGCAGCGTGACCAGCGTCGGCAGGCAGCCCGCCAGCGGGTTCACACCCGCGTCCTTGTACAGCCGCGCGACCTCCACCTGCGGCGCCCGCCGCCCAACCCTAAGCGCGAAACCTCCACCAAACCCTAAGCCCCGCAGCCGCCTGGGCCCGACGGGTTGCGCGACCCGGCTCCGCGTCTCGCACGGCTCACGCGTCGGAGCGATGTCTCATAGTAGCAGGTTTGTTGGCACCGCGGAGCAAGACAGCCTCCATGCCAGCTCGTGACAATGACAGGGTGCACGACTGCACATGCTTGGTCAGCGCAAGCCCCTAATGCGGTGCCACGTCCTGGCTTCATGGAGCCACGCCCTGGCTTCACGGCAGACACGTCACAGGTCCGCTGTGAGGCGCTCGCGCGCGTTGCTTCACAAAACCCGAGCCCGACGCGAGGGCGGCCTGCCTGCATCTCGTCCTGCGGCCTGCCCTTGTACCGCTCCTGGATCTCCTTGATGCGCGGCTGCAGGGTCTGCATCGCCACCGTGCTCTCCACCTGCCGCACAAGAGAGGCGCCGCCTCTCAGCTCGCTGCTCTGCATTGAAGTCGCGCCGGTGCCGCCTTGCCTTGCGCCCTTGAACCGCGGCGAGCCGCTCGCAAGGGGGGCCCAGCAGGCAGTGGGCCGGCAGCGAGCGGGGCGCGCGCCTGCTTGCGCGACAGCGGGAACGTCAGCGCCTTCACGATGATGGTCAGCAGGATGATGGCGAAGCCGTACGAGTACGGCACATGCAGCGTCGAGAGCGCGTTGTCCAGGACCTGCGCGGTCGCGGCGCGATCCACGCGGCACGTCAGCGGCGCGCTTTCCTCGCCCAGGCCGCTCTGCTGACGAGCGGGGCCTCGACCGCCGCCCAGCACTGTGCGAGCATCGTGTGGGTCTCTCCATCGCACACTGCGTTTGTGCCAGAGCCCTGTGACTCTCTATACCGCGCACTGTGCTGGGGTCGGGTCCAAACGGCAACTATGCAGGCATTCTGAAGAGGAGTCATGAAAGACAGATGCAAATGACGCTGTGCTGGCAAGCATCTTGCCAAGGGGACCGCGCGTGCACCTTCAGCGAGCTCTCAAACGCCCACGCAAAGGGCCCGAAGAAGCCGCCGCCGCCGTCGCTTTTTACGGCCTGCGTCGCCGCGTCGGTCGCGGCCTGCACGCCGGCCGCGGCGTTCGTGGCCGCGCCGCCGAGCGACGCCGCGGCGTCCGACGCGGCCTGCGACGGGTCGTTGGCCAGCGAGGACAGCGCCTGCTCCTCAAGGGAGCCCAGCATCGTCAGCCGCGCCGCCAGGTGGTCCAGCGCGGAGGGCGCGCCGCCCGCCCTGCGCGCGGCAGCCGACCCGTGTGCGCGCGGGCAGGGGCAGGGGGCCGTCGTGTGAGCGGTTAACAGTGTCCTACAACGACGCCGGGCCGTGGCAGGTCTGAGCACCCCGTTTTTAGCGCGGCGCCGTTGGCAGCGCAGGCTGCGCGCCTCTGCGGGCAGTCGCAGCCCGTATCAAGCCTGGTTGCAGCACGTGCTGCGTGTGCAGGGCTGCCGGCGGGCACAGGCCTGCTGACCCCGCGGCGTGTGCGTGCCAGCACTGCCAGCGCGCCGGGCACGCAATGACGGGCGGCCTGGGCCACACACAGGCTGCGCAGGCACGGCGGCAGGTCATGCAGCCGGGCGCGCACCCGAGCGCCGCCGCGAGCGCTGCCGCTGCGCCGCTGAGGTGTCCCTCCGCGCCGGGCAGCGCGGCTCGCACGCATGCCGGCCTGCTGCGGCGCTGCGCCCGCTGCCGGCAGGGGAGTCTCAAGCCTGCGCGAAGGCGGCACGTCTGCGGTCTGCAGCCCCCGAGACCTGCTCGTGAAAGCTTTTTGATGTGCATGAGCGGCCGCACCTGGCAAGGACAGGGACGCAGGGCACTGTCCGGCTCGAACGCTGGTCAGCCTGCGCGGAAGCACTCGGGCGCTGGAGTCAGCAAACACGAGCAAGGTGTTTGAGCAGGCAGCCACACGCAGTATCCGCGTCGTACCTGCCCGCAGGCAAGCAGGAGGTGTGCATCTCTCTTGTGTTTGCGCTCCGAGTGACTGCGCGCCTGCCACACCTGCTGGCGCTCTCCTCTGTTAGAGCAGCTCGAAGGGCTTAGCAGGTTCTGTTCACCTTATTGCGCCCCGAGCCGGGCTAGTTGAAAAGGATGAGGGGCGGGTGCATGGTAGGCAAAGTCTGCTTATGTTAGGAACGTGGGGCGCCGATGTGCGCGCCGGCGGCTGCAGTGGCAACACTCTTCTGCCTCACCTGCACCAGCCCCGCTTGGCAAAGCGTGGGACAACAGCAACCAGAGTGTGCAGGGCTGCACACGTAAACGCCTGGAACATCGGGCCCAGGCGCTGCGCCGCACGCTTGGCACACGGCATGCCGCGCCGCCCGCAGCGGCGCTGCAGGCAGCAGGTGGTGTGTGCGGCGGGGCAGAGGTATATCTCGCCGCGGCAGAGGTGGCGGCAGGTGAAGCAGGACGTGCTGGACCTTGCTGAGAGGGCGCGCCAAGGCTTCATGTGCGCACACGCTCATGCACGCGCCTGGCAGCACGCCCCCGCACAAGGCTGTAGCCCTTTGAATGCCCGTGAGCTTCAAACGGGGGAGCCTGCTGCCAGTGCCGTGTGCAAGAGAGGCAAGCTCACTAATGCTATTTGCTGGTGCGGCTGCAGGGCGCTGCCGTTTGTTGTGGCGCTGCTGCAGCTGTGGCAGAGCTTCGTCCTGTGGTCCGCGCCCTACCGCGCACGCTTCCGCGCAGCAAAGAGCGTGTTTGACGACTGGTGGGAGGTCCGCACCGAGAGGTCCGCGCCTGCGCTGTTGGGCGCAACACGTCTGCCCAACTACGCAACTATTGCGCACCCGCCTGGCGCAAGGGGTCAGCGGTAACAGCTTGTGGTGCTGGTGCTTGCTGGTGCAAAGACCAGTAAAAAAACAAGGGTGGAGGTTTGGGCTGCTCGGGTCGAGGGCGGCAACTCGCTGTGCACCAACAAACTTGCTGGTAGTACATGCGGGCGCACTCAGGTATCATGCAGCAGTACGTGAAACGCTCTGCAGCGCTGTGCGCTTGGCGCTAGTGCGAGGGTGGCCGGTGCAGGGGCTGGCGCCTGCCGTGTTGTCCATGTTCATGCAGACAGGGGCGCTTGCTGCCTGACGCCTAGAAGTGGCGTGGTCCTTGCACCACTAAGGACAATGTGTCGGCATAGCACCCTGCTGTGCTGTGTGGCGCCCTATCTTTGACACTGTGTCACTGTCTGCTAGTGAAGTGTCTGGCGCTGCGCGATCGAAGGGTCTGGCGCTGCGCGGTTGGGAACTTGTGACGATGTTGGCACAGGTTCGAGGACTTTATCTTGGATGAGACGAAACGCAAGTGGCGCTGGCGGCGGCTGCACGACCCAGAGCACGACTTCTGGAAGGCAGTGGTCAATGGAGGCTACGGTGTGCGCCCGCGCAACCCCTGCCCTCGTAGCACTTTGGGTGTCTGGCCGGCCTGCTCAGCCACAGAGGCTGGCCTGCTTCCCGCCGGCACCGTCACTACATCCCCACATGAGAGACGATATGTATTTTACCACCAACCCAGAAAGTGGCGTTTGCTTTACACAATGCACCTGTGCAGTGCGAGGTCGAGGTCGGGGCTTAGCGCATGTCCTGCGCATTCGCGTCACCGTTTGCGCATGCGTATGTATTGCCACTTCCGGCTGATTTCCTCGCTTGCTTGGGCTGCGCACTGACGGTCCACCCATGTTCACCGGCGCGCAGCAATCATGATGACCTTCTGCTGGCAGCTCATGACGCCGCACTCGCTGCTGCCGTCGCTGCTGCCGCCGCTGTGGGTGTCGTGGGCGGCGTCAGGAAAGGGCGGCCCATACCAGAGCTTCCTGTTCAACCCCATCAGCTTTGCACTGATTGTCATGATCCCATCAAAGTTCGTGCCCGGCGCTTACTGGCGCTGGATTTGAGTGGCAGGGCGATGTCGTGCCTGATAAGAATGGCCGGGCACTGTAACTTCCACTGCAACAGGCAGCGCACGGCATGCAGCACATGCCACTCGCAAAACACAGCCACATTCGACAAAGAGTTCACTGGTGCAGCACAGTTCGTCGAACCAAAAATGTCCTGCAGCATTACTGTACACATGGAAAGGCAAATCTGGGCCGCCAATGCAGCAGCCCCGCTCTACCCGTGCCAGGCCTCAGGAACCCCGCTCCGATTTGCGCGCATCCGCTCCCTCCTCCTCCTCCTCTTCCCCCGACTCGTCGTCATCCTCCCCACCCTCCTCCGCATGCTGTGCAGACGCAGGGCGGTCCGCGTGCGCGGGGCGGTCCAGCCGCTCGGTGACCTCGTGGTCGTCGTCCTCACTGTCGTCGTCATTACCGCGCCCGGCAGACGAGGACCCGAGCGTGTTGTGGAGCTCCGACATGAGCTCCTGCGCCGCGCAACACCAGTCCCGGTCCTTGTTATTGACATCCACACCAAACAAAGCAGGTTGGAAGCTGGAAACGACCCTGCTATCAAGCTCTTGCGCCGAGGAACCTTGCTCACATGGCACAGCACACTCATGGACAGAGGCTGCAAGGCAGACACGCCCGCATGTCCCACTTATGTACGGACGAGATGTCTTTTCACTGTAGGACGCGGCGCAGTTGCTATACATTAAGCTTCATATGTGCAGGAGCAGTGTCCCCTCCTGGGGACACGCGCACGCACCGCCTCCCTGGACTTGAGCTCGCGCAGCCGCTCCTTGCGCTCTGCGGCCTCCTTGGGTCCCAGCCGCCGGCTCTTCCGCGCAGCCTTCCGCAATGTCTGCTCGCCGCACTCCCCGCACCACAGGTCAGCTATGACCCGACACTCGAGGCATGCCCGGTGCAGGTAGCATATTAAACCAGGGCACCCCCTCTTCTTTCCACGCATGCAAGCGAGTATCTGCGCTTGCAAAGGAGCAGGGCACGAGGCGGGCAGCACCTCAATGCGCCGCTGCAGGTCGCGCAGCTCGCGCTGCATGCGCTCCCCAGGCGCCTCATCCTGCACTGACTGCGCGTGCAGGACTGCGCGAGCACCCAGCAGCACCGCCGCGGCCGCCGCGGCGCCCAGCGCAAGGCCGCGCAGCGCGCCGCGCAGGCCGCCGCCGCCCTTGCCATCGCTTGGCCGCTCGCCTGTGCAAGTGGGGACCAGGCTGGGCTGCTTACAGACTGCCATAGCACACAAGCCAGTCTTGCATGCTGCCAGTAGGCATGCACTGCTGGACTGAGAATGCTCACCAGCATTGTCCTGGATGATCTGCAGCAGCTGTGCAGGCGTGCCGCCGACCACCGTCTGCCGCCGCGACACAGCCTCAGCCCTTGTTGCCGGTCCGCGGAGCTCGCTGGGCTGCAGATCCACTGAACAGCCTCACCTCGATGCACTTGCCAGACTTCCAGGCCTGCACGGTCGGCAGCGCCTGCACGCCCTGCTCCTGCGCCAGCTCCTGCACCAAAGAGTGGCTCCTCAGCACTACCAAACCTGCCGTGGCTGCGGCAAGGTGCGCCTTGCGAGCTCGAACTGTCTTGCGTACACCCTTAACGGACGTGCTCCCTTGCTTCAGCTTGCAGAAAACAGCACGCCATAGAACGCGTGAGCCAGGCGTCACCACTGCCCGCCTGCATAAGAGCTGAGCAGCCTGCTTATGCTTGTAAACTCGCTTGAGGGAGTGCGCACCGACGTGCCCTCCGCACCGACGTCCAACTCAGCAAACGTGACATGGTTGAACTGCGGCTTCCTGGACACCTCGCTCAAGAAGGGCCGCATCCGCTTGCAGGCGGCGCTCCAGGACTGCAACAGAGGTTGCATATTGAGAGACAAATTGCTATCGAGATGTGTAGCAAATTATGGACGCACAACGAAGGCAGGCAGCCGCCAGCGAAACATCAACAAAGGAAGGCGCACCGCGGAGTAGTGCACTATCAGCAGCCGGTCTCCCATCTTCCCAAGGACCTTGTCCCAGTGCGCACGGTTCTTGATGTTGATGGTGCGCCCCTTTAGCGTCTTCATGCGACGCTGCTTCCGGACCGCCATGTTGGCACACAGCTAACGCTCGCTTGGGAACTTCACGAACTGTGGCCTGACCAAGGAGGGTGGCTGCGCAAAGCAAAGTACAACATCTTGTAGGGCCGAGGGTTTGCACAGCTCTGCCAACAGCGTGCGTCGAGAGTGCAGTACTTTGCGCCGCCTCCATCCAGGCGAACCCAGGTATAGCTGTGAGCGTGCGCGCCAGCTGCAGCATCCGCCTGTCCGCTGTGCCCTAGAGAATAGATCTTCTGTGCAGAGCGTCAGCCTAAGGCAGCGCGTAGCGCGTGCACCAATGGCTGACGTGCTGGCCACCCAGGCTACCTGCTCCTCCAGCCTGGTGTCCGAAAGCGCCGACACAGGGGGCCTACGTGCCACGCTCGTGAACGTGCTCCTCGCTGGTAGGTCGCGCAGACTTGCGTGCTTGGTGTGCGCCTCCCACACACCTCAAAGAGGCTGAACAGCTTGGCTGTGCGCAGGCGCTGTCTTCCTGCTCTTTGAGTGGTTCCTGCTGAAGAGCCGGTGCGGAACTGTGGCGCCCCTCGCGCTCCTGTCCAATGCGGCGCCTCTTCTACGCCTTTTGTGCGCGCCTGAGGAAGAGTGGGGCAACACACCCGCCTAACGGCTGCGGCGGAGGCGCACAGGTGGCCGCGGGATTGGTTCGCGGCGCAGTTTGCAAAGGCGCAGCCGCTGCTGACCGCCCAGCAGCTGCGTGAGCGTGTGCTGGCCGCAAACTGCCGGCTTGTGGGTACCCTGCACCTGCTCATCCAGGTGAGGTCTTGGACGGGCTCCTGTGGAGACACCAGCCGCTCTGCAAGCAGGCCAGGGCAGAGTCTGGAGAAGACTTGTTGAACGAAGCGCCTGAAGAGGGCACTTTGCTGATTTACGGCGAGGGCAGTACGCTGGGTGCGTGCGCGAGCGTACTGGCGCGCTTGGGAGGCTCTCAGGCGCTGTGGGGCGGTGGTGAGGCCAGGGGAGGTTCTGGCAGCTTGCTGCGCGCTGGGCCGCGGCGGTTGGCTGAGTGCCGTGGGGTGCTGGCCAGGTGCCGCTGGCGGTGTACATCATATACTCGCCCAGCATCCTGGCGAACAAGCTGTACTCGCGGACAGCGGCTTCGGTCACCTTCTTGGCTATCTCAGCGGGTGGGGCGTCGGCTGGCTCTTGCCCGCATGTAGCTACAGTGCCTTCACCGCATGACCTGCGCCTCTGTAGCGCATACCTAGTAAGTTCGGCAATTCCTTATGTGGGTTCTTGAGAGTTCAAATTGGCCACAGGTTACTTCTTTTACGACCTCCTCGTATCCATATTCCGGTACGAGGGCATGGTGCGGACCCCAGCTGCATGCTCGCTCATCTGAAGAGCTGCCTGGCCTCCCGGTCTGCGCTTGGCACTGACAGTTGTCCTTTGGCAGGCATACCTAGTGCATGGCGCCTTCGCCTTCATACTGTACACGTACGGGGCACTGACCGGCGCGCTCGGCTAGTACGGTGTGTGCTCCCTCCTGGTGCCTGGACAGGTGTTAGCTATCATGCAAACAATCATGCAGAGCATGTGCGTCCTGTCGTGAGCATTTTGCAGTGCACTGACGTCTCTGGCTGCCGCAGGCGCGCTCTTCATTCTTTGGGAGTGCTCGACGCCCTTTGTCTACCTGCGCTGGTGCGCCGCTGCAGCATGCTGTGTGAATGCCCAGCCGCTCTGGCTCAGCGTCTGCATATGGCCTGTCACGTGCCATGCATGTGACTGCGCTGCCCTTTGGGGTGCGAGTCATCTGTGCATAAACTGCATCGACTGGTGAGCGACCACGCAGGTTCCTGTACAACATGGGGCAGGCCAAGAGCCGGGCCTACATCATCAACGGCCTGGCCATGCTCGCATCGTTCTTCATTTTCCGGAATGTGCTGGGCGTCGGTGCGCCCCCGTGCCGTGGTGGCATGGCTGTCCATGTGTAGGCGTGCATTTTGCCCAACCAGTCCTTACGTCTTGTTGAAGCTGCATGTAGTCCTCGGTCACGTGCACACGCATACTTAGCTGGCCTGCACGGCATCAAGCGGCGCAATCGGCGACAGCACCAGCAGAGCATCGGAGTCGTCCCGGTATGATTGTGCCCGGTGCGCGCGCGCAGCCATGTCCGTGGACTTCTGGCAGACGAGCGGGAGGGAGATGGCGCAGCCGAGCGTCGCGAACGGGCTCTCCCCGGCGGTGCTGTGGGTGTACAGGTGCGCCGACCTCAACTTTGCCAGCGCCAGGCGGCTGCAGCCAAGGTGCCACCAGGCACCGGTTGTAACGGCCTGCCGGCCGGGGGAGCTGACGCGGCGGCCGGGCGCGCAGGGTGTTCAACTGCTGCCTGAACGTGCTAAATTTCTTCTGGCTGTCCAAGATGGCCAGCGGCGCGCTGAAGGTGCGGCCGGCGCCTGCGGGGCCTGCGCTCGTTGACCGGCGGCGTCTGAAGTTCAGACTCTGAACCAGACCCTGGCTGCCAGACAGATGGCAGCGCGCGACAATGCGCTTCGGGTCGTGTGTCATTGAAATTACCGTCTGCTTGTTGCAAGTTTGGGCAAAGGTCCGACGCGGTGCAAACGACATGCCATGCGGTGGCGCAGGTGCTGGTGGGCGGGCGGGCAGTGAGCGCGACCGTTCGAGGGGACTCGTAGCCAGGCGTGGAGCCTGCAGCTACAACTGCTGTCGAGTGCGCGTGCATGAGTGAAACGCTCAAATCGGGCACAGGGCTCGTGCATGCATATAGTGTTGACCACAGTGCGCATGCCGCCTGTGGTAGCTGAAGTTGGGTGGTAAGCCTGCTCGTGTGTCTGCAACGAGACAGTTGGTGCTTTAAAGCAAGCATCCTTCGTCAGCCAGAGCCTCTGATGTTTGAACTTATATACTGAATTTAAGCGCAGTCACAAGGGGAAGTATTTGTGACCAACAGCTCAAGGGCAGCACACACACTGATGGGCAAGGCCTGTCCGAGCTGCTATGTAAGCGCCAAGAGCTGCTTGACTGCAGCAGCAGGGTCCCCCGTCTTCACCAAGCTCTCGCCCACCAGGATCGCACCGCAGCCCGCCTCTTGCACAGTGCTGACATCGGCGGGCGTGAAAATGCCGCTCTCCCCAGCCATCACGAGCCCGCGCCGCTGCACCTGTTTGGAGTTCATGCCCATGTGTCAGCACATACAGCGCCAGCAATGTCACCTAACTGGGCGCACAACGAACAATTGCACCATTCACCATACCATACCAACTTAAAAAAAACTGACTGACTCAAGGTTGACATGCGACCAGCGCACCATCTGTCATCATCATTGCCTTCCAGGCACAAGTTCACACACCTACTTGTGGGCTTACGATAAACATGACAGCGATCGCCGTGCCAGGATAAAGTGCTTGTGTGCCAGCCGTCCAGACAGCACTGGGAATGCCCACCACCTCTTGAGCACGACACTCTCCTGTCCTGTCCAGCGGGGGCTGCTCGGCAACGGAGACCGGGTGCGCGCCTCCTGTCCGGCGGGGCTGGCCATGATGGCGCGCGTGTTGCCCAGGTCGACCGTGAAGTCCTCCAGGTTGCGGTTGTTGATGCCCAGCATGGCGTTGCCCAGGTCCAGCCGCAGCACGCGCTCCAGCTCTGCGCGCGCGCCCGCCGCGCCGCGCTGACTCAGACTGGCGCAAAAGCCCATATCGGCCCGCCGCTTGCGGCGACAGCCACCCGACACGCTGAGCGGCGCGAGAGCGCTCGCCAGGCACCGTCGCGGGTCGAGCACAGCAGCGGGAGCGCGTGCGTGCGGGCGTGCCGGGCGTGCGCACCCGCGACGGTGTGCACCTCGACCAGGATCTGCAGGCGAAGCTTCGCGGCGGACTTGAGCAGGTAGGCCAGGTCGGCGTTGGGCAGCACCGCTGCAATCAGCAGCGCGGCGTCGGCGCCCATCGCGCGCGCCTGCCCGCGCGCCCCGCCGTGAGGCGCTCCCGCACGGGCTTGCGGCGCGCCCGCGCACAGAGGCTGTCCTCGATGTCGGCGCAGCCCCTCAGCACACAGGCCAAGGACAGGCCAAAGCCAGTGCATTTCCCTTGCTGCAAGCAGGTGGAGAGCGCGGCGCCCCACGCGCGGCGGGCCCAGCACGTGAGCTCAGGCAGCAGAGGCGTGTGTGGGCCCTTGCCTTGAACAGCTGGTACGCCTCCACGATGAACTCCTTGCACAGCAGCGGGCAGGCCACGCCGGCGCCGCGGATGTCGGCCAGGAACTTGAAGCTGCCCTGGAAGTAGCGCGCGTCGGTGAGCACCGACAGGCACGCCGCGCCGCCCGCCTCGTACGCCTGCGCGATCTGCGCGCCGGCCCCGCGCAGCACGTCGGCCACAGGCGCAGCACCATGGCCCTGCTTGCGCCTAGAGGGCAGGGTTCTCGCGAGGCACATCCGGAACGTGAGCGCAGCCCACAGCTGCTGGGCGCGCGCGGGGCGCGGCGTGTCCGTGTGCAAAGTCGGCAAGCGCTGTCATCACGCGCCTTGCTTTACAGTTTGCTTCGGCGTCGCAGCGGGCGCGCGCGCAGTGGCACGGCCCGGCCGGGCGGCCGCCGGCGCACCCGCACGGCGTCAAAGTCGGGCTGCAGCACGCCGCGGCTGGGCGAGGCCTTCTTGACCTCCGCGATGAGCCCCGGCTTACCGGTGCGCTGCGCGGCGCCGCGCAGCGCGCCGATGAAGTCGCGCGGCGGCGGGGCCTGGCCGACCAGGATGCTGAGCTGCTGGATCGACTGCCGGTTGCGCATGTCCTCTATCTCGTTGGCCTTGAACCTGCGCCGTCGGCGCGCGCCACGCTGAGCAGCGTGTGGCAGCAGAAGAGCTTGTCAGTGCAGCCATATGACCGCGCCATGCCCGTCTTGCCACGGCACGGCTAGCGCGAGCAAGGAGCGCGGCTCACCACACAATCTCTTCCAGAATGTTGCGGGCCTTGCTCGCCTCTGCCATGGGCACCTCGAAGCCCACTATCCCGCAGCTGCGCAGCAGCAACCTCAGCCAGTTTGCGTGTCGCAGTGCGTGCTCGAGAAGAGCCACAAGGCAGCATTTGTGGTGTGCGCGCACGGCTGCCGGGCCTTGCCCTCTGGCGGCCTGCGCCGGATCATGACCTCCGGTTCGTTCGCGAGCTCGGCGGACTGCGCGGCCGCATGTGCAGCCACGCTCTGTCGCGCTGCGCGCCTCTGGACACAACCCCGGTGTGCGTGTACGCCACACCGCTCCTGGCCCAGCATCTGCATCCCGTCTGCCTCACAGCAGGCTTGCCTCGCCTTTAACGGTGACTTGCAAGCTTCAGATACAAGAATATACAGTCAGATGACTGACAAGCTTCCCCTGAGCGTTCTCTGCTGCTTCTGCTGAGCACCTGCTTCTTGATGTGCATTTGCCCACAAAAGAGAGCTACGGGGCACTCTCTTTTGTGCCTCCCGTAGTGTCCCGTACAGAGCACTTGCTTCCAGGCCTTTCCCCAGTGATGCACTCCAAGATCTATATATAGTGTGTCAAGCCATCACAGGCCTGCCATCAACGCCGGCCTGCATGGCGGAGGCTCAGCCACCGGCCGAGGACGCGCCTGCGGCCATCAGCCTGCGCGTCAAGACGCTCACGGGCGACGAACACGCGCTCACCGTCGCGCCAGACGTGCGCGCGAGCGCGTTTGCACTCTCCTATCGTGCCCGGAAACAAGACCGCGGCTGTTTGTGAGTGCTGGACTCCCCTTTAGTGCCTGGAAACAAGACAGTGGCTGTTTGTGAGTGCTGGATTCCCCTTCAGCGCCTGGAAACAAGACACGGCTGTGCGTGGGAGCGAGGGGCTCACTGGCTGCACGCGGCGCGCGCAGGCGCTCGTGTCTGATGTCAAGGCCAGGGTGTCCGAGGCGACCGGGATCCCCGTCCCGCAGCAGCGCCTCATCTTCCGCGGCCGCGTGCTGCGCGACGCCAACCGCATCACGGAGCACAGCGTGGAGGACGGCGCCTGCCTGCACCTCGTCATGGCGCCGCAGCCGCAGGAGCCGGCGCAGGCGCAGGCGCAGGCGCAGGCTCCTGCCATCCACCTGCCGCCGGGCGGCATCCCCAACATCGGCGCGGTGCGCCGCGACCAACACTTATCGTGGCTGGGGCTGCAGGCTCACGCGTGTCGCGCTGCTCTGCTGGAGCTTGGCGCCGCGCGTGCTGACAAGCTGTGCGCACCGCTGCAGATGATCGGGACGGTGCTCGGGTCCCTCGGGCTGCAGGGCGCCATCAACGTGCAGACGACGGTGCACGAAGGCGCGCCCAGTAGGTCCTCTGCACTTGCGGCGCACAGGCACCGCGCTCGCTCAGGCACCGCGCTTGCCGAGCTCAGGATAGCTAAGCTTTGCAAGCGCGAGCAAGGAGTGACCCGGCGCGCGCCGCGAGCGCGCGCGCTGACGGCGCCGCGCGCGCCGCGCGGCAGTCGTCGGCCCGCAGGAGCTGCCGCCGCACCTGCTGGAGAGCGTGACGCGCACGCTGGGCGAGCTGGCGCAGCAGCCGCCGTCTGAGCGCCCGCTGCCGCCGCTGGTCGTCAGCCGCTGTGCGCCCTGGGCCACACTGTGTTCCGGGGCGGCCGCGATGCGGGTCTTTTCCTACCGGCGGCGGCGGCGCCGCCCTGCAAGGCGCCGACCGCGCGGGCGGCGGCGCGAACGGCCACAGCCTGCGGGGGCTGCCGCACGGGCGCGGCGGCGCCCCGGCGGCTTGCATGGGACAAGGCGGGTCCGGCGCACGCCCTGGCCGCCACCCAGGCGTTTGGCGTCCTGATCTAGCCGGTCAACCTGCGCACTGGTTGCCGCGCTCCCGGGCGTGCGCCGTCAGATGCTGACGTGCTGCGACTCCATGTGGGTGCGCGGTGGCCGCCGCGGCCGCCGCCGTGGCAGTTGCCGCCACCGTTGCGCACCCACATGGAGTCGTAGTACGTCAGCGTCTGGCGGCGCGCGCCCGCGACCGCACCACCCAGCGCACGTTGCGCTGGTTGATCGGCTAGATCAGGACGTCATACGCCTGGATGCTTTCCAGGGCGCGCTGCGAACCCGCCTTGTCCCACGCAAGCCGCCCGGTCGTCGCCGCGCCCGTGCGGCGGCCCCCCCTGAAAGTCCGCTGCGCAGCCTCCGCTCCGGGCCCTGTGTCCCCTGCACCGCAGCTCGCTGCTCGCGGGCCGCGAGTCCGGCGTGTAGCGCACGGTCGGGCTGTCTGCGGGCCCAGCGGTGGGCAGGCAAACTGGTCGCCTCATGCTGCGCCGCCCAGCAGGCAGCCCCACGAGTGCGGGGAGCGTGACGAGGGGACACGCCACACCCGTCGCAGCACCGTGAGCCGGACAGCGGCTCTGCATGCAGGGGCCGGGCGCAGGCTTGCAGGCATGCCGGCAAGGAGGTGGCGCTGAGGGGGTTGTGCCGCGCGCCGGGCGCGCGGCAGCGCTGCCGGGCATGGACGTGACGCGCTTCACGGCGGCCGCGCGCGCCGCGCTGGCGGACGCC
>JAABUY010004219.1_pt1 | contig 15242 bp, 13 predicted proteins | sample 5560271 | NCBI WGS metagenome assembly JAABUY01 (sample SAMN10711886, study PRJNA513374) | rock metagenome | isolation source: Antarctica rocks | place: Antarctica: Victoria Land, University Valley
GAGAAGACCGGCCGAGCCACTGGCGACCGCGACCTGCAGGCCAGGGGCAAGAAGGACCAGGCCAGCGGGAACGCCAAGCAGGCCGGCCAGAAGATCAAGGACATCTTCAAGTGACACTGGCCAATAGCACCTGATCGGCACCCCCCAGCCGACGCCGTGCCGCCCTTTTTGCATCACCAGGGCCGACACGCTCGTAGCCCTTCGGGCCAATTCGGCGATCCTGCGCACGCTTCCGGCAATTGCACCGTTCCCCGCCCTCCCCTGGAGGGCCAGCATGTCCACGACCGTTCTCGCCGCCGTCGACTTCGGCAGCACCGTCACTGACGGGGTCCGCACCGTCACGACCTTCGTCCCCAAGCTCCTCGGCTTCTTGATCATCCTGATCGTGGGCTACTTCATCGCGAAGATCATCGCCAAGGTCGTGGACAAGGTGCTGGACAAGGTCGGGTTCGACAAAGCGGTAGAGAAGGGCCCGGTCAAGCAGGCGGTGTCCAAGAGCGAGTACGACGCCAGCGACATCGTCTCCAAACTCGTGTTCTACGCGATCTTCATCCCGTTCCTGGCTGCTGCAGTCGGCACCCTGGGCATCGCGGCGCTGGTCCAACCGCTGAATGCCTTCATCCTGCTCATCCCTAAGATCATCGTTGCGGTGATCATCGTGGTCGTCGGTGGTGTCGTCGCCGGAGCGGTCAAAAAGCTCGTCGAGGGCGCGCTGGGCGGGTTGTCCTACGGCAAGGTCCTGGCCAACGCCCTGAGCGTCCTGGTCATCTTGATCTTCATCAAGGCCGCGCTGGACCAGGTCGGGATCGCCACCACCGTGACTGGCTCGGTCCTGATCGCGGTCCTGGCGACCGTCGCTGGGATCCTCATCGTCGGTGTCGGCGGCGCGCTGATCAAGCCGCTGCAGGGCCGGCTGGAGACCGCGCTGACCAAGGCCAGCAGCGAAGCCGCTGGCGCCAAGGAGCAGGTCAAGAGCAACAAGGAAACCTTGGCCCAGTCCGGCGGCACCAGCTCGTCCCCGACGGCGAAGCCGGCCGGCCCGGACTCCGGCGTCTCCTCGGTCCGGTTCCGTTGACCGGCCAGGTTGCCCTCCTGCCGTCCCGCCCCTGCTGAAGGACTGTGATGACCCGACCCGTGCAGACGCCCAACCCGGCCACGAGCAGCCGACCTGAACGCAGCTCTCAGCGGGTCGCCCGCAAGAAGCCGCTGGGCTGGCTGCCCTGGCTGCTGCTGCTGGCACTGATCGCGCTCGCCGCGCTGATCTGGTGGGGAGTCAGCGAAGCCGTCGAGACCAGCCCGACCAGTCGCACCGGCCCTCCCGCGGCCGTGAGTTCTCCCGGGCCGGTCGCCGCTGCGACGCCGGCCGCTCCTACCCCGGCTGCTCCTACCCCCGGCGCCGTCCCGCCGGCCGGCGCCGGAGTGGGCAGCGCGGCTCCGCCGGCCGCCGGTGGGACAGCGGCAGGACCGGCCGGGGTGCTCGCCGGGGCGCTGATCGGCGGCGCCGGCCTGGTCCCGACCGGGGTCGGCGGCGCTGGTGCGGCGCCCGGCACCGCGGCTGGGACGGCGGCGAGCAACCAGGCGCCCGGCACCGCCGGAACGGTGCTGTTCGCCGAGGCCAGCCGGGCCATCGACGCGAACGGGAACAAGGTCATCGCGCAAGCCGCACGCAACCTCAAGATCAGCGGTGCCAAGCGGGTCGAGGTCCGCGGCTACACCGACGTCCTCAGCGGACCCAAGGTCAACACGCCGCTTTCCCGGCAGCGGGCCGACAACGTCGCGAACGCCCTACGCGCCCTGCTACCCGGCGTCACCGTCACCCCCGTCGGCAAGGACACCGCCGACCCGGTCCCGCCGAACAACACCGCCGCCGGCCGCCAGCAGAACCGGCGCGCCGTCATCCTCGCCGCTGGCTGAACGACCGCACACCCGGTACGTCCCTGCCGTGACAGCGCATCGGCAGCACCGCCCGGCTGAACCAGCAGGCCGGGCACACAAAGGAACCACCCCGCAGCCGACCGGTCGCGGCCCGCACCAATCCGACACACCTACCCAGCACCGGAAGGAACCCAATGATCGAGTCCAAGGACCTCCAGTCCCTCGCCGGCAACACCATGACCGGCCAGGACGGCCAGAAGATCGGCAAGATCGTCGACGTGTACGAGTCCACCGACGGGGGCCAGGAAGGGACGTTCGTGACCGTGCACACCGGCATGTTCGGCGGCAACGCCAGCTTCGTGCCGCTGGCCAAGGCCAGCATGCAGGGCAAGGATGTCGTCGTGCCCTACGACAAAGCCCTGGTCAAGGACGCCCCCCGGGTGGAGGCCGACCAGGAACTGACCTCCGTCGAGGAGGACCGGCTCTACCAGCACTACAGCCTCACCGAGCCGGCCCCCGCACCCAAGAACGACGGGCAGCAGGCGACGCAGGGCCGGGACACCTCCGGGCCGACCACCGATGGGGCGATGACCCGCTCGGAGGAGCGGCTGCAGGTCGGGACCCAGCAGGTCGAGACCGGCCGGGCCCGGCTGCGCAAACGGATCGTGACCGAGAACGTCAGCACCAACGTCGAAGTCAGCCACGACGAAGCCATCGTCACCCGCGAGCCGATCACCGACGCGAACCGGGACCAGGCGATGGCCGGGGAGGAGTTGACGGAGAAGGAGTACGAGGTCGTGCTCAAGGCCGACAAGCCGGTGGTGACCAAGCAGACCGTGGCGGTCGAGCGGGTCAAGCTCGGCACTCAGACCGTCACCGAGCAGCAGCAGGTCAACGAGACGATCCGTAAGGAGCAGATCGAGACCGAGGACCCCACCGGCAAGCCCGGCAAGCCCGGCAAGCCCGGCAAGCCCGGCCGCTGATCGACCGACTGCACGACTGGGTCGTGCCCGCGCAGGCAGCTAACCCTGGCCTGCGCGGGCACCTGCCCGGGCACAGTCCGCCAACGAAGGTGCCCGCCGTCCAGCCGCTCAGGAGAGCCATGACCATTACCCCGCCACCCGGTGCCGCTGCGGAGGTCGAGCTGCGTGAGCAGCGGCTGCAGGTCGCCACGGTCCGCGTTGCGGTGGAGCGGGTTGTGCTGCGCCGCCGGATCGTCACCGAGGTCCAGCAGGTGCAGGTGACGGTGCGCCGCGAGGAGCTGGAGATCGTCCGCGAACCGCTGTCCGGCCAGCCCACCGGGGCGCCCGGCGGAGCTCAGCCTCCGCTGCTGATCGTGCTCTCCCGCGAGGTACCGGTGGTGCAGCTCCAGCGCCGCCCCTATGAGCAGGTCACCGTGCAGGTCACCAGCGTCGAAGGCTACGAGCAGATCGACGAGACCGTGTCCAAGGAACAGGTAGAGCTCACCACCACCGGCTCCAGCGACGACCCGGGACCAGCCGGGCCGCACCGCTGAGCTGAGCCGACCTGATCAGCATCAACACCACGTTAAGGAGCACCACCGATGACCGCACCGGACGATGGTTCCCAACGAGTCACCGACTTGCCGCACGGCGGCGGCCGGGACGTCACCACGGCTCGACCGGCCAAGACCAGCGCCGCGGCGGTGTTCGCCCTGGTCTTCGGTCTGGCGGCGCTGTTCTGCGCCCTGACCGCGATCTTGTCGCCGGCCGCGGTCGTGTTCGCCGTCCTGGGCCTGATCCTGGCCGTCGCGGGACTGAAGATGGCCAAGAAGCCGGGGGTGACCGGTAAAGGCGTCGCGGTCGGCGGCCTGGTCACGGCGCTGCTCGGCCTCATCCTGGGCGGGGTAGTCATCGGCGGGCTGGCCGCGGTGGTCAACGACAAGACCCAGCTCGACCGGATCCAGCACTACATTGACAACGCCCGAGCCAAGCTCCCCAGCACCCAGCAGGTACGCAACCAACTCCCCGCCAAGTAGCCCGCCCCCGACCCCGATCTGCGTCTGCGCCGCACCGGACCGCTTCGGTGCGGCGTCCATCACACCCTGCTTGTTCACTAGGAGGTCTTCATGCCCACCCATCCCGTGATCCGTAGCCTGCACGATCTGGGGTTGGCGGCGTGGACCGGCGGCTCTTTGATGGGAGCGGTCGGCCTGAACGCTGCGGCCTCGAGCCTGGACGACCCGAAGCTGCGGTCTCGGGCCGCGACGGCGGGGTGGAGTCGTTGGGCGCCGGTGAACGCCGCCGCGATCGGTGCGCACCTGGTCGGTGCGACCGGCCTGCTGGTCACCGACTGGCCAAGGGTGCGCTCCCAGCAAGGTGTGGCGCGCAGCAGCGCCATCAAGACAGCGACCACTGGCGCAGGGCTGGGGATTGCGGTCTGGAGCGGGCTGCTGAACCGGAAGATGGTCAAGGCCGGGGCCGTCCCGGTCACCGGCGCGAGCGAAGCCGCGCCGAGTACACCGCCGGACGTGGCCCGCACTTTGCGCCAGCTCAAGTTGGTGCAGTGGCTCAACCCGGCTGTCGGCCTGGCCCTGATCGCCGTAAGTGACTGGCAGAGCCAGCAGCAACGCGCCAGCGAGGTGGCCAAGGGCCGGGTGCAACGCCTGCTGCCGGCAAGGCTTGCACCCGCCCCGGTGCTCGGCCTGGCAGCGACCGGCGCCCTGGCTGTGCTGGCAGCCCGGCGGCGACGCACCGCCGGGCAGCCCGGTCCGCAGCCCAAGCCGGTCGAGGTTGCGACCGACGGCGCACCTGGTGACACCCCCGACGGGCCGCCGACCAGTGGGAAGCAGCGCCTGCAGGGCGCGGCCGGTCGGCGCCGGCTGCGCCGGCGCGCTGTGGTCGAGCCGGTCACCGCGGCCGTCTCGGTCTCCCACGACGAGCCCGTGGTGCAGCACGAGCCGGTCACCGACGCTAACCGCGCCCAGGCGCTGGACGGCCCGGAGATGACCGAGGCTGTCCACGAGGTCACGCTGCACGCCGACAAGCCGGTGGTGACCAAGGCGACCGTGCCGGTCGAGCGGGTCGAGCCCGGCACCGGGCCAGCCACCGGGCAGCAGCAAGACAACCCGGCTCGCCGAGCTCAGCACCCCGACCCTGGACCGGAGTAGCACAGGCACGCGGCGGCCCGAGCGCGGTGTCAGCGCGAGCTGACCGAGACACTCGCCCGGGAACAGGCCGAGGTCATCGGTGACGAACGGCCCGCCGCGGGCGGAGCTGGCGAGCCGTCTGTAGGGGGATCATGGCCACTGACCGCCGGCGCGGCAACGGCGCGACGGCCCGGGCCGGCAGCGGGTTTGCGCCGGCACGCCTCACTGTGCAGAGGGTCAGGAACGGAGGTGGCCGCGGCTGCGCCTGTCGCGGTTGCGCCTGTCGGCGCTGTACCTGACGGGCGTCGGCACGTCCTGCCGATCCTGGTTGCGCTGCCCGGCTGGCCGCCGCCGTGGAACGCGCCGCCCGGGGCTACTTCGAGCAGGTCCTGGTGCTGGTGTGGGAGGACTGGATCTGCGCCGAGGCGTCCCGCGGCCAACTGGAACGCAGGCGGGACACACACCGGCTCTGACCATTCCCGCGGGCGCTCGACGCCCGGGTCGGGCCCAGGGGTCGCGCTGCGGCGAAGGCCCGGGCTGTGCGGCGAGCCGGTCGAGCAGCCCTCGGTGAACTCCTGCCAGCGTCCCCGGCCAGTCGCACAGCTGGGTGCGTTTCGAACCAGGCAGGTCCTATCGAGCTTCACCCGACACCTTTCAGTAGGAGAGACCGCGAAGATGAGAGCGACGCAGAGGTACGAGCAGGTCGTCATCAGTGGGCTGGCGCACGTCGATGCGCCGCAGGTCGTGACCTCGACCGAGATCGAGGACCAGATGGCGACGACGCTGGAGCGGCTCGGGGTGGAGCCGGGGCTGCTGGAGGGCTTGTCCGGGATCCGGGAGCGGCGGGTCTGGGGCGCAGCGACCCTGCCCAGCGAGGTGGCTGCTGAGGCCGGTGAGCTGGCCCTGGCCAACAGCGGAGTCGACCGCCAGGACGTGGGCGCGCTGCTGAACACCTCGGTCTGCCGCGACTACCTGGAACCCTCGACCGCCAGCCTGGTGCACGGTCGGATGGAGCTGCCGACCGAGGCCGTCAACTTCGACATCGGGAACGCCTGCCTGGGCTTCGTCAACGGCATGAACGTGGTGGCGTCGATGATCGAGCACGGCGAGATCGACCACGGCCTGGTCGTGGACGGTGAGACCAGCCGCTTCACCATGGAGGCCACCATCAAGCGGCTGGCCTCCGAGGCGTGTGACGAGGTGACGTTCCGCGAGCAGTTCGCCACGCTGACCCTCGGTTCGGGGGCCGTCGCGATGGTGCTGTCCCGAGCCGACTCGGTCGAGTCCGGCCGGCGCTTCCTCGGCGGCCTGAGCCGGGCGAGTACGGCGCACGCGAACCTGTGCACGGGTCACGTGCACGAGATGCGCACCGACACCAAGGGGCTGCTGCTGGCCGGGCTGGAACTCGCCGGGCAGACCTGGAAGGAGGCCGTGGCCAGCTTCGACTGGGATCCGCAGGCGGTGGACACCTACGTCGTGCACCAGGTGAGCAAGGTCCCCACCCGCGCCGTCTGCGACACCCTCGGACTGGACATCGACCGGTTCCCGTTGATCTACCCGGAGTTCGGCAACATCGGGCCGGCCGGGGTCCCGACCGTGCTGTCCCGCTCGGTGCAGGACGGCACGATCACCCGCGGTGACCGGGTCATGCTCATGGGCGTCGGCAGCGGCATCAACGCGGCCGCCGCCGAGATCATCTGGTGACGGCGCTGGCCGCCTGGCCGTACGCCCAGCGCAGCGCCGAGATCAACGGCCACACCATGGCCAACGTCGACCGGCTCGGCTTCACCGACGAGCAGGACCACCGGTTCGACCAGACCGCACCGCTTCGTGGAGCTGACGCCGCCTGGCTCCCCGTGCTCGAACGTGCTGATCGCCTACTACGTGGACTCCAAGCCCGGTTTGTCGCAGGGAGCGGGTGCTCAACGACGGCTCACGTCACCGGGTCTACAAGCGCTATCTCACCGGCCAGCAGATGGCGGGAACTCGACGGCGAGGTGCTGCTGGACGGGACCTGGTCCGCCGCCGCCCGAGCATCCAGGCCTGCCGCGCACCGTCCGGCAACTCCGTCTGCGTAGGAGGATCCCCTACCGGACAAGATCGCAGCCACCGTACGGGCACGATCCGGCCACATAGCGTTGTGAGAACGGCGCCACTTATCGCTGCAAGTCACAGGCTACGCGCGCCACGAAGGCGTCCCGCAATCGCTCGTTTGTGGTCCGGTCCGAGCCTGTGCCCCTGATCGACGTGACTCCCGCCGGTGAGCGTGCTGCGGCGGCGGTGCAAGTTGCGCAACTGGTGCCCGGAATCTACGTACCGCGATCAAGGTGGTTAGGCCGTTTGCGGTACGGTCCGGGCACGACCGGCTGCTTAGCGCTGCTGGCCTTGGCTGGGGGAATCGCCATCGTCGGCCGCCGATCCGGCGTCCGCCGCACCGGGCGCGTCGCCCTCAGCCCCGGCGGGGATGATCAGACTCGGGTCGTCGGTCGGTGCCGCCATGCTCGCGCTAGAAGCTTGGAGGGTGCTGTCGGCCTCGGCTGCACCAGCAGAGCGCCGCTTGAGGTACACGCCGCCGCCAACACTGACGGCGACACCCAGCACGATGAGCAGCGACAGTCGGCGGCGTCGAGCACTCAGCGCCAACGCCTGTGCCTGCTCAAGTTCGGCAGCTCGGCGCGCTCGCGGGCTCAGCTTCTGCACGATCGGAGCGCTGGCAGCGGCCGCCAGCAACTCGGCGCCAGAACTGCGGGCTGCGTCGACCACCTGGGCTGCCTGCACCTGGACGGCGTTGGCGACCTGCTCCCTCCGGGCCTGAGCAGCCGCGGCAGCCCGACGGCCGGTCTTTCGGGTGAGTTCGGCGGCCGCGTGAGCTTGTGCCGCCGCTTGCCGCGCCGAAGCGTCTCGGGCCGACTGGGCAGCGTTGGCGGCAGCGGCTCGACTGGCGGCACGCAGCGCAGCAACCTGGCTACCGGTTTTGGCCGCGCCTTCGCCAACTGCTGCGGCCACGTCGTCGCCCGCAGCGGGTGTATCCACCATGACAGCGAAAGCAGTGTCTGGGTAGGCCGCAGCCGTCTCGGCCCCGATGTCGCCCGCTGCAGGGGGCGCCTCGACCGTGGCCCGCACACCGGCGTCGGTGAAGCCGTCGACCACAGCGTCGGCCATCGTGCCGGTCAAGTCGTCGCCGGTCTGGGCCGCCGCATCGTCTTTGAACCGACCTCCAGCCGGCTGGAGCGGCACGATCCCCACGTCGACGGACTGCTCGAACTGCTCCGGCGGCACCGGTTCTACGACTGTCGCCGGCTTCTTGCGTGTCATGAGGCCCATGCTCTTCTCCCAGTCCTGGTGATCGGGCATCGTCTTCCAAGACATGTTCCTCTTCCACGCCAGCATCGCCGGGAACCTGCGCTACTGATTTCGGCCGCCGCCGCTGCCTACCTGCACGAGTTCATCAGCGCGCTGCCCGACGGGTACGACACCGTAGTCGGCGAGCGGGGACACCGTCTGTCCGGCGGCGAGAAGCAACGCGTCGCGATCGCTCGGGTGATCCTCAAAGACCCCCGCATCCTGATCCTGGACGAGGCCAGCAGCCACCTCGACACCGTCTCCGAGCAGCTGATCCAAGCCCCCCTGCAACCGCTGTTCGCGGCCGCACCAGCCTCGTCATCGCCCACCGCCTGTCCACCGTGCTGCCCGCCGACCAGATCTCCTGGTCCTCCACCATGGCCGGATCGTGGAGTCCGGCACCCACACCGAGCTCCTCGCCGGCGATGGCCTTTACGGCACCCGGTACCAACGCCAGTTCCACACCCCACACCCCGAACTCGCTGCTGCCGCCGCTTGGACCTGGCTACCCGGGCATGTAGTGCGCAGGGCGCGCCCACGCGATCACCCAGCCATCTGCGCCGGCCGAGACCCGGCAGGCGAACCCCGAGACCGGACGCTCCATCCACGCCAGACAGCGCATAGCTGAACGCTTCTAGAAGATCATCCCAGTTTGCGGCCGGCGACACGCTCAGGAGTTCCGGGCCCACTACGGCATCCAGGACGCGGCCACGCTGGCCGCGGTCGAGGCGGACCTGACCGCGGTCAGCATCCAGCTGGTCCGGCAGGAGCGGGTCGCTGGCGGCTACGACCGATGCTGGCGGAGCTGACCGAACCCGCCCAGCCGGGCGACCGAGCCGGGCCAGGCCCCGACGTCCCGGAGCTGCTCGAGCGGATCCGGGTGTGAGTAGCAATCGAGCAGGATCGTCCGCTCAGCCTCGGGGAAGTTGGGATTGCGCAGTGGTCGGAGGTCGTCCCGCAGGAGGTCGGCGGCACTGAATTGGTAGCGGCCGAGGAGGTTGATGTGGTCGTGGCCCAGGGGTGACAGGCGCCGGACGTCGTCGTCGCGGACGTCGAAGCCGCTACGACGTAGCTGGCCGAGGGCCGCGTCCTGGTAGCGGGTGTTCCAGAGCACGAGTGGCGTTGACGACGAGCCCGAGGGCGCCGAGCTGGTCTTCTTGGCCTTCCCGGTAGCGCTGGCGGAGCTGGCCTCGTTGGCCGTGGAAGACGGCGCGGGCGAGGGCGTGTCGGCTCTCGGTGCGGTTGAGCTGGGCGAGGATCCGTCGGCGGTAGGTCTCGTCGTCGAGGTAGGCGAGCAGGTAGAGGGTCTTGGCGATCCGGCCGAGTTCGGCGACGGCCCGGCCCAGCGGGGTAGGCGGCCGCCGCCTTGCAGGACACGCAGCAGTTGGCTGGCGCGGACAGTGCCGGTGGCGAGACTGCCCGCGACGCGGAGCAGGTCGTCCCAGTGCGTGGTGATCAGGTCGGTGTCGATGGTGTGGCGTGCAAGGCCGTTCAGGGACCCGTAGTCGGCGGTGCGGTCGATCCGCCAGAAGCGGGCACCGCCGATGTCGGCGAGCCGTGGGCTGAACTGGTAGCCCAGGAGCCGGAACAGCCCGAAGACCTGGTCGGAGTACCCGGCTGTGTCGGTCATGAGCTCGTGCGGGTCGACGTTGGTCTGCTGCTCAAGGAGTCCATCGAGGATGTAGAGGCTGTCGCGCAGCGTGCCGGGGACGACGATGGCGTGGAACCCGGCGAACTGGTCGGACAGGAAGTTCAGGTATGTGACGCCGCGGCCGGGACCGAAGTAGCGGGGGTTCGGTCCGGCGTTCAGGGTTCGCACGGGAACCACGAAGCGGAGGCCGTCGGCGCTGGCAACGTCACCGCCGCCCCAGGCCTGTGCGAGCGGGATGTCGCTCTGGGCGTCGACCATCCGGGCGGCGGCCGCAGTGATGGTGTCGGCGCGCAGGTAGTTCTGGTCGACCCAGGACAAGCGGCTGCGCGACAGCGAGGGGACGCCGGGTTGCACAACGGGCTCGAGGCCGATGTTGCAGGCCTCGGCGACCAGGACCGCGCAGATGCTGACCCCGAGGTCCTCGGCGCGAGCGGAGCCTTCGGAGACGTGGGTGAACTCGATGAGGAACCCGGTCCAGCCGGCGACCTCCAGCAGCACGTCGGGCAGGTCGACCCTGGGCAGCAGTGCGCGACCGCAGCCCGCAGAGCGGCGAGGCTGGCGGGTTTGTCGAGGCGGTCGAGGGCGGTCAGGACGGGGCGGTCCCGGCCGTCGACGGTCTCGATCCGTACTGCCGCGTTCTCCTCGAGCCGGCTGGCCACGGCCCGGTAGGCGGCATCGAGCTCAGCGCCGAGCATGGTGAGCTCCGCATGGGGGTCGGGATCGATCGTGAGGCTGTCAGTGACCTGGCCGCGGGCGGCCTCCCAGGCTGCGCCGTCCAGGAGCTGCGCGCGGGGGTCGCCCCAGCGGCTGCTGCCGGGGGCGTAGACGTCGCGGCGGCGCAGCGCCTCGCGAAGCCGCTCGAGGACCAGGAAGGTGTAGGCGGGACGGTTCAGGGTCCCATCGGGCTGGGTGCAGCGTCGGGCCCACGGCCCGGTCGCCAGCACCAGGGGCACCTCCTCGGGGAGCACGCCCCGCCGGCCTTCCAGGTCGCGGAGCGCAGTGAACGCGGTGAGCGCGTCCGTGCCGCCGGGAGCGGCCTGAAGTTGCAGCGTGGTGAGCAGGGCGGGCAGGAACCGGCGCACCGTGGTGTATCGGCCGAGCAGGTCCGCCAGGTGGGTGTCGACCTCAGGGCGGGTCGTCTCGTCGGCGGCGGCGATCGCCGCTGTCAGTTGCGCGCGGGTCACCTTGACGGTGATCGCTTCCCAGACGGCGGCCAGGTCGCCCTCGGGCGGGTCCAGCAGCACCGCGACGGCGTCGCGCAGGTGGGTAGCGGCGACATCGAGGGCGGGCAGGGTCCGCAGCCGGTCCTGCCGGCCGGTCCGCTGGGCCCGGGCGAGCAGGGCGCCCAGGAGCTGGTCGAGAAGGTCCAGCGCGTCGTCGGTGGCCGCGGTCTGCAAGTGCCGGGCCGTCGCCAGCAGCGTGGCGTCGCGCCGCATTGGGGTCATCCGGGCCACGGTCTGCGCCTTGGCGGCGGCCGCGTGCCGGGCCAGCGCCTCCAGCCGGCCCGGCGGCACGGACGTCAGGTCAAGCTCACCGACCCCCAGGGCGCGGATCTCGGCGAGGCGGGTGAGCGCGCCAAGCATCCCGGTGGCGGTGATGCTGGTCGGGCCTCGGCGCAGCCGGTCCAGCCTGGAGCTCCGGTCACCGACCGGGACGGTCAGCAGGCCCGCCAGCGCACGCTTCTGCGCGGCGGTAGTGGCCTTGGACAAGGTCTCCCACAGCGTCGTCGCGGCTCGTTCACGGACTGCCGCGACCAGGCGGGACAGCACAGTGGGCCCCGGGAGCAGAACCTTGCGCTCGAGCAGCCGGGCGGTCGCGAGGTCGAACAGCGTCCCCGGGCGCTCGGCACCCAGGCTGGTCCGGGCGTGCAGCCACCCGAGCAGATCCGCCAGGGCGTCGGGGTCGGTGAAGTCGGTGTAGCCGTAAGCGCCCTGGATCTCCCCGGCGTGCTCACGGTTGGTGGCGTCGCGCCCGGCGTAGCCCTTGAGCACCCCGGGTCGGCGATCCCCAGCTGGGAGGCCAGGTGCGCCGCGACCGCCCACCGCACGTCCGTCGGGTCGGGCAGGAACGTGCCCAGGTACCGGACCGTGCACAGCTGCACCGCGAACCCGAGCCGGTTGTGCTCCCCGCGCCGGATGTCGACCAGGGCGCGGTCACTGGCGTCGAGGTAGAAGAACCGGGCCAGCTGGCCTGTATCGGGGTCGCCGGTGTAGCGGCCGTAGCGGCGCAGCTGATCCGGGGTCAAGAGGTTGTCTGCCACGCGCCGGGCCTCCCATCGTGGTGCTGCTCCGAGTTGGGCCGGGGTCGCGATTCGCCGGTAGACCAGCTCGAACTGGTCGCGGACCGGACGGTGGTGCAGCTGGGTGTAGGCAGGTCAAGGTCGCTGACCGGCGGTGCACGTCGGCGATGGTCGGGGGCGGCCGGCGAAGTGCCAGCGCCTCGACCGCGCCGACCAGGTCTTCAGGCCTGCAGTGGCGGCCAGGTCGCGACGGACCTGCCGCTGCAGTGGGACTCCGTCACCCACGTGCTGGCGGATCAGCGCGGCTTCGCCTCCGGGGTCAGCCGCGCCAAGACCGTCACCGCGCGGCCAGGTGCCGGTACACCGTGGGCCGGGACACCCCAAAGGTGTCGGCGATCTCCTGCACGGTGTGCTTCCCGCCGTCGTACATCGCCCGGGCCTGCGCGATCTTGTTAGGTGTCATCTTGAAATTCGGCCCGCCCTTGCGGCCCCGGGCCCGGGCGGCAGCGAGCCCGTCGTGGGTGCGCTCCACGATCAGGTCGTGCTCAAACTCGGCGATCGCCGCGAGCATATGGAAGAACAACCGGCCGCCGGGAGTCGTCGTGTCGATGCCCTGGCTGACCGCCCGCAGCCCGACCTGCCGGGCCTGCAGGTCGTCGGCGACCTGCTTGAGGTTGCGCACCGACCGGCCCAGCCGGTCCAGCTTGGTCACCACAAGCGTGTCCCCGGCCCGCAAGTAGGACAGCGCCTCGTCCAGCGCCGGCCGCCGGGCCAGCGTCCCGGACGCCTGGTCGGTGAAGGTCTTCTCGCAGCCAGCAGCTGCCAGCGCGTCGGTCTGCGCCTCCGGGTGCTGGTCCCGAGTGCTTACCCGCGCGTACCCGACCAGCGCCACCCGCCGACCGTATCGCGAACGTACCTCGCGTGCCGTAGTTCACGGACACGAGTCATGAGACGATTGGTCCTGCTCAGACTCCCGTCCAGTCCGCCGCGTCTCGTAGACGATCGTTCACGAGACGCCTCGCGGGCTCGTGTGCCCGGCGTGGTCGTACGACGGGTGCTTACTGGTGAAAGACACGGCTCGGCGAGGTGCTTAGGTCCTGATGCCCCACCCAGAGCAGGCGCCACGGCAGTTGCCAACAGCGGCCGCGCAGATCGAGCGGGCACGCAGGATGCTCGGGTTGCTCGTGAGGTACCACGGCGACGGGCTGCTGTTCCCGGACCTACTGGCGTACGTGCTCGAACTGCTGCTGAGCGTCTCGCGCATGATCAACGAGGAGAGCAAGGGCCGGCGGACCGCGACGTTCACCGACTGGTGGGCTTCCGAGCCGCTGGCGGATCGCAAGAACATCGAGCGGCTCCGACACGCGGAGCTCAAGCAAGGCAAGAGGCTCTCAGCCCAGCGGTACAAGACGGTGGCGAGCGCACAGCCCGCGGATTTCTCAGACCTGCTGGTCAACGCCGGGGACTCGGTCTCGACGATGACATGGTTCTGGCAGGACGGGCCGTTCTCCCAGGAGCAGGTGATGGCGACGGTGCAGACTTACCTGGCCAGGAGCGCCTGCTCGGCCACTGATGAGACCAAGGGCCTTGCTGCCTGCAGCTCGTGCGGCGGGTCCTCGCGGGGTGTGGTTAATACCGGCTACCGGTGCCCAGAGCACGTCCCGGATGCGGACGTTCGACCCCTGCAGTTCTGCCGTCCCACTTCTTTGGTGGTGGAACGGACCTTGCCCGGGGTTGCGCGGGTTGCGTTGACGCTTGGCCGGCTGTCCCGTTTGTTGTGCCACTGCGGCGTGTCGTGCCGGTGCTACGGAGCTGACTTCTCGTACGGTCGATGGTGGATCTTGGGTATGCGCGGGTGTCGACGGCCAAGCAGGACCTGGAGCGGCAGGTGGACGCGCTGAGTGCGGCCGGGATCCCGGAGAAGCTGATCTATTTGGACCGGATGACGGGGGCGACGACTGACCGGCCGGGGCTGCGGGCGGTGCTGGACTACGCCCGGAAGGGCGACGTGATCGTGGTGCTCACCCTGGACCGGTTGGGCCGCACAGTGCGGGACACCTTGAACTTGATCCATGAGCTGTCCGGGCGGGGGGTCGGGGTGCGGAATCTGGCCGATCCGATCAAGGTCGACTCGGCGAACCCGGGTAATCCGATGGCACAGCTGGCGGTGGTGCTGCTGGCGTTGTTCGCTCAGATGGAACGCACCTACGCACCTACATATTGGAGCGGGCGGCGCACGCCCGGGCGGTGGCGACGGCCAAGGGCCGCCGGGTGGGCCGACCGAGTGTGGTCAGCGCGCACCAACTGCAGTACGCCGAGCAGCTGCGCCGGGCGGGGGACACGATCGGTGAGATCGTGGTCAAGACCGGGATCACCCGCTCAAGTCTGTACCGACACCTGCCGGCCCGGCCGCCCCAGCCGCTCACCGCCGCCGGGCTGGCCCTGGACGATCGGGCCCCAACCGAGCGAGACCCGGCCAAGCCGGCGCCGGCGGGTGCGGCCGCGAGTCGGGGGGCGGCTGCTCGTGGGTGAGCTGGGGGAGCGGCTGGTGACGGTCCTGTTGACGTTGGCGGTGCCGGCTGAGGCGGACCCGGAGGACGCAGCGCAGCTGGTTGCGGACGCCGCCGCGAGCAGCGCGCTGCAGGTCGCGCACGCGACCGCGGTGGAGGGCCACCTTCCGGTGCCGGGCGCCACCGTGGTGCGGGCCGGCCGCAGCCAGCCGTGGCTGGTCGTTGCGGCGGGCGTCGACCGGGTCGCGTTGGCAGACCTGGCCGGGCAGGTGGTGCACGTCCCGCGCCGTACCGTGCTGCCTGACCCGCTGGATCCCGGCGCGCTGCCCGTCGGCGCCCTGGATCAAGCCTGAGGCATGAGTGCAGGTTGCTGTCGGCGGCCCGCTCGGTGCCCTGGGCCGCGACAGCACACCGGCTGCTCACAGACACGAACGGGGGAGTGCGTTGACGACGTGGGCGTGGGCGCAGCTCGCCGAAGGCTCCTACGGTCTGCCAGGACCGGCAGTGGTGACCAGC
>JAABUY010004221.1_pt1 | contig 15233 bp, 14 predicted proteins | sample 5560271 | NCBI WGS metagenome assembly JAABUY01 (sample SAMN10711886, study PRJNA513374) | rock metagenome | isolation source: Antarctica rocks | place: Antarctica: Victoria Land, University Valley
TTTCCGCCCGCACGCGCTGGTCGATCAGCGCCGCCAGCAGGAAGCCAAGCGTCAGGGCGGCGAGGAGGAACAGCGTCCCGAACACGGCGAGGTTCACCACCGACGCCTGCCACCGCCCATTATCCATCAGCGACGCATACTGGCGCAGGCCCACGAACACGCTGTTGGGCAGCATGCGGGAGCTGGTGAGCGAGATCCACACGGTCCAGCCGGTGGCGCCGCAGTAGACCACGAGCGCAATCAGCAGCGCCGGGGCGAGCGCGAGTTGCGCCGCGGCGCGCGAGCCGGAATGCCGGCGCCGCGCGTGGGCGGGAGCGGCCCCGCGCGGCACGGAGTCCGTGGCAAGCGCCGCGCGCATTACGGCTGGCTCAGCGCCGCCGCGGCCTTTGCGACGAAGGAGTCCGTCGTCATGGACGGGTCGTTCCAATACTGGCTGACCAGGTCCTCCACCGCGCCGGTGATGGCCGGAGGCGACAGCAGCTCGTTGGCCGGGAACTGCGCCGACGCGTCGGCCAGCCAGCCGTGCGCCTTGCGTGCGCACTGGTCGAGCGAGGACACGTCGGCGTCCTGCCGGGCCGGGATGGACCCCTTCTTGGCCGAGAAGGCGACCTGGTTGCCCGGGTCGGTGAACACCTGTTCGAGCAGCGCCTGGGTCTTGGCCGCGTCCGCGGACTTGGTGCGGGGGAATGCGAACACGTCGCCGCCGATCAGGTAGGCCACGCCGTGGTCGGCCAGCACGGTGCAGCCGTACTCCTTGCCGGCGGTCTGGCCGGCGGCGGTGAACTCGCCCTTGGCCCAGTCGCCCATCACCTGCATGCCGGCGCGGCCCTGGATCACCAGGGTGGTCGCGTCGTTCCAGTTGCGGCCGGGGCTGCCGGGATCGACATAGGCGCGCAGCCGGCGGAACGTCTCGGCCACCTTGCGGAACGCCGGGCCCTTGACGGCCGACTGGTCGCGCTTGCCCCAGACGGCGACGAACATGTCCCCGCCACCCTGGCCGCTGAGCACGGCGTTGAACAGGTTGCGCTCCCAGTTCTTCTGGCCGCTGAACGCCAGTGGGATCAACCCGGCGCCTTTCAGCTTGTCCAGCGTGGTGAACACGTCGTCCCAGTTGGTGGGCTCCCGCGCCCCGGCCTTGGCCAGCGCCGCGGTGGAGAAAAACATCCAGTTCTGGCCGTGGATGTCCACCGGCACGCCATAGGCGTGGCCGTCGCGCATCACGGCTTGCAGGATGGCGGGGGGCAGGATGGCGGGCCAGTTCTCCGCCTTGGCGACGGCATCGACGTTCGCGAGCAGGTCGTTCTCTACCAGGTCGTCGAACTGCTTGCCGGTGTTGAACTGCATGGCGGTCGGCGGGTCGCCGCCGACGACGCGGTTGACGGCCGCGGTGCGCGCGTTGACGCCGCCGGCGATGGCGGTGTCCACCCACAGTCCGCCGGCGCGGTTGAAGGCGTCCGCATAGACGTGCAAGGCTGCCGACTCGCCGCCTGACGTCCACCAATGGATCACCTCGGCGCGGGACGCTGATTGGGCGAGCGCCGAACCGCCAGCGACGAGGGCAGCCAGGCCTGATGCAGCCGCGGCAAGTCGAATCAAAGCACGCCTCCCATCGGTTGCTGGCTGACCCTTGGCATGGTCCCGCACCGTTACAGACCGATGTAATCGGTTTCATTGCCTGCTACAAGCGTATTTCATCGGCCGGCGTTCGTCCCGGCCTTGGAGAGGGGGCAGCGCGTTGAGTGGCGAGCGGACGAACCGGCGCGCGGTTACCATCGCGGATGTCGCAACGATGGCCGGCGTCTCCACGGCCACCGTCAGCCGGGCCCTGTCCGGGCCCGCGCAGTTGCGCGCCGGCACGCTGGCGCGCGTCACCGCGGCGGTGCAACAGATGGGCTACCACCCCAACGTCGCGGCCCGCACGCTGCGCGCCGGGCGGACGATGCTGGCCCTCGTGGTGGTGCCCGACATCGCCAACCCGTTCTTCTCCGACGTGCTGCGCGGCATCGAGGACGAGCTGTCGCGCCACGGCTACGGCCTGCTGATCGGCAACCTCGGCAACAGCCGGCGCAAGGAGGCCCAAATGGTGGACGTCGTGCGCGCCGGCCAGGTGGACGGCGTCGTGCTGCTGAACGGCCGGGTGCCCCGCAGGGACGGCGGCGACCTGGCGCACGGGGCCGTGCCGATCGTCGCGGTGTGCGAGGCCGTGCCTGGGGCGGGCTTCCCTCAGGTCGAGGTGCGCAACCGCGAGGCGGCGCAGGAGGCGGTGGCGCACCTGGCGGCGCTGGGCCACCGCCGCATCGCCTACCTGGGCGGCCCCGCGCGCAACGTGCTGGAGCGCGACCGGCAAGCGGGGTTCCGCGACGGGCTGGCGGCCTGTGGGCTTCCGGCCGACGAGGCGCGCTTCCTGCGTGGCGATTTCACCTTCGCGGCGGGCGTGGCCGCGGCGGGGCTGCTGCTGCGGATGCGGCCCCGCCCGACAGCCGTGTTCGCCGCCAACGACGAGATGGCGATCGGCCTGCTCAAGACCGTCAGCCGTGCCGGGCTGGCCGTGCCAGGGGAGCTGTCGGTGGTGGGATTCGACGGCATCGCGTTTGCGGACTACGTGGAACCTACCCTGAGCACGTTCCGCCAGCCCCGCCGGGCATTGGGCCAGCAGGGCGCCGCGCTGCTGGTGCGCGCCATGAGTGGGGAGCGCATCGAGCCCGGCGCCGCGCGCGTTCGCCTGCGGGCCGAATGGCTGCCGCGCGACAGCACCGGTCCCGTTCCAGAGGAGAGCATACCATGACCTACCAGCCTGAAGCCAGCCGTTACGACCATGGGGCGTTCCGGCGCTGCGGCCGGAGCGGGCTGGTGCTGCCGCCTGTTTCGCTCGGGCTGTGGCAGAATTTCGGCGGCGTCGACGCATTCGAGACCGGGCGCGCCATCGTGCGGCGCGCGTTCGACCGGGGCGTGACGCATTTCGACCTGGCCAACAACTACGGCCCGCCGCCCGGCTCGGCCGAGGAGGCGTTCGGCCGCATGGTCGCCGCTGACCTGCGCCCGTTCCGCGACGAGCTGGTGATCTCCAGCAAAGCCGGTTTCGGCATGTGGCCTGGGCCTTATGGCAACGGAGGGTCGCGGAAGCACCTGCTGTCCAGCCTGGACGCGAGCCTGCGCCGCATGGGCCTGGACTACGTGGACGTGTTCTACCACCACCGTCCCGACCCGGCCACGCCGCTCGCGGAGTCCATGGGCGCGCTGCACCACGCGGTCCGCTCCGGCCGGGCGCTGTATGCCGGGCTGTCCAACTACCCCGCCGACCTCGCGGCGCAGGCCATTGCGGCGCTGGCGGCGCTGGGCACGCCCTGCTTGGTCCACCAGGGCCGTTACTCGCTGCTGGACCGTGCGGCGGAGGCCGGGCTGCTCGACGCGCTGGGGACGGCCGGCGTCGGCTTTGCGGCGTATTCGCCGCTTGCGCAGGAGTTGCTGACGGACAAGTATCTCCAAAGCGACGTCCCGCCCGGTGCGCGGATGGCGCGCGGCGGCACGCTGCCGGCGGAGCGGCTGACGGACGCCGTGCGCGCCAAGCTGAGTCGGCTCGCCTCCATCGCCCAATCGCGTGGACGGTCGCTGGCGCAACTGGCGCTGGCCTGGGTCTTGCATGATCCTCGGGTGACGACTGCGGTCGTTGGCGCCCGCACCGTCCCGCAGCTTGACGAGCTGTTGCAGGTCATGGCTGCGGACCCGATCAGTCCGGAAGACTCGAAGAGGATTGAGGACGCCCTCGCCGATGGGGGCGACCGTTAGGCGGGCCTGCCGCTATCTTGCCCCGCCCACGAACCCTCCCTGCAGCGCCGAGAGCCGTGCGATGGCCTCCGCAGGCAAGGGACCCTTCGCTGCCGCGGCGAGCGCTTGCTCGAACTGATCGAGGTTGGCCACGCCGACCAGCACCGTGCTAAGGCCCGCATGGCTGATGGCGAAGCGCGTCGCCGCTTCCGGCAGGCTGTCCGCGAAACCCTCGGCGACCAGTGTCCCGAGCCGGCGGGCGCGCCGCAGGTCGGCGTCGTAGCTGAACGCGGAGCCGATCGGGTCCGGCGGCGGGCTCGCGATCGGGTGGCGTTCGGCCGTCCCCGACAGCGCGCCGCCTGCAAGGACGCGAATGCCGATCGTCCCAACGCCCGAAGTGGTCGCGTGGTCCAGCAGCCTGCCGTAATCCTGCGCCGGATATCCGCCCGGCAGCGTCTCCCCGGCGCTCGGGTTCAGCATGTTGTAGACGACCTGGGCGCTTTGGAACGCGCCGGCGTCAACCAGGTCGAGCAGCGGCCCGGTGCTCCCCGCCGCCGTGATGCCGATGAGGCGCGCCTTGCCCTGCTCGCGCAGTTTTTCCAATGCGGGAACAACCTGGTCCAGTACGATCCGTGCGGACAGGGCCTCGCCGCCCTCGCTCCCAATCGGGTTGTGCAGGTGAAAGAGGTCGACCCGCTCCATCCCGAGCCGCTGCAGGCTGCCTTCGAGCGATCGCGCGGTCCAGCCCGCGATGTCACCGAGCGCAGCCTCGGTCAGCAGGACCTTGGTGCCGACCAGCACATCTGGCCGCGACGCGGCGAGCACGCGGCCGAGATTGGTCTCCGACGCGCCCAGGCCGTATTGGGCAGCGGTATCGAAGTAGTTGACCCCGGCCTCCAGCGCCCGCGTCACCACGCGCTCCTGGTCCGCCCGGTCGCCGCGCACCATCAATCCGCCCACCGCACCGCAACCCAAGCCGATGACCGACATGTTGACTCCGGTACGGCCAAAAGGACGTGTCTGCATGTCCGTTTATTCCTCCATGGGCTGAGTGGGATCCACCCCCGTTATGGATACTGTTGAGGAAATAGGACCAGAGCGTCACCGATAGTAGAACGCCAATGCCTAATTTCCTCCCCATGATGGTGCGCGCCCCGCGCGGTTGATCTGCTACGGAAATAGATTGGGCAGGTAGGCTGAAGGTTCACACCGCTTTTGGAACCAGCATGACATCGTATCCCAGGTTGCTCAGGCGCTGGACCAGCTTGGTTGTTGAGCGCTTGCGGGCGACCTGGTCGAGGTAGCCCTCGCCCAAGTCACGGAAGTCCTCGCCCGTGCTCAGCATATGGAATGCGGCGATGAGCAGCTTGTGGGCGATGGCCATGATCGCCCGCACTGGGCCGCGGCGGGCACGCAGGCGGTTGTACTTGTCGCGGTAGTAGCTGCCTTTGGTCCGCACCGCGGCCGAGGCGGCAGCAAACAGTGCGGATTTGAGGAACACGTTGCCCCTGCGCGTCCCAGCGCCTTTCTGCTTGCCCGCACTTTCATAGTTGCCCGGGGCGACCCCGGCCCACGCGGCCAGCCTTTGCGCCGTGGCGAACACGTCCATGTCGGTGCCGATCTCGGCGATGATCGCGGCCGCCGTCACCCAGTCCACGCCGGGGATCTGCATCAGCAGCCGGTGCTGAGCCTGATACGGCTCGAGCTGGGTCTCGATGCGGGCGTCGAGGGCTTCCAAGTCCTGATCGATCGCCTCCAGGCTGCGCAGTTGCATGGCGAGCAGGAAGCACTGGTGCTCGCGCATACGCCCGTCGAGCGCGGCCTCGAGGGCAGCGTGCTTGCGCCGCATCCGCCCGCGCGCCAGGCCCGCCATCTCGGAGGCGTTGTTCGTGCCGGCGGCGAGCGCCTCCAGCATGGCCATGCCGGAGACGCCGAACACGTCGCTGGCGACACCCGAGAGCTTGATGTTGGCCTCTTCCAAGAGCTTCAGCACCCGGTTGCGCACCGCCGTCCGCGTCTCGATCAAGGTGCGTCGGTGCCGCACCAGCTCGCGCAGGTCGCGGATCGCGGGCGGCGGCACGAAGCTCTTGGCGACCAGGCCATGGCGAACCAGCTGGGCGATCCACTCCGCGTCCTTCACGTCGGTCTCGCGGCCGGGCACGTTCTTGATGTGGTGGGTGTTGCCGACGATCAGGTCGAAGTGCCCCTCCAGCACGGCATACACGGGCTTCCAATAGACGCCCGTGCTCTCCATGCCGACGTGGGTGACGCCGTATTCGGCCAGCCACGCTCGCAGCGCCTCCAGCTCGCGTGTGGTCGTGCCAAAGGTCCGCAGCAGCTTCTGCGGCTTGCGCTCGGGCGTGCCGATCAGGACGCAGCAGACAACGCTGGCCTCGTGCACGTCCAGGCCAGCGCAATGTTCAAGGAAAACCTCCATGGCCAACACCTGTCATGAGTGGACGGGGGTGATGGCCGCTGCGCCGCAGGCAAAGTCAGATACTGCTACTCGTGCTCGCCAAAGCTGGCGGCCAAAGGATGATGCCTGAAAACAGCGTGGACCGATCTGCTGAGCGGAGTTGAAACATCCAGTGTCCGTCGGCCTCTATACGACCATCAGGGCGGAGATGGAGTGCGGCACGCCAGCCGGCAACACAGGCACCCCATTTCCTCGCCATGATGGTGCGCGCCCTTGCGCGCGGTTGATCTGGTGGCGAATTCTGCGGCTTCGCCAGCGCCGGTCATTCTGGCGGCCGCCACAGAGCCAAGGGCAGCCGCAAAGCAAGCCCGCCAGCTTCCGACGCCCGTGAACAAACGGCCAACTTTGAATTCGCCACCAGTGTCGGTTCGTTTGACACTCCAGGCCCTGGCTGTCGACCACCGTGCTACGGCATCCAATGGCCCATTTGCACAATTTTGCAGTTGCTGAGCCTTGAGCTAGATCTCTACTCCCGTGGCCAGCCGGATACGGCCTTGCGCGTGCCGCTGTTGGATGCGGCCAAAGCATCCTCCACCAACCGCGTCATGCAGACTGCATGGTCGAAATCGGGAACGGTCCAGGTTCCGTTCAGGATGTCATCGCGCAGTGCGGCATAGATGCCAGCGACGTTGACCGCGGTTTCCGGCGTCGTCACCAAGGGTGCCTTCAGATGCTGCTCTTTGCCGTCCAGCAGCAGCCGCAGCGCACCGGACTGGACGCCGCGCGGTGCGCCACCCTCTAGCAACAATACGCCCTTTTCACCCGTGATCTCGAACCGGAACGGCGTCGCATCCGCCGGACGCCCGCCCACAACTTCGATTGTGACCGGAACGTCTCCGGCAAGGCGTGACAGTATCGCGAGGTGGTCGGGTGTTGCGCGGACCTGGATCGTTGCACCGTCCTTACCTTCGACCGCGACATGCGGAAACTGGATGGACGCCAGGGCAGACAGGTCAGTAAATCCGCCAAGGACAGAAATGACGAGGTCTATGGTGTGCGCCCCTTGGACGGTCGCCAGCGTGACCCCGTTTTCCGCCTTCTCGGCAAATGCCATGGCGCGCTCCGTCTCAGGGCCGAACGCCATAGTGGTGGACAGGACGCGCGCGTTCAGCACCCGTCCAATGTCCCCGGCCGCGATCATCTCCCGCGCCCGGCGGGCGGCAGGGTTGGCGCGAAGCTGAAGTCCGATCGCGGCGTGGACGCCAGCCTTGCGCGCCGCCTTCGCCAGCAACTCGCCCTCTGCGCGATCCCGGCCCAACGGGGACTCGCAATATAGGTGCTTGCCGGCTGCAAGCGCGCCCAGCACCAACTCGGAGTGCGCAGGCACGTTGACTGCGACCGTCACGATATCAATCTCGGGATCGGCGAAGAGTTGCTTTGCGTCTCCATAGCCCTTTGCCGCACCAAACGCCCGGGCGGCTTTCTCGGCGGAAGGCTGGCCCTGCGTGACGACCGCCGCCAGCTCCAGCCCTTCAAGCCCTTGGATCGCCGGCACATGGGAAATCTTCGCCCATCCACGTTCTGCACTGGCACCGATCACGCCTACCCGCAAGAGCTTAGCCATGACGAAAACTCCCTATCCCGCACAACAGGTCACGGATGCCGTGAACCAAGCCACGCAGATGAGTTCGCTTGCACGTGCATGAAACAACTGCTTGCTTCTCACCGAACTGATGAGAAGAAGCTCACCTATGCTGAGCCCCAGCCTCGCCGCCCTTGAGGCATTTCTGGCTGCCGCGAAGCACCAGAGCTTCCGCAAGGCTGCGCTGGAACGCGGGGTCAGCCCGTCGGCCCTGAGCCATGTGATCCGAAGCTTGGAGGAGGCCCTTGGCATCAGGTTGTTCAACCGGACGAACCGCAGCATTCGCCTGACCGAAGCGGGCGAGCGTCTGCGTCAACGGCTCAGGCCGGCCCTGAATGAAGTTGACAGGGCAGTTGAGGACGCCCGTGCCTCCCGCAGCGAGCCTGCCGGGCTGCTGCGCTTAAACGTTCCCCGCGTCGCTGCCGACTTGGTTGTGAAGCCGATCATCGGTCGCTTCTTGCGCGCACATCCGAGGGTCAAGTTGGAGGTCGTGAGCGATGACGCAATTGTAGACATTGTGGCCGACGGGTTCGATGCCGGCATTCGCCCAGGCCGACGGCTCGCCAAGGACATGATTGCGGTGCAGATCGGCCCGCAATATCGTTTCGCAGTTGTTGGTGCTCCCGCATACTTCTCCCAGTGGAAGAAGCCGCAAGAGCCAGCGGACTTGCAGGCACACGCTTGCATTGAACGGCGCTATCCCAACGGCACCCGATATGCTTGGGAGTTCGCCAAGGCCGGGGAGGCGGTCGAGTTCGACGTGTCTGGACCCCTGATCGTGGATGACAGCACGCTCATGATCCAGGCGGCGCTTGATGGCATTGGGCTGGCCCATGTCTTTGAGGGCTTTGTCTCCGGGCACATCGCCGCGGGTAAGCTGACCCGTGTGCTCGAAGACTGGTGTCCGCTCCAGCCTTACTTCTTCCTCTACTATGCAGGGCGCCGGCAGGTCCCCGTGCCGTTGAGGGCATTCATTGACATGGCCCGCGCCTTCTTTGCAGAACCTGCGGCCGAACAGGAGCTGTCTGCCGCATCGGCTTTGAACAAATCGTGCGGTGACCCCGAGTCTATGTGATCGTCGGTTAAGGGATGCCTGTTACCGCGGTCGCTGGCTGCGGTTCAAGCCGCATTGCCATGCCGGCGCTTGCAGAGCGCGTCAATACAGCTTTGCCGCCTGTACGATTGTCAAAGGACACCTGCGCCTTTTCGACCTCGGGCACGTGCTCGGTGGCCCAGGCATACAGCGCTGCAAAGGGCTGCTGCAGGGTGCGGCCCAACGGCGTGATCGAGTACTCGACCGCGACCGGCGAGCTGGTGATCACGCGCCTGGTCACGAGGCCGTTGCGCTCCAAACGCCGCAGCGCCTGGGTCAGAGCCTTGTGCGTGACGCGGCCGAGCCGCCGCTTGATCGCGTTGAAGCGCACGGGCTGCGTGCAGATGGCGCACAGTACCATCACGGACCATTTGTCCGCGATCTGGTCCAGGACGGGGCGGGTTGCCTCAGCCTCGGTCAGGGCCTGCTGCTCAGGTTCGGGCATGGGCGGTTTCTCCAGGAATACCTACGCGACTTCAGGTGCGTAGTTGAACGCAGATATCGAATGTATGTCTGCAAGCTCAACCCTTGGAGCACCAGCATGTCGAAGTTGAACGGAAAGGTCGCGGTCGTCACCGGCGGCAGCAGCGGCATCGGCCTTGCTATCGCTCAGCGCTTCGCCGCCGAAGGCGCCCACGTCTTCATCACCGGGCGCCGGCAGGCCGAACTCAACGAGGCAGCAGCCCTCATTGGGGAGCGCGCCGAGGCTGTCCAGGGCGATGCCACCAGCATGGCCGACCTGAATCGGCTGTACCGGACGGTGGCGGCCAGCAAGGGCCGGTTGGACATCCTGGTCGCGAACTCAGGGTTCTCCGAGGCGTCCACGCTCAGCGACATTACGGAGGAGCACTTCGACAAGACGTTCGGCCTCAATGCGCGGGCGACGCTGTTCACTGTGCAGAAGGCCGTGCCGCTCATGGTTGGCGGCGGCACGGTCGTGCTGATCGGGTCCATCGCGGGCTTCATCGGCACGCCCGGCTATGGCGCCTATGGTGCAACAAAGGCGGCGACGCGATCCTACGCGCGGACCTGGACCAACGAGTTGGCAGACAGTGGCATCCGGGTGAACACGCTCAGCCCGGGTCCGATTGACACGCCGATGATGGCGGGCGCGACGGAGGAGGTCAGGCGGACGTTGACCGGCATGATCCCGCTCGGCCGTCTGGGCAGGCCGGAGGAGGTCGCGGCGGCCGCCCTGTTCCTCGCCTCGGACGAGAGCAGCTTCATCGCAGGTGCCGAGCTGTGCATCGACGGCGGGATGAGCCAAGTCTGATCTTGGCCGGCCCGGACGCATGCATATGCCTCTATCACGCCATATGCACTTGCAACCCGGAGAGGCGCTACAGCAGAGGTGCACCACTTCGTCGAACGTCTGCGTCCGTCCGTTTGATAGAATGGAACGGTCGTTCAGTTCTCAATTCTAGGTTTAAAATCCATACACCCTTCTACCGCCGGATAGCCCCAGCTCCGGGTGTGTCTTTCCTCTTTTTTAGGAGCCGACCATGCAGGACCGATCTTTACAGCCGTAAATCTTAGACTCATCGCATTCCCTGACGGACGCGATCCGGGCGGGGCTGCGTCGTGCGACGCCAAGCGGCAGCCCGTCAATCAAATTCACAAGACGGCGAGTATAAGCCATCCCGTGTTCGTGCCTGTATACGATTTACGCAGCTTCATAGTTTATTTGAAGGTCGATCAACTGCGGATGCTCCCAATCTGGACGGGCCGCAACGAGCTTCGGCTTATACTCCTCCAAAATTTGTGCAGGTAACATTCTAGCGGCCTTCAGGCGCTTGACCTGCAAGCTGACGGTTTCGATGTGGGCTGCCAAGTCCTGGGCAATGTGGATGCTGCCCAGGTCCCCATGGCCGGGAACAATGATCGCCGGGTTGAGCGCCTGAAAGCCGTTGAGGACGGCCGCCCAGCGAGCGCCGTCGAGTTCGGTGTCTGCGGGCGGGAAGTACGGGAAGATTGGGAACATGCGCTCCTCGATCAGGTCGCCGGCAAACAGGATGCGCTCCCGCGGCAGATAGACCGCCTGGTCCCCGCGGGTGTGGGCCAGGCCATAGGTCTGCAGTTCCACCTTGCGCCTGCCGAGGTCAATCTCGGCCCGCGGGCCGTCATAGACCATGTGTGGCATGACCATCCGGGTGCCGTCGAGCGCTGCCGCTGCGGCGGGAGACTGGGTCTCGCGGAACAGGCCGATGTAGCGCTCTCCCTTCTCAGCAAGCTCGTCGCGCTGCGCCCGATTGTAGATGATCGTTGCATCCGGGCGGAACGCCTGTGCTCCGTACCCATGCTCCGGGTGAAAGTGCGTAACTGTCAGGAGCAGGTGCCGCCGCGGCCCGGCGATGCGGCGCGCAGCGTCCAGCACTGCCTCTCCATTCGCCGGCCCAAGGCCGGTGTCAATCACGAGCGCAGCGTCGCTTCCGAGCACGATGCCGATGTTCGGGACGAGCCAAACCCGGTGGTCCCCGATCACGAACACGCCGTCCGCGATCTCTTTGACGTTGGCAACATTCACGGTGGGCGGGCGTGCATCCATGGCCTGTGCGGAGGCACGTGACGGGACCACCCCGCTAGCGGCCAGCGCTCCAGCGCCAGCCGTGAAGAGCCGTCGGGTCAGTTGATCCATGATTTCATGCCCCAGTGTTGAAGTTCAGGACGGTCCAGCATCCCATGGCCGGACCTTCCAGGCCGCCTGCCGCTTTGGCATCACTTGCGGCCCGGCAGGCGCGGCGCTTCTCCAAGAACGCCGCGACGCCGAACATGCCGCCAACCCCGGCTAGGTTGACGCCGGCCTGCAACAGCCAGCTCGTGCCGAGAAGTTCGAATAGGAGCCGGCTTCCGTAGGCCAGCAGGCACCCCGTTGCGAACACCTGCAGGAAGTGCCTCCCGCAGGCTGCGAGCGGCCGCATGAACGGTTGCCTACAAAACCTCTCTAACCCATCCTATTCAGCGCTCTGAGGTTCGTTTTGGAAGCTGAGCGCCGGACATGGTTTGGCACTGCGCCTGTTTCATCGCGATTTCGGTCCGAAGATGCTGGGCGTCGGGGTTGGCGAGACGGGGCGGGTCCGGGGCGATCGCCCCGGTTGTCATGGCCCGGCGAGTTGCAGGCTGCGGGCGACGCCGCGGACCAGCTCGGCCTCGGGGCAGGCGGCAGCGAACGCGATGCGGACCCGTGTCGCGGTCTCGGTGACGCGCCCGGCGACCCTGAGCAGGCGCAGCCGCAGGGTGGCGAACTCGGCGGTGGCGAGCGGCTGGGGCTTGGGGATGGCGTCGCGCACCGTCAGCATGAGCCAGTAGGCGGCGGTGTGCAGCACGAGGCGGACCTGGTTGGCGAGTGCCGATCGACAGCTGGTGCGGTCAGACGCAAGCTGGCCCTTGTGGAGCTTGATCAGGTTCTCCGCCTGTCCGCGCGCGCAACACAGGGCGTCATACAGCCATTCGGCGCTGCCGGTTTCGAGGTTGGTCGCCACGCAGCGGATGTCGAGGCCCATGGTGCTGGCCTCGATCCTGGCCAAGACCCGCCGCTCGCAGCCCCACGACTTGGCGCCATAGCGGAGCTCGGCGTAGCGGCGCAGCGCTGGCGCTTGGGCCTCGGCGCGCCGGACCCGGACGTCGTCGGCCGCCTCTTCGAGCAATCGTCTCAGCACGGCGTTGCCGGGCAGGCCGAAGATGTAGCCCACCGCGTTGGCCTCGCACCACGCCATCACCTCGGGACGGCCGTAATGGCCGTCGCTGCGCAGGGTCAGCCGCGTAGCAGGCCAATGGCTGCGGATGCGGCGCACCAGGCGCCTCACATGGCCGCGGACCTCCTGGCCGGACGGCGTCTTGCCGGGCCGCAGCAGGACCGCCACTGGGCGCGAGGTCGCCGTGTCGCAGACGTGGATCGGCATGAAGCAGCGTTCGTCATGGTGCGCGTTGAACAAGGACAGCTGCCGATGGCCGTGCACGATGTCCACGGTGTCGTCGATACCTGGCGAACCGCTGGTTCGACATCCAGCGTGACGGCTTTGGGCGGCCTGGGATAGCTGGCGCAGTAGGTATCGACCATGGCGTAGGTCAGCCGCACGACCTCGCGGAGCGTGGGCGCGTTCTCCCAACGCGACACGGTCGGCTGCGAGCACAGGTCGCCGCCGCTGTCGGGCAGGCGTCCGCAGGCGAGCTTGAAACCGGGGTCGGTGCGCAGATGATCGAGGTCGTCGGCGTCCTCATAGCCGCAGGCGATGGCGAGCAGGCGAGCCCGCAGGATGTCGGCGGTGCTGTGCGTCACCAGGGCAGCATTGCGAGGATCGGCGATCAACCCTGCCAGCCTGTCGGCGATCCCCAAGCGTCGCTCGGCAGCCGCCAGCAGCATGACGCCGCCATCGGAGGTGATCCAGCCACCATCAAAGGCCGCGTGTCAACGGCGGAAATTTGGTTCTTCCGCATTTCCCGTGCTGTCGTTTCGGTGTTGGATGAGCACATAGGATGGCTCAGCCTTTTTTCCGAAAGCCTTTCTTGTCCAAACACATGCTGCCTTTGATCCCGGCCGGCCTGATGGTCGACCAAGTCCTCCCGAGCCCCGACCACATTGCTGTCGTGACCAGCCCCCGCCAGACCTCGGCTTCGTGTCCGGATTGCTGGGTGACGCCGGAGCGTCTCCACAGTCGGTATCTCCGGAGGTTGTCTGACCTGCCCTGGCAGGGTCGGCCGGTGACGCTGCAAGTCCAAGCGCGGCGGTTCCGCTGCTTCAACCGAGCCTGCCCCCGGCAGACCTTCGCCGAGCGCCTGTCCGGCACCGCGCCTGCTGCCGCACGCCGGACCGAGCGGCTGAGCGACCTGCAAGGCCATCTCGGGCTGGCGCTGGGCGGCGAAGCCGGCATGCGTTTGGCCGAGAGGCTGGCCATGCCGACCAGCGCGGACACGCTGCTGCGGCTGGTGTGCAAGGCCGGCGCCGACGCTGAGCCGCCGCGCACCCCGCGCGTCCTTGCTGTTGACGATTGGGCGGAGCGGCCGAAGGTTCCGTGCGCGAAGCGCATGGAATGGCTGCGGAGGGGTGGCGCCGCGGCCGTCGCTACGGCACGGCCCTCGTCGATCTGGAGCGCAACACGGTGATCGACCTTCTGCCCGACCGCCCAGCTGACACTCTGGCGGGGTGGCTGCATCAGCATCCAGGCGTCGAGAGTGTCGCGCGCGACCGGGCCGGCGCTTATGCAGAAGGCGCGCGGCAGGGTGCGCCAGATGCGGTCCAGGTTGCAGATCGTTGGCACTTGCTGCGCAACCTCGGCGATGCCGTCCGCACCGTGGTTGATCGCCAGCACGCCGCTGTCCGACACGCTGCCAAGCAGGTCAGCGAGCAGGCAGCCGCCTTGCCCGTGACAGTGCCCGCAGCTGAGCCGGACAGTGCCAAACCGAGTGCGGCAGCCAAGCGCAGCCAGGCATCCCGTGCGCGGCGGCACGCGCGCTACGAGGAAGCTGCACGGCTGCACGCGGCAGGCGTTTCCATTTCGCGCATCGCCGCCCAACTCGGCGCCGACCGCAAGACGGTCCGGAGCTGGCTTCGGGCAGGCGGCGCCCCGCTCTGGCGCAAGCCGCCGCGGGTGGGCGTTCTTGCACCCTACCGCGACCGCCTTGAACGGCGCTGGACGGAGGGCTGCCGCAACGCCGCCCTGCTCTGGCGGGAGTTGGTCGACCTCGGCTTCTCCGGCCGGCCTGGAACCGTGCGGAGCTGGGCGGGGCAGCGGCGTCGAAGCGAGCCGCAAACCGCCAGGAGTGGGCCCGGCACGCGCACTGCCGACGAGCAATCCCCATCAAGCCGCCAGGTCGCGCGCATGCTCATGGCCGACCCCGATGCGCTGCCCGGGCCTGAACAGGCGTTCGTCTCGCGTCTGCTGGCGCAGGTCCCCGGGCTTGCAGACGGCATCGCGGTCGCGAGACGGCTGAACACGCTGCTGCGACACGAAAGCAAGGAGAACCTGGGCGGAGTGCTCGACGCGGCCGTCGGCACCCCGCTTGAGGAGTTCGCGGCCAGCCTACGGCGCGACCTCGCCGCCGTGCAGGCCGCCCTCGACCTGCCGTGGACCACGAGCCCCGCCGAAGGCCAGATCAACCGGCTCAAGATGCTGAAACGGACCATGTACGGCCGAGCCGGCTTCCAGCTCCTCCGCGCCCGCGTCCTACACGCCGCATGATACCGAAACGACAGCACGCAAAGTGCGGGAGAAACGCCCCGCGCATGTTGCGCACCGCCTTGGGATGAAAATGGGGCCAGGCTGCCACGACAAGGCACTTGGGCCGATACTGAGTGTGGCGGACGCGTGGAGGCCGGATTT
>JAABUY010004223.1_pt1 | contig 15231 bp, 13 predicted proteins | sample 5560271 | NCBI WGS metagenome assembly JAABUY01 (sample SAMN10711886, study PRJNA513374) | rock metagenome | isolation source: Antarctica rocks | place: Antarctica: Victoria Land, University Valley
CGCACAACCAAATGCTACCGATGAAATAAGCTAGCTTGTATGCCATAATGTCGTACTTCCATCCCATTGTGAAGTGCAACCCGCACAATTCATCAATCCGATTGTACAGCTTACCATTCTCTGACACGAGATCACCTAGGACTTGGATCGCTTTGGCGAACAAGGGATTTGGGCGAACAGGGGATTTGAGGGAACAGGGGATTTTGGCGAACAAGGGATTTGAGGGAACAGGGGATCTGAGGGAACAGGGGATCTGAGCGAATAGGGGATTTGAGGGAACAAGGGATTTTGGCGAACAAGGGATTTGAGGGAACAGGGGATCTGAGGGAACAGGGGATCTGGGCGAACAGAGGATCTGAGCGAACAAGGGATCTGGGCGAACAAGGGATTTGAGGGAATAGGGGACCTGAGTGAACAAGGGATCTAGGCGGATAGGAAATTTAGGATTTGAGGGAATAAATCAAGCATCGTATACAAGTTCTACTTGGGGTTTAAAGTATGATGAACTCTCTATGTCACCTTCTCCTGCGTCATGATAGCTATTGTTTGATTCACTGTTCCCGTTTGCATCAGAGCAACTCTGTCCCTTGGCTTGATTAACCTGGCATGGTCAAGGGGAGAACTTCGCTTTCTTGCTGTGGCGAACATCTTCACGATTTGGGTTGTGTTGAATTTTTGCCTTGATGTCATATAGTTGTAAGCGCTGAGAGGTACAGAGGCTGAATACTAAATATAGTAGACCACTCAACGCCGTCATATAAGCGTCAAGAAGGGCCTAAAATCGGGCACTCGTTTCGTCTCACCCTTGTTACCGTTTTTGCCGCTCTTATCCGGCTACGTCCCCTCGATCAAAGACATCGTTTCAGGTGCTCCTTGACATCGTAACACAATCTCCTTACCTGCTCTCACCTCCAAACGCGGACTACCTTGAGACTGGTCACAAGTTGACATAAATCACCCACGGAAAGGATGCCAAGTCACGTGACGGAAGAAGAATGCCTCCAGGCACAGAACTTCCTTAGCTCTGTCACGTGATTATGGATTCCATACAATCGAAAAATGGAACTTCTTTTCTTTATCGTCATTTCAGATTATTAAATCGCCACAAAAGGACAGTCTTGCTCCCGGCTCTATCCTTCTCCCTTATACTGTGAATGGTTGACTTGTGCAAAGCGAATAAGATGAGGCACATCGAGTTGGGGGGGACAGAAGGCTGTTGCCGGAAAGAATAGTGTTGGACTGGACCTCCGACCGTAGCGGGCCATATGGTATGAACAATATCGCCCTCTCTCGGTACAAAGACCCCTAAATTAACGTCTACCTACGGAAACCGATCCTAAATGGATACCACCAACAGCCGCTTCGCTCATCGCGGCACTCTAACACCCGCAAAGCAATTCTCCTCAACTTTTTGACTGGAATAACAACGCCGCATCGCCTTCCTACCACTATCAACCCTTCCAACATCTAACCGAATCTACCACCCTCGCGGCCGAATGGACTTCTTCGATTTCACAACTCGAGGAGATTTCTTTGGGGGATCTTGTCTTCCGCTCGATAGCTTGTCTTTGGCAGTCCTACGTCTTGACATGGTCGAGATTTCGCTACGAGGCTGGCAGGGTCCGGTGTAAAGCGGGTTCAGGTTGACTCGTAGAGGGGAATGGAGGGGGCAGACCTTCCTTTTATACCCAATGATCACGCTAGTGTTAGCCAGAACTCGGCCGTCTCACCTTAGGCAGCGTCAGGCTGTGCTGATGTAGAACGGACCGGCTGCCAAAGGCCAATCACGGCTCGCGATATGGCCGGATTTCCTTGCATTATAGACGGAAGCGCCTTTGGATCTGCTTGGTGGAGCGTCCGCGTTGAAAAGGGGGTCAAGATCTGTCGCAAGCCATCAAGCGCTCTTTGGGTTGAAGCTCATGTCGTCTGATCGGTGACCCCTACCGGTGGCCTTCACTTCACGGGTAGACAGAAATAGCTTTGTGGCTGTGGTCAGTTTGTAAATCTCAGAATCTGTAAGAAATCAAAACACACCATCGGCCCATCGTTCATGTTCCAACTACTAGCCAAGCATATGCGGTGTCCAAGTTACAGCTGATCTGAACAGCGCTTTTTCGATAAAGCAGTATATATCAGCGGCATAACGTGAGCCAAAACTTGAGGTAGAGAGCGGCCAAATCTAGTGCAGAGCGTCATATTCAGGAGGATTGAAATTTGCTGGGATGGTCCGCCATTATTGGATGGCGTAGATATCTATTAAAATGCAGCTGGATCTCTGGAGCCCAGTCAGTCCCCTCAAGAGTCAGCAGAAAGTCCCAAAAAGCCATCCAGCAAGTCATTTACCGTACTCATGAACCATCCGGACATGACAAACATGCCAAGTCAATATCTTCAAATTCCATCTGACTTGTCCCAGCAGGACTCGCATGGTAACGAAAGCTTCACAGATGTCTACTCTTTCCCTCCTTACCCGCTGACTCCTTATCCTACGATCCCAGAGACAAAGGATTGGTCACCTTTCGCGCTTGAGACATGGGATAACCTGGTCCACACGACGGAACTTGAAGCCGAGCGAAGGGTAAGAACTCACTTTTACGCCCCCTCACCCTCTGATCTATGCTACTCTTCGCCGACTTCGTCTTTGGAGATTTCGTCGACAGAGCTTCAGAGGGTATTAGACTCCCTCCTGGATCAAGTTGATTGGTTGAAGGTGGCAGTTAGAGTGGCTGAGCACCGAGCGCCGTCAATTTACTGCAACGCCATCGAGAAGATATTGCTGGCACATATTCATCGGCTTGTGAAAACCGAGGGCGAGGGCGAGGATGCAGCTAATTTTAGCAACGGCAGTGACGACGAAGAATATGTGTATGTGTACGAGAGCGATGATGAAGATGAGGTTAGAAGTGAAGCTCCAAGGGAGAGTGAAGACGAGGATGGAGATGGCGATGAAGATAGTGATGAAGACATGGAAGGAGATGAGGACGAACAAGATGATGAAGACAGCGATGATGGTATGGATGACGATGAGTATGATGAAGACAACGTATACGACAGTATATGAAGAGTAAGCGAGGAGGGATAAAACAATCGACGCATTTGATGCGGTTGTTTGAGAATGGTAGTCTCGAGTCTGGGTTTGCGACATATAGAACTATCATATAGCCTAGAAGAATTTCCATGCGTTGATTGAAGAAGTACGAGTCTGACGTTCGACAATGGCATTGACTTTTTGCATGAAACGTGGAACAGAATATGTTAAAAGTCTGATTGTTTACTACTTTGAAAAGCGACCAGCCCAAAAGACGGTGAGGGAATTTCCAATAATGTTATTGATAGTGTGAAAAACTTCTGATATGAACCACGCCTCGTAGTGTGGACCATTTTTGGTATACACTACGGCTGATGATGTGAACAACGCCTTGCAGAGATAGATAATCCAAACCAAAAAAAATATGAGGAAGTAGTCGCTGAGGGAGCACTCCCCACGGGCAGATTCTCCAAAAATTGAAGGGAGCTGGAGGAGCGCTCGTTGGGGGAGTACTCCCCACAGGTAGCCTCCAAACTTGGGGAGTGTACTCGCTGGTGGAGTACTTGCTAAGGGAGTACTCCCCACGGGTAAATCCTCCAAATATTGGGGGGAGCAATTCGCTTGGGGAAGTACTCGCTAGGGGAGTACTCCTAGGTAAATTTCCAAAGTTGAGGGTTAACTGGGAGAGCACTCGCTGGAGGAGTCTAAAAATTGAGGGCTCGCTGGCGGAGTACTCTCACGTAGATCTCCAAAATTCCAATTCCCGAGATATTCGTAGCAGGACTCGGTGTCGGCTAAGTCGGTAGAAAACTTTACAATGTGAGTCTCGGGACAGCTAGATTGTGATTCGCTTTTTGGAGGGGTAAGCGGAACCCAGTCCTCCACGTGACGTGCTCAAAGTCTCTGGATAGTAAATTGACAGGCAAAGGATACGATTCTTTCTAGACTAGTCAGCTTTAGATCGATGTATCAGGATCATACATACAATCTCTGTTATGGTGGGAGGTCATGTTTCGTGGTCTCACGATCGGTAGGTATATTACCTTCTATTCTTGCAAACGGTTGCGTCTTTGCTTTTACGGTGTAAGGCATCCTGTATATTTTCCTGGCGCAGAAGACCCGAAACGGGATAAAGTGCAGACATATATTGAACTAAGCGACACGGGTGTTTGGGTCCCATTTCTGGCTTCCCCCCGGCTCCAGTTCTGGCGCCCCAAACTTCAACTCTGGCTTCCCCCGCTCCAATTATGGCTCCCCGTCCTCTAGTTCCGGCTCTCCCCGCGCTCCAACGGATTTCGCAAGATGTGGTAGTCTAGGAGGCACATTGACTTGGCCCGTGATTGAGTCGGCGATGTGGTGCACATGTGCTTTATCCTAGGACTCAGCATAGAACTGGTGTGAGCCGATGAAGGGAGCAAACATGCCGTAAGACACTATATGTCTTGGGACACTATGTCTTGGACCGCTGTGTGTCTTGAGCCACTATATGCTTGGAGACACGTGTCGTAAGACACCATACGTCTTGAGACATATGTCACGAGACACTATATGTATTGAGGCACATGTAGGAAGACATTATACGTCTTGAGACATATGTCACGAGACACTATACGTATTAAGGCACATGTAGGAAGACATTATACGTCTTGAGACATCATATGTATCAAGACACTCGTAGAAACACACTACATGGCTTAAGACCAACGTATTCCGAAAACGGCGTTGGTCTCGAGAACACCGTCTGAAGACACCTTTGGTCTTGAGACAGGACACCCTGTTGCTGGGATTGCCAAGCGCTGCCAAGAGGTCTTGCTAGGATCACCATTGGATCAAGCTGCTAACTTTTCCCTTTCTCTTCCCCTAGACTCCTCACCACCTGCACTCCATTGAACCACCTCCAGCGTTGGCAACTCGAAACGTGTCCAAAATAAAGAGATCATAGTCTTTGCTATCTTTAGTACTCTCTGTACACCAGTACGACCAACTAATAATCCTCGCCATCGTACTCATTCCTTTCCGGGCTGATATTCCAATTCCAGAAAGGAATCATTACAGGACAAGAAATGCAGCGTCGAGCATCCCTAAGCATGATATTACGAATCATAAAATGCGAGGTGGATTTGAGGAGCGGGCAACATGAGTAGTTCCAGCTTTTTTGGCCGGAGAACGGGAGAAGCTACAGAGGCAGATCTATCGCCAGCGAGCTCTTGGCGCGACACCAAAGGTTCTGAGATTCGATGCGTCTTAGCAGGAGAAAGAAAGAAGTAGACACCGCCTAGCATCAAACCTAAAGAGATACGAGGCTCGCCAAGATTTGGGATCGGCACTTCAGAAACATTGATATGCGCTCTATCAAAGTAGCGTGCTTAAGAGGTGACTGAAAAGCCTAAACCTCTTGGATGTACAAGCATGCCACAGCGAGCTTTGAATCCTATTGTAATTTTGACAAATTATATTTACAGTTGGAAGACACTTTCCGTACTGTCTGCTGACTCTTCGATACCTCTGGTATCATTGCTAATCTTGCTACCGGTCAAGAGAGTAAGGCAGAACGTTGACCAAGCGGTCTCACTCTTTCATTCCTTGCGTTTGCACGCCCTGTTCTCTTTCCAGTTTTACATCAAATCTGACGCAGCGATATGACCTCGTTCTGCCCAGGACTGTTTTCATCGAATGAGATACTGCTTGCGGGGCCTCCCCCACCCTTGCTTTGCATCCCTTTTACCGATGATTTCTCCTACCCCCTTCTGCTACTCGTAAGTGACAGTCGTGTTAGATGTCGGGCGCCGATTCGATGGTTCGCTTACAAATTCACTTGCTCAACACCCAAATCCTATTAATTTTGGAGGAAATAGGAACGAAACGTTCTGATGCAAGAACGATGTTGATCCTTCTGCCATGGTTGTGGAGATTGCTCAAGGCTTAGCCGGTTGGTACATATGTCCCATCGAGAATTCCGGCTGCCCCGTTTTTCTCAACCAAAAGTGCGAGAACTTCCTTGTCTAACACATAAGGATCTCTTATAAAAGCCTCTGTGGGCTCCTGAAATCGGAACGCTCACAACGAGTATAGTAGAATTCGGGTCCAATGGATCGACAGACAAAACCAAGACGGGATGATTGATTCAGCCCTTATCGATGTCTACACCTTTTAGAAGATGTTCATCTTTCTCGAGCAGCAAAGGAATGCAGCCGGATAGGACAAAGAAGGTACCATGAAAGATGGTACCGTAAAGGCCGATACCGTGAAAGCCGGTGCCATGAAGGCCAGTACCGTGAAAGAATGTACCGTAAAAGCCGGTACCGTGAAAGAAGGTACCGTGAAATGTACTGCTGAGGGGGAGAAGTGGATGCTGAGGGAGCCAAATATGGATGCTGGGGTGGGATTAGAAATAGATGCTAGGATGGGAGCCAAGCGGGTTTGTTCAGAAGGGCCAATCTGCCCTCTGAGTTTGCCTCCGAAAGCCCTAGTACACCTATTCGCGGTCAAGTCCCAGTCTAATTTCAGAAATGTAAGTAGTCATCGAGACCATCGTCCTCATCTCCACTACTCGTACTCTCTAAGTTCCTTTGTGTCAAGACCGATTCAATTGACTCATAATACTCGCTCACTGGTCGCCCTGCCCACTTTGCCTTCAAATCAGGCGGTAGGGCGCTCCAATAATCATCATCCAATCTCCGAATCTGTAACGATCCTGTCGCAATGCGGCGGACTTCTATCTTGTGACATTTCGACTGCTTCGCAAAATATGTAAGCTGGTGAAGAACTGTATCAAATCGATGAAGGAGTTCTCTGTTTTGTTTCTTCCAGTCGTGAATACTATCGCCCAAGTCTTGAACCCGGATGTCGTTGAATTTTCCAGAGTTATGGTTGGCGATGATAAACTTCATTATCTGGCTGACCCATAAGAATATCTGCTGCTAGAAAATGACAACTTCCAATGTTTCATTGTACAAGAGGAAACTTCCCATTGACAGTCACATCGACTCGGATGCCTGCGACATATTTTCTCGCCTGCTCTGATTTCATAAGACGTTCAACATTATCTCTGCTTTAATCAGCAGCTTGTTCATTGCCATGCTCACTTCAACGAGTTCCATCCTGCGACATTCAAGCAACTGAACGTCGCTGAATGTCTCCTGATCATCTCAGTCTTCACAGGCGTAACATCAATCATGATTACTAACATACTTCTCTTCGGCTTTGAGGGCTACACTAGCGTGACATGGAATGACATGGCTCTGGCTTGGTCACCTCTTGTTACCCTGGACTTTTCAATTCTGGCCTTTCTTGGAGGTTTGCTGCTCTGGTCCGTCGATAAAAGTAATTACTGGACTATTTCTGTCTTAGGCTCAATAGCGAGTATTCTTCTCTTGATCAATTGCTGGGCGGCCATCACACATGTTTTGTCACCAATTGTACGGCAAGCTGAAAGAGACAATCGAGTCGAAAGTGAGGGCTCTTTGGGCTTTGCATTTGTTTGAGACTTCTTAATCAATATGTATTCCGAAGGCTTTCTATTTCGGCGGAGTGAAGAATGGCATTAATATATATTCATGTAAGGCAACCTCAACTGTATTCACCATTGACCGCAACCATATGATCTCTTTTTTCACTGGTGATCAAATCTTCGTATCCCTTATGGACTTGGAAGGTAGACCTGATTCCTGTTGAAGACTTGACGAAACTCGCAATTCTCAGCAACTACCTGGAGGTACTATCAGCAGACCGACCCTTATCGGTATACTTGGAGCCCACCTTTGAGACATTTCTGCTACCACTTTCCGGCCCAGGGGTATATAATATCTGTGACACCGCGCGTCTTGGAGATCACATTCTTTGCTTCCAGATGATTTCGAAATATCTGAACTTCTCTGTACAAGATAAGCTTAATTTTCTCAGAGAGAAGCGCCGTATCTTACAAATCTTCATCCAAGTTCCGGCGCACCCTATATACTTCATGAGGTATAATATCAAAATTCACCTCATCAAGCGGCTGTTGTTGGATATCCAGGATTACGTGAAAGGTTCTCTGTTTTACCTCGAGGGCTTGGAAAGGCTCAACATGGGCAAAATATTGTTTTGTGGCATGCTCGCTTTCGAATTCACTCATTGGAAGTCCTGCCCATCTGAAATAGGCTTGAATGGCGTCAACATGGTCTTCCCAGCTGTGACCCTTCCCCTCAAATTCATTCACGCGAAGTCGTAAAATAACTCTTTTTGGTAGGGTTCCGGGGTGGTTGGCGTTATAGCTTATGGCGTTAATGATATTATTGTTGCTCTCAAGAGTAGACATATTGTCCGCTGCTACTGCTTCCTCAGAAAGATAGTCAAACTGGGTTGATGAACATCTTAGCTACTTGCACCAAAAGCGAATTAGCCAATTGTGGCTAGTACGATAAGGCTGAGCAACTGCGGTAAAAGTAGTGGGTCACCAGGTAGCTATCAGTTTTCCACCTCGCTACAATCCCAAAATTTTCTTGCTTTATTAGTCTTTAGCAATCAATCCACAAGACAATTTAAAAACCTAGAGGATCAATTGAACAAGATCTATCCTTCCTTCGTCTCATGTTAGCCCAGACCATCCTCCGATCTCATGGGTTCCTTCGACTCTGAAGGAATCTATGCTAACGTTCAATAGGCCATGTGCGAACAGAACAGTCACTACTACGCAACATGTGGTCATTATTTCGCCTACGACTATTCTAGGTGTGCGGCAGCTCGAGCCAGACCCAAACAGCAGCTCTGTGTGCCCGCAAACGGAACAATTCGAGATCTCCCGCGGGCTCTTGACGCACGAGATCGAAACCTGCCAGGAAAATGCCCACCTTGCTTAGGCCAGACTCCTCCAAGCTCCGAAGGCTCTCATGAGGGTTAGATGGCTTTGAAGCTGAGGAATCTCTATTGAAAGCACTGGTGGGTATTCAAGTGGAAGACTCGGAATGAGGTGAATGGAGGCTAGCTTTACAGCGACATAAAAGGGTTAACGATTGCGTCCTATGATGTATGGAGCTAGCTTAAAGACTATCGTCGATAATATTAAGTGCCCGTTGACATATTTGCAGACTTCAAGCTAAGCTACCATGAGCAATATTGGTCCGCCAGGCTTCATCTTCGTAGGTGTGAAGAATTATAGCCGGTACAGCCAAGCTTTGACAAGATCCATTGAATCCGACTAACTCCGAGCTTGAGGGGTCATAGCCAAGTACGCGCTCGGGGAGTACGTGCCAGAGGAGTACGTGCCGGGGGAGGTCAGGAAGCGGTTCCGGAGCGTGATGATTCGATAGACATACACGGAAAGCATGGACACTTTAAGGTTTTTCATATTACGTAGCCGGCTTCCTGGAAGATCGTAACCTCGAATGTTCGCCATGGAAGAGTTTGATGTGCGAGACGGCAGAGGACTCGTGTAGCCTCACAAGGCTGACGAGTGATGTAAGGCTTAGCGGGGCTGTTGGCGAACAGGGACATATTACGCACTGCTTACCGAAATCAACTTACCAGATGAAGGACTGTTGAAATGGAATTAGAAAGGTCTGTACTATTGTGTATAGGTGCTAATCTTTTATTGACTATTGAGGACTAAATAACGAAATGAGCCCATTAAAACACTCTTGTTTTTATCCCTTCAGAACGAAATCCTACAGCGTCATCACGGTCTGGAGAAAGGAACAGAGAAACGAGCGATGATTTAACAATAACTCGAAGCCCGCTCTTTATACTTCCATTTCGGCCACTTCAACCAACTTCGTCATTTGGAAGGGCTGGAAGCTGGAATTCCTATGTTATCAGTTAAACAGAACTTCCACTGATGTCGACAAAAGCAGAGAACGAACCCTTCTCAGCCATGTAGTAGATGATCCAGTCTCTTCTTCAGATCATATAGTCTAGCCTCATCACAATAAATGAGGAACAGTCCATCTTATATCAACAAATACTGATCCATGTGTGGAAGATGGTCGTCTCTCGACCCGGGATCAAGGTGGATTAATATGAGCACACTAGATCATGATGGTAGTAGAAACTAAGACAGTTGGAGAAGTCACCTTCCGACAAGATGGGAAGGCTTTGCAGCGCGAGCGCTGTCAGCCATGTCCCCAGGATAGACCTCCCGAGCCCATTCTCTCAGGAGGTCTCACGCTGTTTGCCTCTTACTCATCCCAGCTGCATGGGCAACACCTCACACGCCCAAGAATAGTTCTGCTGGGAGACATTACCTATGAGAGCACGAATTACAGGTGACGAGGCACTACAGGCACCCACCTCACTGCCACAGTTAAAAGCACAAACACGATGCACCGTACTAAATTTGAGCGGCATCGCAGAATTGGAGAGGGTGCCAAAAGGTGAGCATAACGCCGACAATGAATATCAATACTGGTTAGGGACGATCTTGCAGGACGACGTGACGTGAGGCCGCCATCGTCACCTCTTCTTTCCACACGAAATTTCCCACAACGCACTCTTCTCACAAAGGGCACGCTATCAGAAGAGTATTGTATCATCCCTTACGCCCATTCCGTAATTTCAGAGCTGCCCGCTATTCGCTCCCCCTATACTTGTCAAAATAATTCCCCACGCGCATAGACACCAGAGGGTTTCAGGCCAGTCACACGTTGGGTCTTTAGACGGCGATATGAGTTGAAGTGGGACATTGGTCATATTGGAGGACCACCGATGATAAAGCGGAATGTATCCAAAGCCTTGTACGTGATAACAGCCGCCGTCTCACTGGATCTTGTTCGACTCCACCTTTGTAATTGCGATCCGATTCACGTTCCTGAACGCAGGCTGAAAGATGGAGACGGCGGCAGTCGTGTTTGTGGTTACAGTCCAGGCAAAGTTTTGGGGCGTCCCCTGGGTCAACATGGAGATGTGTAGGGACGATGTCGTGCACGGATCAAAGGTGCCTTAGATGAACTTTTCATCGCCTTATCGAACAGCAAACTGCAGCATGTCACCCGTCGAGGACGTGGACTTTAGATTTGGACATGCAGATTGCTACCGGACAAGGCCGCGTTGTGGTGTTCCCCGATAAAGGCAACTGCAGACTAGTCTGGTCTTCTACTGAGCCTGCTCTAAAGTGAGGCCCGAGGGTCGGAGGAAAAAGTCACACCAAAATTGATCCTCACCAAAATGTACCTCAACTCATGAGTGTTTGTTTCTAAAACCTCATCAGATTTTCATGATAAACTCATAAACATCTAACATGTAGATCAGCATGATTTCGGACTGCAGTCATGAGTGTAACGTGTTGAAAATTAGAACTCTTTTCCACAGGTTTGTATGCGTTTTGGTGGGGATCGCGTAATTTGGTATCTAACGACTTTTTCCTCCGACCCTCGGCCGCTTTCAAGCCTTCATCCGCACGGTACCGGTCATACTATTATCCGCGTGACTTTGCCACTGCCCGACGCTTAACGAAAATTTTTATTTCATCAGCCCCGCACTTTGGTCAGGCTGTTTGACACTGTTCGGAATTATCTACGTAGTCATTTCGCACGATTTTACAACTAGCCTTTCTCATATCGCACTCTCCACTCCACATCGGTCACATCCACGGTTGAAATGGAGGCCCAGCATCTTGCGCAGCGAAAGCTCAGTGAGAAAGATCAAAAATTATTAGAGGATTGCAGAGCCTTGGTTTCGAATGCAAAGTTCGAGCCGAAAGGCGAGTATAGTGAATGCGTGACTGGGGAGCTGGAAAAGCTGTTGAAAAAATTGGAGCAATTTGACATTATCAAGGTAAGGGACGAGGGTCCTCACTCTAGCAGGCTGCCTTTGTTGTTGAGTAACTGATCTGCGTTCTTTCCCAGTCCCGTGCTCAGGTCCTAGTCCTACGATATCTCAACCCCACAACGCTGCCTGTGAACGTAGGGGATACAGTTGAGTTGTTGCCAATCAATATAACCACCGATAGTGCAGCGGTTTCAGAAACCAAACTTGAACTCGGCTGTTATGTGCATTTAACACATAATGTGGCGGTCGTACCAGGGTTCGATTGTGTGTTGCTTAGGATGCAGTCACAATAAGTACCCCAGGGTCGACGTTTGCTGGCCCGTTCCAGTCATCGCTGTGGCTGCTATTGGTGTCAGCAAGTGGGGCGGCGTTGCTGGAATGAATAATAGGTGCAGTGTCCCACATGCTGTTGTACGGGTTGGCAAGTGGGGTGGTGTTGCTGGAATGAATAATAGGTGCAGTGTCCCACATGCTGTTGTACGGGTTGGCAAGTGGGGTGGTGTTGCTGGAATGAATGATAGGCGCCCTGGCCCACATATTGTCGTAATGGTTGGCAGATGGTGCGGCGTTACTGGAATCGATGGTAGGGGCCATAGCCCACATAATGTCGTAAGGGTTGGCAGATGGGGCGGCGTTGCTGGAATCGATTATAGGGGCCGTTACCCACGTATCGCTGTTGGGAAATAAGGGAGGGTCTGATGTGTTTCCATCAAGCATATCCTGGGGATACACTTTTGCTGCTCCAGACGTAGGTAGTGGCCTCCATTGCGAAGCGGCTCTATAACCTAAATGCATATTTAAGTCTTTAGTCTATTTGGGATTGGAAGTTACGTACCAGTCTGTGAATTGCTGCGATGTGCTGAACTCTGGAGTGCTGTAATGTCTGCGGTCGAAATTGTTGTATCATTATGAGAACCTTCACATGGACTCAAGCGTTGTTCAGGCAGTAAAGCTTCTGCCCGTGCCAGGATCAGAGGTTCAACATTTGTTGCAGCCTCTGCAAGGAGATTTAACGACGTTCCGCCCTTGTCTTGACCTGCTCATAGAATCAGCTATGCTGACACTGTCATGATCATGGGCATACTGGTGATGTCCAAAGACAAACCGGAAGATTCACACTCTTCGTACCCAGCTGCGGAAGCTGCCAATGGCGATTGAGGGTGAATTCTATGGTTGTACTGGCCTAATCGGGGGCGTTTCCCGCTTGACTCCGGAGCAGGAGAACAACGCTTCGAGGGCACATGGTTTTGTGCTACAGAGTTGCCAGAGAGCCTTGAGTCGACTGTACCGTCGTAGTAACTCTGACAGCTGCCGAGCCAATCGGATTTCGCCTTTGCGAGGCTCCAGATCCAAGCTGTTTGGCACACTTGTTGTTTTAAGCAGGCCAACTCCGGAAAATTGGTGAGTCTGAACCGGTGAAAGCTGAAACAAAGGATTGCTGACGACCCAGGTTCCCCAAACAACCGTTCAAAAACGAGTAATCGGATTCCGCAATGGATACCGTGTTGGGCCAAGTTCCTATTCTTGAACCGATGTGTGTTTGCATCTACGTATTCTTTGATATGCCCATCCGCCCGCTCTTTTGAATCCGACAAATCTCCCACCAATTGGTTGATTCTTGACGTTTGATATGTTTCGAGCTCCCATCGATCATACTCCTTAGCCAAAGATCGTTGGCTCAGCACCTTGCGAAATTTGAGATTTGACGACGTTTGTTTCTTGCCCATCTGCAGATCGACAATACGTGGATCCTCTTGCGTCCAGGACGACTTACCCTCAGTAGCAGCGATTTCTGATTTGCTAAGATAGTTCTGTATTTTCTCTTGAGCTTTGTTTAAGGCTTGTATTAAGGCTAGTGTATTTTTGTGATGTGGTGAATTGCTGTGATCATCCAGAGGGCATTCGCAGTTGTCCGCAGAATGTGCTGGGAAATTGGAATGCTCGGAACATGATAAGCTGTGAATATTTGGAAGAGGTGACAAAAGGCGAAGGTGGTTTGGAAGGCTGCAAGGCTGCAAGGCTGGGGATAATCATGCTTTGTCGAGAAAGCTTGTGAGGCATCGGAGTGGTCTGAAATTGTAGGAGGATCCAAATGATTGTACAGAATTGATGGGGATCTAGGGGGGCGAGAAGGCGAGGGAGGATCATGACTGTTCGAAGCTGCACATGAGGAGTCGGAATGGTCAGGAAGCGAAGGAAGGTCGTTATTATCCGAGGAGGACCGTGGAGAGTCGGGGCCACTGCACGGCGAAGCAGCATCGTCGTTGCTCTTATCGGACGGTGAGGGTTCGTGATTCTTGATAAACACTTGAAGCTTTTGGAGGGCTCGGAATACCTTAGCATGGTAAGGTTGAAGCGCTTGCCATCGAACGTTGCAAAGAATATCAAGCGCTGCCAGAACGCAGTCAGGCTGATCAAGAGACATTGGATGTAAAGTCATGGTTCTTTCAATGAGAAAGGCTTTTGAAACATAGATTGAGGATTGATGAACAGACCCTTGTAACTTAAATACGCATATTTAAGGTGCAGGGATATCTTTCGCTTGCCCCCGATCTATCCCATCGGTGTCATCCTAGCGCGCCATGTCTTCCCACTCGCCAGTGGGTTTTCCCTTTATGGCCACAGAACTCGGTCATGGACGAGGATTACAAGCAAGAGAAGTCAAGGAACTCGAGTTCCTACTATGGATATATTGCGTCAACGAGGAGATCAGCACAGTCCGTCCTTGATTGTATTGATATGGGAATCCTCCGAACTGGAGCTTACGAATAAAGGAGGGAAGATTGACTACTATAATATCAGGCTCATGCATCTGTGTACAGCTCGTACCTCATTTGCCTTGTGGACCTATCTGCTGCAGTTCCCTCTGCCTTGTCTGCCTTGTCTGCCTTCCTCGCCTTGTTTATACCTTGTCTCCTGCAGTCTCACCTGCACGCTTACACTGCCTCCCTTTCTTATTATGGAAAGAGTCTCACCGATAGTTCATCTTACTCTTCTCGCTTGTGTTCTCGTTGTTTTTCTTCTAACACTCCCTCTTCTGCACTGGCGATTAACTCGCTTGCATTCGATCCTTGGGCTGTTCCGTCAACCACAGACATGGATCATGATATTGAAATTCATGTTTGACTTCTCGCTGGTCATTTTACATGCTCTGGACATCTCGAGAGTGATTCTAATGGACAACGGTAAGTCAAAAGCTTGTTTGAGTTCTGGTCATGTAATTTTAATGACTTCATCGATTAGAAACACAGCTTTGGTTAGCGGTCGACCTCATTCTTTACTGCTCCATCACATGTGTAACAAGCGCAGAGGTATGTCTTCACTCCAACGAACATACAAAATCAATAACTGAATATTGACTGTAGTCGCTATACTTGTGGAACATCTTTGAGAAGGCGTCCGAAAATAGTTTCGGATGGTTCTGGCGTCGTATTGGTCCTGTTGCCACCTTCACCCTCGTCCTT
>JAABUY010004224.1_pt1 | contig 15228 bp, 14 predicted proteins | sample 5560271 | NCBI WGS metagenome assembly JAABUY01 (sample SAMN10711886, study PRJNA513374) | rock metagenome | isolation source: Antarctica rocks | place: Antarctica: Victoria Land, University Valley
CGGCGCGGCGCCTCCGCCTCCGCGGCGGCCTGGTCGGCGCGGCCAGGCCGCATGGCTGCGGCCGGGCCGGGAGCCGGCACGAGCGGCGGCGCGCCGGCCGCGCAGAAGGGCGCCAGGTCAAGCGCGAGCGGGAAGGCGACGCGTCCGGCCGCCTTGGTCGGCCGCCCCGCCGCCGAGACGCCCGCGCGCCGGAGCTGCAGGCAGAGCACCTGCGGGCGCGCAGCGAGCCTTTGGGCACGCGGCGTCGCATGCGGCGGGCGGTGAGCGACACGCCGGCCCGGCGCGACACCCGCAGCTGCAACAGTGTTGCTCTGGAGGCTTCCAGCGCAGTTCGAGAGCAGCTCGGTGACAGCACCATGCAGCGTAGGCCACACCCTGCATGTCTGCCACAGTTGCGTGTCCGCGGCCCAGCCCACCCAACACGCCGTCCCTGAGACGGTCAGGCTGACGATGGAGCAGGCAGCGAACCTGCGGCACGCGTGCCAGCAGAGCGCGCCGGAGCGCGGGCGCGGGCCGCGGGCGCCAGTGCGCGGCCAGGCCGGCCGCCGCCGCGGCCGCGCGTGCGTCCACCGCCGGCAGCGGCCCCCGCCCGCTCGCCAGCGCCTCCAGGGCCCGGAACCCTTCCCCACACCCGTCGCCCACACCCTCCGCGGCGGCCGCCGTGCCGGCCGAGGCGCCGCATGCGCCGGCAGGATCCGGTGCCGCGGCGCCGCCCGGCGGCCGCCGCCGCCGCGCAGGCACCGCCGCAGCCGGTGCGGCCGCTTGCCGGTGCGGCTGCTCCGCCGCCTGCCGGCCCGCTGCTGCAGCGCACGCCGCCAGGCGCATCGGCTGGGTGCTGGTGGAGCGCCGGCATGGCTGCGGCGCCTGCCCGATGCGGCCCGCCCGCCTGCAGAGCGGCCGCCGGGTCTGCCAGGCAGCGCCTGTCTGTGCATGAGGCCCGCCGCCCAGCGCAGCCGCAGGCCGCGCACGCACCGCCTCGAGGGGACATGGCGGCGCCCGCGTCACACCCTGACGACTCAGCGGGGCGCAGCGGCGCCGGCAGGGCCGGGCTGCACGGCGGAGCGGGCGGCGCGGTAGCGTCGCGCCGCTCGCCCCAGGCGGCCGGCTGGACAAGGGGGCGCGGGGCTTTGCTGGCGGCGCGCATCGGAGCGGCCGCGGGCGCCCCGGCCGCGGCGGCCAGGCAGGCGCGCAGCGAGCAGCGCGCGCAGTGCACGCCGTCGACCAGCTCCACGCCGGTCGCGGCTGCGAGGCAGCGCTCCAGGGTTGCGCCGCGCAGTACATGCAATGTACTGCGCCCTGCACCCAGAGCCCAGGGGCGCTTGAGCAACGAACTTGAGGTCCCGCCGACAGCAAATCGGCGCGTCCTCTCCAGCGAGCGCTTAGCTGTGGACAGCTGCGGAGAGCATGTCTGGTTGCCAGGCCGGCCCATCGGCTTGACAGGGGCTTGGTGCAGGCGTGCTGCAGTGCACTGCCCCGGCTTGCTGCACGACCACTGTGCTATGCAGAGCAACCTGCTACCGCCGCGTCCCTGCCCGACATACATACAAACAAAGTCTCAGAAGGCAGTACGGGCAACCTGTCTGGGGCAGAGGTGCAGTACGCAGCTGGAGGAAAGGCACAGGCCATGCGCTACGCGCACCATGGGCAGCGCCAGCGCCAGCGTCACGAAGGGCGCGACGTGCGATGCGGACGTCGCGCTGCAGCGCGCGCACGCCAGTTCCTCCAGCGTCGCGCCGGCCAGCGGCGGCCGCACCGCGCGCTGCCAGGCAGCCAGGCCGCTGCGCGCCTGCGGGCCCGCATCCGGCGCCCATGGGACGCTCGGCGTAGGCGCCAACGGCTCGCTCGGCGTAGGGGCCAACGCTTCGCTCGGCATACCGAAGTGCATGTTCCCGAGCCCGCGCGCGCCCGGGTCCCCGTGCGCCTCAAGGCCTCCGCGCGCGTCCAGGGCGCCGCGCGCCGCCCGCACGCCGCGTGCCGCGGACCGCACGGCAGCGAGCGCCGCCGCGCCGCAGTTCGTGGCATGCTCCGCAGGCTGCGCCAGCGCTGCCAGGCCGTCGCGGCCGGCGCGAAGGGCGATGCTTGCGATCCCGGCTGCGGCCCCGGGGGAGTCTGGGCGAGCGGGCGTGTCACGCGCAGCGGGCGGCGCCGGCGGGGGTTCCAAGACCCTGGCAGCGGCGCCGGCTGCGGCAGGCAGGTCGGGCGCCGGGGCCCCCTCTGCCGGCTGGCGCCGTGTCGCTGCGACCTCGGGCGCGCTGGGAGCGGGGGCGGCCGCGCAGCCGGCCTCCATGCGCGTGCAGACCTGCGCGCTCAGCACATGCTGTGCTGGTGCTCCCGTGCACTCTTCCTGCTCACTAATCCGCAGCAGTAGGGTTGTTGAGGCTGCCCACTTCAGGTGAGCGCGTGCAGCATCACGCTGCCAAGCATGTACCAGAATAGTCTGTCTGCTTTAGGGCACCACGGAGACTGGCTGGACATGCGCCGGCATCAGCGCCAGACCTGAGCATGCTCGCGTACGGACGGCGCGCCTGGGCGTCTGTGGCGTGCGGCGGGCGCGGCACGGCGGCGCACGCCTCGGCCGCCAGCGCGCCCAGCAGCAGCGCCAGCGCCTCCGCAGCGTCCTCCTGCTGTCCGTCCTGCAGCAGGCCGACCGGCGCGCGCGCCCTGCGCCGCCAGCCCGCCGCGCACGTGGGCTTGCACCTCCACACGCGCAGGACGCGGGGCGCGCATACGAGGACTGGCCGCTCCGGCTTTCAGGCGAGCTGGCTGTGATCGCACCCATGCAGCACGCGGGTCGATGCAGGGCATGCGCTTGCATGATCGGCACGGGCGGGGGCAGCAGCTCTTGGCAGCAGCCGCTCTGCAACAGTGCCCAGGCTGCTGTGCAACTTTGGAGGTCGCTGCTCCTCTTGAAGACCATAAAGCATGGCGGCTGCGCTGGCCGGCGGTCGACAGGTTCACAGCTTGCCCGCTGTGCCAGGCAGCGCCTGCAGGCCTGACATGGCGCCGCAAGCGCGAGGCCGGCAGCGGCCGGGCAGCTCATAGATGCGCTGCGGCATGCCCCCCCGGTCGCCCAGCAACAGGGCAGCGAGCGCCGGGCGGCCAGGGGCACGGCGGCGCAGCGCTCGGGCCGCACCTGAGGGCTTGCAGCAGGGCGGCGGGCCGCGCGGCGCGCTCGGGCTGCACCTGAGGGCAAGCAGCACGGCGGCGGGCCACACGGCGCGCTCGGGCCGCACCTGAGGGCGAGCAGCAGGGCGGCGGGCCGCACGGCGCGCGGCCGCGGCCCGGGCTGCGGCGCGAGCGCCTGCAGAACAGCACGCAGCTCCGCCAGCAGCGGGGTCTGCGGGGGTTCGTCGAAGCCCCGCCGCGCTTGCCGCGCCTGCGCCACGGCCGCCTCCCCGCCCTGCAGGTACGCGAGCATGGCCGGGGCGCTCGCGAGGGCCTGCGCGCGAGGCGTGCGCTCGCCAGGGCCCTGACAGGCTGCTGCAGAGGCAGAAGATCCCGCAGCCAGCTTGCGTGACGCAAAGAGCCAACAGTGGCCCGCGCACAGAGCACCGCGCACTGGACCTGCCAGTCTGTTGTGGAAGCAAGCTCCGGACCCCAGTGAGAGCGGCGCTCAAGAGAAACATGGACGCGACGCACCTGCAGGATGCTGTTGACAAAGCAAGTGTTGCCCAAGTTCCTGATGCCCGCCACATGCATGCGCACATCTTCACTGTGCATGTGCGACCGGGCAACTGTATTCGCTTGCCTGTCAAGCACTGACAGCCCACGGGCCGCGCCGTAGAGTGCGTCGTACACCACCAGAACTGCCAGAAGAGAAAACCCGGCAGCACTGCGGGGTTTTGCTCTGCTTCCCCATAACAAGTACAGCAAGCATGTGCCATCAAAATAATTGCCGGCGCACAGTAGGTCCTTTGGCAGGCCTGCCCTGTGAGGCAAAGCTAGCTCCGTGCAAACAATCTAGTGCTCGCTCCGCTGCAGCCTGCAAACGCTGCATCTGTGTGCACCTGACGCTGGAGTGTTGGCAGCATTTCCCTGTGTGGCGGGCTTGCAACCTCGGCAAGCAAGTGGCCAGCGTATAGGACGGTCCTGTGCCTGGGCGCCGTCCTGTAGTCCAATATGGGGAGCTTGGAAGACACTGGCAGCGCGGGAGCTGCCCATGTGGGTACCACATTGAGTGAGGGTGGCGCAGCCGCCAACGGGGGCGGCCAGGCCGCCGCGCTGCCGCCGCAGGAGGCCGCCGCCCCGCCGCAGCTGGGCGCCGCCACGGCGCCGCCGCCGCAGGGGGCCTGCGCGCCTGCAGACGACCCGGCCGCCGCGCCGCGCTCGGGCAAGGCTCGCCGGGTGGCCCTGTTCCTAGCGTACGTGGGCGACGGGTACCAGGCATGTTCCGGCCCGCTCGGCCACCGCCTGGCCGCCGCTGCCCCGCGCTCCCAACTCTGCCTCTCTCAGGGCGAGCGACGGGCTGGAGCCTGCTCACACGCACAGCTGCCGCCGCGCAGGGCATGCAGCACAACCCGGGCACGCGCAGCATCGAGGACGAGGTCATGGGCGCGCTCGCAAAGGCGGGCGCCGTCGCGCCCGTCAACGCTGGCAAGTACGACAAGGTGGGGCCCTGGGCGCTGACGCTGTACGCTAAGGCGCTCCGCAAATTCAACGCACCGACTCGCTCGGGCCGTTGCGCTGAAGCACAGAGCAGACGCATGCGACAGCAAGGCCAGCTCTGCCCGCTGGTCGGTGCAGCTTGCTGTGGCGAGCCCTGTGGAGGCTGGCGGTGGCGGGGTGCGAGCGCTGAGCCAGCATTCGCAGCCGTCCTCTGCCACACCTCGCGTGCGAGGCGGCGCGCTGGCGTGGGCCAGGTGCACTGGTCGCGCGCGGCGCGCACCGACAAGGGCGTGAGCGCGGTCGGCAACGTGGTGTCGCTGAAGATGCTCATCGGCGCGCCCGACCTCCTGCAGCGCATCAACGCGGCGCTGCCGCCGCAGGCGCGCACGCCGCGCTGCCAGCCCCGGCGTTCGCCAGGAGCTGGCGCTACATGAGAACAAACCTGCACCCACTCGCGTCGAGCGTGCATGCATGCTTGCAGTGAGGGGGGGGGCAGGCGGGGGCAGGGCCGATGCCGCGCGCGTTCATCATGTCACCAAGGAAGTGCTGCGTGCCTGGTACAGAGGCCCCCAGGACAAACACGGGGCACGTCTGCCCATGCAGGTGCGCGTGCTGGGCTTCGAGCGCGTGACCAAGGGCTTCGACGCGCGCCTGCAGTGCGACCGGCGGCGCTACGAGTACATCCTGCCTGCGGCCGCCTTTCGGCCCGACCCTGCTGCGAAGCCTGCGGTTGCGCCCGGCGCGCCAGGCGCCGCACGGGGTGGTGGCATCGCAGGCGACGGCGGCGGCGCCGACGCGCCCGCAATCGCCGCGAACGGTGACAGTGCATGCGCAGAAGCGGCTGGGGGAGCGCCGCCCGAGAGTCGAGGCCCGAGCACATGCGCCAGGGCTGCTGCAGCGGGCGACCCAGCGCATGTGGCCGCGGAGGCAGGCGCAGCGCGGGACAGCGCTGGCCCGCTCGCCGCCGCAGCGCAGCCGCCCGCGGCAGCGCAGGACGGCGCGGCGGCCCAGGCTGGAGGCGGGGCGCTGCCGTGCGACCTTGGCCCGGCCGAGGGCGACGGCGCGGCGAGCAACGGGCCGAGCAACGGGCCGCCTCGGGCGTGCGCCGCGGCGGCGCCTGCCGCGCATGCGGCGGGCGCCGACGCAGCGGGCGCGGCGCACGCCAGCCTAGGGTTAGGGCCAGAAGCCCCCGGCTCAGACGCGGGGCGAGCGGCGCTGGAGGCGCCGCTGAGCGAGGCCGAGGTCGCGGCCGTGAACGCGGAGCTGGCGCGCTACGAGGGCACGCACAGCTTTCACAACTTCACCGTGCGCATGGCCGCGGGCGACGCCGCCGCCAAGCGCTTCATCCTCAGCTTCCGTGTGGCCGGCGCGCTGACGCTGCAGGCGCGCCCCGGCCCGGGCCCCGGCCCGGCGCGGAGTCGGGGCAGCGAGTGGCGTCCCCTGGGGTAGCGCAGGCGGCACAGCGTGGTGGATTGGGCGGGCTGCTGCGATGTGGTTGGTCGACGGCAGTGTCCTGTTTGACCAGGCTCCCGCGTGCGGACCTGCTCCGCATTGCCTGCGGACGTGCGCTCAGAGCTGCGCAGAGCTGTGCGACTAGTATGCCGAGCCTGAGCCGGGGGTGCGCTGGGCTGGCCCGCGCCGCACCCCGCTGCCCGCGGGCGTGCCGCGCCGCCGCGCCTGCGGCAGACGTGCGGAGCCGCGCGGGCCGGGCTGGCGGCCCAGGGCGCTGACACCTGGGCGCGCGCGGGCAGGGGCGGCACTGGGTGCGCCTGGTGGTGCTGGGCCAGAGCTTCGTGATGCACCAGATCCGCAAGATGGTCGGCGCGGCGGTCGCCGTGTGCCGCGGCGCCGCGCCGCCGGGCTTTGTCGCGGCCGCGCTGGCCGCGCACGAGCCCGTGCCTACGCCGCTCGCGCCCGAGCTGGGCCTCTTCCTGGACGAGTGCATCTTCGACAGCTACAACGCGCGCTGGGGCGCGGATGGCCGCGCGAACATCGCGCGCGCCGGCGCGCTCGGCGCCGCGGCCGAGGCGTTCAAGGCGCGCGCTCGCCGCCCCTGAGAGCTTCTCTGTCGTGACCACAGGCCAGCGGCCGCCGGGCTTGCTTGCTTCCATGTCAGACAGGGAGGTCGGAGGCAGGGCTCGAGCGGCGTGTTTGTGGGCCCTGCGCCAGCCTGAGCATGCGAGGGCGCTTGTGTTTCCATGCAGAGCTGAACGTCAGGCTGCTGCGCAGCGCCGCCCCCGCCTGCCCGCGCGGCAGCCGGCAGCACATGGCGGCCCCTTCAGTGTCGCGCCAGCCGCCATGTCACGATTCGTCCCACCAACCCTAGTCGCATCCGTCACGCGCGCCCCCGGCGCCCCGATCCGCGCGGCGCGCGCATGCAGGCGGCGCACGTGTACCCGCACATCGCGCGCCGCGACGCGGCCGCGGACGTGAACGCCGCCTGGCTGCGCAGCCTGCGCCCCGGCGCGCCAGCGTGCGGCGGCGCGCCGGCGGCTGCGAGGGCGCCGCAGCGCGCGGCCGGCGCGCAAGCACCGCCGGCGCCGCAGCAGCAGCCGGGCGCTGCTGCGCCTGCGCCTGCGCAAGCGGCGGCGGCGGGCGCGGCGGCCGCCGCCGCGGCGGCTGCGGCGGCTGCTGCCCAGAGCTCGCCCGCTTCTGGAGCTGCGGAGCGTTCCGCGCCGGCGCCGCTGTCTGCGCCCGCTGCAGCGCCGGTGACGACTGAGCCTTGTGCCATCCAGGCGTGTCTTCGTTGTAGCCATGCTGTGTCAGGCTGCAGCGAGCATGTTTGCGTGGGCACATTGGTGCGGCTGTGAGCTGTGCCAGGGCATGGCGGTGCACCTGATGCAGGATCTCTGTCGTGCGCCTCGAACTCGTTCAACCCACTGGTGCCTGCATTGATAGGCTGTCTTGCCCGCCTGATGTGTCCCAGAGGATCGACAACTCACACTCCATTGCCTGCGCAGGCGGCAGCGGCTGTGGACCCCGGGCGCTCCGCAGCCGAGCCTGGAGCCAGCGCGCAACCCCCAGCGGCACTGCCGCCCGCGGCACAAGAGGAGCCCCGGCGTGCGGCCGGCGCCGGCGCCGCCCCGGACAAGGGCGACAGGCCGCCCACAAAGCGGCCGCGTGAGCAGGCGGCAGGGCAGCGGCGGGGCCGCGGCGGCCGCGCAAAGCGCGGGCGCGGGGCCTCGGGCCGCGGCGCGAGCCCCGGCCGCGGCCGCGGCGCTGTGCGGGGCCGGGGCACGGCCGCAGCCGCGGCGGCGGCGTCTGCGGCAGCGGAGTGGTCGGACTGACGAGCGGGGGCGCTCCAGGGTGGGGCCGGTCGTGCCGACCTGCGCGACCGCATGGGGGCAGCCGGAGGCCTGCCTTGCCCGGCCTGGAAGCACACTGCTGTGCTACCCGTTGCCTGAGCTGGCCGCCCAAGCAGCTCCCTGCCAGCCAGCCTTGGGACGCTCGCAGGGGTGTCAGGAGCGCATGAATAAGAGTGGACGCGGGCGGTCGACAACAGAACGCCAGTTTAATAAAGGCATGGGGAGTTGTTTCACACTGTCATGCAGATCGGATCCTACCCGGCAAACATCACAGCATCAGTACAGCCACGCGCAATATGCCGTGGCCAGGAGGCAAGCGCGTGCCTGCCCCCTGTCCGCTCGGACATACACATTCATACCAGTCCCCATGGCCGGCATGGGTATGCAGGGCCCCAGAGCGCCTCTGCCCACTCTTGGTACTACCAAGTTGGTGACAGATGGCACCACACACACTACCAGTATGGGCTCCCGCATGACACACATGCCGACCAGCGCATTGCCATGGACATGCAAGCGCACGGACATGTCAGGAGGGTTGCAGACCGTCCGTCCAGCCCCAAAGTGGCCAGTGCAGTGGCACAGACAGCTGCCTACCAACAAAAAACACAGGGCCAGTGCCATCGCAGTGGTGATCCAGAAAGCAGCCCCGTCCAGTAACGACTTTGTTGGAGTGCACCCCGTCACCGAGCAAGACCATAGCTGGTTGGACAACATGACAATGAGATCAGCGCATGATGCGCTGCGCATCCGATTATTAGTGCTGCGCAGCCTGCGCGAGCAGCCGCACTGCAGCACCAACTAGACAACGCTCACAGCAGCATGTAAGTATTGTAGGCGCTGCAGATCACCATACTTCAGGCCCTAAAAGAGCGCATATTACCCAACACGCTCTTCGGCCTTTCAGAGTCTCACCCAAGATGGAAAATTTTCCCCGAGCGCGGGAGGCCCTGCCGAGAAAACTGAGGAACCTGTGACCTGGATGTCATGTGGTGCATCACTGCAGCGCGCCCCTACAACGTGCTGGCACAGAGCTTTGGCGCCATGCTGCCTGCCACACTGCCCTGGCAGGGCAGCAGACCCACCAAGCCCTCGCGGCAACTGTACAGCACACCTCGCAACACGCAAAACCTCCCCGCGGGACGCTCTCATGCTGGAGCTCATCACAAAATAGTCGAGGGCCAGCCTGCCACACCAGCGTCCCGAGCGGGGCTGCCGCGCCCCCCGCCTCGCTGCAAAATCAACCGGCATTGCCCGTCAGCCGCACACCAAAAAAATCACAGCCTCGCCGTGTCACATGGGCTCTGCCCTGTGATGCGGGCAGCCCCGCGCCCCAGCCGGCGCTGGCCAGCGCTGCCCTACGCGCCGGCCGGCGCTTCTGAGGCGCCGGCCCGCGCCGCCCGACCAGGGGCCTCGCTCGCGCCCACAGCGCGCCGGGCGCGGCGGCAGGGCTACCAGGGCCAGGGCGGCAGTCCGCAACGCCGCCCGGCGCCTGGCGCGCCCGCCGGCGGCGCCGCCGCGCGGGGCCACGCAGCGCGGCGCCCCACCTCACACAGCCTTCACGCTGCCGTGCTCGTCGGCGCCGCCAAACGTCGGGGGCCCCGTCAGCGGGTAGATTGGCGCCGCGGCGGCCGTGTGCGCGGCGTTCGTCTCCGTCTGCGTGCTCACGTGCTCGTCCTGCAGACGCGCCAAAAGGTGAGGCCCCCGCACGCTGGTCGAGCAACGCGACTTGCAACGCTGCGAAGGGACGCCTGGCACGCGGGTTGGGGCAAAGACGCTTGCTTCAGTCATCTCTGGGCATCAATGCATTGATGCAAAGGTTGCCGCCTCAGCTGATGCAAGTTAGGACATGCTTTCAAACCACACCCTCTCTGCAGTGCCAGGGCACGGAGCTGCACTGATACGCGCGGGCGGGTGGGCTCTGCGGGGCCGCGCCTGCTGCTTGGGGCGGAAGAAGAGGATGAGGACGCCCAGCGCAAACTGGATGGCGCCCAGCACGATCATCGCCGTCTGCTTGCCGCCGTGCAGGTCGAACAGCGCGCCCGTGACGTACGGCCCTGCAGGACAGGCACCCGTCACACGTGACCATGCGGTGCTGCGCTGAACGTACTGCAAGAGCCTCGCACGCAACCACAGTGAGGCGCGCGACACTCTCACAACCAGGGTAAGGCTGGCTTGGCTGCAATGCTCGGTCTGGCCGACCTCCAAGCTCTTCCGACAAAGGGCTGCGCACCGCAGAAGCCGCCCAGTGCGCCAACGCTGTTGAAAATCGCAATGCCCACGGCTGCGCCCTGGTCGGAGGAGGGCACAGGGCGGTCGTTAGTCCGCGCACGCTGCCGCGCGGCCTTGCAGGCGCGTCGTCCCAGCGCAGGGCGCCACAGGTACACAGAACCTTCATGAGCGGATCAATGCCTCGCAACCCCTCATCACTGTGATGATTGTGATAACACCCTACCACAGTAACAGGTCGAGACAGGGTATCACAGGCGCCGCACCTCCCCGTGCAGAAATGTCTTGGGCCAGCTCCACCTGCAGGGACGCACGCGTTTATCAAATAAATGTTGCTGAAACCCTGTCATGCACGCACTGAGCCAGCCCGCGCAGTGCGCGCTCGCCGCTGCTGACACGCAGGAGAGGAACCACCGGTGCACGGACATAAGCAGCTGAAGCCTGTGACATACAATTTCAGCGAGCCGCGAAGCCTGCAACCCTGGTTTTGAAGATCTAGACAGGAAATGACATGCGCAGCACCAACATCATCACTCGACATGACTCTAAAGCACAGACAGCCAGGTGTGCTGAGACGCGGGCGCGCACATGGGCCCGTGCACTGCCCACACGCCCGTGGCAGCGATGATGAGGATAACGTAGCCACCGATGGGGTTCACGGCCGCGGTCGCGGGCACAGCCCTGCACAGGCGCCGCATAGCCTGTAAGCCTGGCCGCCACCGATCCCATACCCGCCCCACAGGTGCCCTACAACGACCCGCCATACACACGCCCCCGCTGGGTGCATGTGCAAAACACCGCCGCATCAGCAGACCGGCGGCATGCACAGAAGGCTTGCTATAGCAAGATACATCTGTGCAGAGCACGCTCGTGCCCTGTACCCTAACCTCTTCCAGACTCAGGCAGGGAGAGGCACTCCTTTGCCGCCGGCAAGTTGCCGGGACGGTGCATCACACCCAAGCCGTTTGCTACTTGCATTGCGCCCAGCCTCTCTTGCTGTGCTGCACACTCACGCAGTGCGGCGCAGCGCGCGAGCGCGGGGCGGGAGCGCGGCGCACATGAAGCAGGCGCCTGCGATGAACACCGGGATGGCTGTGTGGAGGTTGCGCTCGTGGTACTTCTTGCTGCTCCAGGCCACGACCTGCGGCGCGCCCCTGCCGCCTCAGCGCGCGTGGCGCGCCGCACGGGACCCGCGCGTGCAGCACAGGCGCGGCGCGCGCGCGACAGCGGCGCCCCGCAGAGGCTGGCCCCAGGAGTCGGGCACCCGAGCGCGCCCTGGGCACAGGCGCGCGCATGCATCCCTGCGGCAGCCCCCAGCCCAGGAGCCTGCTGCCTGACCGGGCGCCCCTTCCGCAACCCTGGGCACGCCTGCGGCGGGCCTGCGGACATGCACCCCTGTGGCGGCCCCGGGCGCGGATGCCGCGGGCGCGGGGCGCGCCATCATGACGATGCCGGTGGGCACCCACAGCACGGCCGAGATCAGCGCGATCTTGGCCGTGTGCCAGGGCTTGTCCGCGGGCGCGATCTTGGGCAGCGGCGCCCCGAACCCGTTCCCGACCAGGATCGTCTCGACCAGCAGCTGCGCGCGCGCGCGGGCAGGGTCAGTGCTGCAGGCCACAGACAAAGCCGGCGCTCGAGCACGGTGCATGCATCATCGCTCCAGCAAACCAGCAGGCCGCTCGTTGCAACCTAACATGCTGAGATGTTGCGACTGGCAGCCAAGTATGCAAGTGACATGTTGCATGGTGCATGCTACCTAATATGCCTGAGATGTTGCCAATGGCACCCATGTATGTTCATGGCACCCAAGTACAGCACCCAACTATGGCCGTGTGCAAACAGACTAAAGCTGGAGGAGCTTACAGGGTTGAAGTACACCACCGCCGTGATGCTCCACTGCACCAGCGCGTAGCAGACGCTCAGGTACCAGAGCTCCCACTTGACCATGCAGCCCTGCGCGCCGGCGTCGCCGCCTGGCATCCTGGCGCCGGGCGTGCGCAGAGTGCCATGACATGCATTTTGTCGGTCACCACAGTAGGACCAACCCCCCTGCAGCCCTGGTCCGCGCTTGGGCTGCATCCGGTGTGCACTCGTACGTCATGCATCAGACACACCAAAGCACTGGCACGCGCACTGCTAAAGTGGATGCCAACAGAGTCCCCCGACAACAGAGTCCGCCCGCATCACGCTCACTACGCATGGGACGCCGGCGGGATGCGCGCGCCGCTCGCCGAAGCGCGCGCGGGGCGCGGGGCGGCACGCACCCACCACTTGCCGGCGCGCGCGTCGCGCGCGTGCGCCTTGGCGTCAAGCGTGTCCTGGCGGTTCTGGAGCCAAACGCGCTCGTCCGCGTTCAGGCAGCGCGCCGTCGCCGGCTTGCGCGGCAGGAGGGCCTGCGAGGCTTCATCGCGTCAGGCGATGCGCGCTGCGCTGCACACGCTTCTGCCGTGCGGGAGCGCGGTGTACCAACGACGTGCGCAGGCGCGGCAGAGCGGTTGCGCAGGGCTTCAAGGGCAGGGTCTTACCAGGATGACAAAGGCGTACGCGACCGTCAGGCAGCCCTCCACTGCGCTGCGGCGACACACCTCAGCCCCAATCCTTGGCAGACGCTGCGGACAGCAGATCAGGCACGCAGGGCGGGCAGCACAGCCGCTTCACAAGTCGGGGGGGCTGCAGCCCTACTGCCCAGCTTCGCACGACACTGCCTGTGCGCCAAGACAGCCCGGCTGCTCGCGACGCCGAGCGCCCCGGCGCACCGATGAAGATCCACTGCCACCCGCGCAGCCCGCCCTTCCCATTCAGGTACAGCAGCCCCGCCGCCAGCGGCGCGCCGATGATCTGCAGCCAGCACCCAGCGAGCCAGGGGTGTCAGCCGCAAAAGAAATGCACGACAGCAGCCCGTCGTCTCTGCCAAGCACTTTGCGCTGGAGCTGCCCTCCGTGTCTCGGCAATCGTCAAAGAACCGAAGCCCACGCAGCAAGCAGGACGGACACACTGCACGACGGGTGTGCTCAGCGCTGCGCAAGCACTGTTGGGGGGGGGGGCGCGGGGGGGGCGCACGTTGCTGAGCGCGGTGCTGGAGGACACGCACGCGTACGCAAAGCCCAGCTGCGCGGCAGGCGCCACCGGCCTCAGCGTCACGGCATGCATGCGCGGGCAGCAGGCAGGGGGCGCAGGCAGCCGCGGGGCAGCGGAGCCGCGCGCGTACGCGCCTCGAGCGACGTGAAGAAGACCGACAGCTCGTACCAGCAGCCGGGGAAGCAGCCCGCCTCAAACACGCCTGCGGGGCACAGACCAGGCGGCATGGGTGCCGCTGCCAAGCAGCATGGGGCAGTTCCAGCGGGCTGGGGTCGAGCGGCTGCGCCGCACCGAGCAGGAAGCGCACGCCGATGTATGTGTTCCTGCTGTTCATTGCGGCGCTGCACGCTGCCACAGTGCCCCTGCGCTTGCACATGAGAATGGGTCAGGGCCGCATGGACGAGCACTAAGGGGCGTGCGACGCGCGGCGAAAGCCGCGCGCGCGGGCGCACCAGCAGAAGATGAGGAAGGCCAGCCAAACTGGGGCGCCCAGGCGCGTGATGGCCAGCTGGCTCGGGATTTGCGCGGCGCAGTAGCCGATGTAGAAGATGCCGGCGCCCAGGCCATAGTCCTGAGATACAATGCAGCGTCAGCGCCTGCCCCAACCCGACCTCGGGAGGCCGAGCGCCGGCGGCGGCCCAGCAGGTGCACACCTTGGTCGACAGGTGCAGGTCATCCACAAACTGCAGGGCGGCGAAGGCGACGTTGCTGCGGGGCGCGGGCGTGTGATGAGTCACGACTCATTACGCACACCATGCTACGCAGGCCCAAGCACGGCCTAGGCGCTCACCTACGGTCTATGTATGTGAGCGTGGCGAGGAAAAACAGCAGCGGTATGACGCCTGCGCGGGCGCGCTTGACCTCAGTCGGCTGTCATGCATGGGTACGACTCACAGAGCAACGACCCCAATACTGCCGCGCCGAGCGCACCGATGTACGCCTTCTGAATGAGCTTGTCGACATTAACAGGCCCAGCCTGCGCCCGGGCGAGCTGGCGCTCAGCTCCTGCAACAGGCGCACTCAACGCAAAGCAGCGACACAGACAGCCTGCACGGGCGCGATTGCTTTGTACCGCAAGGGCGCCCTTGCCCTCCCCTACGGCCATGGTCCTCCGCACTTGCGACAACTGAAACTGATGCGCGCTGCAGCGCCCGTGACTCAGGCCCTGCCTAGCGATGTATCCACGTCCCTGTGCACAACTTCCTGTACACGCGCCTGCTGCCCTAATTGCGTGAGACGCCACACTCCAGATCGCCTCGATTCGCCCTCTCGTATCAAGCCCTAGCTGGCCCTAACTGTTAGTCAATCTCACGGGTTGTCTTCAAGAGGGGTGGCTGGTGCCTCGGTCGCCATCCGGCGTCTCCACTCCCCGCACGCAACAGCGGGTTGATGCTCCTTGCGCGTGACGCGCCTCTTGCTGCACGCAATGCTGCGTAGCGGCGCGTGGGCAGTGCCGCTGCCATGCGACGCGCCAGTGCTGGTCGCATGGACGCGCTTCACTGACCGCGTGCACGCTGCGGTGTGCGCCCTGCCCGGTATCACCTGTGCGACGCCTGCGACGGCCGCGGACCTCTGCAGGGAGTGGACGCCGCTGGCGATAGGCACCAGCGTGCTTGCCGTGCTGGTCGTGCTCGCATGCGCGGTCATCAGCGCGCTCCGCCCGCTGCGCTGGTGCGCCCTCGTCCACTGCAGCGCGTTGCTCACGGCCGTGTTCATATGCTCTGCTGCCTGGCAACGAAAGGAGGCAGCTTGGGCAGCAGGCGGTGTGCAGCTGCTGGCGCGCTTGGAAGGCACGTGCCTGCCTGAACCTACGGTGGCCTGCGCGCGCAGGTGGCGCATCGGCCACCGCCGCAGCGCGAACGTGGCGGAGGCGGCCGCGCAGCTGGCGGAGCTACGCCGCGGCCGCCCGGACCAGTACCCGCAGACCGCGCACGAGTGGGCGCCGCTGCCGCCGCGCGAGGAGCTCGCGCCGCCGCTGCTGTGCGCCGTGTGCTTCCGGCGCACGCGCCTCGGC
>JAABUY010004225.1_pt1 | contig 15226 bp, 14 predicted proteins | sample 5560271 | NCBI WGS metagenome assembly JAABUY01 (sample SAMN10711886, study PRJNA513374) | rock metagenome | isolation source: Antarctica rocks | place: Antarctica: Victoria Land, University Valley
CAGCGTGACGCCGCCCACCACGGCCAGGCCGCGCTGGATGGACCTGAAGATGAATGCCATGCGCGGCTGGTTCACGCGCGCGCGGCCGCCATGGCTGCTGCTGCAGGCGGCACAAATGGAGGGCAGTCACAGTCTGAGCAGGCCTGCTGCCGCGGGTGCCTTGCTCCGCGCAGGCCGTGGCTACTCATGCACGGCCATTTGCTAGCTGTAGGGCCCAACAGGACCCCCAAATGCTGACTTCACATGTGTTGTGGTGTAAAACATATGACTCCATGTTCTACAACTCTTCACATGGCCATTTAGAGGACGTCCAGCGCTGGCAGTGCTCGCGTGCCCCATGCTCTCATGGTCTGAGGCTGTACCACCACCACCTGCCTCCCTCTCCGCACTTTGCACGTCTCACCCCTTCTCTCCCTGCCAAACGGTACCACACAAATGGTACCAAACGACCCCTCGCCCACTGTGCAAGGCACGCTAGCCGCAAATTAACTTTGGTGGCGTCTGGCACTACCAGCACGAATTTTCCACCTACAAAGTTATAGAAGCAGTCACTGAGTGAGAATGTACAGAATGACTGCGCTGTAAGCAGAGTGCAAGCGGGTGCATGACAGCAAGCCACATGGCATGTATACCTTCAGGCTGCAGTCACGTCGCGCTGGCAGCTTCCTGCCAGACCCACCTGCCAGTGGCAGGCTGCCACTGGCACAGCGCAAGCCGTGACCACCAGCCGGTCCACAACAATCACCCGGATAGAATCATGCCCCGCCTCGACAGCCTCAGCGAGGAGCGCCTCTGCTCCACCACCCTCTCTCACTGTGCGTCACTGGATGCCCCTGAGTAGCTCCAGACCGCGCCTGTGCCCTCCCTCGCCGACCTGCTGCGCTGGTTGCGCGGGCCGGCCAGCCTGCGTCGCTGGGGCTCACCAACGCTGTGCCTTCTCTGATGTCCTCGCCTGCAGCCAGCCAGAGCGTGCCCAAGTCAGCCCGCGCGCAGGCCGGCCCCTGCGCCCCACAGCGCACAGGGCAGGTGCTTTGAGGCGCACCAGCACCATCGATGCTCGCGCGCGCACAGGCGCACGCGCTGGCCGCCTGGCCGGCTCTCCGCGCGCGGCTGCCGGTGGGGGCAGGGCCTCGGCGTATGTGTTCCCATGCTGCTCGTTGCTGTGGCTGTCCCGTGTGACCCTGCACAGCTTGTCGCACAGGGACTGGTCCGCCAGCGGCACTGCCACGCTCGCATGGCGGCCGCACTACAGCCTGTCAGCCTGTCCAGCCGCGGCAGAGCGCAGCACGCAAGCCCGCATCGGGCAGCCGCACGAGGTCGCACGCGACGGCGACGCGGCAGTTTTTTTTGTCGCGGGTGCAGCGCGGCTCTCTTGGCACTGTAGTTGCGCAGCAGGCTGGGTTTTCTTTTGCAGAGCTTGGCCGGAGAGCGCCTGTGCCACGGGGTAGTCGGCGCAGGTTGCCCCAAGTCCACCAGAATACCTATCCAGATGAGCTGGCTGTCCTGCGCTTTGTGGCTCTCCAACCTCGCGCGGCGGTCTACACAGCCCTGCCGCACGTGCGCAGAGGCTTAGCGCCGCGCACGAGAAGGCGCTCAGCCGTGTCACGCACATGGCAGCAGTCTTGCGCGCAGAGGGCACGTTGGCCTTGCTTTACTGAGCGTGCCGCTTGTTTGGAACGCTGATCACCCCGGGCGCGCTTTTGCTTGGCCTGGCCAGCACCTAGCTGCTGCGCACAGCGGCGCCTGGCGGCGCAGAGCCTGGGGGCGCAACTCTCAGCAGGCTGGGCTGCGGGGCCTGGATAGCCGGCAGCAACGCCGGCAGCGAGCAGCGCGCGCAGCTGTTGCTGGCCGGCTGACGTGTCCGGACTAGGACCTTTGCCCCGCCCGCCGTACTTGTCGCCGCACTGTTGTTGGGATCTTCTTTGTTGCGGGGCTTGTGTATGTCTGCTGCATCCAGCGCGGTGCACATGGTCAGGGTCTCGGAGAGCCGCTGGAGAGGAGGCCGGGGTGGGCTGAGGTCTACCTGCGTTCGCCAGGTAGGCTCCTCAGCTTTGGGGGGCATCTTATGCCCCGCGGCGCGCTGTTCTGTGAGCGCCAGGCAGTGTGAGCCATAAGAGGCGCGCTGATGTGAGGCTGCCTATTGCGATTAACGTTGAGCAGGCGCCTGACGAGGCACGCAGCGGTCCGAGCGCGCAGCCGCGGGCGGTCTGTCATCAAGTGCGGACCATGCGACTTCTTTCCAGCCGTTCAAGCGCGCCTACTCATTGTGGTGCGGCAGCTGCCCCAAGCGATACGCGCCCGCCGCTGCTCCGTGGGGGCGTGCATTCTTGCATAACGCAGCGCTTGAGAAGGGCAACCGCTATCATTACTCAGGCATTGTGCAAAGCTTCTTAATCCCGCACACGCACCCTATAGGCCTATAGGCCAGTGCGCAGTTACAACCTTTTACATAACAAGCTACATACATGTAGAGTAAAGCCTGGATTGCACTCGTAAAGCTCGTTGACCTCACAGTCAAGAACATTTGGCTTGCAGTGTCAATTGAAAAGTTTACACTCACTCGCGCATTCATCCCAATCTTCACTTGTTCCTCACAGCACAGGCGTAGCCTCCCATGCCTCCGCCCGTCATCGCAGTCCTTGGCGCCACCGGCTCTCAGGGCGGTGGCGCCGTGGCCGCGCTGCAGAAGCAGGGCAAGTTTGGCATCCGCGCTATCACGCGCAGCGCTGACAAGGCAAAGGAGCTTACCAGCCAGGGCGTGGAGGTGGTTGAGGCAGACATGGGCGACAAGCGCTCGCTGGAGCAGGTGCGCGCTCCCTGTATGGCTTTTGCGTGGTTCACATGCGCCAGGGCTCCACTGGGCTTCAGCAGACACTTGAAATGAGTAACTCGCAGGCGTTCAAGGGCGCCACGGGCCTCTTCCTTGTCACCGACTTTTACGGCTGCGGCGGCGACCCGGAGACGGAGATGCAGCACGGCAGGAACGCCATTGATGCCGCCAAGCAGGTCAGCGCCCCTCGCCTGGGCCCCTGGGGTTTGTCCACGCCGCCGCTGTGCGGCTGGTGCAACAATGCCAGGCTGCAGTGGCCGGACCTTGAGGGTGCGGGGCCGTGCGCGCAGGCCGGAGTCAAGCACGTCGTCCTCAGCACGCTGGAGGACCCGGCCAAGCTGCTGCCCGAGGGCGCGCTGCCGGAGCTCAAGGCGCACCCCGGGTACGTTGTCGCGCACTTCCAGACCAAGGCCGCCATTCAGGTGCGCCGGGGGGCACCGTGCTGCATTGGGAAGCGCTCGGGCCCGCGTGGGGGCCCGGCAATATGCCAGCGCCGCACCGCGCACCTTGTGCTTGGCGAGGGAGGCCGGGCCCTTGCTCGTTCTCTGCGCGGGCGACAGCTCCATGCTCCTGAAGGTCTCCCGTGCACGATTGGGAAGCGCGGTGCACACAGAGCGTCTGTCGCCACTCAGCGATCGGCCTCGAGCGTCAACTGCCGGCCCCTTGGCCGCACCTGGCTCCATGCTGCGCGGGCGCGGTTGGGGCGCGCGCAACCGCGTCCCCACCGCCCGCGCGCCGCCGGCAGGAGTACCTGGCGGCGTCGGGCGTGCCCTACACGGCGCTGCTGCCGTGCTGCTTCTTCGACAACTACGCCAAGACCTTTGTGTTCCAGCCGCAGCCGGACGGCAGCCGCACCTGGTCGGACAACCTCGGCACGGCGCCGCTCCTCATGCACGCCGTGGCGGACATCGGGCAGAGCGCCGCGCGTGCGCACCGCTGGCCGCTCCTGCCTGGTGTGCTGATCGCGATCCGCGTGCCGCGTTGCAGCACCCTCGCGCAGCGTCCCACAGGCTCCTGCCGGCCCGCCTCCGGGAGCGCACGACTGGCCGCGCTGGTCCCTCCCGAGCGTCTGTACTGGGGCGGCTGCGCATGCGATGCCAGGCGGGTTGCCTGTGCGTGCGCTGCTCCTATGTGGCATAGAGCGGCTGCTAACGCGGGCTGCATGCGCGCGCGCCGCGCAGTGGTGTTTGCTGACCCAGAGAAGTACGCCGGCCAGACGATTCCGGTCGTGCGCGAGGCCATCAGCTGGACGCAGGTCGCTGACATCCTGACCGAGGTCACCGGCACCAAAGTCAGGCGCGGTCGTCCTGCCGCCGGACGGCGCGACGCTCCCAGTGTGTTGTGGTAGAGGTTGAGAGGCATGGTAGCAGGTTGGTGTGCCGCGTCGTGGCGCATGAGCAGCGCGCAAGAGCAGTAGTGCAGCCAGGCACTGCTGCATGATGCAGGAGCGCAGCCAGGCGTTGCTGCATGCCGGCGTCGGCCACCTAGACACAATGCTCGTGGCACGGCTGCAGCACATGGGACCCTGGCGCATGTTGGCCGCACACCCGTGAAAGCAGCTGGACCCTGCATTGGCGGCACCAGCCCTGGGTCAAGCGGCTGCGCTCAGCACAGCACATGCGCGCAGGTATGCGCAGATCTCCGACGAGCAGTACGCTGGCATGCCCTTCCCGGCCGCGGGTGCGCACCCCGTGCCTCCTTCCGGGTAGTGCCCCGCCGACACTGTGCTACAGACAGTGCGCGCCGTGTGTCGGCTCGCTTGCGCGTGTAGTTACGCAGGCACGCCGCTCGTGCCGACTGCGCGCCGCAGACCGAGCGCAGCGGGCTCCATGCACGAGCCTGTTTGCCGCAGATGTGCCGGCCAGGGGTGCGCTGCGGGAGTCGTGCGACGTGTGCACAAGCAGCACAGCTGCCAGAGCCCCTCCTGCGCGGCCCGCAAGGCTGGCGGCGCGAGGCTGTGCGCCGGGGCGGCAGAGGACCTGGCGGCCATGTTCCGGTACTACCGGGAGGCCCGTACGACGTACAGCGAGCTGCGCGACCCCAAGCGCGCCATCTGCCAGGGCCCCACCTTCCGGGAGTGGGCGACTGCCAACCGCGACGCGCTCACTGCCAAGGTGAGCCAGTGAGCCGGCGCTGCTGGCCGGCGAGGCCTTGCGCGCTCGTGCGCCGGCTGTCTGCGTGTGGGCCGGAGCGGGTGTTGTGTGGATGTCTGGGCTGTATGTGGCTGCCTAACTGTGGTTGTTGTGAGTGTGTGTCATGCATGCATATCAGTCAAAGTTGCTTGTGCACCACGAAGCACCGTGTCGCGCTTGGACGATGTGTGCGTTTGTAACTTTGTGCGCCGGCGGTGACCCAATGAAATCAGCAAGCTGAAGAGTTCAGTCCAGTGTACCATTATGAAAGAAAACGTCCCGCCCTTGTTCAGAGCATGCCCATGACGCGGAGGCACGCAGTATTGCTACTTTCTCTTATCATATCAAGACAAGAGCGATGCACTGCGTGCACTGCAAGTATTCGCACATGGCTACGCCCAGTGCTGCACATCTCAGCCTGGAGGCGGCCTGTTTGTGAAACCAGGCACCCTTCTGGCACCGGCTCGCTGCGAGAAGAGTGCTGTTGTGATGACTGAAAGCTGCTGCAATAATATCCCACTCTCGGACCTTCGCTAGCAGCTGCTCACATGCCAAACGTCATGCCCCCACTTCCATCTGCCTGGGCGGGGCGGGGAGCGACTGAGGGTGCGGAGCGAACAGCACACGTGCTGTGCGCACTGGGGCGCCGGCGCGCACGGGCTGTGGGCGCCTGAGAGCAGATAGCATGCCGCCGCCTGTGCCCTCTGCGTTCCTATGGGCGACAGGGCAGGACACCTCACGCCATGGGGCTGCGCACCCCGGTGATTGGCTGGAGCGCCCGCATTCCAGTGGCGCAGTGGCGCTCACGGCCGCGCAGCGCTCGTCAGACCGCAGCTCAGGCGGCAATGCAGGCAGCATGAGCGGCGAGCATGAGCAGTGCAGCACCACTGTACTTCAGGTATTGCTACCGCAGGATGCCCGCGAGCACAGTACGCATGCGTCACACTCGTCGGCGGCCCCGCGAGAGGGCGCCCTGAGTGGCCATGGCCAGCTGCGGGACGCGCGCTCGTCCGCAGCATCGGCGAAGCTCTCTGCGGGCGGGGAGCGCGCCGCGCTGCTGGCCTCGCGCCCTGACGACTCATGCTGCGGGAAGCCCGAGCCGGCGCGGCGCGCCCGCGCGAGCAAGGCGGGCAGCGGCGACGCCGGCGCGTTTCGCTGGACGCAGCTGTGGCCGGTGCGGCTGTGTGCGGACTGCGCCAGGCGCGGACACCTGTCACGCCGGCCTGCGTCACAAGGTTGTGGTGTCGTTATGTCAAGTTTTCAGGATGGGTGGTGCATGGCGGATGCTCCTTGCGTCGCGGGTGACGCAGCTCCGTTTGGCAGTGAGGCGCTCATTCGCACTGCTATGGAGTCTGTCTGTCACCCAGGACAGCCCGCTCGCAGTCATAGTGGGTGTGGAGCCTGCTTGCGCACAACTCGCTCAGCGACTGCACAGCCGTGGACCGGCGGTGCCAGCCGAGCGTTTGACATGCTGCAGGGGCTTGTGGGCGCGGGGCGCGCTGATCATGGTGGTGTCCACGCTCATCAGCACCACCTCGGCGCTGTGCGTCAAGCTCATCGGGGACCGGGTGCCGCTATTTGAGATCGTGGTGCGCGCTCGCTGTCCGCATGCCGGACATACGCAGCCATCATGCCGTTGCACCGCGGTGCGCGGTCGCTCGGCTTGTGGACACCTGTGCGCGGACCTCCGCAGCGCCAGGGCTTGTGGCATGTTGACCCATTCACAGGGCCACGGCCTTCGCTCTGCGCTCGACACACGAGAGGCGCACACCCGCTTGGCAGCACGCAGCCCAATGGGTGTCGCCTGAAAGTGCCACGGGCGCGCGCGCAGCTCTGCAGGTCGCTCGTCAGTGCGCTGCTGTGCTGGTTCTGCGCGCGGCTGCAGCGCGTGACGAGCGTGTTTGGGCCAGTTCGGTGGTGGCCAGCGTATGCAGGCGCGCGCGGCGCGCCTGGCCCCGGGGTCACTATGTGTGCCACGCTCTGGCATGTGTGCAGGGTGTGCCTCCCGCCGCTGCAGGCTTTTGTTAAGCGCAGGGGATGGTGCTCCGCTCACAGCCACGTCGACGCTGCGCGCAGTGCGCGGCGTGCCCGGTGCGGCGTCCATGGCTCTGTACTATGAAGCGATCGCGACGATGTCGCTGTCCGACGCGGTGCGCCACTGAGCCACCCGCAGCGAGTGTGCTGGCCGACGCAGGGCTGCCTTAGTGGCCCGCTGCTTCCTGTGCAGTACTTCTCATCCAACACCCATGGCAGAGCCAAGGGTTGGCGCAGGGGCAGGTTTGCTGCACCAGAGGGGAGTGCGGCCTTGTGTCGCGCTGCATGCACTGCCATGGGTGGAAGCGGCGGTTGGTGTGCACGCTGCAGCTGCGCCGCGGGCATGCATCAGCTGCAGACGGGCCGCGGCCGCGCGCAGATGACACTGCTGTACTCCAACCCGGCGCTGTGCGCCGTCAATCGCGTGGGTCATTGGCACGGAGGCCGTGACGGCCGTGGGCGTCGCGGGCGTGGCGGCCACCGTGGCGGGCGCTGTCTTCATCGCGCAGCCGCCAATATTGTTCGGCCAGGCCGCATGGGACGAGACGCGCATGCTGGGTGCGTCGTTGGGGCGCCTCGCTGCCTGGGCGTACGTGGTGTGGGAGCTGTGACGCAGCGGGTGGATGCCAGGCGTGGCGGTGCCTGGAGGGCCTGGCGTGCTGGGCTGAGTCGGTTACCTTTCTCTCGGTGATGCAGGCCGGACGCGCGCCCGGCTTGTCTGCGTGTCTGACGCGCACGCGTGCACGCTTGCAGGCTCCATGTCTGGCATACTGGCGGCGGTGCTGGCCGCCGTGGCGTTCACGGCCATGAAATTTGTGCCGAAGACCGAGCCCACGGTGGTGCTGGCGATGTCGTACCACACGTCAGCGGTCGCGATGTCCGCCGTGCCGCTGGCCGTGCGCCCCGTCCCCGCGCTGCAGGGGCATGCGTGTGAGCACGGTGGCCTGGTGGCACGATTGTCTCGCCATTACACATGTGCCCTGATGGATGACACAGCGCGGCGTGTCTGCTACCTGCCTCGAGTGAGTGCGATTGCGCTGTGCGCTTGTGTTCTCGGCAACAAATGAACGCTTCTGGGAGGTCTACGGGCGCTGCGTGGGCGCGGTGCCGCGCGCGAGGCCTGCGCGCGCGCGCCGCAGCTGGGCGTGCCGGACTGGCCGGTGTGGCCGAGCGGGCGCGAGCTGGGGCTGCTGGCGGGCGTGGCCGTCAGCTCGTTCCTGGGGCAGTACACGCTCAGCCGCTCCTTCCAGCCGCTCGCGGCCTCGCATGCGTCGGCCGTGAACACGCTCCAGGCGCGCTGCGCACCTGCCGGGCGATTTTTTTGGGGAAAGCTTGCATGTCTCAAAAGTGCACACCCTGCATGCGTGAGCCCAGCACAGTGTGGGCGGACATGGCGAGGCTTTAGGGCTGACCTGTTCAAGCTCGACTTCGGGCGTGCGCTGTGTTATGTATGGGCATGGCTTCCCAGCCGTACTTGATGGGCGTGCTTGGTGAGCAGGTGCTTTGGGGCCACCTGTACGGCGTCCTGCTCCTGAGCGAGCACGAGACGGTGTTTGCGGCGGGCGGCTCGGCGCTGATCGCGACCGGCGTCCTCAGCCTCAGCCTCCGCCCCAGCTCGACGCAGGAGGCTGCTGCTGCGCACGACGCGGGCGCCGCGCAGCCCCCGAGCGCGGCCCAGGCCGCGGCAGGCGGGGCGGCTGGCACGGCGGCGGCGGGCGCCGCGGCGACGGCAGACACAGAGGGCGCGCCGGGGCTCGTCGAGCCCCGGGCGGAGCTGAGGCCGCAGGCGCAGTGGGCGCTGGTGCGCTGGAGCAGGAGGCTATGCGGCTGGGCGGGGGGCCGCGCCGGCCCCACGGCTCGCCCTCGTGACCAGGGCGAGGCAGAGGGCCTGGTGGCGCGGGCTGCGGAGGCGCCCGCCGCATGGCAGGGCGCGGAGTGGCCGCGCGGACGGGGGCCGCTGGAGGGGCAGTGGGCGGGCGTGGCGGAGGGCGAGAGCGCCAGGCACACAGTTTTGCTTGTGCCCCCGGACAGGTAGGCCGTGTGAGGCCGCGCTGATCTGACAGCATGGGTGCAGCGGCGCCCAAACACGGCAGAGCAGTGCCGTTAAGGAGAGCCGGCTGATGCCGTGCCTCTTGTCAATTGCTTGCGGTAGGGCAGCTTTCCTGCTTCCCTTTTTCTATTCTTTGAATCTTGCTCGTGCACTCTGGCGTATTCAGCGAGTTTTTGCATGCATGCGGCAGCAGTCCTGTCAACCACGCTTGCTGGGTGCTGCGGCGGCCCCAGAATAGACTTTTAGTGTTTTTGAAATTGAGGGCCTGGCTATGCCAGAGCGGGCTTGCGTTTCTGGCAGCGCACGCGAAGTGCCCATTTGTGCAGGTGCACATGCACGCTGCTTGTGCCACCCTTTGATTCTGCCTGGTGCAGAGGCCGGTGGCAGTGCCTGGGTGTGGGGCGTAGTCAAGGCGCGCTTGCGTGCGCCACCTCGGGCGGCGGCGCGTGGGCGGGCGGCCGCCGCGCTCCTCAGTCTGGGCGCGGTGCGCCTTTGAGTGGGATCAGCATAGCCTGAGGTTGCTGCGCCGTGCATGCGCTGTGCAAAATGCCGGCATGCAAGCTGCCTCTGCTGGCCAACATCATCCTGAGTGTAGTGTCGGACCTGTCAGCGGCCTGCAACCACCAGCTGCTGTGCATACCCTTGGGCTGAGACAGGCTCTTGTGCCTGACGAGTAATATGTGTGCCTGACAGGTGAAGAGATGGTGGTTTCCTGAATGTAGCGCTGTCCATGTTGCTCTTGATTTTGTGAGCAGTCTCTTGCTGCTGCCTCCGCCCACCGTCATCAACAGAGGCTGAGCTTGTCCATGCCACGACCAAGCGGCCCTGTGGCAAACTTGGTGCGGTCACAGTGCACGTCGCAGCGCAACAATCCACACAATGAGCCACAGCCTCGCGCTCGCCGCCGGATGGCGTCCTGGCTTGGACGAGGCGCGCGCCCGTGGCGTGGCATGGAAAAGCGCCACAGCGCGCCCCAGGGCCGCTCGTTGTCTCCCATAGCTGATCAGTCAGGGGCGCCTAGACTGCTAAATAGCCTCCCTGTTACGCCGCCGCTGGAGTCAAGGCCGGTGCTGGTCGCCGGTGCGCGGTCGGCGGTCGAGGCGCCTTGCAGGCGCTCAGGGGTTGACGCACTTGCCGCACATCTTGCGGAGGCAGGGTGCTCCACTGTACTGGTGCCAGTCGCCGTAGACAACTTCGCAGCACAACTGCTGGTTGCTGGGGCCTGCACGGGCCGCACCGCTCTCAGCCTCCCAACACGCGGACGGACCAACGCACCCTCCGCAAGGTGGCCTTGACAGACAGTCAAGCGGCAGGCACGACCTGGCTCGCCTTGCGCTACGCAGAGTAGGGCAGACCTTGGTCCTGAGCAAGAAAGCATGACAACAACACAGCGTCAACCGTGAGTGACTGCGCAGCCCGTGCCAATGCTGCACTGGTGGCAGGCTCCTGCGTGAGGACTTTGGCCTGCACCAACTCAGGACGTGCGGGAGCGCACAGGATGTTTGGTGTTCGGCCAAGTAAAATAAAGCTGCTTCTTCTGGGTTCTGCGCTTGAGCCTGAGCAAGAGCGCGGGCGGCAGGTCTGGCAGCCTGGGTCACGTGGTCGCCATGCCGGGCACCAGCGACGTGGCAGAGGCCCCCGTCGCACAACAGCTTGCGCCCTGCGTGCCAGCGCAGGGCGCTGATCCGTCAATGCAAGCACGCAGCTGACACAGAGCACGTGGCGCATGCGTTCCCGGGGTGCGGCGTGGCAGGCGACGGCACACGGTGGCACAGCGATCAGGCACGCCAGGCGCACCTCTGAGGGCGGGCCCCACGCTCGCAGCGTGGCCGACGTGCAGGGTCACCAGGACGAGCGCGAGCAGGGGCAGCACAGAGGCAGCCATGGTCACAGAAAGCAAGCGGCGGCTGCGTGCAAAGTTAAGTAAAGGTCACTGGCTAATGTCTCTGCTGGAAATGGGGACATCTTCTGGGGCCGCGCAGGTAGGCAGCAGGGAGCACCCTAGGCCAGGTATTTAGAGCAGGTGGGTGCAATTGCACCTGGCTTCTTTGCTGGAACGATGCATTCCCCATGCAATATATAGGGTATAGTGCACCTCGTGCAGCAGATCGCAATCTCTGGGTGCCGCGTCAAGAGTCGCAGTGTCGAGTGCAGTCAGTGTTGATGTCAATGTCTTGCGCCCACCTGGCTTGGGACCAAAAACGCGGCACCGGCATGGCAGATCGCTAGTACGCGCCCCCGAAACGGCATGGCTGCCTACTATACAGTTTTCAGACAAGCGGCTGGTGGCAGATGGGTCGAGGCACAGGCTAAATAGGCCGCAAGTAGACGCCAACACGTAGCACGGAGCCGATGGTCCGGGGGTGCAAATTTGATGAGTCTGAGCTGTAGCAGGCAACTGTAAGGAGTGCGGGGGCGGCGCTGGCTGGGCCGCTGGTGCCTGGCGGCGTCAATGCTGTGCGCATAAGCTGGCTGCTGGCGTGCACTCCCGTGCCTTTGGTGGACTTCCCTTCTTGCACAGGGTATACCTGCACCAGTTGGGACACAGGACCGCTGCAGCAGCTTGGTAGAGTACATATTTTAAACGCGCGCAACCCCTGACCTGTACAGGTCTGCCTTTCTGCCTCACACACTTGCACAATGTGCAGCCACCAAAGTAGGTGTGCGCTCTGCAGGGCAGTGTACTTTGCCAGGGAGCTGTCCGCAGCACGCCCAGGCCACATCCAGCGCCAGCGGCTTGAGCCGACACTCTAGCGCGCCCAGCGCTCCAGCAAGGTCCCTCGCGGGCGCCTGTGCAAGGCTGCAGACGTCACACACCATGCCAGAGCAGGTATGCTGCTGTTATCAAGAAAAGCTCCTGTTGTGTCAACGATATGGGGCGCATTGCACGCGCGGAGACAGAGCCTGTCCCGCAAACCAGGCAGGCGCCTTCACGCCACGCAAGGTGACATGCTGCGCTCCTGCGCACTGGCACCCATTTTGTAGCTGCAAGGGAGGCAGTCACCTGCTCCACGCTGCGCTCCGGCGTGCACGCAGCAGCGCGCGGGGCGTGCGCGACAGGCGACCACCGCTGTCAGGCACGCGCTTGCAGGCGCTGGCACGCGCCCCTGTGGCCCGCGCGCCAGACCGCCTTGTGGCACGCGGTCGAGCAGAAGCGCGCGGTGCTGCAGCCGGAGCACAGCTGCGTCCGCAGGCCCGCCTCCGACGCGCCGGCCAGGTTGCCGCACCTGCGCGTGCATGCGCGCTGGTCACTCTTCAACGTGCGCGCGAGCGGGCGGCGCAGGCGGCGGGCGCGGCGCGCACCCCGACCACCAGCAGCCCATGGGGTGCAGCGCGGGCGTGGCCAGGCGCAGGTCGTCCAGGCTGGCCTGCGGCGGGGCATCGGCTGCGACGCCCGGCGCGACCTCGGCCTCAAAGCACACGATGGCGGCCGCCATGGCGGCCAGCCGGCGCTGCGAAGCAGTGCTGCTTGGCTCTGTCAGCGCTGGCACGTCCAGCTGCAGGGCAGCCTGCCGCGCGGCGCCCGCGGAGCTCAGTGAGACAGCGCCTGCCTGCGCGAGGGTGGGCAGGCGAGCTGCGGGGCGCGCGCACACCACCGCCGGCGAGTGGCCCTTGGCGGCGCGCAGCACGCCGTCCATGCGGCACGCTGCGAGCGCCGCCCTGAGCTCGCGCTCGCGCTCGGGCGCGGCGCACGCGTCCACAGAGCGCCGCGCCAGGCGCAGGGCTGCGCCCAGCGCCCCGGCGCGCACGAGCGCCGCGGCCAGCGCGCGCGACGCGCCGCACAGGCTCGCGAGCCCGCCCAGTGCCGCCGCCAGCCGCGCCTCCGCCGCCAGGGCCGGGGCGTCGCACGGACTGCCTTCAAGCGGGCAGCCTTTGCCGTCGTCGCCGACCGCTCCGCTGGGCAAGGCCTCAGCTTCGCAGGGGCGCGCCGCGCCATCGCCGCCATCTGCGCCCAGCATGCAGGCGCACGTGGGGCGCTTGTCGTCACAGCCAGGCACGCTCGCGCGCCCACTGCAAGCCCTCGGCAAGCGCCGCGTACAGCCATCGCAGGCGCGCCCGGGGCCGCATGCATCTGCACGTGTTTGGCTGCGAGCGTGCACGCATGCGCCGCACGCGCAGGAGGCAGCAACACACGCGGTCACCTGACAGCGCCCCAGCCCACTGGCAGGACTCAGGGAGGCGCGCACAGCGTTCGGCCAGCGTGCGTAGCGCCTGCACGACAAAGGGCGCCAGGCCCGCGCACGCCGACACGAGCGCCCTGCACTCGCCGGGGCTGTCGCCCGCCACGAGCCGGCCGCAGGCGCCCTGCGCGCTCGCACGGGCATGCACGCGCTCGGTCCTGGCGGCCCGCGCCGCGGCGCAACTGGTGCCCTCAGCGGCGGTGCGCGGGCCGCGCGCGCACCACCACCTCTGCCAAAAAATCCGACACCGGGTCGTCGCTGCTTGGCGCGCTATGGCTCGGGGGCGCCAGCGCGCGCACGCGCTCCGGCGGCAGGAGCAGCAGGGGCAGCAGGTGCGCGGCCGCGCACGGCAGCAGCTCCGCCGGCAGGGCGTCCGCCCGCAAAGCCGCCCCCGGGCGCAGCAGGCGTGCGACGGAGGTCGTGAGCGCATCCTGCGCCGCGCGGCGCGCGGCCGCTCACGGGCAGGCGCCAGCGCCCCTCACATGCACATCGTCGCGCCTCCGGCTGCCACACAGCGGCTGCGGCGCTGCAGCAGGCGGCGCGGCGCACCCAGAGCCCTGCGCGCCAGGCGGCGCCCGGCGCGTGCGCGGTCGCGAGCAGCTTGGCCAGCGTCGCGAGCAGCGCCTTTGCGGCCGGCGCGACGGCTGCGCCGGGGCCCGCCGCCAGCAGCACCGCCACTGCGTGCTGCACCGTTTGCACGCCGGCGGCCGCGCCGAGGCTCAGGGGCTGCCACGCCTGCATGCGCAGCGCTGCCACAGCCATGCAGCGACGCGCGGGGACGCCGTGCGCAGCCGCACGGCGCAGCACAGTCTTGGCACAGCTGTCGGGGCTCAGCGACAGGGCGACGCCGGGAGCGCGCCTGGGCCGCACACTCGGCGGCGCCGGGCCCCGCTGAGACGCCCGGAGCGTCCGGCGCGCGCCTCAGCGCGGCCTCCACCGCCGCCAGGGCGGTCGGCAGCAGGCCCTCACGCAGCTCGGCGTCGCCGCGAACCACCCCTTCGTCGACCTGCGCGCGCGACAGACGGCGCTGCGAAGGCTGCACGATGAGGGCCGCTCCAGCCGCGCAGCGTGCTCTTCACGACGCTGCCACTGCGGACTACGGCGCTGTCTGTCAAAGCGGCACATGCACCGCTGCAGCCTTGCGGCCAAACCGGCGGCATATGGCGCGCTCTTCATGCATGCATGCGCGGCCCCAGCCGAGGCCGCACCAGGTGCGACAAGGGCATCCTGCAGCGCACGAGGTCCTCGAACGTTGCCAGCAGCATATCCGGGACGGCGCTGCCCAGCGCCGCGTCGGCGTGCGCGCTCGGCTCGCGCGCTCCCTGCGCCACAGCGCGTGCCGTCACGCGTACGGCCTTCACCGGGACAGGCTCGCAGCCTCGCGCCGACTGCCCGCGCCTCTGCTGCTGGGCATCGCACAGGCCGCGCGGCCCTGATGTCAGCTCGCAACAAAGTCGTGGCCCAGCGAGCCAAGCCCAGCCGAGGCACCGTGGCGCTGCAAGTCAGAATCGGCCTGCCCATGCATGCATGACCGCTCGGCATGCAGGCTGGCGGCCAGCACGGTGAACGGCCCCGCTGAGCCAGCCGCCAGCACCAGCATCCGCCGGGCACTGCGCCCCGCCCGTGCGAGCCGGCGCCCCTCGACCGCGCACCGGTCCGGCGATGCGCTGCGAGGTCCAGTGCAGCATGGTGTACAGGTGGCGCAGGCCGCGCGCTCGTTGCTCGCCGGGCACGCGCTTGCACAGCTCCTTGGAGCTCAGCATGCCGCCCAGCGCTCCGGCGCACGCGCACGCGAGCTCGTTCGGGACCCGCCGCGGGCCTGCGGCGGAGCAATGCTGCCCTGAGCTGCGCCGGTCACGCTGAGGCGCCGCACGGCGTTGGCGGCCGTGCCCCCGGCAGACCAGGGCTGGCACTGTTTGCAAGAGCGCGGGAGCCCGGCCCTGTTGTGCACCGCGCGAGCAGCGCGGGGAGGGGGTGGTGTGCGGCGCGCACCGCGCTC
>JAABUY010004228.1_pt1 | contig 15221 bp, 16 predicted proteins | sample 5560271 | NCBI WGS metagenome assembly JAABUY01 (sample SAMN10711886, study PRJNA513374) | rock metagenome | isolation source: Antarctica rocks | place: Antarctica: Victoria Land, University Valley
TTTTCAATCTCACTCACACCAAGCTAACAATCTCTTCGACACTACCAAACCAAACAGCTACTACCCTTCCCTCGCTATCTACGGACTCCATCAGTCAAAACCCCAACCTCAGCATCATCCCCTTTTAACCACCGCCTCCCAATCATCCCCAACACTCAACCTTCCCAAAACCTCCTTCCGATCCACATACGCCTCTCCAACCACCTCACGCAACTTCTCCGCAGCCTCTGTATCCAAAGCCCGCGCAATTTTCATCTCAGTCGTGGCGATCGTGCCGTGAATCACCTCGGCCTCCACAGCGGCAAATGCAGAGATGTTTTCGAGCAGTTCGCGATAGTCTGTTAGGCGGACGCCGGCGGCGTCGTCGTTGGCGGCTTCGGCGGTGAGTTGCGCGATGCGGGTTAGTTTGGCGTAGGCGATGTCTTCGGCAGATTTGAGAGCGCCTAGGCCGTAGCCGGTGGCGTTCAGGAGGGCCGCAAAGGGGGAGGGTTTGTTTTCTGGCATGGTGGGTCCTGGCTTGCTGGCGCGGATGGGGGTGGGGGTGGTGGGGTTGGGGTTGGGGGTGACGGTCTTTGGGGCGACAACCTCTGGAGTGACGTTCTTGAGCGTGACGACGTCTGGAGTAACGTTCAAAGGAATGGCATCGTTGGGAGTGACCTTCTGAGGAGTGACATTATTGGTAACGACGTTCTTGGGAGCTGCAGGCTTGGAAATGACGCTCTTCCGGTGAGACTTCGAGGTGCTAGCCGCGAGAACCGCGTTAGTGAATCCGATAGGCATTGGCTCCGTTTTGTATACTCTGACCCCCGAGTATTGACTTGCCACTGAGCGCGGAAAGTATCCCGTGTTCTTATCCCGCTGGTACTTCTCGTCTCTCATGGCCTTCTCGTCTTCCTTAGCCTTCTTGTCGCTGGCCGTTACTCCTGCCTTGGTCACAGCCCCTGGTACGCTTGGTCCAGTAGTTCTGACATTTGGTGAGATTGACCCCGTAGTCGTGGTCTTTGGAGAGGGGCTTGTCGATGGCATGAACACGTCATCGGAGTCATCATTACCGCTCGCGTCAGCTTCTGCGTAGGCGTTGGTAGTTTTAGTTAAATCAGCGGCTGCACGAGAAGTTTTTTCGCGTTTGACCACAAAGTCGCCGGATTCACTACTTAGTCTACTAGTAATAGGTTAGTATATACTACATGGAGTAGAAGGGCATACCCACCGTTTAGGCACCTGGGTATCCGGATTGATAGCTCCAGCGAGGAAAAGGAGGCGATCGGCAGAGAGGCTGACCGAGTGGTTGGCATGTGGTCCGGACGGTTGAGCGTCAGCAAGCTTTTTATTCAAAGGCTATCCGAACAGGGATTAGTCGCGTAGATAGGTCGTTGCTCATTATGTGGATAGTGCACAGAACTCAGAGCAGTAATTCCGAAAGACTTACTGGCACGGGTTGATCTTGGTAACTCATGAAGGCGGTCCTCGCAAGTTCTTGATTCTGGTTCGTCGTCAGCTCGTGATGTTCAATGCTGTAGAGTTTCCTTACGCTCACCGCATTTGACGCCATGATTGACTCGTAAGGTAGCCAAACAGCTGGCGATTGGAGTTATGGGATAGAGCCAAGTAAGATTGTAACACGTTACAAAGAACTGAAGAGTGTGAATTTTAATATATAGTGTTGGGTAGTGTTGATCGTCTAATACGCGAATGCATCATCATTAGTCGATGGTAAGGAGTCGAAAGAGGTTCTCATCAAGAATCTTCTCTTTTTCAATGCTTTGCAAAAGCCAATCGACGGTAACGATTTCAATCCCCCACTTACAGGCAGCATCGTACTTAGCGCCAACGGTTTCTTTTGCAATCAAATGGGTGCTGTAACATTTGTAGAGGTCCCCTCTATATCGGCCTCCATGGCTCATGATAAGGTCTCCAAGTTCATCGCGATAGTAAACTTAGGTTTCAATGTCAATTACTGAGCCAGAGATTCACGGGAATGACTTACAATCCTCAAACCCGGTCAAACTGACATTCAAACCTGCCAATAACTCGCTCGCACCATACTTCGGCTTCGGTTCTCTCAATAGCTTCTCCGCTATGTTATCGCTCATGGTGACCTGACCTTTTGACCTCTTCACCCCTACCCCGAGCAGAAAACAAGACCTCATAAGTGCCCCTACATAGACAAATCCAACATTTCCCCAATCAATAGCGTTCCAGTCGCCGACACTCCAATACAAATCCCATCCCAGCACCTTCACACTCCACAGATGCCCGAAATCCGCAACCAACAACCCAAACAATAGCGCTTTCCAAACCCTCAGATCTTTAGTCGAGCGCAACACCAGGGCTTCATTGATAGCGAAAAGGAGGTAGAGGTTCGAAAGTTGCGAAAGTACGATTTGGGTGGATATCGGGATGAAGTCCTGTCGGGGGGCGGAGAGAGCGTGGGTGAGGACGAGGTAGGTGGGCTGGTCGAAGAAGGAAAAGTAAGCGCCAAGAAGGGCGGAAACAGGTTCGACGTATAGAAAGAAGAGGCGGTAAACGGGGGATATCTGGGCTTCGTTCGTAGCACTATGGAAAGAAGGCGCCATGAAACTCTAATGTGTGGCGAAACAGCTTGGGATCAAATTTGTTGTGGTCGTTGTTAGTAACAGCCGGCCGCTGCAAACCCGAAATATCTTTATAAGCTCGATGGCCAAAATCTAAGGTTTGTCGTAGGATTATTGGGGCAAGGACCGTCCAAACCTAAGCCGGCGAGCGATCACGTGAGTTCGCGTAGGGAGACGTGATCCAAAATCCAAAATACTCTACATGTAGTGTGACAGTCAGATAAGATAAGATAAGATAAGACAACATCTCCTCGAGCAATATACTACTACAGAGGTACAACCTACCGTATCCAAGGTATCCTTATCCTTTGTTAGTACAGTGGCCACGTCCATATGGTCGCAGGCAACAAGACCTGAGCGATGGCTTGGTGGATGCTTCAAGTGGCGCCGAACCAACACTACCTTAGCCGTACCAAACCTCCGTTACCCTCCTTGGCGTGTCGTCAAATCCGATGTTCAGCCTGATGAGGATTGAGCTATGTTCTATATCCCAGAAGAGTTATACGGGGTGTAAAGTACACCTGTTCTTTCGAAAAGCACAATCCCCAGCATTCATACCTATGCGATTGGGCATGGGGATGCGGGACCGTTTGAAAGTCTATTAGACACGATATCAGTGCTGGCTATGCTTGGGTAAATAAACATTGTACTTCTAGTTCCAACTATGTCTTGGAATGACTTCCACTTTCTAATAGGACAGGTAATACAAGAGACGACTATGATTCGACAGCCAGACATTCTTCCAGCAGCAGGGAACTCCCGGTCACCCAATGGCGTACGTGTCTCATATGCCTGAATGTTGAATACCTTGGCTCTGACTTCCGTTCATGTCTTTCGTACGGATACCGATATCTCTCAGTACATATATTTGACCATAGGTATCCGTCACGTTGCAAAATAATTTTACTAGCAGTGTCTTACGAGCATCGCTCTTCGCTTCCAGATCTTTTCATGCACGAGCGTTCATGACGAGCCAGACACATAACGCTCTCCTTTAGATCCTCTTCCAGACCTTGGTCTGAACGCGGTATGCAAGTAAACTCGGGAGTATTGACGCTGTTCGGGATTTTCTCTGCCCTGTCGCGCATCATGGAGCAGTAATCGTTGTACATCCTGCACAAGGTAGCAACATGCCTGCACAGATCTTGTCCGAGATATTTATCCTCTACAGTTTGAAAGAAATCTTCACCGCATCCAAGAAGACACGCAAAAAAGGCGAACGAGTAAGGGCAGGATGTGTGATCGGCCGAAATAGTATGGACCCAGTCGTAATACGACCCACGAGGAGTGTCAAAAGTGGTGTTGCTAGACAGAGGAACCTCTTGGAGCTGAAAGCGATTGTTGTCTTCGACTTGTGTAATGTGCGCCAGCAGGAAGGCTTGTAGCTCAGCACCCAATCGACCACGATCGTAAGAGCTTGCGGCAGTGACACTCGGGTGCTTTAAGATTGCATCGACGAATTTCGTTAGAGTATGTTGAATCTTGTGGATTGCTGCGGTAGCCTCAGAGCATCCATCTTCATTGGTTGTGCTCTCAATGGCTGTGTTGCCATTGGCCAATAGGCCATCGGCCTTTCGAGTGGCTTGCACTCCGTTCCATAGGGTGTCACTACTCGCTTTGTCGGTGCCTTCGCCTTTCAACTCTTTGAATATTTCTCTTACAACATGCTGGACTTCGTTCAGCGTACCCTTCATGTTATTATTACCAACAGCCCTTTCCATGAACTCGTCGGCTTGATAGTTCAAGAAAGATAGAACCATCATTTGGTGCAGAGTTCTTGGACTGATCGGAACCTTCTCAAGACTGGCAGAGGCAATCCACGTGAAAGGAATATACTCGAAGTACTTGTCGTTTCCCATACCTTCTTTTTGGAAGATTTCGTGTTTCTTACGCTGAAGTTGAGGTAAATGCAGGTAGCTTTCAATGAGAGACGCACGCAGCTTCCACTGAGGCATGTTTATGAATACAGGCAACTGAGAGAAGAATTCCTGAAATTTGGTAATCTTGGCAAGAGGGATTGCAGTCAAAGTGTCGACGCCGAGCTCTGTCTTACAACGCTGATCGGCATTCGATACGTTCAGGGCTGCTATAATGTAGGAGCAGAATAAGTTCCTTGACCCATACGTGACCTTCTCCACCCATATAGGGTCTGCATGGTCCTTTAGGGATGCCGCCTGCGCCAGAAAAGTTCGGCCATTCGTGACGGCCTTGAGCACAACGTCAGTCAAAGGATTTATAAAAGGCAATTGCTTCAGAGCTGCAAGGGTCAATAATCCATATGCAGTGGCCTCAAATTGTGGACCGTTTCCCCAAGATCCGTCAGCGTGTTGGGCATCCAGAGTGCTAACTAATGCCTGAAACAGCACGATGAGCACTCGATCTTGCATCAGATTCTCGTTAACGGTTGGCAGATTCCCCTTACTCCACAACACGACAAGTTGTGTCAGTGATTGTGCCATCAGCATCATGGCATACTGTGGACATAAGTTCCACTTATCCTCAATATCGGCTTCACAAGACCACCAACGATTACAGATAAAAGTCGTCGCCTTTTCGATTTGCGGCAAATATTGGAATATGTTCGTGTCACACAATAATGCTTTTAGAATGTTGCAATTCGCGCTGAAGCTTGGATTTTTCTCCACACTATAGGTCTTGAAATGATCGAATGTCTCGTACACCCGAACCTGTCTGCAGCGGATGTGGGCCTACCGAGAAGATTCAACGAAACGATGACCTTGGCTGTATCATCGGCATCGGCATCCACGAGATGCGCAAAACCAACTACGCCAGACCGTGCACGGAAGGAGTCTTCGAAAATATTGGCGATCTTTTCACATTGTTCATTTCCGAGGACTTCAATAACAAATCCGCTTTCCAAGAGCGTGGAGATTACCCAGGACATCTCGAATATGGTCGTTGGAAACGCACTTGGTACAGATCCATTACCAGCTCCTTCGCATTTATCAATCACATGATAGAGGTACGATTCGCACTCTTTGTCCCATGTCGAGCGATTCATCAGATACGCAGCTGTAGAAGACGGAGATGCCATCATGCTCCCAAACCTTTTTCGGTGGCTCAGACGATCAAAGTGAAGGCGGCCTACCAGTCCTTCAAGTGAGTGTACCGCAGAAGATTCATTATCACCATACAACGACTCAATATTAACCTTTGCGAGCTTACGGTGTCTTAATTCCATCAAAACTCCTTTTCCGGGAAATTCGAACGCTATTCCTTCACCCTCGAGCATATCCAGATGAGCAGGAACCAGTACCTCAAAACCGACGTGGACCGTTGCTAGGACATCCCATTCTTGTAGACTGGTGATCAAGAATGAAATGGCCCGGGATCTCCGTGATACCAAGTCCGCTTCACTCTCCGAATTAGAGCCCACCCCTCTCTTACTTAAAGCTAATAGAGCAGCCATGGTGTTGAGTACACCATCAACCTGAGTCGGATACGCCTGCCAGCCACCATCGTCTTGTTGAGAATCTAAAAGGTATTGGAAGCTTTTAGGAAACAGTCGCTGTCTATGACCATTCACGTCGAAGGAAACCATAGCCACCCAGGCGGTATCATAGACAGAGCAAGTCATAGATCCCAGGCCATAGTACGGATCAAATTTATCTATCATTTGCTGGAGAAGCCTGCTGGCGCCGTCTCCCAGAGATTGTCCGTGGGGAAGAGACATAATGACAATGTTCTAAAGACAGGATAAGGAAATGGAGATTTAAAGACAACGTTGGGATAGTCCAAACAGGGAGCCATCAATTTGTGTAAGTACAAAGGAGGCCAAGAGATACTGTGGCAGATGTTACGCCTTTCGTGGTTGCATAAATACCCCCACTGCGGCTTTCACCGCAACTAATGTGCGTAGAAGAATACATGCGGTGTACTTTCTACACGGAAGACTAAAGTAGCTAAGGCGTCGGCCTGTCTAGAGTTACTTTTCGAAAACGGCAGCTTGGGAACGAATGAGTGAGGAGGGGTTTGTCATCACTAGTGGTATGTTTAAGACGTCTTCTGATGGATGTTATAATTGATAATCTACGTATCTGCAAGACCACTCACTATTTCAACTCATCCGTAATTTAGAAGCTGTTCGTAACACTTAAGGAACACGTCACGAGGATCACTGAGATTTCGAACGATGGCCTCCCGCAAATCTCCCTACGTGGAACATCTACGGACTAGCCAAGCCTTGTCCAGAAAATAATTCAAGTATTCGTTACACAGAAGAAATTCAAAGCTTTTGCACTCGATACTCTTAATAGGACATAAGGTCGGCCGTTTCAACGTAGAGGTATAAGTTCGACTCTGAGAGGTTTCCCTTCCCACAATGCGTAAGTCTTTTGATCTTCAAATATCAACACATCCTTCTCAGGCAGCCCGTCGCGAACGATTGTCGGTGTTTGTATATCGAAGTTCCAAAGCAAACGGCTGAGAACCAAGCGCATTTCTGCGTACGCAAGGTTTATGCCAATGCAGGCCCTTGGACCTACGGAAAAAGGTTGTACGACGCTTTTAGCATCATTCATGAAAGTTGAGTATGTGAAGGGGGGATCAGAAGCCGAAGGCACGACCAGCGCGGAGGATTCGGGAAGCCATCGCTCGCGAATAAAGGTGTCCGGATGTACAAAGTGATCAGCGTGGTGATAAGCGGCATATTGTGGGAGCCCGACGAAAGTCTGTGTGGTGCCGGGATTTAGTATGCTTGCAGCTATCAACTTTATGGAACGAAAAACGACCTACGTTTCCCGGGAGATTATGTCCACACACCACATCGCCTTCGGGAGGGACGATGCGAGGTATCTGCGTTGGCACAGGCGGTGCCATACGGAAGCCTTCTTGGAACACTGCTTTCAGATACGGCAAATGCTCCAATGCCGACATGGTCATTTCGGATTCGTTTTTGAAAGACGAACGGATTTCCGCTGCAAGTTTCTCCAACTTGCTGGGGTTCCGAAGAAGAAAATTCGTCGTTGCAGTAAGCATCGTAGATGTACTCTCAGACCTGGCCAGAATGATGATGGATGATGTCGCTTCGAGCTCGGGAAGGGTCATCCCGTCCTCGTTTGCTTTCAAGATATAGGACAGGAAGTCTTTACGATCTGTCTTCAAGGCTATACGTCGGGCCACTTTCTCGCTGCTGTATGCGAAATGCGCCAAAGCTGCTTTGTAGGCAGACTTTGGTATCATGGCAAAGAGCAATGCTGAAACCCAAGGGTAGAAATTAACGCTCGCTGTCAACGCGCTATCTTTGAGATGTCTAAACAAGAACGAGACCCATGGATGATAGCGATCTCTTTCAAGGCAGTGGAATGGCTCCCCAAACCCGAGATCGCCCTAGCATCGTCAACCAATTTCCCAAAGGTTCGAAAGGGGGCAACGTACGATAATATCGAACGTTGTCCAATTGTAGTAATCCTTCATATCTACAACAGAGTTGCCACTCTTGACACGCCTGGCTAATTGCCTTAGGAGTAGATCAACATACCCTTGTATCAGATTTTCCTGTTCCTTGAGCGCCCTGGTACTAAACGCCGGCACCAAGGGCTTCCGCATCCTGGGATGGTCTTTTTCTGCTTCGTTGATAAGAGAGTGAACGCTGTTGGGAGCTGGCTGTGCCCATATCGGGTTCTTGTTAAACTCCTTGTGTCCTCTCTTGCGATGACCATAAATGTCTTGCCATGCCGCAGCATCGATAAAAGACAACTCGTTCGGTGCCAGGCGAACTATCTTCCCGTACCTGTCATGGAAAGCCTTGGTATCATGGACGAGACGCCCTGATTGCAAAGAAAGGGCGAATGGAATCCGGCTGATGGTCCATAGTAGGGGACCTGGATATCGAGACAGCGGATGCAGATGGTAGTTGTAAAACACCAATCCTATTCGGTACTGGGAGATGATATGAGACAGAGTCCCGGACAACTTCTAGCGGAGAGAAGGGACACGGACTCGCCAGAGCTACAGCAACCGCTAAATATGCAATTACACCAAAGGTTTTTGCAGAGAACGAAAAGCTATTTTCAACAAGAAAGGTCCAGCTTGACTGGAGGCTATCGGCAAGCGAAGGTGGCTGCTAGCCGGCTTGGCTCGGCCAATGCCGGCCGCTAGAGAACAAGGAGATTAAGCAGGGAAAAGGGGATAAATAGGCCGTCCCCCCTTCTGTTTCCCCCATCATCTCTTCCTGTTTCTCCATCCCTTAGGATTCAGCCAGAAACGCGCTTTTGCCCCACCCACCCACTCCATAGACTCAGTCGCTTAGATAGAGGGAGTGCTTGACACCTCAGGGCGGCTTCCAGGGCAAATTTTAGCCCTGGAGATCGCCAGGGGCCGTCGGGTTTGCCCAAACACATATAATATATACTCATTCAAACGGAGGCGATGCCCGATAGGAGTGTACCATCTTGAGGTGAAGATCTCTCAGATGTACTGTTGACAAAGGAGAGGAGATCGAGAGCTGGCTACCAAGGAGCTTATGGTACGAGCATAATCTTAGTCAAAGAATCTGTCGACAGCTTGTGTACTAGTAAATACTATTCTCCATAACAGAAACATAAATTTAGTACTCAGTATCCACCATGTACTTGAATGCTGTAATTGAAGAGGGTCTTCGCATTGCTCCTCCTTTTCCTGCCGGGCTCCCTCGCGTCGTGCCCCCAGGCGGAGACACTGTATGTGGGGAGTGGCTTGAAGCTGGTGTACGTACTTGACATTCTCCGGAATGCCCCCTTTTCTCATCCTCGTACCGGAACCCCTTTTCCCCTTTTCCCCTTTTCCCCCCCCTTCACTAAATACCACCGCAGACAAAACGCGCAAGTCAACTCACAGGCTCTCCAACGCCGTCCCCGACGCTTTCGCCCTCCCCGAACCAATTCCAGCCCTGATCGCTGGCTTTCTCCCATCATCCAAGGGGGAAAGAGTGTAGGGACTTGGGGGGGAGATGGGGGGAGAATATACATAAGCCTGGGTGGTTTAGACGCTGGGATTCTTTGAGGAAGCTGTCTAGCTTTTGCATGCGGTGGATCGCAGAGAGGGTCCAGTCCCCTTCCTGTGATAATGCTCCCTCTATCTCTTCTCGGAGCATGTTCTTGTACTCTGGCATCGCACATAGGTCGAACTAGTTCGCGCAGAGTTAGATCCAACTTGCGTAGTTATTGTGGGGCATGTAGTGTATCACTGTCGACATGACCGATGCCAAATTGAGGAAGAGCGTTTTATGTGCTAACTCTTGGGTGCTCTTATCCCTACCCTTGGCTCCATCAATCATCCACTGCAGTACGTCGGCATGCTTGGTGTCTCCCGGGGTTCTCTGCTTAATGATTGGAGCTAATAGAACATCCGCTCTCTTCAGATGGTGATAAATACGCCGTCTAGCGCCGAGAAACATGTAGACGAAAGGCCGTAAGAGGCGAGATCGGGGACGAAATTTCGCGGATATAGTAAAAGCATCCGTTGCGTAGCCCAGGGTTGTTTGGAACCACTCGTCGTTTCGACACAACGGGAGTCCTACAAGAGCTCGATTGACTACGTGGGATGATATCTTCAATATAGCAGTGTTTGCGACAATATACTGGTAGTCTAATGGCCGTATCAATCAGATCTTGTGCTTCGTATCAGGAGCGAATGAATCAGATGTACCTTGAGTTGCGGAAGCGGACCTCCCGACTTCAGTCGAGAAAGCATGACCGACCTCGGCTGCCAAATCAGCCACCATGTTGCCTACCATATCGCACAATTAGCATATGATATGTTTTTTGGACGTTTGCGAGATTTCTCAAAACCCAATACAAACGTACCCAGGTTTTGGTTGAGCTGAACCCGCGATACGTCTACATGCAGTTTGCTGTTCCTAACAACATCGAGGGTGTTCCACCAAGCCAGATGTCTCTCGCATTGCGCATCCACGCTGCTTAGTTGACTTTCGGGCAAGGCTCGAAGCTCATTGCTCGATAGGATTATACGCTCCATGTCTGCCGTTTGGACAACATACATGGAATCGCCATACTGGATTGCGTTTTAGCGGATTCTTCCCACCACCATGGCAAAAGACCTTGCCTTCGAATAGCCCTCTTCTGCCAAGTGTCGTCCATTGAGTAGGAAGTCCGCTCTTGCTTTTGCCAAGCCAAAGAGACCGCTGGGGGATTTTCCAATTCTTGGGACTCTCAGTCGACTTGCTCGACTTCGGATAACGAGAGCAATGCAAATGCAAACAAGGCAGCAAACGATGAAACCCTGTACAATGTTACTGTTGACGGCGTAAAACTGACGGCCTAGTTTTTGTAACATGATTGGAATCAACAGCGAATACAAAAAGCAAGAACATTGCAGGACCAAGCAGAGAAATGGGAAGACTTCTGGTGATACAAATAATACAGGATACGAGACATCAAGCACAAGGTGGATGACTTGTATTGAAAATCTAGTCAAGCAAACAGCATGTTCTAGCTTAGGCTTGCTTAATTACGTCGAAGAAGTAAACTTGGTATCTCAGGTAGAATCTCGATACATGTTGAACGCGTGGCTAAAGGATGGGGACGAACAAAAGGGTACGGAGAAAAAGGAGCGCAATGCCACGCCTGGCACGGACCATACATATTGCATGTGCAACCGCCAACCCAGCGATTAGGTCCCTGGATCCCTCGGTGTAGGGCGTACACGTACTACCGTACAGCGTGTATCATTCATTACCTCTGATTGCGACATTGATGCAATCAGTGGGGTAGCTGGGGCTGAAACGGAGGTGTTTGGAATTGTATTATATTCGAATCACGATCGAATCCTGTAATGTTCATGCGACGCACTCCTCTCCCCTGCCGTCACAGTATTTGATTCGCACCTGCTCTGCATCGACACCTGTTGTGCTCATCTCAAGTCGAAGCGAGATGGAAAAAATAGAAGGCATGCCGGTGGGGTTGTAGTCGCCTGATTACGTTCGTTCCTACCTTTCCACTGGGTGATTAGGCAACATCCACGCCCCACCACCACAGAGGTGTGGGACACATGCAGTACCAGATCAATTAACAGTCGAATCACTTCCGCGCTGAACAAGTCGGTTGAAGAATTAATTCTTAGGGTGGATCATCCAGCGTTGTCATTAATCTCACGAGTAAATGGATTAGCAGTATACCCACCTCGAACACCAGCTGAGCGAGCCGTATCTTCGTCTGATCTTCTCTATTTCTTGCACCTCGCATGGCCTCGACCAACTTCCAATCTTTTAACCTTACACAGCTTTAAATACTGTAGCCTCTTACCCTATATAACTTTGGACAGAAACTCACAGCTATTGACCGAGAACATGACTTCCGTCTCACCCAAGGAGCTTCTTACGCAGCTCAAAGCTCTCAAGTCAAACATGCCATCTGAGCTCTCCTCAGACCAGGATCTTCGCTTTCAGCTCTGCAGTGCAGCTAGAGAGGCGTACCTGTCACTCGAGCAACCCACTGACGTGGTTGCACGTATCCTGCTCTCTCAGGTGTGTTGATCTTGTAGCTTACTGCTGTTTTCGGGGTCTGAAAGAGGAGCAGCCAGTAGAAGGCATCGTTATCCGCATCGCCACGGATCTGAATCTGTTTACTATTCTCGCGGAGAAAAGCGGTCCGATGAACCTAGGTCAGTTAGCACAGGCTACCAAGGCTGAGCCGGTTCTTCTCAGTAAGTCTATGCTCTAAGGAATTTGTATGATGCTTCTAAAGGTTTCCAAAGGTCGAATTCTCCGCAGCTTGGCGTGCTTTGGTGCTATCCTCGAGGTAGGCTCAGACGGATATGCATCGTCCCCTTCGTATGAACTATATGCGAATTCAGCATTTGCCAAAGGACTTGCAAGCTGGTAAGCCAGATGTCTCCCTTGTCTTCCTCTCATTCAGATTGTGTTTCCTTCCGATTTCTGTTCCTTGCTTACATTTGTCTACTCAGTGCCGAATTTCTCAATCCCGCCTATCAAGCCTTACCTGGCTTTCTTGCTTCAACGAAATACAAAAGCAGTCCAACCAACCCTGCTGATACTGCTGTTCAGATGGCGTTCGACTCAAAGGGGAAAGACCTTATCGGCATCTTGATGGAACGTCCTGATTCAGCGCGCGGCTTCGGTACATTGATGAGCACATGGGGCGAAGGGCACTCCCTTATCCAAGACCTTTATCCCGTCAACAAACGTCTCCCCAAGGGGTTCGATGATTCGCGTGATAGCGTGATGTGCGTAGACGTGGGTGGAGGTTACGGTCAGAAAGCCATCGCTCTCAAACGAGCGTGTCCACAGCTGCCCGGGCGATTTATTGTGCAAGACCTGCCCGGGACGGTTGCGAATGCTCCTAAGGTGGAGGGTATCGAGATGATGGGACATGACTTCTTCACGGAACAGCCTATCAAAGGTACTTCCTCCCTCTCAACCGATGCATTACTTCAGCTAAAGACCTATACAGGTGCCCGTGCTTACTATATCCCTCAATGTCTCCACAATTGGCCCACCGAGAAGTGCCTGACTATCTTCAAACACATCCACGACGCCATGAAGCCGGGGTACTCCAAGCTCTTCGTACACGAACTGATTGTGGCTGAGCGCGGCGCCAGCATCTGGTCCACGACCCAGGACTTCAACATGATGACTCTGTGTGCCACCATGGAGAGGACGGAGGGCCAGTGGCGCGAGATGTTGGGGCAAGCCAATCTCAAGGTCGTGGGAGTGTATCCATCCAAGGACGGAGAGTCTGAGGGCATCATCGAGGCGGAGAAAGCTTGAGCTTGCTGCCAACGAGTGGTACCGTAAGCTTCGCACTTTGTGCGCCTGTAGGTTCTTAACAAGCGCACGCCTTCTGTGACTCTTTGCTACTATCAGAGAAATCAAGGCATAGCATTAGTGCCAAATTCCCGTTCTCGAGGCTTTTCCCAAGGTATCCTCAAAATACCTTGGCATCCACCTGTCGATCATCCGATCTCAAGCCATTAAATTAAACTACCAAACTACCCCCCCCCGCCGCCACAACAGCCATCCCCATAAGCGCCAAATGCGGCACCTACCACCACGTCCCCACCAGCCTCCCGCTCCCGTCCTCCCTCCCCTCCCGCACATACCCAAACGTACCTATACACCAGCTTGCCCGCAACCCACGAAGCCCCCAAAACAGCACTCGCGTGGGGGAACCGCAACCCCGCGACCAGCAAATTCAGCACGAACGTAGCATGGTTCTCCGTGAAATTGGCGTGTGCGCGCTGGGCGCAGTTGAAGCGCGCTTTCGCGGGCGAGGCGGCTGCTTCGGCGGCGGCGGAGGCGTAGGCGTTTGGGTAGGGCACGTGGGACGCGCGGCGGGCGTTGGAGGTGATGGTTGTGTGGACGACGGAGAGGAGGGTCGAGGATGTGGCGGCGAGGAGGACGTAGCTGGGATGGGGGGGCAAGGGGGCGGTGTAAGTGATTGGGGGGAAATGTTTTTGGAGGGGGGGGGGGGGGTGGGTAGGATGATGGGTTTTTACCCGTAGTTGTCTGGGAGAGAGAGTGTGAGAGGCATTGTGGACGGTTTGGTTTGAGGGAGATGGGTGAGAGATCTGGGATACTGAAGAGGGGAAATGATTTGAGGAACGCGATTCTTGAGGGGGATAGGGTATTTTATACTTTATATCTACCTTAGGCTGCCGTATGCGCAGTCTGTCGGTGGGACCAAACCGGCTGGACCATGCATGCGAGTTCCTTAAAGCCCCCGCGCGCGCGTGTGGGGCAACAACTTGCAACCTGTTCATGATTTGTTGTTGTTGTGGTGTTGGAAAACAGGAAAACAGGAAAATACAGTCTTCAATGCTGTTTTCGGAGGTCTTCACTTATCGGTTTTGGGTATCTGAAATGCAAAAGACCCACCTTACAGGATTAAATCAGTAGATAATGTGTGTACTGTATTATTTGAGTTGGTCGGTGCAGAAACAAAGCATCCGACCTGAGGGGGGGCGAGTATACAACCATACATAGGTTTGATGTTTTTCCGACAGATCTTCCACAAACGACGTCTTGAAGAAGCCTTGTTTTTCGAGCATACGATGCAGGGCCCCCCATGTAAGAAAGACTCGTTTTGCTGGCATCGAATGCTCTCTTGTTGATATGTTCCATCGACTCGTCAAAGTTCTTTTGGAAAGTCTTTGGGAAGAGCGTTTGAAATCTGGATGATCGTATTTGGTGCAAGACAATCGAACCCCCCTCCCTGGCTTGATCACGCGGAAGAATTCTCCCAATGCTTTTTTCGGGATCTGGTGCATGGACCAAAGTCTCCGTTGTATAGACACCGTCAAAAGATTCGTCGGCCAAGCAGTCCAGGTGGTGATGATCCATCAAACGGACAGTGACAGCCTTCTCGAGTCAATGTGTCTGGATCTCTCGCCGTGCCCGCTGGATATGGTTTCTGTGCTATCTACATCTGTAGTATCGGGTTACTCTAGGATATACGGACACTGTTACATGTTATTAGACAGCAACATCGCAAGGCGCAATCAACAAGAACAGTCATTCCAATATAGAAGCTTTGGCACTCAGTTGATGCTATTAGGTATTATCTCTCTCCTCTCCCTTGGTTAGGAGGTCGTGCTAATATTACATTTCATCCTGAGCGAAAACGCCAAGAACATTCAAAAGAGTAAAAA
>JAABUY010004230.1_pt1 | contig 15221 bp, 22 predicted proteins | sample 5560271 | NCBI WGS metagenome assembly JAABUY01 (sample SAMN10711886, study PRJNA513374) | rock metagenome | isolation source: Antarctica rocks | place: Antarctica: Victoria Land, University Valley
CCCCGCGGCCCCGCCCCCCCGCCCCCCCCCCCCGGCCCCCCCGCCCCCCCCCCCCCCGCCCCCCCCCCCCCCCCCCAGAGATCAGCTTCTCGGACTGCTAGATGTGAACCCATAGGTTGATGCAAAAGCGGGTTTTCACCGACCTCCATGTTCTTGTGAATCTCCCCTCCGTTGATGACCTTCCATGTGAGCTCGATGTCGTAGTGCGCAAAGTAGGCTTCGATCTGGTCCTTGTAGATCGGTTGGACAACTGGCGGTGGAGAAACGAACGAGGACATCAGCGGCCTTCCAATGTCATGACGGGTAAGCATTGCTCCTCCTCCTCTTCTTCCAATAACAAGCTCGCGGGCGGTCCGGGGAGAAGCCCCGGAACTCACTGGTGTCAATCACGATCAACACCCTCCCCCATCTCTCATAAATCTCGGCCAGCTTTGCATGCTGAACGTCGAAGACGTGCGAGACGTAATGGAAGTTGTACTTGAGCGCTTCGTAGCCTTCGACGGTGATCGAGCCCTTGACGTCCTTGGTGACGGATGCGGTGAGGTCAGACATGGTGGAATACGGGACGTGGGCTTGGGTGTGGACGTGAGTGAGGGTGGATGATGGGGAAAGGGGGGGGGGGGAGGCTGTGCAGGCGGTGTGGGCGAGGTGGTAGCTATATAACCCAAATGAATCGTTTTCTGATTTTATACCCTTCTGTGGAAACCGAAACGTGGTAATGTCGGTTGAGGAACGATCGAGCGGTCGATGGCAATCCGAGTGTATCGGAGCTAGCATCCATGTCACCCGTTCCGCCGATTGGGGTCATGATGGGTTGGGAGGTGAAAGTATGATTCCGACGATCATGAGCGGGAGCGGATCGTCAGCTTCCGCGATATGATCGGGATCCAATCCCCTCCATTGAAAAAGATCATCATCAATCGGGGGACGTGAAAGTGACGAGATCAATCAAAAAAGGCTGAACGCTGGAATCAAGGCTTGACACTGCGACACTGGCCATGCACAGCACGTGGTTTACCATCCGGAACAGATGACGTGACATTAATTCAAGCTTCCTAAGCCCCTGGCTCGGACACTTTCCCCTGGCTGTCTTACGACATCCTCCCCGGGACCCTTGATGATCGATCACGCGTATGACTTTCGCGATCAAAAATCCATCTCTTGCGATCGCCCATCCGCCCCCATCGGGTATTTCCTCCCCCATCGGGTATTTCCTCAATCCTGATCGAAAGCAATCGTTGATTCCGCTCACCGAAAGTCGGGTTGAGCTGTGATTTGAAGGCGAATATTCAGCGTCCGTATGAGAGACAGATTCAAACCGTGATCACCACGGATCTCGTTTCGGACAACACCTGTTGACGACGGTGCCAATATCCACCGCAAAGCAAGAAGGACATGGGTCCCCCTCAGAAATATCACGGTCTGTCCCCGCTCCAGCTCTCTCGCTCCATGGTCCATTTTTGACCTTGGTTTATAGAGCCGGTCCAAGGTACAATCTGGCATGTAAGTCCTTTCCCCTCTACTTCGTCGAATGCTTTTGCGGAGACTATGCCTCCCAGGGAGACGGCCGGGAGCAAGCCCTAGTCAAGTACCTAAGCTCCCTCCCTTCCCTCTCCACCCAGTCCACACACGTCCTCTCCTTATACGACCGTTCCCAACGTGTCTTGGACGCGATACACGAGTTCGGCAAAGGGGAGAATCGGTATTTGATGAATGTTGGGGAGACGAAAGGAAGGGAGGTGGAGGAATTGGTGAGGAAGAGGAAGCCGAAGGTGAGTTTGGGGGAGAGGGGCCGGCGCTCTTTTGGGTTCTTATGGAAGACGGAAGCCAGCTAACGGGTCGGGGCGTCGTCATAGTTGATCCTCGAGCTCGGAGCGTACGTCGGATACTCTGGAGTCTCCTTCTCGAGGGTAAGTTTACCCCTCAGCTTCACACCGGGTGTCTTCCTTTCTCGTCCGTCCATTCTGACGTCGCCTAGCACCTCCTCGACCTCCATCCTTCTTGCCTCTATCCGTCCGACTGGTCGACCTCCGACCCGAACGAGGATCGAGCGGGATACGTTTCCTTGGAGAAGAGCGAGGTTTACGCGGACACGGCTAAAGGGGTCTTGGAGTTGGCCGGGCTTGGGAAGGTTGTCAAGGTGAGTTCGAGGGGAAGGGGCAGTCAGATGTGTGCTTCACCGGGAGCTGACGACGTCCTCCCCAACAGCTCGTCATCGGTAGCTCTACCCGAAGTCTAAAATCACTCAGGAGGACGCTCAACATGCCCCGACCGCTCAAATTCGACATGATCTTCTTGGACCATCTGAAACCGCTCTATACTATCGACCTGAAGATATTGGAGGAGGAGGGACTGGTCGGTCCGGTAAGTCAACGGCCTGGGGTATCTCCTCCAGACGGGAGCAATCCTGCTAGAGCGAGTGATGGGCGCTGACGTTGTGCATGATCTGTCACAGGGAACCATGCTGGTCGCCGACAACGTCGTTAAGCCCGGTAACCCCGCCTACCTCTCCTGGGTCCGAGCGACTCCTGCCCAAAAACGTCATTCCCTCCAATCCCCGCACCTCACTTCTCAACCCACCACGAAGCCCCACCCCACGTCAGACGAGGATTGGCAAAAATCGTTCTATGACGGACCTCTTGACGAGACGAGGTGGGCGCCGGCGGAGGCGGAGGGGATTACGGCCGAGGGGGACCCGAATTTGGTTTACACGAGCGAGATGGTCGGTGGGTGGGATCCGTATACGGGAGAAAGGGATGCTTGCGAGGTCTCGATCTGTACGGGCAGGGAGGACTGATACGGTGCAAGCATCGGGAGAAACGGGCAGGCGCAACTCCGTTGGACAAGATGGCATGATCTATGCATAGATCGTTCCACACAGGAAAAACGTCCGATGCTGCCTGACATATCCGGCCTTTTCCTTAGCGCAAGAAACCTGTCTCACGCCATGCCGAAACCATCATCTCGATCTGTCTACGATCGATCGGCTTTACGTTTCGGAGAGTCGTCGAAGCTGCCTGAGCGTTTGTCGACTTGACTATCGCTCCTGCCTGGACCGAAGCGTCCTTTCCGAACTGATTAGAAACGAGTCGTTGGTTCAAGCGGAGCGATTCTGAGCCGAAAGCTAAGACTCACGGCAGCCTGCCAGATCGACAACATCTGCGTACTCGGATCGTCTTCCGAGCTCGCTCCGACCTTTTCCAGCCATTCTAGAGGCGAGACCCTTCGGAAGGCTAGTCGGGCATTTTGCAATCCGTCAAGAACGTCGTTCCAGTTGATTGGGGTAGGATGGACAATGTGGTATACCAGTGCGGCGTCGGTTTGATCTCCGAGGACGACTTCGATGCTGTGAATTCGCAGGAGGTCAGGAGATCTGTGAAAGCGTGTTCGAACGAGAAGAGCGTACATGGCTCGAGCTGCCAGATCTACCGGTAGCCAAGAGGTTGTCTGTAGAGTGTCCTTGAGCGGAAGTCAGCTACGAGCATGAAATGGCACGGTGTGATGCTAACCTCCCGCAACATCGGCAAGCAGCCCGTTCTTTGAGCCGTAGATATCAACAGCGGCCACCCCTCTTTCTCATTCCAACGACCTCGATCGGTATCCCCACACAATTGTCCGATCCGTAAAACGTGCACGCTACCGTGCAGGCCTTCACTTTCGCTTGCACGACGGCAGATCTTCTCCGTCACCCATTTGGATTGGGAGTAGCCGATCGGGGAGGCAGTCGAAGGGTCGTCAGACGGCAGTTCGAGTATGTTACCGTCCGGAGGAGGTCGAGCGAGTACCGAGGCTAGCGAGGAGCAGAAGTAGAATCGGAGGCTATCTGACTTCGCGGAAAGTAGTAGGTCGAGTAGGTTTCGTGTGCCTAAAGAGCGATGAGATCGATGACATCCTCAGATTGACTAGCATCGCGCTCGACCGACCTTTGATGTTGTCTTCGAACGAGACAAGACTGCTTCCGAAATGCACAGGCCACGCCGACTGTCAGCAACCAATATCAGCCTTGAACCTGAAAGCAACCGCCGAAGGTCTTGCCTATCTCACATGTATGACCGTATCCACCGTTCCCACCAGCCTGGTGTATACCTCACCCGTGAGCCCAAGCTCAAACTTGGTCAGGTCAGCGGCGTAGATCTCGAGATTTTGGTGGTCGATTTCGAGACCCCGGGGTATTAGGACATCCTTGATCCTTGTCTCCGCAGCTCGGTCGTCTTCTGCCCGAACTAGGCAGACGATCTTGATTACGACCTCTGGAGGGAGTTGATAGAGCTGCTCGAGTAAGAACGAGCCCAGAGATCCGGTGACGCCGGTGAATAGCTACAGAAGACCGTTGTCAATCCGATGAACGCAGCATGGCAGTCGATGGACTCACAACAGTCATCCCGCGATCTTGTTTCGAAGACTTCTGGCCATTGATTGTTCCCACCGGCGTAAAAGTCCCATACTTTTCTACGAGGTCGTCCATCAAGCGATGAGGATCACTGTTGCTACTTTCTGAGGGGTCCTGTCCTTCTTGCAGGTTGAAGATGTACTGTGAGAGCCTGCAGTAATACAGAGGTATAAGCTTAGCTTAGCGAATCCGACATGTAAAACCACTCGCCGTGCCATTGACGGCTCCTCAAAAACGATATTGCCTGGTAAAATATGCCCTCCGGTATTCAGATTCTGTCAGTAAGAAGAGGCCGTGTCATTAGTCCGCCTGTCCGTAGTCACCAAGCGAGACTCACCCTGTGTATCCCCGACCGTATTCTAGTCGCCATGAGCGAGTCAACACCCCAGCTGAACAGATCGGTGATCCTATCCAGAGAGACGACCTTTCGTGAGCTACCCATGACGTCCATGATCAACCCGTGGAGGCAATCCTCGATCTCCAACAAGCTTCGTTTCTCCCCCGCGTACTTCTCTATTGGATTGTCATACAGTCGCTCAATCTCCTTGCGGAAGACCTCGTACGCCAATCCCCGTTGAACGGTCCCTTTGCTGCTCTTTGGTAACAATCCGATCTTCTTGACGACTAAGCACATCTCCTTTGAGATCTGAGCAAAAGACGGAGACGTTTGGTTGGCTTGCACGAGTAAGGGCGATATGAGATCCAGGATATCCGTTATGCGAGGTAAAGGTAGTCGAGGGAAGAGGAGGAGGCCGAGTCGAGGTCTGTCTGTGCCCACAACCAGGGCGTCGGAGAGGTATGGGGACGAGCGCAAGACGGATTCGATCGGTCCTGGTGATGCTTTCTCACCATTACTCTAACGATGGAGGATCTGCCTCAGTTTCGGATCTAGCCTCATCAGGAGGACGCACCATGACGAGGACGTCGTCACCTTTCCCCACGTATCGCCACACATTCTTCTTAGTCGAGTGCCGCTCATATAAGTCGCCCGTAGCATAGCTTCCGTCGTCCCGATTGGTCTTGGTCTGCGGGGCAAGACATAATTAGAGGAGTGACATCGATCAAGCGAGCGAGCTCACTCTACTGCTCCACCTTTCCGTGACCACCATCTCGAACTTCTCCCCACTCAACATCCCATCGCTTTCCCCTGGAACGAATCGTAGAGCGTCCGAGTACGCAGAGTCGTTGCGAAACCATTCCCAGTCTTTCTCCGTTTCGTAATCCCGGTGAGAGCTCAACAGGACTATGTTCCGGATCGCGCTGTCAGTACCCGTTCGAAATTTGCTGGTCCCCGAGACAGGGACTTTCACTTACATCCGCATTCGCTGCTCCCCAATCGGCTCACCAACCTCACACCCCTTTCAACCATCAAGTCTCCTCTCGCCGTGTCCAGCGGTGCGCCACCAGTACTGACTAAATCCATACTCCTCAACATCGCCATTCCAGGTCCATCCAGATCTTCCGAGAGGACGGTGAGGATGTATGGCACGGACAGGAATGATCCAACTCTGAACCTTTCGGTCCGCTCCGCTAGCTGATGTTCGTCCAGACTCAGGCCGGGAAGAGAGGGCGGAGGGGTATTGCAGGCCTCTACGGCTCGGACTACGTTCTCCGAGGTGATCGGCGTATTGGAGGTCGGGTAGAAGTAAATCATGCTCCTCGCCATCCATGCGCGGAGCAGATCCGACACTCCGCCATGAAAGAGAGGGGTGGTAGTGAAGGCAGCTGACTCGAAGGGGGGTATCGTCGTCTCGGAGGACGAAGGTGTAGAGGGTGACGAGGAATAAGAAGGGAGTGCTCGTCGAGGGAGGACGGAGACGGTACCGATATGCGTGTGGGGAATGGGTTTCGGATTCCCACTCGTCCCTGATGTATGGAAGACATGTGAGACCATTTCGGGGTTCACCTTTCCCACACCATTCGAGGCTGATGAGTCGGATTTGTCTGTCTCGTGGGCTGAACGAGGAGATAGGCCCACGATAATCGTCTCCGGATCTAGCTCCTTGGCGGAATGTGCGAGGTCGGCGTACATCGGATGGTAGACCAAGTGGGTGGAGGAGGAGGATTTCACGAGGTGATTTATAGCTGAAGGGGAGCATTGTGGGCTAGTACAACGATGATGAGCATCCACCGACAGTTCTAGCAGGCAGAACCAACGCGATAAAGACCACTCCGTATCCCATCCTCATGAACGCGATCCATGCGAGGAGAAAATTCAATCCTGTCGGGCACAGGAGCGAGATAATGCTTCCACCATTGTTGTCCTTGTTTCCGATACCATACTGACCAAGATGATGACTGGCGACTGGTTGGTCGGACAGAGCTAGTAGTTCAATGAAAGCTGATCTCAACTCTGTCAGCTAAGGTCTCATGAAGAATGATGTCCACCCACAGTGACGATCACACGACCAACACCCATCCGGTCCAGACACCGATGCAAATCCCACGACCTTCTCCTCTCCAAATTCTTTAGCTCCATCCTCGATGATCTGCAGGATGTTTCGGATTTCGTGAGGGTTCAGGTCATTTTGATGTTGGGCGTGACCGGCGGTGGAGACAAGGTATGAAAAGGTCATAGCCGAAGGAGTACGATCGTCGCATTTCAGGGGACTGACCTCTTGGAAAAAGACGGTGGAGTCCAAAGTTGAATTAAAGAAACGAGCGGGAGGCACACTGGGTAATCGAGGATGAAGTTGAGATGACGTCTTTCGAGACGAGACTGATCGAGGGACCTATCGCTCAATGTCGTCTCTTCACGTCGTTTCCAGCCCAAATCATTCCATTGATCTACAAATGGTGTACCGATCGATAATCGTGCGGAGATAGTGATGCCGCTGGTCGTGTCATCAGCTGTATATTGACTGGACGAGTAAAATCCCAAGGGCGATGACAAGTACGCTTCGACATCCCTTTACTCGGCTCCATCTGTGGAAGGAAGGTCACGAGCGATCTCATCCAGTACTACGGCATACCGTACGCTTCGATCGTACAGCGTTTTACCCGGTCGACCACCTTGTCCAACCTACCGACAACATCGTCTAGAGGTACATTCGACGCGACCGACCCCGGGCCTGATAGTGTACAGCCCATGCAATCCGACGGAAATCGACGCCAAGGAGAATCAATTCCCCCATTGCGGATTCAAAGAGTCACCTCAGTCGGAAGACTGTCTCTCCCTCAACATCACCACGACGAGCACTTCCTCTTCATCCGGTCTCCCGGTTATCGTCTTTCTCCATGGCGGTGCCTTCTTCCTCGGCTCTTAGACGACACCATACTATTCACCGCTCAATCTCCTTGATCGAGCCGTTCAAACCGACCATCCACTCGTCTTCGTCTCGATCAACTACCGTCGAGGCGCGCTCGGGTCGGAGTGGGAAACCGTATGACAAGTCTCGCCTTGGCTGATCCCCTTGGGAGAGTGACCCGGACTCGGACTGCTTCTCCGACCTCTCTTGTCCCATTCAGATCACCCCTTTGTCCTGCACCCAAAACTGCACCCAAAACTCCATCCAGGATCCCATCCAAGCTCCGTCCAGGATCCCATAAGTTCGACTGTTCCCCTCAGGATCCCAATCATTCGACCGCTCCCCTCACCAGCACATCCTCCACCGCCCTTCCACTCTCGACAGAAGAATGATGGAGGCCTAGCCTGTCTCGGTCCCATCGGAGCCCGGCGGAGGGGGGATGAGAAAACCGCCACGATCGGCATAGGCCGGGGATTGTTGCCGTCTTGCTTAACTTTAAACGCTTGTGCCTTTACCAACTCACCGTTTCCCTCTCAATAATGTCCATTGATGGACCCCCAAAGTTGACATTGATCGACCTCCACAGACAGCTCCACCATGCCACCTCGCCCTCCACCGTCCTCTCCCATCTTGACCATTCTCCCCTCGGTCGACAGCGAGTCCCATTTCTCGCGAGTGATCATCCGCTCCCTCACTGACTGCCTCGCCGCCCCAGCCTGGCATCACCTCCGAACCGGCTTCGTCGAGGGTTCCATCGTCAACGAGGACGGGTTGAAAGTGCAGTTGCAGTCGCTCGGGATGAGGATGATCCAAGCCACCGATTCGATCCAAGGGGTGGAACATAAGGAAAAGTTTGATCTCAGCCAGCAGTCTTGGTTCTCGGTTGGGACGTGGGCTCAGCTTCCGGTGGTGCAGGCGTTGAGGGCGAGGGTAGATGAGCAGACAGAGCGTAGAAGTGCCGAGCGGGGGGCTGGGGAGGAAGCGGCGGTGGTGGTGGTGGAGCAGGATAGGCGGAAGAGGCCACGGAGAGAAGCGCGTGGTGAGTATGCCCCCTTACAAACAGATGGAAATCATCCCGGTAAGAGGGAAGATGCTGATACGTCGCCATCTCGGCCCTTAGCATCCACTACTGTGTCCGAGACACGACCCAATTTGGAATCCCAATCCCGATCTTACCACTCATAATTTCTGGTCTCATCACCACCACGTCCTCCCCACCTACGTCCCACAACCCAGCCGGTCCCGACCGTCCACCGACACACCTCCCCGTCCAGTCTCAGCCTCTCAACCCTCCACAAACGGTTCAGATACCTCCTGCAAATCCCAGAAACTCGGCCCATGCAAACCCGACGGCGCGAGATCATAACGATCGGTAATCCCGTGATGGTCTTTGGTTTCCGCGAGGACAAGCTGCACTTCTGGCACCGGAACGATCCCTTCGGTCTCACCTGGGCCCACCGCGAGGGCATCTACCAGTCGATATTCTACATGCACTTGACGTCTCAGCTGTGCGGAACGAGGCTGGGGATGTTGGTGGTGAACACGGCGTTTCAGCGTATGGCGCTGTTGGACGATGGTGTGATCGCCATCGAGAGGTCGAGCTTGAATATCCCGAGGTCGCGCTTCTCGGATGAGAGTTATACGATTGACCAGCTGGACGACGACCTCGATTTCTGGACGTCGATCCCGAACACGTTGTTGTCACCCGACGGGACCGCGACCACAACCATGACCAGATCATCGACGTCGACGAGCACAGACACTCGATCACTGAAATACCTTGTCCCAGCTCAAAAGCGATACATCCGATTCTTCCAGTCGATCTACCACATCGCCGCCTTCACCAAGATCCCCACATCGACCGAGCGCCGTAACTCGCCTCTCCCACGCCCACTGCAATGTGTCCGGCCTGGGCTAGCTGCTGCCGACCTGGCTGAACTCTTAACTTTCGGGGCTGGGTCGCCAACGCCCGTGCCATTGCCTAGAGCCGAATCTCTTCTGCGAGGATCTGGGTGGTCGGACTCTCTGCTACCTAGACCGGAATCATCCGACTCCTTTCCAACCAGACTGGAATCTGCATCGGATATCTCATCACCCAGCAGACCCAAACCTGGATCGAACTCCTTATCTGCATCCAACGCTCAAGCGATACCTCAGGAAACGTCACCAGTCACACAAGCAACTCCGATCCCAGACCCGTACCTTTCCGCCCTCCCCCAAACGCGATGGGCTCTGTTACCCAACACAAGCGCAGAGAGCATCGCGCAGGCCAGCATGAGAAAGCACGACTACGCGGGTCTACGGGCGAAGGCAAGGGCGGGTGGGAAGCGGGAGGCAGAAAGGGAGGACAGGGAGGGAGGGCGGACGAGGGGGAGGGATGACGAGACTGACGAGGAGGATGATGGAACAGCTCGAGATAGGGGGACGAGTGAGGGTGGTGAGGGAGCAGGTGTCGAGAGGAATAGTGGGGTTGGTGGGGATGGGGGTGGACGTGAGGGTGGAGATGGACACCGTGAGGGGAGTGGCGAGGGAGAACATGATGCTAAGGGAGGTCAAGGTGGTTCTGGTGATTTGGGGTCGGGCTCGGGTCCAGGCGAGGATGGTGCCCGAGGAGGGAACAGTACACGGCCAAACGACGCGGGAGATCAAGCTATCAACCACGCCTCGATTACGTCACTGTCACCTATCACTCCCGGTGCTGATGACCGACTGCATTTGTTCGACTCTACGACACCTCGTCACGATCCTCTCCACCGAGCCACGATGATGCCACCACATCATGCTCGCCCCCAGGAGGCGATGACACCACCTCGTCATTCTGTCCAGCACACAACTCCCACACCACCCCTTACCCACCCGGCGACCCCGGACCCCTCATTCGACACCAATACCACCGACGACTCCTCCACGCCAACTTCACTCGAGCTCTACCGCGATCGCTTGCGTCTGGCTGGTGTGAGGATCACGATGGTCGTTCCCGAGGCGATGGATCGGGTCGTCTGGCGGATAGCTACAGGTCGAGCCGTCAATTCGATGTCCGGACGTATCACTGGTCAGGAAGTCGTCAGCGGTCAGCCGGTGGTTTCAAAGTCGGGAGGTTTCGCTGGTCAGCCCCTCGGGTCGAAGGCTAGACAGGTACAGCGAGTAGGGAAGCAGATGGTCGTTTGATGTCGAGGTGGAGTTGTCGCCTTTTGTTGTGTAAAAAGGGGAATCGGTGCGAGACCTCATAAGAACCGCCGGTGCCCGCCGGCGGGCAGAGGGAAGGCATTGTGGAGGCAATCCACACAGAGCCAAGCCACGTGGTAATCCAGTAAACTTGATATGTTCCTGGTTGGCGACGTTCACTTCTTGATCAAATGACTGGGAGCTCACCCAATGGCAAGGCACTGCCTCCCTCAATATTCCGCGGAGAAGCACCTGATCCAGCCCTAGTGGCTTCGCACTAGACTCAAACCGCTCAAGCGCGAATCAGGGGCTCTTGTGGACTGAGTGTGTCGATGGAGACACGATTGAATGTAATCCCCGACCCCTCCTTCGACTTATCACCAAGAATTGCAGTGCACTAATTAACTTGTTCACACGTGTGGCGGTAGATTCAGCTATGCTCGTTTTCGGCCGCACATTTCGTCATTTGGTCCACGTAATCAATAAAATTTTCTTTGACGTTCAAATACCCCACAAGGCATTTTCAAACAAATCCGATCGTAACGGGATTCAGGAGACAGCCTGGTCCCTGGCCGAAGGTGAAGCGAGTTCGCGGTGCTTTTAGCCCGCTTAGCCTTCCTGTGATGGTAATTGACGATGACTTCTCAGGGCGGGACCGCATGGCTGATTGACGACGATGACCGTAAATGTCATCATTGGAGACTTTTCCTCGGGCGGACCGGGCTTCGGCATAGCTCGACCGACTCCACAGAATGCATCTCGACCCTATATCAAGACGTAAAAAATGCGTTTTCATTCACCAACCCCCAGAACACTACCCAACTTTCCAAGTATCGATACCAATAGCAATCGCATTATCACCATCCATCTTTCACTATGAAATTCACCCTCGCAGCCTTCTCCACCCTCGTCGTCCTCGCCGGCATCGCTTCCGCTGCGCCGATTGATACCTCCGTCCTTGCCGAACGCGAAGCTGAGCCCTTCAATGGTTGCTTCGAAGGCAGCTGCAAGCGATCCGAAGTAGCCGAACGTCAACCCGAACCCGAGCCATTCAACGGATGCTTCGAGGGTAGCTGCAAACGATCTGAGGTCGTCGAGCGTGAAGCCGAGCCCTTCAACGGATGCTTCGAGGGCCGTTGCTAAACGATAGGGTGGGTCATTGTCAGTCTAATCCTTCATTGGTCGTACGATCAGCTGAGCCTTCTTCGCAATTCAGATGATGCCCTCCTGTCGAGCACGAAGCATGTGAAGAATTGTCGGAAGAGGTCCACGCGGAGATTAGGACTTCCTCGCCGGGTTGGACGATGGTACCGTCAGGGAGAGGGATCTCGGTGATGGAGAGATTACCGATGCTCTCGACGGGTGGATGGACATGAAGGGATTCAGAGATGACGGCATCGAGGAGGGAAGGTATGCAGAGGTTTCGGAGTTCGGGGTGGACGGGCCGGTAGTTGACCAATGCGCCACATCCTGGTTCCGCCGGCAGAAGCCGAGAACCATGCCCCGCTTTTACCTTCCCATCCATCAGCTTCCTCTGTTACTCTTAACACCCCATCAATGTCGTCTGTCTTTCTCCTCTCCTCGGATTACTACGATGAGGCGGGCCATATCTACATTCACGAAACCTCACCTTCTGGACTCGTTTTTGCAAAGATCCCTATCGAATTTCTGCGTAAAGGTGGTTTAAACACTTGGGATTTCGTTCTCGCCATCACCAATATGCTCGTAGACCCGGTCCTTGACTGTCCTGGCACGATCAGGACTGCCAGTGGGGATCCCATCGACCTGACGTCCATCCCCTCAGAGGGGGCTTTTGTCTACACGCAGGAAGGTTTGTTGCCCTCTTAGCTCTAACCCTCATCCCGCTAAAGGCACTTTGGCGCAGGGTCTTCATCACCCATCAGATATTCACGTGGGCCTGAATACAAGAACCAGAATAGACCGGCAAGCCCGGATGATGGCAGCCTCGCCAGTACTTCGGGACGATCCCCTAGCGCTCCTCAGGTCCGTCACCGCTTACTGAGGGGCGAGGTCTTCGCCTAACGGTCCATACAGGCTAAGTTCCGTCGACTTGTGGAGAATCGCGACTTCAATTGCCTTATTAAGAATACTCGGTCGGGCTTTTGTGACGCTGCACACATAGTGCCCAAAAGCAAACCAGAGGTGAATTTTGTTTGTGAACGATAAAAATCAAGTAGAGGAAAGATAGGTAGCTGATTCTTACAGGTTTACCAGAAGATTTTCGATTATGGGGTCCCGTCGCTAGCAACAGTGTATCGCGCATCATCGGGCCTGCTCCTCAACCCGATTTCTCACCGCAGCTTTGATTCTCTTGAATGGTCAATCTACCCTAAGGTAAGCCTAATAGTCAACTACGCAATCATCTCTATCACCACTGATTCAACTCTCCAGGATGGGGTCTACTTTGTGCACTTTTTCGTCCGCACCGAATTTTCGGAGCTCCATGGCAAGATCATTAATCGTGACCGATTTCGCTATAATTCAGAGGACGAATTGCCCAACCCCAAGCTTTTGGCCTGGCATTATGCGCAATGAGTACGCGGTCACATACGCGGTTTTTCTGCACAATTTCCTACGGTCGCCGAGCAAGCGGAGGCTTTATCACCCATGGCTGCGGTCGAGTCATGGCTGACCAGTCTTGCTTAGCTCACCGTCCCGGATGATGGTAAGTTCTATCCTTCTAGCTCTCGTTCTTCCCAATGAGAAGGCGTCCCTTAGTGACGATCCTGCTTGCCGACGACAATTCGGCAACCTCATGGCCGTCCTACCTTGGGGAGACAATCATACCGCCGCCGGAGGGAGGGGTTTACTACCATGTTGATTGTGCGTTGTCTGTTCAAAGGACAGTCAAGGACCGGGTCTACGAGCATAATGGTGATGGCGAGAACGAAAATTCGATAGGGATCTTTGCAAAAACGAGTCCAGAAGGTGCATTCACGCGAGGAGTCGTCGGTGGTATTGGTGTCGAATGAGGGGTCCGGGGTCGCCGGGTGGGTAAGGGGTGCTGTGGGAGTTGTGTGCTGGACAGAATGACGAGGTGGTGTCATCGCCTCCTCCAAATCGGTCCAACGTCCTCTCTCCCCATCTTTTCAACGCCCCTCGGAACTCGCTCCACTCGCCGCCCGATCTCCCTCTCCAACCGATTCGCTTCGATCTCACCTCCTACCTCACCAATCCACGAGGAGACCGATCTAGAGGACGGAGACTACGAGGAGACGGTGCTAGTGGTCAGAAGGGGACGCACGGTCTTGGAGATAAACGAGAAGGACGAGGAGGAGGAGCAGGAGCAGTTGGAGACGACGCCCACTCGGCGCAGTGAGCGGACCACGATTGTCGATGATGACATCCTTCGCCCTTTCACGACCCTCCCCCGCCGATCCCGACAGCCCCCCCACACCCTCCCACTTCCTATCCCCTCCCCAGCAATCGTCGATACTCTCCCCTGCTCTCGCCGTTTCGTTCCCAACCCCTCCCACACATCCCTCTCCTCTCATGACCGCTTCCTATCCCTGTCCAAACTTCCAGGACGATCCAAGCCCCTTCCTGGACGGTTTGTCACTTCTTTCCAGGACGTAGCCCGCCGCCTCGCAAAGGCATACCTCGACAACCCATCCGAGGGTACTCTACTCGATTTTCTCGCTTTTCCCAAGGTCGGTGTCATCCCCGCCCTTAGGACCAAAAACCCCCGAGCATTCATCGAGCAGTACCCAAACGTGAGGTGGCCTGAGGCAGGAATGATTGGACGGGGACGGTCCGCAAGGGATGCGGTGGTCAAGGCGGTTGAGAATGGGAAACTGGGGACGGCAGCGAGACTACTCGAAGGGAAGTCCATGATAGCCGAGATAGACGACGTCACGCTCTCAGTACTCGACTCGAAGCACCCCACCGGGCCTTCTTCCCCATTCGGCCCAACAGTTGGGCCCACACAGGGACGCGCGCCGACTGCCGAGGATGTCCAGGCGGTTCTCGACGACTTCAAGGCGGATGTTAGCCCAGGGATATCAGGTTGGACTGTCCCCCTCCTCCGCCAGGCTGCTCGCACCACCGAGGTCATGGACGTCCTCGTCTCCCTCACCGGGTCGATCGGGGCGAACGTCGCCCCGGGCTCGTCGATGTTGACCACGAGCCGCTTGACCCCACTCGTCAAGCCCGATGGGGGGATTCGCCCAATCGCCTGTGGAGAGCTGATCTACAGGTTGGCGACCAAGGCCCTGCTGAAAAAGGCCTTCAAACCCGACTTTTTGGAGGCGTTTCAACTCGGTGTGGGATCGAAGGGAGGAGTAGAACCGATCGTGCGGCTGGTGGAGAGGGCAACATTCGGCGATCTTCGAGCCAAGTGGTCTCATCTCGTCTGCTTGGATGCTTCGAACGCGTTCAACCACATGGACCGTCGCTCA